>ENA-OOWT01000193-OOWT01000193.1-human-gut-metagenome-genome-assembly--contig:-NODE-193-length-14998-cov-1.899685_pt1 | contig 14998 bp, 15 predicted proteins | sample MGYA00241619_ERZ501340 | MGnify/ENA primary metagenome ERZ501340 (study PRJEB25962, sample SAMEA2042984) | human gut metagenome | biome: human gut; feature: human-associated habitat; material: faeces... | reverse complement strand
TTTTATTTATTTTTATTTATAAAATAATTGTATATTATTATTTTTTCTTTTTGCCTTATTTTTTATTTTGATAAATGTTTTTTTTTGAGTTTTTATAAAAAATATTTTAATTTAATTTTTAAATTGTGATTTTTATTAATTATTATTATCAAAATTTTATTATTTTACATTAAATTGATTTATTTTATTTGTTTTTATTTATAAAATAATTGTATATTATTATTTTTTCTTTTTGTCTTATTTTTTATTTTAATAAATGTTTTTTTTTATATAAAATACTATAATTTAAATTTTATTTTCCCAAACAAAATTTAGAGAATATTTTATTAATAATGTCTTCTGTTACATTTTCTCCTGTTATATTTCCTAGATTAATTAAGGCTTCTCTTATGTTGATAGAAACAACATCTATTGGCAAATTGTCTTTTATAGAGCTAATTGAATCATTTATACTATTTATTGCTTTTCTAATTTGATTTATATGCCTTATATTAGTAATTATTTCTCCATTATTTGTCTCTATTTCATTTATATTAAACAACTCAGATATTAAACAATATAAATCTTCTATTCCATCTCCAGTTTTTGCAGATATTTTAACAATCGGTTTATTTAAATTATAAATTTCCTCCTTTTCAATTATGTCGTTTTCTAAATCTATTTTATTTAAAATAATAATTGATTTTTTATCCTTAATTAATTTTATAATTTCCATATCCTCATTTTCTAATTTTCTACTACAGTCAAATATCGCAATAATTAAATCTGCTTCGTTTGTTAATTTTAAAGCTCTATTAACACCAATTTCTTCAATTTTATCTGTCGTTTTTCTTATGCCCGCAGTATCTATTATTTTTAGAGGAATTCCCTTTACAGTTATAAATTCTTCAATAGTATCTCTGGTAGTTCCCGCATACTCACTTACAATTGCTCTTTCTTCATTTAGAATAAAATTTAATAACGATGATTTTCCGAGCATTAGGTTTTCCAATAATAATAGTCTTTATTCCCTCTTTTAAAATTTTACCGGTACTAAAACTGCCTTCTAATATCTGAAGTTTTTCTTTTATACTATTTAATTTATTAATTGCATTATTAGATGTAACTTCTTCTAAATCATATTCTGGATAATCTATTGTCGCTTCAATATCAGACATGATATCTAATAATGCGTCACGTATTTCATATAATTTTTTAGATAAACTTCCAGACAATTGATTAACCGATGCTTTTACTTCTTTTTCTGTTTTTGCATTAATAATATCAATAACCGACTCTGCTTGAGACAGATCAATTCTTCCATTTAAGAAAGCCCTCTTAGTGAATTCACCTGGTTCCGCTAACTCTGCACCATTTTTCAAACACTGCTCTAAAATAATTTTTTCGATCATTGTTCCTCCATGCGAATTAATTTCACACATATTCTCCATAGTATAACTCTTTGGTTCCGTAAAGAAGGAAACTAATACTTCATCTATTTTTTCTTCTTTTTCGTTTACGATATATCCATATTTTATAGTATATCCTTTAATTTTAGTTATTTCTTTACCTTCTTTAGTTCTAAATATTCTCTTTAGTACTTTAAAGCAATCTTTGCCACTCATTCTAATAATTCCAATTCCACCAGTACCTGTTGCCGTGGAAATAGCAGCTATTGTATTCATAAAAACACTCCTTTATATATTTTAAAAGTCAAAGTTACAACTCAGTATAAGAATATATCTTATTTACTAAATCGGAACTTTGACTTCTGATTTTTAAATTATTTAATTATTGATATTACAATTCTTCTATTTGGTTCTTCACCAATACTATGCGTAGTAACTTTTTCGTTTTCTTGTAACTTATTATGAATTATTTTTCTTTCATAAGCAGTCATCGGTTCTAGGGTAATTTCATTTCCATTCTTTAATACTGTCTTTGCTACTTTAACTGCAAGCTCTTCGAGAACCTTTTTTCTTTTATTTCTATATCCTTGAATATCTAACATTACTTTAACCTTTGTTGTATAACCGTTATTTGCAATAGACGATAAAATAGTTTGAAGAGAATTTAATGTTTCTCCTCTATATCCAATTAAAAATCCTAATGATTCACCATATATATCTATCTTAATTGTATCCTCAATAACTTCGATTTTAAAATTAATTTTATTATTTTGAATTATTTCATCCATTTGATTTAAAAATTTTTCTATTTTCTCTTTTCTCTCTTCTAACTGTTCTGCTTTATGAATAATTTCATTTTTATTATTATGATTAGATTTTTGTATAATATTTTCTTTTAATCTAAGTTCAACTTTAACAACTCTTGGGGTTAAAATACTAAAAAAACTTCTTTTTTCTGTGTTCTCAATAATATTTATTTCAACCTTGTCCTTAGTAACATTAAGCTTTTTTAGTCCGTTTTCAATAGCTTCTTGAGTTGTTTTTCCTTCGGAAATAATACTTTCAGTCATTTTTTTCTTCCCCCTTAGAATCAAAAATCTTTTTTATTATCAATCTTTCTATTATCATTAAAATATTACTTATAAGCCAATATAGTGCTAAACCTAATGGTGCAACTGCAGCAATCGATACAGACATAATTGGCATCATATATGACATACTCTTATTCATACTTTGCATTGCATCAATTTCAGTAGAATTTTCATTTTCTTTATTTGTATTATTCTCATTGCTTTGTGAATTTGTGGTTAATCTTATAGATATAAAAGAAGATAAAACATATAAAATCGGTATAATATAAACTTTAAAGTCATTTAAACTTTGTGTTGGAACTTTACTTAAATCAATTCCGCAAAAATTCATATTAATTCTCAATTTATTTAATTCGTTCCTTTTGTTTTCCAATTCCTCTTTATTTTCAATATTTTCATTTTTTAATTGTTCAGAAATTTGTATGTAGTCTTTTTCTACTAGATTTATCATAGCAATTTCTTTATAACTAGATTTCGTTGAGCTATTTTCTGCAACTTTTGTTTCATATTCTTTGTAAATATCTAATTCTTTAACTTTTTTCATATAAGTTAAAGGCGAACTTACAAGCCAAAATACAGATAAGATAATAAAAATCTGGATAATCGCACTAAAACATCCTGATAATGGATTCATTTTTTCTCTTTTATATAACTCCATTGTTTCCTGATTTAGTTTTTCAGGATTGTTTTTGTATTTATTCTGTATTATCTTTATTTCCTTCTGAATTTTATTTGTTTTTTTCATTGACTTTTGCTGATTTATTGTTATTGGAATAAGAATAATCCTAACTATTATCGAAAATATAATAATAGATATTCCATAACTATGCAAAAGATCATATAAAAAGTTTAGTAAATAACCAAATATCTCTGCTAAAAACATACTTTCTCCTCCGTTATTTTAATGGATCATATCCCCCTTTAGAAAATGGATTGCATTTCAATATTCTTTTTCCTCCCAGAAATATTCCTTTTATACAACCATACTTTTCTATTGCTTGCCTTGTGTACTCAGAACAAGAAGGATAATATTTGCATTCAACGCCCCTAATCTTAAATATAGGTGATATGTATTTTTTGTATAACTTTATTATAAATAATAATACTTTCTTCATTTTCAACTTTCTTAATTAAATATTTTAGCCTTTTTAAATATTTTTTCCATGTCTTTTTTAATAATATAATAATTTGCAGACTTTATGTCGACTTTTTTGTTCCAAACAAAGACGATATCATGTCCACCTTTAATTTGATTTCTAATTTTATAAAATGCTTCTCGTATTAATCTTTTAATATGATTTCGTTTAACTGCTTTTCCAATCTTAGAACTTACAGCAACTCCAATTATATTTTTATTAACATGATTTGTATTTATGTATACAGTTATTTGATTCCCAATATAAAATTTTCCTTTGTTTAAAACATTTTTAAATTCATAGTTTTTCTTTAATGTTTTTACCTTTTTCATAAAACTCACTCTTTATCATATTATTGTAAAAAGAGCCACATTATTAATATGGCCCCAAATATTAAGCACTAATTTTTTTTCTTCCTTTTTCACGTCTAGCTTTTAGTACATTTCTTCCGGCTTTAGTTTTCATTCTTTTCATAAAGCCATGTTCTTTTTGTTCTTGTCTCTTTTTTGGTTGAAAAGTTCTTTTCATTATTGCACCTCCTATTGTATATATACCGTCTTACACGGATTGTTTCATTTTATTTCATCAATGTTACAATTATACATTAACATTATCATTTATGTCAATAGTTCCAAGCAAAATAAAATAAATTTTCTTTTTATATTGACTTATCCACATATTATTTGATATTATATAGAAAATCTTGGAATATTGTGATGTTATTCCGTATCGAAAAATAGATGGATTCCTATTTATCTGGCATTTCCACATATGTGGATATTTATCAACATATGTGGATAAATTTGTGGATAAGTCCAATTATTCGATAAGCAATTTTAGGATTTTGGAAGGACTGAAATAATATGCAAACTGAATTAAATGAACTTTTAACAAAAGCAAAAGAATTATTAAAAGATGAAACAACAAAAATATCTTATGAAACTTGGATAAAAAACTTGGAAATTCAAAGTGCAGATAATGGTAACATAATTTTATTAGCTACATCCACTTTTCAAAAAGATGCAATTGAAGCAAGATATCACGATTTACTTCAAAATACTTTTAAATATATTACTAATAAAGATTGCAATGTTTCTATTGTTTCAAAAGAAGAAATACCAGAGGATATAGAATCAGATACTACAATACCCGATAATAAAGTTGGATATTCAAATCCAACTTTAAACCCAAAGTATACATTTGATACTTTTGTAGTTGGTAATAATAACCGTTTTGCACATGCTGCTGCACTTGCTGTTGCTGAAGCTCCTGCCACATCTTATAATCCATTATTTATTTATGGAGGAGTTGGACTTGGTAAAACGCATTTAATGCATGCTATTCGGTAATAGTATATTAAGAAACAATAGAGAAGCTAAAATTTTATATGTAACTTCTGAAAAATTCACAAATCAATTAATTAATGCAATAAAAGATAATAAAAATGAACAATTTAGAACAAAGTATAGAAATATCGATGTCTTACTAATAGATGATATTCAATTTATTGCTGGAAAAGAAAGAATTCAAGAAGAATTTTTTCATACTTTTAATACATTACATGAAAGTGGAAAGCAAATTATACTTTCAAGTGATAGACCTCCAAAAGATATTCAATTGTTAGAAGATCGTTTAAAGTCACGTTTTGAATGGGGACTTATTGCTGATATATCAAATCCAGATTATGAAACACGTTTAGCAATTTTAAGAAAAAAAGCTCAATTAGATAATATCATTATTGATGATGAAATATTATCCAATATTGCAAATAGAATAGATTCTAATATAAGAGAACTTGAAGGTACTTTAAATAAATTAATAGCAAAGTCATCATTAACTAATAGTTCTATTACCATGGAAATGGCTGAAAAAGCAATTAATGATATTGTATCTCAACAGGATAAAGTAATATCGTCAGAATTTATACAAGAAACTGTTGCAAAATATTTTAATATAAGTGCAAAAGAATTAAAGGGTTCAAAACGTTCTAATGATATTGCATTTCCGAGACAAATCGCAATGTACTTGTGTAGAAATGTTGCACAAATGTCTTTACCTCAAATAGGAAAAGACTTTGGAAAAAGAGATCATACAACAGTAATGCACGCATGTAATAAAATTGAAAAAGAAATAAAAGAAAATCAAAATACGAAATTGATTGTGGAAAGTGTGAAAAACATTTTAATAACAGATAAAGCCTAATAAAATGCATCATTTTATTTAATTTTATAAATTAATGTTTGAAAAATAAATGTTTGTAAAAAATATGTCAAATTCTTCTTACGGAAAGAGGAACTTGACTATACACACCCCTATGTTAATAACTTGTTAATAACTCAATTTTCCACATTAAAATTTTTTACCTGTAGATAACTTTTGTTTTTTTCCACAAAACTATCAACATGATTTTTTATAGGGAAATAAACTTTACACATAGTTATCCACATAATCCACAATACCTAATACTACTACTGCTATAAATATTTAATTATTATAAAAGGAGACGATGAAAAATGAAAATAATTTGTGAGAAGGATAAAATACTCAAAGCTCTTAATTCCGTAACAAAAGCTGTAGCTTCTAAAACAACGATGCCTGTACTAGAAGGAATATTAATTCAAACAAATGACAATGAAGTAAAATTAACTACCTATGATTTAGAAATAGGAATTGAATATATTATAGAATGTGATGTAAAACAACAAGGTGCCACAGTAGTAAATGCTATCATGTTTAGTGAAATAATAAGAAAATTACCAGATACAGAAATTAATATAACACTAAATGAAAAAAACTTATTAGTAATAGAGTGTGAAGGCTCATTATATAAATTAGCAACTATGAATCCGACAGAATTTCCTGAGTTACCACAAATAAATATAGAAAATTCGATTGAAATAGAACAAAATACTTTAAAAGATATGATAAGAAAAACAATATTTGCAGTAAGTACAGAAGAAAATAGACCAATATTTACTGGATGTTTATTTGAAATTTCTAATAATAAATTAAATTTAGTAGCTGTAGATGGATTTAGATTAGCATGGAAAAATAAATTTCTACAAAATAAGATTAATGATTTTACAGCAGTAATACCTGGAAGGACATTAAATGAAATTAATAAAATAATTTTGGATTCATTTGATACAATAAAAATAGGAATTGCAAAAAATCAAGCACTTTTTGAAATGGAAGATTGTAAAATTGTTACTAGATTATTAGATGGAGAATTTTTAAATTATTCAAGTGTAATACCAGAGAGTTGGGAAACTAGAATAAGAGTTAATAAAAATGTAATTCAAAATTGTTTTGAAAGAATAAGTTTAATTTCATCATCAAGTATAGAAAAAGAAAAAAAATATCCAGTAAAAGTAACTATAGATATTGGAAAGGTTACAATTTCATGTACAAACCAAACTGGTGATGCAAAAGAAGAAATATATGTATCTACAGAAGGTAAAAATTTGGAGGTAGGATTTAATCCAAAATATTTCTTGGATGCATTAAGAGCCATCGATGATGAAGAAGTATTTATTGATTTTGGAAGTAATATTTCACCTTGTATTATTAGACCAGTTGAAGAGGGAGATTATATATATATGATACTTCCAATTCGATTGAAAGATTAAAAACAAAATAGTTTTCCACAATTGAGGCACAATATGTTAATAAGTGATATTGAACTAACTAATTTTAGAAATTATAAGAAGGTAAAAATTAAATTAAATAATGGAATTAATATATTTTATGGAGATAATGCACAAGGAAAAACAAATATATTAGAATCAATATATGTATGTGCTATAGGAAAATCTTTTAGAACAAGGAAAGACAAAGATTTAATTTATATAGGAGAAGAACAAGCAAGTGTAAATGTAAAATATAAAAAAAAAGATCGCAATGGAGAAATAAATATAGATATATCTAAACAGAAATCCATAAAACTTAATGGAATTAAAATAAATAAATTAAGTGAATTAATTGGAAATATTGTAGTTGTAACATTTACACCTGAAGATATCGGAATTCTAAAAAACGGACCAGCCAATAGAAGGCATTTTTTGGACATGTTAATTGGCCAATTAAGACCAGCATATATTTATGATTTAAATATGTATTTGAAAATATTGGAACAAAGAAATATATATTTAAGGCAAATTAAAATAGAAAATAAGTCAGAAGATATGTTAGATATTTGGGATGAAAAATTAGCAGAGTATGCAGATAAAGTATATAAATATAGAACAGAGTTTATTAAAAAAATAAAAGATAAAATCAACATAATACATAAAAACATAACTGATAATAAGGAAGAAATGCAGATATCCTTCAACACTAGTTATGTAAACAAATCACAGTTTATTAATCTATTAAAAGAACATAGACGTGTAGACATAATTAGAGGAGCAACATCAAAAGGTATACATAGAGATGATTTTGAAATATATATAAATAATAAACCAATAAGTATTTATGGTTCTCAAGGACAGTTTAGAACGTCGGTATTATCACTCAAAATTTCAGAATTACAAGTAATATATGATGAAATTGGTGAATATCCAATACTTCTTTTAGATGACTTTATGTCTGAATTAGATGAAAAAAGAAGAAAGAGTTTTATAAAATTTATTGATAAAGTACAAGTTATTATAACTTGTACTGATAAAATAAATATAGATAAAAGTGACTATAGTTGTTTTAATGTTAAAAAAGGAAAAATAATCGAACAATTTACATAATATAAAAATGTATTATGAAATGTTTGATCTGATAATAAAAATATTTTATAGATAATTATTGTTAGTAAAGTATAAAGATGCTACATAAGTATTTATAATTTCTAACTATAATACAGAAAGATAAATAATTATGCTTATATTTTATAAGCATATGTAGAAAGGAAATGATATATAATGGAAAAATTTCAACATGAATATGGAGCAGAACAGATTCAAGTATTAGAAGGATTAGAAGCCGTTAGAAAAAGACCAGGTATGTATATTGGAAGTGTCTCAATTAGAGGTCTACACCATTTGGTGTATGAAATTGTAGATAATTGTGTTGATGAAGCGTTAGCAGGATACTGTACCAATATTAATATTATTATTGAAAAGGGAAATATAATTAGTGTTGAAGATAATGGTAGAGGTATTCCAGTAGATATTCATCCTAAAACTCACATTTCAGCGGCGGAAACAGTATATACAGTTTTACATGCTGGAGGAAAATTTGGAGGAGATAGTGGATATAAAGTATCTGGAGGACTTCACGGTGTTGGAGCATCTGTTGTAAATGCACTATCAACATGGGCAGAAGTTACAATTCAAAGAGATGGTGGAATCTATGAAATGAAATTTAAAAGAGGTAAGACTGTAGAAAAGTTAACAAGAATTGGCGATTCTAATAAAACAGGTACAAAAGTAAGATTTTTAGCTGATGATACTATTTTTGAAACTTTAGAATATGATTATGAAACATTGGAAAATAGATTCAGAGAAATGGCATTCCTTACTAAGGGATTAAAAATTACAATAGAAGATCAAAGAGGAGAAACTTCTCAAAAAGCAGAATTTTGTTTTGAAGGTGGATTAAATTCATTTGTCGAATATTTAAATAAAAATAAGGAAAAATTACATCCACAACCTGTTTATATAGAAAAAGATGGGGAGATTCCTGTAGAGATTGCATTTCAATATACAAGTTCATATTCGGAAAATATATATACATTTGTTAATAATATTAACACAATAGAAGGAGGAACACATTTAGAAGGATTTAAAAGAGCCTTAACTAAAACATTCAATGATTATGCAAAATCACATAATATATTAAAGGAAAAAGATTCAAATCTTCAAGGAGAAGATATTAGAGAAGGAATTACTGCTGTTGTATCTGTTAAAGTAAAGGATCCTCAGTTTGAAGGACAAACAAAAACTAAATTAGGAAATAGTAATGTTACAGGAATAGTTCAAAGCATAGTTAACGAAAAATTATCAATATTTTTAGAAGAAAATCCAGCAGTAGCAAAATCTATATTAGAAAAATGTATTAGTGCATCAAGAGCAAGAGAAGCTGCTAGAAAAGCAAGAGAACTTGTCAGAAGAAAAAATGCATTAGAATCGACAACATTACCAGGAAAATTAGCTGACTGTAGTGAAAAAAATGCAGAAGTTTGTGAGGTATATATTGTCGAAGGAGATTCAGCAGGTGGAAGTGCAAAGCAAGGAAGAGATAGGAGATTTCAAGCGATTTTACCACTTTGGGGAAAAATGCTTAATGTTGAAAAGTCAAGAGCTGACAAGATATATAATAATGAAAAATTACAACCCGTAATTTTAGCAGTAGGCGCAGGAATAGGTGCTGAATTTGATATTACTAAAATCAGATATGGAAAAGTAATTATTATGGCAGATGCTGATGTAGACGGTGCTCATATCAGAACATTATTATTAACGTTTTTCTTTAGATATATGAGACCATTAATTGAAAACGGAAATGTATATCTTGCTCAACCTCCATTATATAAATTATCAAAGAGAGGTATGAAAGATATTTATTGTTATACTGATGAGGAATTAAATGAAAAACTTGAAGAAATAGGTAGAGAGGGAATAGGAATTCAAAGGTATAAAGGTCTTGGAGAAATGAATCCTGAACAATTATGGGAGACTACAATGGATCCAGAAAGAAGAATATTAATAAAAGTAAAGCTTGAAGATGCAATAAAGGCAGACGAAATATTCACAATATTAATGGGAGACGAAATAGGACCAAGAAGAGAATTTATTGAATCAAATGCAAAATATGTTAAAAATTTAGATATTTAAATTTTAATAGCAGATAATTATTTTTAATTATCTGCTATTATCATAAAGCTAATATTAATCTTCAGCTAAAACTAATATACATAATTTTTAACCTAATATATATTCCTATATAAATAAGCTATACACCACATATATTAATCAATTGCTTGACTATTAATACATATTTAATAACTATATTCATCCAGAATTATAGGACTAATAATAACCATGTCACATATAAGAATAATCGTAACTTCGAATATATCACCTATAATTTAACCATATTAAAAATTATAGCTTACATACAAATAATATACTCTCGTCGCCGAAAAAATATAACCAATATAAAGTTAGCTAAATTTCATCTTTGCTCGAATATAATTAAACTAATAAATAAATCTAATTATACTCTTAGTTCAACTAATATTAACCTTATATTAGTATTATGTGTAATATGTTTTTTTTTATTCATAAATTTAAAATAAATTAAAAAAGATATAAATAAACATCAAATGTCGAAGATTGTCGAATTATGATATACGAAAAAAGTTGACATATTTCACTTACTATGGCATAATAAAAAACATAAAATAAATGAAAGGAAGAGAATCATTAATAAAAATATTGAATCAATACAAAAATGGTTACCATTTGAAGAAATACTAGAAGATGGAATCATAAAAATGAAAAATCACTCATATATGAAGATAATTGAAGTAAAACCAATTAATTATAATCTCAAGTCAAACTTAGAGAAAGAAGCAATTTTGAATTCTTATAAAACATTTTTAAAAATATGTAATTTTGATATTCAAATAATTGTACAGAGTAACAAAGAAGATTTATCGAAAAATATATCTAAAATTAAAGAGAATTTAAAATCAGAAACAAAAGAAATCTTAGAAATAGCAAATAATTATATTGAATACATTAAAACTTTAAATCAAAAATTATCTTTTACAATACTAAATTATTTGTTTTATATGATTTATGTAAAATTTTTTATTCTTATAAAAAACTCCAATCAAAAAAATCAAATAAATGAAAATAGCATTTCAATTGAACTAAATGAAATGTATTTTAAAATAAAAGAATCATTAATGCGTTGTGGAAATGATGTATTTAATTTAGATGATAAAGAAGTAATTATTGAAGTATTAAATTCATTTATAAATATAAAAAATAAGGGAGATGATAATCTATTTTTAGAAGAAATATAAAAGAAGAAGTAAACAATATTATTAAAGGAAGTATTAATTTTAAAGATAAAATAAGTCCAGCATATTTAAATACAAAAAATCCGAAATTTTTAGAAATAAATAATATTTATTATGGAGGGCTATTAGCTGTAAATTATAATAGAGAACATAATGATTTATTATTAAAAAGTCTAATAGATAGCAATATAGACATTAATATATCAATTTTTTATGAAAAAGAGGACCCATATAAAATTATAAAAGAGTTAACATATCATATTGGTAATGTTGGTATGGAACTAAAAAATTCATCTAATAATAGACAAGATATAGATCTAGCAGCATTTACATATAATGATGCTAAATATATAAGAAAAGAAATTCAAGTCAATAATCAAGATATATATTATTTATATATCTATTTACATGTATTTAGTAATAATTTAAAAGAATTAAATTATTTAATAAATAAAGTAGAGGCAATATGTCAAGGAAATGGAATTATTACTAAAAGAGCATATTTCAGACAACAGGAAACATTTATATCTGGAATACCTTCAATGGAAAATAATAAACTCATAAAAGAAGCAACCAAAAGAAATGTTTTAACAAATGGGTTAGTTGCAACGTATCCTTTTATATCGTCATCTATATTTGATGATGAGGGAATTTTTGTTGGAACCAATAGATATAACAACTCACTTGTTTTCATAGATAGATATAATACAAAAAGATATAAAAATGCCAATATGTGTGTATTTGGTACAAGTGGAGCTGGAAAATCATTTTTTACAAAATTAAATATTATAAGATATAGATTATTTAATATTGAGCAATATGTTATTGATCCAGAAAGAGAATACGAAAAATTATGTAAAGCATTAAATGGAGAAACGATAAGAATTGGACCTTCTTCAAATACATATATAAACATTCTAGATATAAGAGAAGATAGTATTGAAGATACAAAATATGGATATTTAGCAACAAAAATTAACAAATTGATTGGATTTTTCAATTTGATATTTGGGGAAATGAACGAAGAAGAGAAATCAGTCCTAGAGGAAAAAATAATCGAAACTTATAAAAACAAAGGAATTACATTTGAAGATAAAACATTATATATGACAGAAAAAAAATTTAAAAAGACTAATGATATGCCAATACTAGAAGATTTATATAATATTTTAGAAAATGATGATAAAACAAAATTATTTAAAATAAAACTACAGCCATTTATTAAAGGGTCATTGAGTTTTTTTAACAAACACACTAATATTGATGTAGATAATAAATTAATTGTTGCTGACTTATATGAATTAGGAGAAGAAAATATTCAATATGGTATGTATCTATTTACAGAATTATTTTGGGATAAAATAAAAAAAGATAGAAATAAAATAAAGGCTATTTATTTAGATGAAATTTGGAGATTAATAGGAATAACATCCAATAAAAATGTTGCAAGTTTTGTTTATAAAATTTTTAAAACAATAAGAAAATATGGTGGTAGTGCTGTTGCAATAACACAAGATATAATGGATTTATTTAGTTTGGATAATGGAGCCTATGGAAAGAGTATCTTAAATAATTCAAGTAATAAAGTCTTTTTTGAGTTGGAAGAGGAAAATATAAATTTTTTAGAAAAATTTATAAAATTATCGGAGAAAGAAAAAATAGAGGTCAAATCATTAAATACAGGGGAAAGCTTAATGTTTGCTGGTGACAATCATGTTCTAGTAAAGATTGAAACATCACAATTAGAAGAAGAAATAATAAATTATGGAGGTATAATAAATGAATAATGTTGTGACAGCCTTAGGAAATCCAATTTTAAATAATGAATTAAAAAGGTTTAATGAAATTAATATATTATTGAATGATCTACAGTATAAAGAAGCAATTATTGAATTATTAGAAAAAAAAATAAAAATAAATTATTTAATATTAAGTGAAAGTTTACCAGGAGAAATAAAAATAGAAAAATTAGTTGAAATAATAAAGGCAAAAGAAAAAAAATTAAAAATTATATTAATTAGAGAAAAAAAGTACGAAAAAGAAAATAATAATATAAGTCAAAATGTAGATTATCAATTTTTAAATAATCAAGTAGATATAAAAGATATTATTGAAATAATTCATGATAAAAAGATAATAGAAAAAGAAAAAATAAAAGATGGTGGTAAGTTATATACTAAAATAACAGATTTATTAACTAATAACTCAGTAATAAATAAGTCTGCTAGCAAAATGAACGATAAAGAATTATTGACTTTTATAACTAGATATATATCAGTACCATTACCTCCTCCTATTAAGCAAGAAGACTTTAATGACTTAGTAAAAGTAGGCATTAAAGAAGATAATAGAGAAGCTTTATGGAGATTAGCAGTCAATTATGATAAAAAGATGGACTTTACTTTAATTGAAGACTATTTCATTGATAAAAGAGATAGCTACTACTTAATAGAATTAATTAGCGCCACTGATAGCGTTAATTTAGATAATATAGTTAGTAAAGTAGTAGCCACTAACGATAGAGAATTTATGATTGATTTAGCAAATAGATCATTAGAATTAAGTATATTTACTAAAGAAGATATAGATAAAATAAAAGAAAAGTATAATTTATAATATGGAGGTATAAAATGAAATTAGCAGTATTTACAGATATTCATGGTAATTTAGAAGCATTAAAAACTATTATAAATGATATAAAGTCTAAGAATGTAGATGAAATAATATGTTTAGGAGATACAATAGGATTAGGATCCGAATCTAAAGAATGTCTTGATCTAATAATAGAAAATAATATTAAAATGGTTTTAGGTAATCATGAATTATGTGCTCTATATGGTACTGATATTGATAGTAGTATAAATAGTAATGTACAAAAAGAACATTATAAATGGATAAGAGAATCTTTAACTACTAAAGAGATAGACTTTCTAAAAAAGTGTCCTCTTTATTATGAATGTAATATAAGTTATAATAATATAATAAAAAATAAAAAGATAATATTTAGTCATTATCTACTAGAAGATACTAGTAAATTATATCCCTTTGAAAAAACAAACCTAAAAGAAGATATAAATTTATGGATCAAATATAATAATGAAGATATAACATATATAGTAGGTCATTTACATAAATCATTTAATGAAAATGAAGTAGATGGTATAAGTGGAGATTATATAGAAGCTATAGATGAATTAACTAACATTTTCATTCTTGATAGTAGTGGTTGCACTATAGATAATAATACTTCTTATATGTTAATAGATATAAATAAGAGTTTAATGTTTAGTAAAATAAACATAACATATGATTATAACAAATTTATAAATAAAGAATTAGAAAAAGAATTTCCTGATAAAG
>ENA-OOWT01000189-OOWT01000189.1-human-gut-metagenome-genome-assembly--contig:-NODE-189-length-15104-cov-5.134162_pt1 | contig 15104 bp, 14 predicted proteins | sample MGYA00241619_ERZ501340 | MGnify/ENA primary metagenome ERZ501340 (study PRJEB25962, sample SAMEA2042984) | human gut metagenome | biome: human gut; feature: human-associated habitat; material: faeces... | reverse complement strand
AGAGAGTGTGAGAACCACGTAGGTGAAAACGACGAGGGCTGAGCGATTTCTGATCACTAAATTCTATTTTTTAAGTAACTTGATTACTTTCCAGCCGAAAACTCCTTGATGCGCTGTTCTTCACTTAGGCGGCATATTAGCAGTTGACCGTTCTTTTCGGCCTGCCATGATGACTACGTGGGTTTGCATGCTAGATATATTCTGGTTGTACTTAAAACGATTTATCTGTTCTTATACATACTCTCGTAATACTTCTGATAATCACCGCTGGTAACATTATCCATCCATTCCTGATTATCTAGATACCATTTCACGGTTTCTTCAATACCCTCTTCAAACTGCAGGCTTGGTTCCCAGCCCAGTTCCTTTTGCAGCTTGGTAGAGTCGATGGCATAACGCATGTCGTGTCCCGGACGGTCGGTTACGTAGGTAATCAAATCCATGTCGGCCCCTTCCGGACGTCCCAGCAGACGGTCTACCGTATTGATAACTACCTTGATGATGTCGATATTCTTCCATTCGTTGAAACCACCGATATTGTAAGTTTCGGCAATCTTTCCGTTGTGGAAAATCACGTCAATCGCACGTGCGTGGTCTACCACATACAGCCAGTCGCGTACATTCTCACCCTTGCCGTATACAGGCAACGGTTTGCGGTGACGGATATTGTTGATAAACAGCGGAATCAGCTTTTCAGGGAACTGATACGGACCGTAGTTGTTCGAACAGTTCGTTACGATGGTCGGCATGCCATATGTATCGTGGAAAGCACGTACAAAGTGGTCGCTGCTGGCTTTCGATGCAGAATACGGGCTATGCGGATTGTATTTTGTATCTTCATAGAAGAACTCCGTTCCATAAGCCAGATGATGCTTGCCCGATGAGGCTTTTGTGGTGAACGGTGGTTTCACGCCTTCCGGATGCGTCAGTTTCAGAGCGCCGTACACTTCGTCGGTAGAAATGTGATAGAAACGCTTGCCCTCGTATTTTTCAGGCAGGCTTTCCCAGTACACCTTTGCAGCCTGAAGCAGGCTCAGCGTACCCATAACGTTGGTACGTGCAAACGTAAACGGATCCTTGATGCTGCGGTCTACATGACTTTCGGCAGCCAGATGAATAATACCGTCCACGTGATACTGCTGCATCAGCTCCAGCATCTTCTCATAGTCGCAGATATCAGCCTTTACAAACGTATAGTTCGGTTTGTCCTCTATATCCTTCAAGTTGGCGAGGTTTCCCGCATAAGTCAGCTTGTCCAGATTGATGATGTGGTATTCCGGATATTTGTTGACAAACAGACGTACCACATGACTGCCGATGAAGCCTGCTCCACCGGTTACGATTATATTGCGTTTAAAATTTTCCATGATTGTTTTTGTTTGCGATGATTCATTTAAGCACTCCCATGTTGCTCATGCATGCTTTCAGCGAGTCTGTCCAGTAAGGAATCTTCAGTCCGAAAGTCTGCTTTATCTTGGTCTTGTCCAGTACCGAGTAAGCCGGTCGTGTAACCGGACTGGGGAACTCGTTGCTGTGGCAGGGCTGGATGTCGCATGCCGTATGTCCGGCAAGTTCGGCTATCACTTTGGTAAAGTCGTACCACGAGCATACCCCTTCGTTGCTGAAATGATAGATACCCGTCTTGCTGTACCTGTTTTGCGGCTTTTCGGCAGCATAGTCATTCAGAACCGCTTCGATGGCAACAGCCAGATCGAGCGCATACGTTGGCGTACCTGCCTGGTCGAATACCACATTCAGAGCTGGTTTCGAAGCCGTCAGGTTCAGCATGGTCTTTACGAAGTTCTTTCCAAATTCCGAATATAGCCAGGCTGTACGTATAATCACGTAGTCGCATCCCGTAGCCTCAATGTACCGTTCTCCTTCCAGCTTCGTTTCGCCATATACACCTGTAGGCGTACCCTTCTGGTCTTCACGGCAAGGCGTATTATACGGATCACCTCCAAAAACATAATCGGTAGAAATCTGAACAAGCAGACCGCCTGCCTTTTTCATGGCTTCTGCCAGAATCTTAGGAGCTGCAGCATTCAGCTTGCGGCAGAGAGCCGCATCACTTTCAGCTTTGTCTACGTTGGTATAGGCCGCACAGTTCACAATGCAGTTGATATGTTGTTCCTGTACCATTTTTTCCACCGCTTCCGCATCGGTAATGTCCAGCAGAGTAGTTTCCACTCCTTCGGCTTTCACTACGTCGGTAAACAGGTAATTATAGGAAGTCTGCTTGCTGATGATACGCATCTCGTTACCCAGCTGGCCGTTTGCGCCTGTCACTAAAATATTCATGATTGCTCCTTTCCTTATTTATACAAATCTTCTTTGTAGTCGAACAGCCATTCCGCATCTTTTAGGCGTGAATGGTGTTTGTCCTTTTCCGATAGGATCACCTTGTCGGCCGGAACCTTCCAGTCAATGCCCAAGTCCGGATCATCCCATGCAAGGGCACCTTCGCTTTGCGGCGCATAGAAATTATCACACTTATACTGGAAAATCACTTCTGGAGTCAGTACGCTGAAGCCGTGTGCAAAACCGCGCGGAATGAAGACCTGTCGGTGATTGTCTTCCGTCAGCTCCACCGCTACATGCTTTCCGAAAGTAGGAGAACCCTTGCGGATATCTACGGCTACATCCAGTACGGCACCTTTGATTACCCGTACCAGCTTGCTCTGTGCGAAAGGCGGTTTCTGGAAATGCAGACCACGTAGCACACCGTAGCATGACTTGCTTTCATTATCCTGCACGAACTTTACGGTACGTACCTGTGCATTGAAATCACGTTCCGAAAACGACTCAAAGAAGTATCCTCTGTCATCTTTAAAAAGGCGCGGTTCTATGATGATCACGCCCTCTATAGCTGTTTTAATTACTTCCATATTAATACTCCAGATTACTTTTGCCTGTATGTCCTACTTCATCTATCACCTGCAGCAGATACTTTCCGTACTGGTTCTTCAGCATGGGCTGTGCCAGCTCTCTCAGCTTGTCTGCCGTAATCCATCCCTGACGGAAAGCAATGCCTTCCAGACAGGCAATCTTCAGTCCCTGACGTTTTTCAATCACCTCGATGAACGTAGAGGCTTCACTCAGAGAATCGTGTGTACCCGTATCGAGCCAGGCAAAGCCACGTCCCAGAGTCTGTACTTTTAGTTCCTTGTCTGCCAAAAACTGCTGGTTTACGGTCGTAATTTCCAGCTCCCCACGTGCCGACGGTTTGATGTTCTTGGCAATTTCTACCACCTTGTTCGGGTAGAAATAAAGACCTACTACCGCATAGTTTGATTTCGGATGTGCTGGTTTCTCTTCAATCGAGAGGCAGTTCCCGTCCTTGTCAAACTCGGCTACACCGTAGCGTTCCGGATCACTTACCCAGTAGCCGAATACCGTAGCTTTCTTATCCTCTTCTGCCGTACGAACCGCTTCCTTCAGCAATCCGATCAGTCCTGCACCGTGGAAGATATTGTCACCCAGCACCAGACATACACTGTCGTTGCCGATAAACTTCTCTCCGATGATGAAGGCCTGAGCCAGTCCGTCCGGTGACGGTTGCTCTGCATACTCAAAACGCACTCCGAAGTCGCTTCCGTCGCCCAGCAGGCGCTTGAATCCCGGCAAGTCGAATGGAGTAGAGATAATCAGAATTTCACGGATGCCTGCAAGCATCAGTACCGAGATTGGGTAATAGATCATCGGTTTGTCGAATACAGGGAGCAACTGCTTGCTGACTCCTTTTGTGATGGGGTAGAGGCGGGTACCGCTACCTCCGGCTAAGACTATACCTTTCATATTGTAAATAGTAAATGATATAAATTAAAATTTTTTTAATTCTAATCGTGCATAATTTGATTCAAGAGTCATTGTTTTGCCATCACAATGAATTATATTAAATATAGTTTCTTTTTGATTATTTATGCCAAAGTGTTTTAATTTATCGATTGGAGCATTTTCTCCATTATCTGCAGTTCCTTTTCTTACTTTAAAATCTTTTAGAATCAATTGAGTTTCATTATTACTATATTCTGTACATCCAATATAGGTCCCATAACCGTTTGTGCCCTGTTTCTCTGATATTTCGGTTAGCATTCTTGTAATGCCATAATATAATCTCTCACATTTTACGTTTTCGTTAGTTTCTAAAATAGTGAAGTTATCTAAAATCCAAAAACCTTCTACATCGTTGTTCAAAGGAGCTTTCCTGCAGTTAGCACATGTAAATAGCAGGGCTATGATTGTAACTATTGATATAATCCATTTTTTCATTTTGATATTCCTCCTATTTTTTTGATTGTAATCATACTTCCTGCACTATTACCTAAATAATTACCTCGGTCTAATCCAATTCCGAGACTTATACTCCAACCTTTGGCATATTGAGGATGATATTGTATTTCTGCCATACTATAGAATTGTTTTCGTATTTTATCAAGAGGTGCTCCATAAGTACCCCAATATCGGATATATGATAAAATAAATCTCCATTTCCATTCGCTAGTAGGATTTCCAGAAATGCCGATATGTTGTCCCCTTAAACGATTACTCTTGAAGGTTATATTGGCATCTTTATTGTAATTAGGACCAGGTAATAATGGATTACCTATGCCTTGACCAAAATGTTGCCATGCCTGATAGATATAATGATTATAATATGAATCTGAACCACTTACTTGTCTATCAGGAAAAGATCCCCAATAGGCATCATATAAAATTGGTCCTGATGAATCTTTTGTGCTAATTCCTTCCCAGAGAAGAGTAGATATCCATTTATTTTTAGGGAAAGTTAGCTCAATACTTAGCTGGCCATCTTTCCATCTCCCATATTCCCAAAACATTTGAGAATGGTCTTCAAAATAATGGTCTAATGTGACTCTTAATTTCCAGGCTTTCCAATAATAATTTAAAGCAAAATTCCAGCTTCCTAACATGTTACCTTCTATGTTGGCTTGTTCTGTGATTGGAGTATCGCTACCCCCTGCGGCTGGAAGAAATGCTTTCCAATATGCATCTAAGTCATTGGGCATATTTAATATTAATTGAGACTCACCATTCGGTAGCTTCTGATATTTGTTTCCACCAAATTGAGCTGCAATAAGCATACCGAATTCGAACTCTATAGGTACTTTTTCTTTATTCCCCAGCCGGAACATTAATGATTTACTGTGGTATAATACATTCTTAGTGAAGTATGCATTTACGTTAGTGAAGTTTTCCTGCCATTTGGCATCAGTAAATTTTCCGTAGGCCAAATGTCCTTTGAAAGCAAGCCATTGTTTGGTTCCCGGAATATTTAAGAAATCTTTTATTTCTGCTCTTATTTGTGGTATAGGACGTGCGTTAGGTCCTTCTACCATCCATCCACTGGATAATTCGCTGTTTTTTTTTAATGGAAATCCTGTACGTTCTTTACTTCCAATACTTAACGTCAGCATTTTCCATGAAATATCGGCATACGCTTGTTGAATCCAAAAGTCGGAAGTTTGTTTTAGGCCTCCGGCAAGATCTATTCCTGCTTTAATGTGCCAATTATGTTTGAAGTTTTTCTTCCATTCCAGTCCGGCTCTTAGATATCCGCTGTTAGGTCTTTCACTTTCCATGCCGTAGCGGTTAGCTGTTAACCAAAGTGGAGCAAAATCACCTGTTGATGCAGTGACAGCTGCTTCTACTCTATATTGAAAAATAGAATCGCTTTTTTGAGAAAATGTGGGAATTACTAATAATGTAATTAAGGAAGAAAGGTACAATTTTAAATAATTCATTTTAAGAATATAAGGGCTTATTTTTATTATTTCAACCATTTCTTGTCATTGTCTTCAAACCAGTCATTCAATGCCCCCTCAAATGTCCATTTAAACTGGTAGCCAGAGTTCTTGAGTTTTTTTCCGCAGATATTAGTAGATATTTGGAGCTTCTTTACTCTGGCTGGACAAATACCCATTGGGGCACCCATTGCACCGATAATCGCAGCTGCGGGCATTATTATCCAATTAGGAATATCAAATACGGTTGAAGTTAGTCCAGTGACTTTTTTCATTGCTTCTACAATGTGCTGAATGGTATAAGCTGGTTCAAAACAGCAATTGTAAAGTTCTACACCTTCTTCATGGTTTTCAAGTCTGTATACCATGAAGCGTACCAGTTCTTTTACATAGATACAAGCTTTGATGGTATCTTTACGTCCCGGATAAGCAAATTCATGTTTTCTTATAGCCCAATATAGGCGTGTAAAATTTCCATTCTCCCCTTTACCGAAAACAACTCCCGGACGTACGATAGTAAGCTGTCTTTCTTTCTCGTTTTTGGCTTGCCAAATAGTATGTATTTTTTCTGCAACTAGTTTTGATATTCCATAAGGAGTGTTAGGAGTAGGAAGAGTTATTTCCTCTTTTAGTTCCTCTGCTGCACCATATGGAGCTATTGAGCTGGTAAACACAATTTTTTTGATACCATGCTTTTCAGCGAAAGCACACACATTTTCAGCCCCACGAATATTGGTCTCGAAATATTCATGGTCAGGATGACCAGGAGTGCGATGTACTGCTGCAAAATTGAAGATAATATCTTCACTTGATACAGGAATATTTAGTTCTATTGGTTTACGTACGTCACAATAAATAAATTCAGCTTTTACGGTTTCTCCTTTTTTCAAAGGAGATTTGTAGTCTTTTACTGTGGGGAGTGGGGTACCTGGTTTTACTATATCTAGGTTGTATACTTTTGCTTCTGGATAAAGCTCGTTTAGTAACTTGGTAAGATGAGTGCCGATAAAACCGGTACCTCCTGTTATGAAATAATTCATAGTTCTATTTATTTAATTATTTTTTATATTCTAGTTCTTTTAATAATTTTTTATTCCAAGTTCGTCTTTCTTTATCAAAGAACCATCCCCATTTATTGAAATATTTAATCATATTCCACATGTGAATTTTTAGCATTTTCTTACTTTTATAAGAAGCTGCTCTATGGGCATGGACGACAGTTACTCCAGGCCAAAACATTGTTCGATAGTACTTATGCATTCTACGCGTAATATCAATATCTTCTGGATACATAAAGAATCGTTCATCAAATAATCCTACTTTATTAAAACATTCTAGTCTGAAGAACATAAAACTTCCTTGATGATAAGGAACATTCATTTCTTTTTTGTGGTCATTAAATTCTAAGAGATACCGATAATTCATTTTTTGTACCATTTTTGCAGGCAAAAAGCGACGAAAAATTAAGTTAGCAGGAGTTGGAAGTAGGCGACAAGTGTATTGCATTGTACCATTGGGGTAGATAATATTAGGTTGTAATTGAGCTACATCAATATTACTATCCATATATTTTACTATTTTATCCAAAATGTTAGGATTAAAATAAACGTCGGAATTTAGTACTAAATGATATTTTTCTTTTGTCTTTAAAGCTAGTCTTAAAGCTTTATTATGACCTGCTCCATATCCAACATTATTACTTCCTATATATACAATTTGGGGATATTGTGAACAAAACTTTGCAATATTTTCAAGATTTGAATTATCAATAATGTAAATAGTTGAAATTAATGGAGAGTCTAAAGAGTTTAGACACTGAGATAATTCTTCTAAATTTGTTTTATAAGTGACAATAGAAACTGTAATCATATGATGATGCTATTTAATTAGTGAGTATATGGGGAAATTTTCCGTAGGCTATTCCATTTCTGATAAATCAGAAATAGAGCAAATTTTTAGATACTGTTAGTGTTGATTATGAATAAGCATCCAATTTTGACATGTGGTATAGGAAAAGCGTTTTTCATCAGTTTCCTATTAAAAAAATCAAAAATTGAACGCGATTATTAATATTTGTTAGTATTAATTCCGATTGTCATAGGCAGGAGATTTTCATAATCCTTTCTCCCTTTGACAATTTCGTGGAAGAATTTCTTGAGATATTCCAGAGCAGACAGTCCGTTCATTCGGCATGTTGACAGCAGTGTATGGTAGGCTGCCGATACATTTGCCATGCGGCTGCCAACAAAGAACAGCGAGTTCTTGCGCTCCCCCGCCAGCGGACGGATGAAACGTTCTGCTATTGAATTGTCTATGTCATACCGCCCATCGTTCAGATAGGCAAAGAGCTGTTTCCAGAAAACCTGAAGATAATTCACAGCCTTGTCCATGAGTTCTCCACGGGGAGAATGAGTTGGAGGTAGGACAAATTTGGCACGTGCATGAGCCAGGCAGCAGAGATGTTCCGTGTCTACCAGTTCTTTGTCGATATACATATAAACGTTGTAACCGTCCGACTGCAGCGCCTTTACCTGCCGGTCCTTGAGGATTCCCTTGAGAACCTTACGTCCTCTGGAACCGTCCTCATAACAGTAGATTGCTATTTTCTGTTCCTTGTTTACCAGACACCAGACATACTTTTTCAGGAAATGTCTGTTCATCTTCACCTTGCACCAGGTCTCGTCACAGTTGACAATGGAGTCCTTGACCATGGCGCGGTCTTTCAGTCTCTCTATCAGAGCGCTTGTAAAAGCGGCTCCTTTGGCGAGCCAGTTGACCAGCGTCATCCGGCTCAGAGACATCTTATGATCCGATAGACGGTACATTTCACGGTAGTAGGGGACATTCAGCACAAAATGATTGAATGCCAGGTGAGCCAGAAAGTCTGCCGATGCATGAGTTCCGGGAACTACGTCTATGTAGTCCGGTTCCCCGGCTTTCGGGAAATATCCCTCACGAATCTTGCCGTCGGACTGCTTGTAACGGATTACCTGATATTTGTGCTCCAATATATAGCTTATCTGCTGGTAAGAATACTTGTAGAAGGTCTTGATGATTACGGCATCTTTTGGCAGCCGGCTGAAGTCTGAATCATGACATACTGACTTGTCAGCCTTCATACGCTTGTAAGACATCCCCTTACGGTAGGGTCTTTCCTCTTTTTTCTCCGGTGCTTGTGAAAGAGCATCTTCGTCACTTGCGGAAACGGATGAAGGTCCTGAAGTTCCGTCAAAGTCATCCTTGTTCTCTTCATGAGAAGGTGCTTCCTCCTTTTTCTTACGTGAAATCTTCTGGCTTTTAGACCCGTACAGATTCTTTCTGTCCTGTTTCTTCTGCTCTTTCAGGGCCGCATTTTCCTTCTTGAGTAACTCATTCTGTTTCTGTAAATCGGCTATCATCTGTTTCAGCTCTTCGTTTTGCTTCATTTGCATTTGTGAGCTTTCGTTCAGATTCATCAGTTGCTCTGTCATCCGGTCCAGCTTTTCCAGAAGTTTTGCTTCACGCTCCTTATCCGCTTTACGCAAAGCAAAAAGCTCGTCAAGCAGCATTGATTTTTCCATGGAATTCATATCGGAATAACGATCTGTCCAAGGCTCCGCTTGTTTCTCTCGGAGCCTCAGTTGTTCGGCCGAAGCCAGTATTTTTTCAAATTCACGATCGTCCATGTCACCTGTTGTTATACCATAAAGATACTCATTTTCAGTGACATAAACAAATGTTTTATATAATTATTTACCTGATATTCAATTGATTAATTACAGGATTCTGTAACAGCACAACTACATCCTTCCACTGTATGCTGTATATGGTTTCATCTCCCTGACGGCATAACTGCATGAACCTGTAACCTTCACAGAAACGTTTCTCATAGAGGCTGAACGAGCGTCTGTCATAGCTGAAGAGACGGACTTTCCTCCTGTCCTTGGACATGACAATGAAAACTTCATCTTCCTGTGGCTCTCGGTTCAGCTGCTGGTGAATGATGGATAGTACCCGTTCATATTTACAGCGCATATCATGAAAATTCCGCAGATAGTAGAATCTGTTCATTCCTGTAACATTCAGCATAGTCCCTCCAGTTTCTCTATCAGACTTCTCAAGTTCCGGTAGGTCAAGTTTCGTTGCTGTATCCTTATTCCGTTTGTCATACGGATGTCTATCATCATCCTTACAGGACAGGGTTCCGTATTCTCCTTTCTTTCCGGAGTAGGAGAAGAGGATACTTCCTTTTGGAGATTGGCCTCCGTTTCTGGTTGTCCTTCTACTTGTACCGGTACTATTTGATGTCTTGTATCCTTGTACCATTTATAAAAGAGATTGTAGGGTACTTTGTTTTTCAAACAGAAATCCTGGATGGATTCACCTTGTGGCATTGCTTCCGCCTTGTAGCGGATGAACAGCCTTTCAAAATCACTGCTGCTGTACATATTTTTAATATTTTTGTTACAGCAGCGAAGGTCATATTTTTTATTCTTTGGGGCAATACGTCAAGATTGGATGCTTACACAATGAAAACTTTATCTTCCTGTGGCTTGAGATTCAGTTGCTGGTGAATGATGGATAAAACCCGATTGTTCTTAAATCTGTAATGTACGATTTGATATCTTGTATCCTTGTGCTACACTCTTTTGTGGCATTGCTTCCGCCTTGTTGCGGATGAGCAGATATTCTTTCGCTCTGAAGAGGTAATTAATATATTTTTCTTTTGCTTACCTGAATCATTTTAAATCACTGCTGCTATATATACTTTTAATAGTTATTGTTACAGCATCCGAAGGTCATATTTTATTTTTGAGGCAATTTCAAAATTGGATACTTATCGCTTAGTATTTACTTGTATACTAAATAGATATTGTATTAACGTTTTTGCTTGACGTAAAAACTTTATAAAAGTTAGGGAGAATAGTATAGAAAAAATAAGATAAAATAATAGTAATGTTATAGAAGATTGGGCAGGAGCCGTTAGTTCTCCTAAATTTTGTTTTATCCCTATATATGATAATATAATTGTTCCTAATTTGAACCCTAAGAAATGTAGTCCCATGATATAAAAAGAATTTCTACCGCAATAAGATAAGGCATAACCTATATAAGTTTTTTCTATTTTTCTTGAAATATAGTTTACAATGTATAGAGCAGCGATAGAACTTGCCGTTAATGTTAATGCATCATGATACTGATTACCATTTAATGCTACTCCACCTTCTATAATTGCGATGTAGTATACAATTAATATACTTATTAGGCATGCAATTTTGTTTGTAAAATTCCATTGAAATTTGTTCATAAGTATATATCCACAATATATCAACCACATGGCTGTAAGTGTATTATTAAATCTCGGTATTGTAAAAGTAAAAACATTAGTCATTGTGGAGGATAAAATACAAAGGAATAATAATATGATACATCTTGTCCATTCGTATTTATTACTATCTTTGACGAGTCTATGTATCAATGTAGATATTATAGAAAATCCACATATAGCCATGAATAATACATAAACAAACCACATCGCTCCTAAGATAGGTTCTCTTCCTGCTAGAAAGATGGCTAAAATTACTTCTTTTATAGTTTTACTAATATTCCATAGAGTCATTGTTTTTCCACTATATGATATTGATGGATTGTAGAATCCAATATGTAGCATTACGTTATGAAGTAATACTGCAGGAATATAAAAATATAGTAATAAACTATATAATGATTTTATTTTTCCTTTTATAAAAGAAATAGGTTGAAGTAATTTTTCTTCTTTTATGAAAAATCCACCAAGAAGAAAAAAAACTGGTACATGCCAAAGAGAACCTAATAAGGGGCTTAGAGGTATGCATTTCGAATTATAAAATTCGAAATTAATATGTAGTAATACAACAGAAATAATGGCTATACCTTTAGAAATATCTACCCATTGGGTACGAGACGATATATTCATAATGCTAAGTTAGTGGTTAGCGTCCAATTTTGACGTGTAGTATAGTGAAAGCTGCTTTTCAGCAGTTTCCTATTAAAAAATCAAAAATTGAACGTGATTATTAATATTTGTTAGTATTAATTCCGATTGTCATAGGCAGGAGATTTTCATAATCCTTTCTCCCTTTGACAATTTCGTGGAAGAATTTCTTGAGATATTCCAGAGCAGACAGTCCGTTCATTCGGCATGTTGACAGCAGTGTATGGTAGGCTGCCGATACATTTGCCATGCGGCTGCCAACAAAGAACAGCGAGTTCTTGCGCTCCCCCGCCAGCGGACGGATGAAACGTTCTGCTATTGAATTGTCTATGTCATACCGCCCATCGTTCAGATAGGCAAAGAGCTGTTTCCAGAAAACCTGAAGATAATTCACAGCCTTGTCCATGAGTTCTCCACGGGGAGAATGAGTTGGAGGTAGGACAAATTTGGCACGTGCATGAGCCAGGCAGCAGAGATGTTCCGTGTCTACCAGTTCTTTGTCGATATACATATAAACGTTGTAACCGTCCGACTGCAGCGCCTTTACCTGCCGGTCCTTGAGGATTCCCTTGAGAACCTTACGTCCTCTGGAACCGTCCTCATAACAGTAGATTGCTATTTTCTGTTCCTTGTTTACCAGACACCAGACATACTTTTTCAGGAAATGTCTGTTCATCTTCACCTTGCACCAGGTCTCGTCACAGTTGACAATGGAGTCCTTGACCATGGCGCGGTCTTTCAGTCTCTCTATCAGAGCGCTTGTAAAAGCGGCTCCTTTGGCGAGCCAGTTGACCAGCGTCATCCGGCTCAGAGACATCTTATGATCCGATAGACGGTACATTTCACGGTAGTAGGGGACATTCAGCACAAAATGATTGAATGCCAGGTGAGCCAGAAAGTCTGCCGATGCATGAGTTCCGGGAACTACGTCTATGTAGTCCGGTTCCCCGGCTTTCGGGAAATATCCCTCACGAATCTTGCCGTCGGACTGCTTGTAACGGATTACCTGATATTTGTGCTCCAATATATAGCTTATCTGCTGGTAAGAATACTTGTAGAAGGTCTTGATGATTACGGCATCTTTTGGCAGCCGGCTGAAGTCTGAATCATGACATACTGACTTGTCAGCCTTCATACGCTTGTAAGACATCCCCTTACGGTAGGGTCTTTCCTCTTTTTTCTCCGGTGCTTGTGAAAGAGCATCTTCGTCACTTGCGGAAACGGATGAAGGTCCTGAAGTTCCGTCAAAGTCATCCTTGTTCTCTTCATGAGAAGGTGCTTCCTCCTTTTTCTTACGTGAAATCTTCTGGCTTTTAGACCCGTACAGATTCTTTCTGTCCTGTTTCTTCTGCTCTTTCAGGGCCGCATTTTCCTTCTTGAGTAACTCATTCTGTTTCTGTAAATCGGCTATCATCTGTTTCAGCTCTTCGTTTTGCTTCATTTGCATTTGTGAGCTTTCGTTCAGATTCATCAGTTGCTCTGTCATCCGGTCCAGCTTTTCCAGAAGTTTTGCTTCACGCTCCTTATCCGCTTTACGCAAAGCAAAAAGCTCGTCAAGCAGCATTGATTTTTCCATGGAATTCATATCGGAATAACGATCTGTCCAAGGCTCCGCTTGTTTCTCTCGGAGCCTCAGTTGTTCGGCCGAAGCCAGTATTTTTTCAAATTCACGATCGTCCATGTCACCTGTTGTTATACCATAAAGATACTCATTTTCAGTGACATAAACAAATGTTTTATATAATTATTTACCTGATATTCAATTGATTAATTACAGGATTCTGTAACAGCACAACTACATCCTTCCACTGTATGCTGTATATGGTTTCATCTCCCTGACGGCATAACTGCATGAACCTGTAACCTTCACAGAAACGTTTCTCATAGAGGCTGAACGAGCGTCTGTCATAGCTGAAGAGACGGACTTTCCTCCTGTCCTTGGACATGACAATGAAAACTTCATCTTCCTGTGGCTCTCGGTTCAGCTGCTGGTGAATGATGGATAGTACCCGTTCATATTTACAGCGCATATCATGAAAATTCCGCAGATAGTAGAATCTGTTCATTCCTGTAACATTCAGCATAGTCCCTCCAGTTTCTCTATCAGACTTCTCAAGTTCCGGTAGGTCAAGTTTCGTTGCTGTATCCTTATTCCGTTTGTCATACGGATGTCTATCATCATCCTTACGGGACAGGGTTCCGTATTCTCCTTTCTTTCCGGAGTAGGAGAAGAGGACACTTCCTTTGAGGATTGTGTATCCATTTCCGGTTGTCCTTCTACTTGTACCGGTACTATTTGATGTCTTGTATCCTTGCACCATACTCTTCCGTGGCATTGCTTCCGCCTTGTAGCGGATGAACAGCCTTTAATTCTTGATTATTCTTTCGCTCTGAAAAGTAAATTAATTTCCTTTTCTCTCGTTTACCCGAATAATTCAAAATCACTGTTGCTGTACATACTTTTAATATTTTTTGTTACAGCAGCGAAGATCATATTTTTATTCTTTGAGGCAATACGTCAAAATTGGATGCTTACATGCTTACGAATCTCTTGTTAATAATGTTTGTTATCGTGTTGTAAGTTTTTAAATGTTTGTAAATTATGCTATAAAATGTATTTATCTAAATGTTGTATAATACAAAAATTGCAATCGATATAATATTTGCTGCAGTCGAGAAAATGAAGATTTTTCACTTGTTGGTGAAGCGTTCTCACCATGTCTTCTATAATATAATAATATATCTGGAATAAAAAATGTTTTTCCTTTTTTTTCAGCAGTTAATCCAATCCACATATCATGCCATAATATGTGCTTTGGAAAAGGTAAAATATAGTTTAATAAATTTGATTTAAAAGCCATGCAACAGCCTATAAATGAATTCTTATATAAATTTTTCCAGTAACCAGATTGGGATCCACGTATGGAAAAGAAATCTATATTACTTTTTTCCCCTGAGGCATTTATAAGTAGTGCATTATGAACAACTAAATCTGCATTTTGAAGATGTTGTAAGCATACTTCAACCTTATTAGAAGTCCATATGTCATCTTGGTCAGAAAGAAATATGTAATCACCATCAGCATGTTTTATTGCATTTTCGAAATTAGAAACTAATCCATGTTTTAATGTATTATGAATTACTTTAATTCGAGTATCATTTAATGATTTTATTATTGCTAAAGTATTGTCTTTACTTCCATCATCTGAAATGATAATTTCGTCTTTTTCAGAGAGTTGATATAAAATGCTTTGAACTTGCTCTTCAATATATTTTGCACCATTATAGGTTGCTATACAAACAGATATTTTCATATTATTTTTTTGTAAAGCCTAAATTCCGCAGCATTTTAGTTTAACTTATTTTATAAGTACCTGAGCAACAAA
>ENA-OOWT01000186-OOWT01000186.1-human-gut-metagenome-genome-assembly--contig:-NODE-186-length-15297-cov-2.264139_pt1 | contig 15297 bp, 14 predicted proteins | sample MGYA00241619_ERZ501340 | MGnify/ENA primary metagenome ERZ501340 (study PRJEB25962, sample SAMEA2042984) | human gut metagenome | biome: human gut; feature: human-associated habitat; material: faeces... | reverse complement strand
AAACTTCATCTATGCCGTAAAATTGTACGGTATGTTCACCAACTATATTTCCTCCACGAATAGAGGAAAAACCAATTTCATTTTTAGATCTTTTTTCTTTTTTATTAAATCTATCAAATTCATATGTATGAGAATTCCCTAAACTTTGATTAATCTTATTAGCTAAAAATAGAGCAGTTCCACTAGGGGAGTCTATTTTTCTATTATGGTGTGTTTCAGTAATTTCGATATCATCATTTTTTAACATTGGAGAAATAATTGAAAGAATCTTTCCAATTAAATTAATTTCATATGACATATTAGCAGAAAGAAAAATTGGAATATATTCTGAAAAATCTTCTATTTTTTTTAGTTCTTCTCCGAGAAAACCCGCGTAGTTGCAATAATAATAGGAATTTTGTTTTCTTTTGCAAAATTTAAAATATTAAAAGTTGCAATTGGAATAGAAAAATCTATAATAACATCTGGAATAGATTCTATTTCTTCAATTCTTGTATAGACAGGATAGGAAAACATCTGGCTATTTTGCTTGGAAAGACCACCAATTAATTTCAAATCATCATAAGAATTAATTAACTTTACAATTTCTTGTCCCATTTTCCCAGTACAACCATTTATAAAGATGTTTATCATAAATTATTACCTCCAATAAAAACAATAGGGAACTTATAAGCTAGTTCCCACTAAAATATTATATATTTTGAATAAACATTAGGCATAAAGATAAATATACATAACGAAACAATTTTCTTGTTTTAAAAAATTCGAAATAATGATCCATAGATTCTTTAATAGCACAGTATTTATCAACACTAGAAACTATGTAACTTTCTATATATCTAGATGGAACAACAGTAAGTGGCCACATATGTTTCAAGATAATATCTTGTTCTTTCTTTGAAAGACTAAAAATTTTCATTGAATTATTTAATGCTATGCGGGGGTGCCTAAAACCGTGGAGCCCCTTATGTTCTGGACTTTTTACTCTCCAGTCATATAAAAATAAATCGTGAAGCATTCCACTTCTTGCAACAGATGTATAATCTAGTCTTAATTTTTTACAAATTAGGTAACTATAATATGCTACTTCCATACAGTGCTCATAACAAGATGTATCATAATGCTGTCTGAAGTTCTTCATTTGTAATACTGTTGGGTGATTAGCTATATCATAAATAATCATATTAAATTCTTCTCTATCATTTGTTAAACTTTCTTTCATAAAAAATCCTTCCGTAATCAATTTAATTTATTATAACACTTATTAACGTAGTTTACAAGATATTATATTCTTTCATCTGCAAATTTAAATTTTCTTTCATAGATGCAGACATTTCTACAAGAGGTAACCTAGGGGTTCCAAAATCATAGCCCATCATATTTAAAGCAGATTTAACAGGTATAGGGTTTACTTCACTAAACAATGCGTGTACAAGAGGAATTGCTTCTAGTTGCATTTTAGTGGCAGATGAAATATTACCATTAAAATAGTATTCTATCATTTCATGAGTCTTTTGAGGAGAAATATTTGCAAGTACAGATATTACGCCAAGTCCGCCAAGAGATAATACCGGAAGAATTTGGTCATCATTTCCAGAGTAAATATGTAAATTATCTTTGCAAAGACTTGCTATTCCGTGCAACTTGAGATAAATTTCCACTTGCTTCTTTTATTGCTACGATGTTTGGCAATTTTGATAATTCTAAACATATTTCAGGCGAAAGATTAACACCTGTTCTACTTGGAACATTATATAATATTATTGGTAAATTTGTACTTTCAGAAACAGCAGTATAATGTGCAATTAGTCCGATTTCCGAGTGGTTTTATTATAATACGGTGTTACAACAAGTAAACCATCTACACCAATATTTTCTGCATACTTTGAAAGTTCTATACAAGATTTTGTGCAATTACTTCCAGTTCCAGCAATAACAGGAATCCTTTTATTTACTTTATCTACAACAAATTTTATTGTTTGTTTTTTTTCTTCTGTTGTCATACAAGCAGATTCTCCGGTTGTACCACATACAATTAAGGCATCTGTTCCGTGTGAAATCTGAAATTCAATTAATTTTTCAAGTTCTGTAAAATTTACAGATGATCCAATAAATGGAGTAGCAAGTGCAGTTCCACTACCTTTAAATATTATTTTTTTCATAAAACCTCCATAAATTAATATTAAGTATGTTTATAATCTTTATATAAAATTATATGATAAAGCAATCAAAAAAATGATTGGAGTAAAAGTTATTTTTTAGAACGATTCTTCTTTGAATATAGTAAAAAATAGTAAACTTTTTACTATTTTTAGTAGCAATTTGACATTTTTTTGATAAAAATTTAATTATCTTGAAAAAATATAAAAGGAATGTTAATATTATTGTTATGAAAATAAAAACAGAAGGAGAGAAATATGTTAAAGCTAAAAAATATTACAAAAGATTATTTATCTGGAGATACAACAGTTAAAGCTTTAAAGGGGATAAATATTGAATTTCGAGAAAGCGAATTTGTATCTATATTAGGTCAAAGTGGATGTGGAAAAACAACACTTTTAAATATAATTGGTGGACTAGATAGATATACAAGTGGAGACTTAATTATAAATGGAAAGTCAACAAAAGAATTTAAGGATAGAGACTGGGATGCATATCGTAATTATTCAGTTGGTTTTGTATTTCAGAGCTATAATCTAATATCACATCAAACTGTGCTTTCAAATGTAGAACTTGCACTTACTTTATCTGGAGTATCAAAAGAAGAGAGGAAAAAAAGAGCAATAAAAGCGCTTGAACAAGTTGGACTAAAAGAACAAATCCATAAAAAACCGAACCAATTATCAGGTGGCCAAATGCAAAGAGTTGCGATTGCAAGAGCATTAGTAAATGACCCAGATATAATTTTGGCAGATGAGCCAACGGGTGCTTTAGACACACAAACTAGTATTCAAATTATGGAAATACTAAAAGAAATATCAAAAAACAAATTAATAATTATGGTAACACACAACCCTGAACTTGCTAAAAAGTATTCATCAAGAGTAATTAAGTTATTAGATGGTAAAGTAACGGATGACTCAAATCCATATGAATCAGAAGGAAAAAATAAAAAGAAAGCAAAAACAGGAAAAACATCAATGAACTTCTTTACAGCACTATCATTAAGTTTGAACAATTTACTTACTAAAAAAGGCAGAACCTTACTTACATCATTTGCAGGAAGTATTGGAATTATTGGAATTGCACTTATTATGTCATTATCTAATGGAGTTCAAAAATATATTGAAAAAGTGCAAGAAGATACTTTATCTTCATATCCTATTACAATTGAAGAACAAACAGTTGATATGACAAGTATGTTAGAAATTATGACGAATGATGGAAAAGATACACAAAATCATGAAGATGGAAAAATATATTCAAAAGATGTAATGGATGAAATGATTAGTACATTGTCAAACAAGATGCAAAGCAATAATTTAGCAGAATTAAAAAAATTTCTAGACAGTGATGGTAATAATATAAGAAAAAATGCTAATGCAATACAATATCAATATAAATTAAACATTAATTTATATAAAGAAAATACTGATAATGGCATTTTGCAGGTAAACCCAAGCCAAGTGATGGATAGTATGGGAATGAGTTCTATGACAGATTCTAATCAAGGAACTGGTATGATGTTCTCTTCAGGAGATGTATGGGAAGAACTATTAGATAATAGAAGTTTGCTAGAGTCTCAATACAACGTTGTTGCTGGAAATTGGCCAACTGCCTATAATGAAGTAGTTTTGGTTGTGGATAAAAACAATCAAATAAGTGATTATACACTATATGCATTAGGACTAAAAGATCAAAAGAACCTAGAAAAAAAATGGAATGCATTTAGAAAAGGTGAAAAAGTAGAAGCAGAAGAGCAAAAAGTATATACATATGAAGATTTACTAAATTTATCATTTAAGTTAATTCTTAATACTGACTATTATGAAAAAGCCAATAATATGTGGATTAATAAAAGTGACGACGAAGAGTATATGAAGAAAAAAATAGCAGAAAGCGAAGATATTAAAGTAGTAGGAATTATTAAACCAAACTCAGAAAGCGTAACAACATCTATGAATGGTGCAATTGGGTATACAAAAGATTTAAAAGAATATGTAATTAATAAAATAAATCAAACAGAGATTGTAAAAGAACAAAAGGAAAATAAAGACATTAATATATTTACAGGAATTAAATTCCCTAAGGATTCAGAAAATGCTAAGTTTAAATTTGAAGACTTAACCAATGAGCAAAAAGCGTATATTAGTAAATTAAACAGTGAAGAAATGGCTTCATTGATGCAATCTTTTACAGAAAATCAGAAAGCTACTTATGAAGACAATTTAAAAACTTTAGGCGTAGTAGATTTGGAAAATCCAAGTGCAATAAATATTTATCCTATTAATTTTGAAGCAAAAGAAACTATTACTGACGAAATTGAAAATTACAATAAAAAACAAAGAGATGAGGGAAAAGAGGAAAATGTAATTAATTATACGGATATGGTTGGAATCATGATGAAATCTGTCAGTGTTATAGTTAACATGATTAGTTATGTGTTAATTGCATTTGTTGCAATATCGCTTGTTGTATCTTCTATAATGATTGCTATTATTACATATATATCTGTTATAGAAAGAACAAAAGAAATTGGAATTTTAAGGGCGATTGGAGCTTCTAAGAAAGATATTTCGAGAGTATTTAATGCAGAAACATTTATTATAGGACTTGTAGCAGGAATCCTTGGAATAGGAATAACAGTAGTTTTAACAATTCCAATTAATATGATTATTAACGCTGTAACTAATATTTCAAGTATTGCATCATTGCCAATAGCAGGAGGTATTATATTAGTTATAATTAGTATGGTATTAACAATGATTGCAGGACTTATTCCATCTAAAATGGCAAGTAAAAAAGACCCTGTTGAAGCATTAAGAACTGAATAATTATAAAAAAAGAGCTTAAATTTTGATATGTGTGCCAGGCATGGCATTAATCTTGATGGTGAAAGTCCAGCCACAGGTATTTACCGCCAAGTGTAGTGAACCACAAGTCGAAAACAGTAATGTTGGGATGAAGGAAGTGGGGTAGCAAAATTTTGAGCCTACGAACAGAAACTTGATAATAAAGGCTATGAGGAGGATAAGATTGCATATCAAATCAAAATCCAAAAGGTAAACGTATAACCAAAATAGTAAATCAAGAGGTTGTGGAATGAAAGATTAATGTCTTACCCTGGGAGACCCTAACGCATAGAAATATGTGCAATAAAAAGCAAATAGTTAGGGAGTCAGCTGAGGTCATAGTAGGTATTAGAGATAATACTAAAGGACTTAATGTTTATATAGTGCAAATCACTATAAGCAATGTTCAAGTAATCTGAAATGAGGGATAATCAATATAATTAGAAATCGTAATTCTAATTTGATGAAGAGTAAGGAGATGTTCTTGAATAAATTTACGAATAGAGAGAGGAGCAACAAACTAAATGAAATTAATTGAAGAGATTAATACCGGTAGTTGTAGACAGAGTAATACAACAAGCAATAGCCCAGAAACTAATACCAATATATGAAAATATATTTAGCAATAATTCATATGGATTTAGACCAAATAGAAGTTGCCATTTAGCAATAGAGAAAGCCTTAGAATATCTAAATGATGGTTATGAATGGGTAATAGATTTAGATATTGAAAAATACTTTCCAAATAGAAGTTGCCATTTAGCAATAGAGAAAGCCTTAGAATATCTAAATGATAGTCATACCCTACATTTAATTCGATTATTTCTTAGAGCAGGGATAATGGATAATGGATTAGTAAAAGCATCAACAATAGGAAATATGAAAGTGTTCATGGAAGAATATGGAAGTTGGCTAAGACATAAAGTAAGAGTAATTATTATAAAACAATGGAAGGAGCCAAAAACAATATATACAAATCTTAATAAAATAAACAACAAATTCAGAAATGGATTTAACGAAGAAGAAATATTTAAAGTTGCTAATGCAAGACTAGGTTGGTATAAAAGATGTAGTATGAATGTGGTTAACTTTATCTTAAATCCAAGAGTTTTAAATATAAAAACAAAGGAAAGACCCGGTTTGGTCAATCCTTTGGAATATTACCTTAGTAGTTTGTAATTAAACTATATAAATGTAGCGCCGTATACGAGACACGTACGTACGGTGCAAGGGGAGGGACAATAATAATTTTGTTATTTCTCTACCCTATTAAGTACTTGAAAAAACGCGTTTTTATAAATCTAATTTTCATTGTATAAATTGTTTTCATATAAATCTTCAATATAAACGTTTTTCTCTTCATTTGTATCAATGAACCCAACTGTAGCAATATTATCTTTAACATCTTGAATCCAGACAGGACTATCATTGTAATATACATCATGTAATTCTTTATTTTTTAATATTTCAGAAACCCTGTTACTATTCATAAAAATACCCTCCTTAGTTTTAATCATTAGAAAAAGTATATACATAAATTTTAAAAATATTCATAATGTTATGTTATATAAAATAAATTAAAATAATTACTCTAGTTTATGGCTTAAAAATATAACTTTAAATTTCTTGACGAAAGAATATATAAGTTATAAAATAGAAATAATGTAAAAAAATGCAAGGAGGAAAAATATGCAAATTATATATGAAGATGAAGTAATTGATGTGAAAAAAGGAACAAGAGTAGATGAATTACTACAAAAAGAAATTGTTTTAAATAAAAACAATACAATTGCTTGTAGATTTAATAATGAGGTAAAACCATTAAATTATGAAATAGAAACAGATGGAAAAATTGAACTAATTGACATGACAAATAAAGACGGAATGAAGATTTATAGAAAGGGACTTATATATATAGTAAGTATGGCTTTTAAAGAGGTATACCATGAGGCTTTGCTTACTGTTAACTTTCAACTATCAAACTCAATTTTATGTGAGGTACAAAACATTAAAATAACAGATGAAGTCATAAAGAAAGTTAATGAAAAGGTAAAAGAAATTATAGAAAAAGATATTCCTATAAAAAAAGTAAAAATGACAAGAGAAGAAGCAAAAAGTTTTTATGAAAAAAATGATACTCTAAAAGGAAAATTACAACTAGATGCAGAATCAAAAAAAGAAATTGTATTATATTATTGTGAAGATTATTATAATTATTTTTATGGAGTAATGCCAATTTCTACTGGATTTATTCATATGTATGAATTAATTAAATATGGAAATAGATTTTTAATTCGCTATCCAAGTAGTAGCGATCCAAATAAATTACCAGAGTTTAAAGAAACAAAAAAATTACTTGCAACTTTAGATGAGTATGAAGATATTCATAAAGTACTAAATGTTCATACATTAAATAAATTAAATAGGATTATAGATGACAAGAAAATTATAGATTATATTTTATTAGATGAAGCTTTACATGAGAAGAAAATGGCTCAAATAGCTGATAGTATTGTAAAAAAACCAAAAGTAAAAATGGTATTAATTGCTGGTCCATCATCATCTGGAAAAACGACCTTTGCTAAAAGATTAGGAATGCAGTTAAGACTAAATGGACTAAAACCTGTAACTATTTCGGTGGATAATTACTTTGTAGAAAGACAAAATAATCCAAAAGATGAATTTGGAAATTATGATTTTGAATGTATAGAAGCAATTGATATTAAATTATTTAATGACCATTTATTAAGACTTTTAAGAGGAGAAGAAATAAAAGTTCCTACATTTGATTTTGAACATGGAACTAAAATCTATAGAGGAAATACAATGAAATTAAATGAAGACGAAATTTTAGTAATTGAAGGAATTCATTGTTTAAATGATAATCTTACTATGCTTATTCCAAAAGAACAAAAATACAAAGTATATATAAGTGCTCTTACAGTATTAAATATGGATAACTATAATAGAATTTCTACGACAGATACAAGACTAATTAGAAGAATAGTAAGAGATAATCAATTTAGAAGTTATAGTGCACTTCATACATTAAAAATGTGGGATTCTGTAAATAGAGGAGAGGAAAAAAATATATTTCCATATCAAGAAGAAGCAGATAGTATGTTTAACTCATCTTTAATATATGAACTTTCAGTACTAAAAGATTATGCTATTCCACTATTAGAAGAAATAGATTCTTCACGTCCAGAGTATTCAGAAGCTAAAAGATTAATTGGAATGTTAAAATACTTTAAACCAATTCCAGGGGAATATGTACCACGAAATTCATTACTTAGAGAATTTATTGGTGGAAGTTTATTTGAAGAAGATTAAGAAAAAATAAAATAATATTTGATGAAAATTAAGAAATAAAAATTAAAACGAGAGGATTTTAAGGTAAATATGAAAAGTAAATTTACTGAAATTGATGAAGAATTCATTTGTGAAAATTGTGGTAAAAAAGTAGGAAAGTTGGGGTATTCATGTAGAAATCATTGCCCATACTGCCTACACTCTAAGCACTTAGATATTAATCCAGGAGATAGAGAAGAAAATTGCCATGGAATATTAGAGCCGATTGGCTTAGAAGTTGACTCTAAAAAAGGGTATGTTATTATTTTTAAATGCAAAAAGTGTGGAAAAATCAGAAAAAATAAAGCAGCAAAAGATGATAATATGGATTTATTAATTAAATTAAGTGCTAAACATTAATTTTAGGTTTTATCATTAAATAAAAAATTACAAAATAGAGACATCAGTTTTGAAATACTGATATCTCTATTTTAATATAAACATTAAATTTAGACTTCTCTATGCCAATTACCATTTGTAAAATTAGAACCTTCTAATTTGCATCCACTTTTAATCGATTTAACAATTTCATTAATTTGAGAAACAGTTTCATTCAAAAAATCTAATCTAAAATTACATAGTGAAGTTTCTGGAGGATTAATCGAAAGTATTTTACTATTATAAATAGTTTGAATACCATCTATACTATCAGGAACAACTTCAAATTTATATCCTAATCTATCTAATAAATAAAATTTATTATTACTGCTACATGGATGAGAACATTCTTTTAGGCATTTATTACTTTTACCTAGAAGACAGTAATTCATATTCATAACTGGAATATTACCATATACGATAAGTTCTGTTTGATAACTTTTTGTAAAGCTATTAAAATCACTTTCATTTAGTTCTGGAGATAACGTTATAGTGCTAATTCCTAGGTTTATTAATTCATTTGTAGTTATATCATTAAACACATTTAGGGTATAGTTTGCAATAAAGTCGTATTGAGTGATATATTTATTTAACATTTCTAAATTCCCCAGATTAGATATAACAAAACCTTTAACTTTATAGGTATTAAGAATTTTTTCTATATTTAAATTTAGCAATTTTTTATAATTATCACGCATAATGGTTGGCAAGTAAATATACAATTCAAATGATTTAGAAATATTTATTAAAATTTCCTTATAATTTGAATTAAAAAAAAACTTTAAAGGAATGTAGACTCTATCTATATTTTGTAATAATGAATAATTATCACCTATGTTTAGGTTGTTTAGTAATATTGAATATTTATTAGTGAAGTTATCATTTTTTGTTTGAATAACAGATAAATTGTTTAAATTTACTTCCTTTCTGCAATACTTTGAAATGATAATATTTTCAAGTTTTGCCAATGCATCTCTTCTGAGTTTATTAATATCAGAAATATGAGGAATATATAAATTATCATCTAGATGTATTGCAATATTTTTAAACTCATAAGGAGTGTTATTTGTTTTCATAATCTGACTTTTTATTCTATCTTCTGTAATAGGAGAATTTAGAGCCTTTTGAGGTATTATATCAGTTGTAATATCAAAATTTATATCATTATAAAAACTGTCTTCAAAGTTAATACAAGAAATGTGCATTTTCACAGGCTTATTTAGGTGTATTTGGATATCACATTTTAGTGGTATTTTTTTATTTTCTATATTTAGATATGATGTTTGAGCGAAAGTATCTTGTTCTTTACTAGACATTTTAAAAACCTTTAGACCATTTTTAAATTTCCCCTTCATTCTTCCCAAAGTAACCTTTTCATTTGCTCTTGCCGAAAACAATGTTTTTTTATTACTTATAATTTCAGATATTGTATATGTACCATTTTCGGATTCTATACTAATTGTATCACCAATAGCTATTTCCTCTTGTAAATTTAGAGTAATATGACCTTTGTTTAAATTAAAATCAGAAATTGTTCCCAAAAATAGTCCCATATTATTTGGTTTAGAAGGATATATTAAAGAACGATTTCCACTACTCTTTAAGTGACCTAAAGAAAATCCGCCTCTGTTAAATACTTGAAGCAAGTCTTTTTTATCCTTTTCTGAAACTAAAAACTGACGATTACTTTCTACCATATCTATATATTTTCTGTAAATTCTAGTTACAGTTGCAACATATTTTGGAGGTTTCATTCTACCTTCAATTTTAAAGCAAGTAACACCAGCTTTTATTAACCTTGGCAAAAGTTCTAATGAACATAAATCCTTTGTACTAAGCAAATAGCCAGTATCTAATTTTGTTTCAATTTTATTGTTACTTTTAATTAATGTATATGGAAGTCTACAAGTTTGAGCACATCTTCCACGGTTCCCAGAACGTCCACCAATAAAACTAGAAGCAAGGCATTCGCCAGAGTAAGAAATACACAATGCACCATGTACAAATACTTCAATTTCTACATTTGAATTATTACAAATGTATTCAATTTCATCTATAGGAAGTTCTCGAGACAAAACAACTCTCTTAAAACCTATCTTCTCTAATTCAAGAACCCCATCTAAATTATGAGCAGTCATTTGAGTGCTTGCATGAATTGGCAAGTCTGGTATATTTTTAATTAAAAATCTAGCAAGACCTAAATCTTGAACAATAATTGCGTCTATACCACATTCATAAGCATATTTAGCAAGTTTTACTGCATCTTCAAATTCATCATTTTTAATTAGTATATTTAGTGTTAAATTTGTTTTTACATTTCTTAATTTACAATATTGTATTGCATTTTTTAATTGTTCATTATCAAAATTACCAGCAGATGCACGTGCACTAAATAAAGTTGAACCAAAATAAACACTATTTGCTCCATTTTGTACAGCAGCTTTTAAACATTCAAAATCACCTGCAGGTGATAATAATTCTGGTTTTCTCATATAAAATTTAGTATAACTTATATTATACTTTCCTCCTTACATACGTTTTTATATATTGTAACACAAAAAAATAAATTTGCATATTATATCGTATAAAATAAAAAAGGAGGGAAAAGTATGCCAGAAGAAGGAAGAAATTGCGGATGTGGTTGTAACAACAATAATAATGGTGGATTTTTAAATGGAATATTTGGTGGTTGTTGCGGAGACAATACAGAAATACTATTTTTTATAATAATATTTTTACTACTCTTTACAAACTTCGGATGTGGATGTCAAAGAGGTTGCTAGTAATGTTTAATCTAATAAAAACATAAAAACTTTATTTCTCATAGAAGACAATAAATAAAATTACAAATTTTCATTAGATATATTACTTAAAATTAAAAGCACATCATATTACTATAATTAAATAGTAAAAAAGGAACGTAAGAATTCAAGCGTTTCTTTTTTTTCGATTTTAATTGACGAAAAAAAACAAGAATGATATACTTGTATCGTAAAAATAATAGCAAAAGAGGAGGATAAAAATGTTTAATAAAAATGTTTTTATGAAAGGGCTAGAAAAATCAAGAAAAATGATAGTATTTATTATTGTTTTTACTTTAATAATATATTTAATTTTAGGTAGTTTAAGTACAAAATATGTTTTTGCAGGGCAGGAAAGACAAAATATATCTGCAAGATTAAACAATTATCCAAGATATACAGAATTAATTAATAAATTAAGACAAGCTCATCCAAATTGGAATTTTGTAATTTTGTATACAGGACTAGATTGGAACCAAGTAATAAAAAATGAAACATTAGCTTGGCATGGAAGAAATCTAGTACCATCTAACAAAACAGGAGATTGGATTTGCTCTACATGTAATGATAAGAAATATGATAATGGAACATGGAGATGTGCATCAGAAGCGGCGGTATCATATTACATGGACCCAAGAAATTTTTTAAATGATGATGATATTTTTCAATTTGAAGAATCAGTATTCAATTCATCTATACATAATACAAACGGAATTATGAAAATGACAAATGGAACATTTTTAGCAGGACAAGAAAATGCAGAAGCAATGTTACAAGCATGTCAAAATGTAAACATAAACCCATATCAAGTAGTTTCAAGATTACTTCAAGAACAAGGAAGAAATGGTTCAACAATGAGTAGAGGAAACCAAGGATACTATAATGTATTTAATGTTGGCGCTACAGGAAATTCCTCTTCTCAAATTATTGCAAATGCAACACAATATGCAAAAAATAAAGGATGGAACACATTAGCAAAATCAATTATAGGTGGAATAGATTTTTTAAAGTCACAATATATTGGTAAAGGACAAAATACACTTTATCTTCAAAAATTTGATATAGATGATAGTGATGGAAGTTTATATTATCATCAGTATATGCAAAATTTATCAGCAGCATATACAGAATCAATGAATGTAAAAAATATATACAGAAATATAGGAGTTTTCAACAACAGTATAAGTTTTGTAATTCCAGTTTATGAGAATATGCCACAAGATAAATGTCCAGTACCTGGAACACAAGGAATTGTCACACAGAACGTTAAAGTAACAGGAACCGAAGTTAACATTCGTGAATATAAAAGTACAGATTCTAATATAATAGCTACATTAGGAACAAATACAACTTTATTAAGAATAGAGAAGGCTAATGTAGAAGAAAATGGATATTACTGGGACAAAGTAGTATTATCAGATGGAAGAAAGGGATATGTCGCGAGTAAATATATTGAACAAATTGAAGATATTACAAATTGCAATGAAAACGTTGTTGCCAATACATCTGTTAATTTAAGAAATGGTCCTGGAACAAATAATACATCTATTATTACCACACTTACAAAAGGACAAATAGTAACAAGAATAGAAAAAGGACAATATGATGGATTAGATGGATATGATTGGAATAGAGTAAAACTAGCAGATGGAAGACAAGGATATTTAGCAAGTTGTTTCTTGGATGATATAGGAGGAGATTCTAATAATACTGGAAACAATGAAACAATAAAAGTAATAACAAGTGCTGGATTATATGTAAGGGAAAATCCAGGAACAGATGCAAATGTTCTAACACTACTAAATTACGGCGATACAGCAAATAGAATAGAACAAAATGTATCAAATGCAAATGGACTTATATGGGATAAAATAGTTACAAATAGTGGTGTAGAAGGATATATAGCAAGAGGAAATAGTCAAGGAAGTTTTATAGAGGTTGTAGACAATAAAAGTGATGAATATGGTATCTGGGGTGATGTAGATAGAGATGGTGAAATTACACCGACTGATTATGCATTAATAAAAGAATATATTATGAATTTAAGTTTATAAGGAGAAAGTAAAAAATGAATTATAAGAAAAAAATAATTTTTAGTATTGTATTAATAATGATATTTTGTGTGGGATCTGGGGGTACAATAGCAGCACCACTTGCAATTTCTAGCTCAAAAACATCGGTATCTGTTGGAGAAAGCTTTACAGTTACTATTTCGTCCGATTATATTGGAAGAGTTGATATTTCAACTGGTGGTGGGATAACTTTATCAGAAAACAAAGTTTGGGTTGAAAAAAATTCTGAATCAATTACTGCTACTGCAAAAAATGCTGGAACATATACAATTACTGCAATACCATTGAACTCAAAGTTATCAAATGGGAAAAAAAATGAACTGGTTGAAGGAAAGTCTGTAACAATTAGAGTAAATGATAAATCAACAAATACAAATCAAGGTGATAGCAGTAATAAAAATAATACTCAGACAGAACCAAGTTTTACAAAAACAAATCAAACAGTATATGCAACTGGAGATGTAAATGTAAGAAGCAGTTATAGTACTTCAAGTTCTTCAGTTGGCTCACTAAAAAAAGGAGACTCAGTTACAAGAATTGGAGTGGGAAGTAATGGATGGAGTAAAGTAACATTTAATGGAAAAACGGCGTATATTAATTCAAATTATTTAACAACAACGAAACCAAAAGAAGAAAAATCAACCAATAAAGCTCTTAAAGGTTTGGCAGTTGAACCAGCCGGACTAGATCCAGAGTTTAACAAAGACACAACCAATTATACTCTAACTGTAGAACAAGATGTAACTTCTTTAAAAATAAATGCAGAAGCAGAAGATGAAAAGGCAAAAGTTTCTATTTCTGGAAACGAAAATTTACAAGAAGGAGATAATACAGTAAAAATAGTAGTTACAGCGGAAGATGGAACTGCAAGAACATATACAATTATCGTTACAAAACAGAAAAAGACAGCATTAAAGTTGCAAAAATTAGAAATAAATGGTATAAATTTAAATGAAACATTTAACCCAGATACTTACAAATATACTGCTACTTTAAATGGAACTTCTAATTTAACTAACCTTGATGTTAAAGCAGTAGCAAACCAGGAAGATGCTATTATTGAGATTATTGGAAATGATAATTTGGTTATAGGCGAAAATGTAATTACTGTAATAGTTAAATCAAAGGATGATAAAGAAAATGTAACATATCAGATTTTGGTTAATAAATTAGAAAATACTTCAATAACTGGAACAAATAAAAAAACACAAAAAGGAAATATATTGCTCTTTACTGGAATAGGAATGCTTATATTTGCGATTTTAATTATTATATTTATGATTGTTAAAAGAAGAAAAAAATCTGATAACGAAGATGCAGATATAGGATTTAATTATAGTGATGATATTTCAGATGATCTATATGGAATTAAAAGCCAAGATGATAATACAAAGCAAGAGATAAAAGAAAGTGAAGAAAAAATAGTAGAGGAGAATTCTTCAGATGAGATAAAAAGTACCAAGCTATATGATGTAGAAAAAGAAGTGGATTTTTCAGATGAAGATAAAAAAGCTAGAAGAAAGGGAAAACATTCAAAATAGTATTTATTAAATAATAATTTTAATATTTCTGGAATGATTAAGTAATTTGTATTTAATCATTCCAGAGAATAAATTAAATATATCTTGATAATAATAAATAAAAATTACAAAAATGCTATTGTAGCTCAGTTGGTAGAGCACC
>ENA-OOWT01000183-OOWT01000183.1-human-gut-metagenome-genome-assembly--contig:-NODE-183-length-15363-cov-1.753789_pt1 | contig 15363 bp, 18 predicted proteins | sample MGYA00241619_ERZ501340 | MGnify/ENA primary metagenome ERZ501340 (study PRJEB25962, sample SAMEA2042984) | human gut metagenome | biome: human gut; feature: human-associated habitat; material: faeces... | reverse complement strand
GTTGATATAAAAAAGTATATAAAATAAGAGAAAAATAAAGATATCAACAATATCAACAGTATAATAATAATAATTATAATTATTAGATTAATTATTTTATTATTCTTTTTATTTATATTACTTTGAATATTAATTATAGGAAGAGTAAAAGCAACAAAAGTACTTAGTATCCATTCGATAGAAAGAAAGTTTTCGATACGATCAATAAAACCAAAAATAGATATTTTTTTTAAAGTTATATAAACAGGATATTGATACATTGATATGAGGTATCTACCTAGACAAGCACATGCGACTAATGACATAAAAATAATCATTATTATAGTTACTAAATATGTTATTATGATATATTTTGTTGTCTTATAATAATTTTCTATTTCTTTTTTAGGTATTATAAGAAGACTACTAATAGGTATAGTTAATACTAAACTATATGTCATCCCTGCAATAATAGGATTTTTTATTCCATACTCTAGTACTGGTTTTAAGTTATCTAATTCTATCTCTGGTATTAAACCAATCGTAGCTATAATAAATAATATAATTATAATCAAAGTATATATTAAACTAATCTTTGATATAGTTGTTATTCCTTTATTAGAAGTATGACAAGCAGTTAGAGATAGAATAATAATAACTAATATAATAGGAGTATCAGTCAAATATTGAGATATTATAAAATTACTAGTATTAAATAAAATAGTTATAGCTAAAATAAAATATAATATAGTTAAAAAAATATTAATAATAGTACCTAGAGTATTACCGAATATTATTTTTGTTTTCTGATAGATTGGTTTATCTATTTCATAATTAAAGATATATATAAATATAAAGAGAGGTATTAGACCAATTATACTTCCTATTATAGAACCAATATATGAGTCAATACCGGCTATTTTAATAGTTATATATGGAGCTATACCTAAAGTACAAGAAAATAATATTAGAAATAGAGTACTAGAAAATTCTATATTATTTATTTTTTCTTTCATATCTTAATCCTCCTAGAGTACTACCTTTTTCATATAATCTTACATTAGCTTTAACTTCTAATTTAATTTTAGGATATATATCTTCATACCAGTTAGTACAATTTTCTTTAAAATATTTATAATTAGTACGATAATATAATTCTTGAAAGCCAAAGACATCAGTACCATATTTTTCTCTAATACTATTAAAAGTATCAGTTATTTTTTTTTCTAATTCCATATTTAAAGCTTTATTTAATTTTTTTACTTCTTTTGGATCTTTGAGATTGATATTACTTTGTATTTCTTTAGTTTTAGAATAACCTGATATATTTATTTTAATGATGTTATTTTTGATATCTAATTCTCTTGATACTTTTATTCTATTAGGTTCAAATATTATATAACCATCATAATAATTCATTTTAATAATAGTTTCTTTTAATTTACCATTAATCAAATTTAATATTTTTGATTCTTCTAAATCTAAATAACCTAATATTTTATTATCTTTAGTAATAGTACTTCCATCTATTTTCACTATTGCTTTAGGAGAAGAAGTTGTTATGTTTTCTTTTTCATCTCCTATTTCATAATTACCATATAGAGTCATTGAAGGAAGAACTACTTCCAAATAAGGGTCAATATACATATTTAATAATTCATTTAAAGTTACAGGATAAGACATTCCTAGTACTTTACTTTGTAAATCTAATGAGTTTATTATATTTGATGAAGATAAACTAGTAAGAAGCGTTTGAAGAGTAATAGCTTTAGTACTATCTTCAGTTTTAGCAACAATTATTTTGATTTCAGTTCTAGCCTCAGGGTCTCTTGCAAAATATTCTAATACTTCCTCAAGATGATTATTTACTACTTCCTCACTTAAGACAATAATTTCTAACTGAGCAGCATATAACTGTCTAGGAGACTCTAAAACTACTTTACGAAAGGCATCTTGAAGCGAAGAAGATGAACTATTATAATTTACAAATGGAGAATTATTACTACTAGAAGCATCTTGCTGTTTAATAGGATTTATTACTTCTGCTATTACATAAAAAGCATCATCTTTATAATCAATACTAACAGCAGTAGTAATACCTAGTTCATTAAGTTCTCTATAGTTGTAGCAGCCACTTAATAGAGGTAATAATAATAATATTAAAAATTTAATTCTTTTCATAACTGACCTCCCTAATAATATTATTAGTTAAATATTTATTTCTTTTATTTCTTTTAAGCAAAGGAAATTTAATAATACTATTTTTTATATCACTATTAATAGGAGTAAATGGCATAGTAAAAGATTTACCATAAGAATTAATACTACATAGATTAGTAGTAAATATTATGAATACAATAAATATACCAAAGATACCAATCGTAGTACCTCCTAGCATGAAGAGAATACGATACCATTTAATAGCATTTGATAGTTCTGGTTCTACTATTACTAAAGCACTAATCGCAGTAATAGCCACTATTATAATCATAATAGGAGAGACAATACCAGCGTTAACCGCAGCTTCTCCTAATATTAAAGCACCAACAATGGATAGAGCTGAATTAGATACATTAGGAATTCTATAATCACTCTCTCTTAATATTTCAAAGGATACAAACATAAGTAGTGCCTCAAAGAAAGCCGGAAAAGGAACAGTACTTCTCTGAGAAGCAAAACTAGTAAGTAGTTCTAGAGGAATCATTTCTTGATTGAAGGTAGTCAAAGCAATATATATACCAGGAGTTAATACCGTTATAGAAAAAGCAAGATATCTTAATATTCTAGTTAATGAATTATTTATATAATTAGAGTCCTTATCATCTTGAGATAGAAAAAAATCATTAATATCAACCGGCATAATTAAAACAAATGGACAGTTATCAATTATAATAACTGTTTTACCACGAAGTAGGGAAGATACTACTTTATCTGGTCTTTCAGTAGTAATAGAAGTAGGAAAAATAGTTTTAGTTTCATTCTCTATTAGATGTTTCAAAGTACCAGTATCAGTAACTCCATCAATCTCAAGACTATTTAACTTATTAATAATATTATCTTTAATTTTAGAATCAGTTAATCCTTTAATAGTTAGAATACTTATCTTATTTTTAGTATATTTACCTAATTCCATATCTTCATTCCATAATTTATTAGTTTTTAATCTTCTTTTAATTAGACCAATATTAGTTTCAATATTCTCAGTAAAAGAATCCATAGCCCCTCTGATAGTGGTCTCTGTCATAGGTTTTTCAATACTTCTAGTTAGATTCTTTTTTACTTCTAAAGCAAGTGAATAGTCATCTTCAATTAGAAGTATTACAAACCCATTATTTAAATATTTACAAATATCTTGATAGTTATTTATTTCTTTTATTTTAATATTACTAATATTATTTTTTATAACATCATATAATAGTTCTTTTTCTTGATATATTTTTTCTATATGATCTAAACTTCTATAAATAAAGTTAGACATTTTATCTTGATCAGTTAATACCTCGTTATATATTATATCTATTTTAATATTATTTATATATTTTTCTCTATATACAATATAAGAACTATTATTAGTTTCTTCTTTTAATTTATTTATTATTTTAGTATTCATATCACACCTCTTTATTATTATGGTAAAAATATGTAATATTATTTATTATTTTCTTCACTTTCAGTCTATCGTCTTCCAGTGTTAGTTTAAGCCTTATAAATAAGTCTTAAGCTAATATATCATCCATATCTATCATACATAAGCATAATATATATACTTAATTAATGTTTAATACATATAATATATTTTTTTCTTAAAGACTATAAATAGGCTTTAAGAAACTTCTTAAGACTATGGCTTAAGAAGAAATAAATAATGTAAAATAATGTATATTAATTGACAAAAAGTATAAAAAAAATTATAATTATACTAGAGGTGGTTTAGCGTGAACTATACAAGTAGAGAAGTAGTAAGAAGATTAAAACAATATGATATGTTTCAAAATAGTCTAAATTTAACTAATGATGAAATTCAAAAAGAAAGAATATGTGATCAATTAGATAAAATAGAAAAACAAATACTATTAGATACAAATACAGAATATGAAGAAGAATATCTAATGTTACTTAGTAAAAAAACAAAATTTCTTGATGAAGAAAAAACTAGACTTAGAAGTATAATAACTTTAATTAATGATCGAAAAGAATATCTAAATAAGAGAAAGAATGAACATAAAAAAATTACCGGTTCATTAGTAGAACTTACATCTTTCTTAGGAGAAGATAAACTATCTACATATAAAAGAAGATTAGACATAATTGAAAAATATGAAGAAAATAAAAAAGAACAAGAAGAATTAATTAAAGAAATGAAAGTACTAGATATAAAGATTAGTGAAGCATCTAGAAATGTAAAAGCAAATACAAGATTAAATGAAAGTCTTGAAAAGAAAATGATAAATTTAGTAGACAAATCTCTAGATAAATTAGGATTATATAAATTAGTAGAACATCGTGAAGAAATATCTAAAAAACATTCAGAATTTAAGTATGCACTAGCTCTTGCTAAAGATAATTTAAAGAGTGCTAATGAATTAGGAGAACCAGAATATATTTTAGAATGTAATAATATGTATAACGAAGTTAATACATCATATTTAAAATATAATGAAGACATAAATATCATTAATTTAATCAATATATTTGATCAAAAGACTTCTAATTACGATGAGTTATTAGATAAGAGAGAAAACATCGATACCATATTAAAAAATATAACTTCTACTGAATTATATAAAGAAATAAATAGTGAACTTTCTAAACAATATAATACAATAAAATTAGAGGGTAATGATATAAAAAATTATGAATTCCTAAAAGAAGAAAGAAATTAGAACTCTAGAAGAATTAGAAATAAGAGAAATAAAAAACTATATGATATAGATGAAGAAAATAATTCAAAAGAATTCAAAGACGTTTTAGAAGAATTAGTTAAAAACGAAAATAGATATCGTGAAGAACAAGTAAAGAAAGCTAGACAAGAAGAACAAATAGAAAGACAAAAAAAGATAGCTGAAGAACAAAAAATAGAGGCTGCCAGAGTAAGAAGACAAAAACTAATTGAAGAAGCAAGACTTAAAGAACAATTAGCCGTAGCAGAAAAAATGAAAAAACTTCAAGATGAAACCGTTATCAAAAAAGAAACTAATGAAACAGAAAAAAACATTAGTAAAGAATATGAAAAAATATTACCTAAAATAGAAGAAACCAAAGAAAAAGAAGAAATAAAAAATCCACTTAAAAATAAAACATTAGAAGACATTATGACTAATGATTTTGATACTGACGAATTATTTGAAAATACAAAGATAACTCCTAATAAAGCTGTAAAAGAAGAAATAAAAAATTCAGTTAAAGAAGAATTACCACTTTGGAATATGAATGTTTCAGAAAATAAAGAAATAGCAAAACCTAAAGAAGAAGTAAAAGAAGAACCTCCTAAAGAAGAAACTATAGATTTATTTAAAGAAGAAGAAATACCTAAAAAAATAGAAGTACCCGAACCAATTCCAAAAGAAACAAAAGAAGTATCTAAAAAAGCCTCAAGTATATATGACATCTTAGAAAATAATAGTAATATAATATGGAAGACTACTGATACATCTAAAAATAATAATAAAATACCAGTAATAGGTAATAATAAATTAAAACCAGAAATAATTAATAATAATGATAACATATCATTTCCAGATTTAAAAAAGAAAGAGGGTGAAGTATTATGGAAGGAAACTCTATAAAATCTTTTGAAAATCTATGTAAAATATTTGAAATGAGAATTAAACTAGATAAAGAAAGAAATATTAAGACTCCAAGTGATGTAATTGATAATTATGAAAAATATGCCAAAAAAATAGATTCCATCTATAATAAAGAATTTGAAAAAGAAATTAGAAATTTAATATCACCTGAGGTTACATTAGAAAAAGAAGAAACAAGATTAAAAAGATTAATAAAATTACTAGAAGAACGTTTAGATAAAAGAAGAGAACTAGAAGAACACTTCTATAACTCTATTGGTAAGTATATAGATGGCTTTCAATTAGTAGTATCAGAAGACGAATTAGAAGAAAAGAAAACAAGATTAGATACAATAACCAAATATCTAACTACAAAGTCAGAAATAGATGAATTAACTACTAGTATATCTAAACTAAAAAATTCCTTAATAGAATTAGAAAAAGAAAAAGAAGAATACACAGAAAAAAATAAAGTCATGGAAGATAACATATATTCTTCATTAATGACCTCAATAAAAAATGATGAATATTTTACTAAAATAAATGAAGATAATTATAATATAGAATTATCTACAGTTGAAGATAAAGTAAGAGAAAATGAAGAAACATTAGAAGTAACTCTAGATAGTGTAAAAAGCCTAATGAATAGTGGTACTGATGATGATTATACATCATATATAGAAGATGCCGAAAAGAACTATTATATTTGGAAAAATAGAGAAATAATTCTAAAAATATATGAACTAGTAATAGCTTATGAAGAAGACTTTGATAGAATCATAGCCAAAAGAAATAAATTAGAAGATTTAATTGAAGAAAACAATCACTTAAAAAATAAATTACATATAGAAGATAATAACGAATTATTAGATTTTGAAAATCTATTATTAGAACAAAAAGATACTTTAAATAGTGAAAAAGAAGTATTAGAAAATATAGTTAACTATACAAGTAGAATAAAATTTAAAGAAGAACGCTTAGAAGAATTAGAAGAAATAAATAATTCTTATGAAATATTAACTATTCTAAGAGAATATGGAATAATTGATACTTACGATACAGAAGAAGAAGCTGAAGAAATACCAGAAGAAGTTTCAGAAGAAATGCCTGAAGAAGATGCTCCAAAAGAAGAAGTACTTGAAGACATAGTAAATGACAGCATAGATCCATATCGCATTAAAGAAGTAATAGATTATCCAAAAACATTAAACATTGGCCTTGCAAAATTAAAAGGTGAAAGTGTCAGAGAAACAGTTAATAGAAAATTAAATCCCAAACCTAAAATTAATCTCTTTAATGAATTAACTAAAGATATGAAGCCAGAAGAAAAAGTAGAGGAAACTCCTTCTACTAATGAGAGCGTTAAGGAAGAACCAAAACAGCCAGTTAAAGAAGATATAGTACCGGAAACAAATAATATAACACCAGAGCCAATATGGACTATGCCTACTGAAGAGATAGAACCAGTAAAAGAACCAAAAGAAGAAAACCCAGTATGGACTATTCCTGTAGTAGAGCAGGCTAAAGAGGAGCCAATAAAAGATGAAGAAATTAACAAAATTAATTTAGAAAATACCAATAATATGTTTTGGATACCAGTATCTGATTCAAAATTAGAAACAAAAGACTTTCCTAACATAAATATTCCAATTAATAATAAAAACTTTTCTAACACAAAAGACAATTTTGGCTTTCCCGATTTAGAATAAAAAGAGGTGAATTATGATAGATATAGATAAAGTAATTATACTAGAAAATGAAGAAGAATATTTAGTATTAGATAAAGTAAATTATGAAAATATTGAATATTATTATATAGCAAAATTAAATGAATCAAGAACAGATATTGAAAATAATTATAAATTAGTTACCATTATAGAAACATCAGGTAATAAAGTAATAAGTGAAGTAACAGGAACATCATCATTAAAGAAAATACTTCCCTTATTTGAAAATCATTTATAAACAAGGTTATCCACAGTTAGTATATTTTTAAGTTCAAAATAATGGCTATTTAAACCATTATTTTTTGCGCTTTCCACAGAATGAAAAAGTTACTTAAAAACACTTGATTTTATTGAAAAAACTTGCAATAATCGTAATATAAAGGACGATTATTAACAATGGCTTATAACTATATTGGAAAAGATATTTACAAACAATTAGAACAAGTAATAAATAAACTTGATGAATCATTATCTATAAATAAGGAATTAAATGAAACAATTAAGAACTTGAATAAAACTATTTCTGAGCTCAGGGAAGAAAATGAAAAATTACTTAATGAAATTGACAGACTAAAAAATCAAAATAATAAAAATAGTAATAACTCAAGTAAGCCATCATCTACAGATATTGTTACTCCCAAAAAGAAAACAGGTACCAATTTATACAATTATCGTATTAAGACAGGTAATAAGTTGGGTGGTCAGTACAATCATCAAGGAAATAATTTAAATAAAAAAGATGTTGAAAAATTAATTGAAGAAAATAAAATAGAAGTAAAAGAAATTATCCATACAATAAAGGGTAATTCAAAAAAAGAACCATTAATAAAATATAGATATGAATTAGAAATTAAACCTTATGTAGAAAAACCAAAAGAGTTCTATACTGATGTAACATATGGGAATAGCATTAAAACTTTATCAATTCATCTTGGCGGTTATAATGTATGATTTAATATTTAGGATGAATAATACAAGAAAAATTGCTATAATGTATGGGTTAAAAGAGTTTCCTAAGGATAAGATTGAAGAATATGAAAAAGAATATGATGATATTTTAGAATTAGCAAAGGAAGAAAACAAGCAAAGCAAAACCCAATACATCCAAATCGTGATGCAATATTAAATCACAAAAGAAATACAGTTGAAAAAATTGCTGAAAAGTTATATAATTTACTCGGTGATAAAGCAAATGAAATTTTTGAAGAAAGTAGTATTGAAACCACTAAAAATAATTTTTCAAAAAATAATAAAATTGATTCCGATGGATTGGAAGTCAGAGGACAATATGATGTAAAAGAACTAGAAAATAGTTCTTTTTCTTTGGAACAAAGGGTATCTGGAGATACACTTTTTATGGGAAATAATGAGTAGAAGCATAAGAAATATAAAGAAATTTAAGGCATTTTGAAGAAAAATGTCTTTTTACGTGGTATAATATTAAGAATTATTAATCTTATATCAGGGAGGTATTATAATGTATGATTATATAGAAGGTAAAAAAAGAATTAATGAAATTCTTAATTCAAGTGTTCCTGTAGAAAGTAAAACACATATTCCATCTGATTCTGCATTCACATATGAAAATGGAATTAAAAGTTGGGTAGGTTCTTTGTTTGTTGATATTAGAAAATCAACAGAATTATTTAATGATAACGATGACGTGACAATAGCTAAGATGATTAGAACATTTTCAAGTGAAATTGTTGAAATATTAAACAGTTCATCAATAATTAAAGAAGTTGGAATTAGAGGGGATTGCGTTTATGGAATATATGATATTGTAAATTGTGTAGATTTAAAAACTATACTTTCAGATGCCACGAATATTAATTGTTTAATACTATTATTAAATAAATTATTTGAAAGAAAAGGATTTCCTAAAATTTCAATTGGAATAGGTCTAGGATTGAATGAAGACTTAATCATTAAATCAGGAAGAAAAGGTACAGGAATTAATGATAAAATATGGATAGGTAAAGCTGTTATAGATGCATGTAATAATGCAAATCTTGGCTCAAAATATAATGGTGGATTATGGTTTGGAAGTGTAGTTATGAGTTCAGTATTTTATAATAACATTACTGAATATGAAGATTGGGCTAAATTATTTTCATCAAAATATTATAATTATAAAACCTATTATGTAGGTAATCCAGTATTTCTAGAATTTGAAAGGTGGGTAAATGAAGATGCATAATAAAATAAATAAATTTGAAGATTTTAAATATACTTATGATAATATAAATACATGGATTAATAATGTTGATAATAAAATTTCAATTTTATTGGTATTTTTAGTAGCAGTAATTGGTTATGCATTTTCCATAGTTGAAAAAGTATGTCTAAAAAATATCCAATTATTTATTCTTTTTGTTGCAGTAATCCTATTAGTTTGTGGTTGCTTATTGTGTGTTTTAGCTCTAAAAGGGCGAGTTAAGCCAAAAATTAATTATGTTTCATTGCTTTTCTTTGGTTCTATTTCTAAAATGGATAGAAAAGAATACTTTGATAAAATATCGAAAATAAATCAAAAGCAACTAACAAGTGACATAAAAAATCAAATATATATTAATTCTTGCATATGTAATAAAAAGTTTAAATTGTATAATTTGGCAGTGGACTGTTTAATTATTTCTATTTGTTTTATTGCATTTGTGTGGATAGTAAATGTTTTCTTTATTTAGTTATCATAAAAGAGATTTTTATATATTCTAAAAATCACTATAATAATAAAGTGAATTTGACATAGTGGCAAAATAATGCTATAATCTAATTACTTTTTGAGAGGGAGAGATTTATATGTTAAAAAATCAATTAACGACAACAACTTATACGACAACGAAATCAATTGTTACTATTGATTGTTTTAGCATTGGGAAGTAAAGTATAAATTAGAAACATTTATATCATTATTACCAAGTCTATTACAATCAAGTAGTAGACTTTTATTTTATGTAAATTAAATTAATGAAAAATGATATAATATTAATGTAAAGACTATAATATAGGACACGATTATTAAGAACTTATTTTAAAGAGAGTTAGTGGTTGGTGTAAACTAATAAATAAACTTACTAATTACTACCTATCATGTCGCACAGGAAACTGATTGCCCGATAAACTCGGTTAAAATGAATTAAGTAAAAGTAAGGATGGTACCGTCTGTAATAGACTCCTAATATGGTATCATCCTTTTTCTTTTCAAAGGAGATGGTAAAAATGACGAAAACGGAAAGTGATACGATAAACTCCCAATCAAAAAGTAAATAAAAGAAAGAAGGAAATAAAAATGTTAAATGAAAAAGGCGTTGGATTATTAAAACAAGTAATCCAAGAAAAATATAAGAATATTAGATTAGATAAGATATATGTTGACGAAAATGAGTTCTACTACGAATTTAAAAATGATGAACAAGTAAGTGAAAATGATTTTGATGCCCTAGAAAATGAAATCAGAAAACTAGACAATAGTATTTATGTAAAACTTTTAAGAATTAGTGGTGTTTATTACGAAGGTAATGTTAATAATGAAATGATTACTAGAATAGTTGGAAAATGTTTTGGAAGTAAAGAAGAACTAGATAACTACAACCAATTTTTGAGTGACGCTAAGGAAAGAGATCATAGAAAAATTGGTCAAGATTTAGATTTATTTTGTTTTTCTGATTATGTAGGTGCAGGATTACCTTTATATACTCCTAGAGGAACTATTGTTAAGGATGAACTACAAAAAGAAATAGAAAGAGTTTGTAGAAAGTATGGATTTCAAAAAGTTAGTTGTCCATCCCTAGCAGATATTTCTCTATTTGAAACTTCAGGTCATGCTAAAAAATTTAATGATGAGTTATTTAGAGTTGAATCTCCAAAAGGACATAAATTTGTACTAAAACCTGTTCAATGTCCTCATCATACTCAAATATATGCTTCTAAACTTCGTAGTTATAAAGACTTACCAATACGATATATGGAATCAGATAAACAATATAGGGCAGAATTACAAGGAGCAGTTGGAAATAGTCTATCTAGGGTATATGCTATAACTGTAGAAGATGGACACTCATTTTGTAGAGTAGATCAAGTTAAAGATGAAGTTATTAATATGTGTAATTTAATTAAAGATTTTTACTCAAGGATGGGATTGTGGGAAGAACATTGGGTTTCTTTGTCAGTAAGAGATTACGAACATCCTGAAAAATATATTGGTGAAAAGTGCGATTGGGATTTGTGTGAAAAAATGTTAGAAGAAATATCTAATGAATTAAATCTTGATGCTAAAAGATGTGAGGGAGAAGCTGCTTTATATGGACCAAAACTTGATTTTATGTTTAAAGATGCATTAGGTAGAGAAATTCAAATACCTACTGTTCAATTAGATTTTGCTACTCCTAAGAGATTTGGATTATTTTATATTGATGAAAATGGAGAAAAACAAACTCCTGTAATGGTACATAGAGCAGTTCTTGGTTCTTACGAGAGATTCTTAGTATTATTACTAGAACAGTTTAAAGGTGTTCTTCCTGTATGGCTATCTCCTGTTCAGGTTAATATAATACCTGTTAATATTAAGTATCATGATGAATATTGTAAAAAATTGTTTGATATTTTAAATAATGAAGATATTAGAGTTCAATATGATGATTCTAAAGAAAATATGGGTAAAAAAATTAGACAAAGCAATCTTATGAAAAATCCATATACTTTAATTATAGGCGATAATGAAAGAAACAATAACCTTATAAGCTATCGTAAATATGGTAGTGAAGAAACTTATTCTATGTCTATTGAAGAATTTGTAAAATTTATTAAAGAAGAAATTAAAAAGAGATAAAATTATAAAAAAATAATCATCCTATAAAATTTGTTAAAACTCAGATAATAGGATGATTTTTAATGTCTAAAAACTATTGAATCTATTAGGGTTATCCTTAATATCAACCTACAAAGTAGGATGAATTTCGTAAGTACGGAATTAGTTTTACACATCACTAAACCCTTATGAAATAAGGTATAGTTTAGTATTAATGTGTAAACATCTTATCCTGCTCTTTTAGAAATCCATATATTTTATAGGACTCATAGGATGATAGACAAAACTTTCTATACTTTATGACTTGACTCCTATTTCTAGTGGAGGTATCATGCATCATGCAAAAGGAGATGATGTATATGAGAAGATTTGATTTTAATTTAAGAGAAGAATTATTTAATCGAATTAAATTAATGGCAGATTTCTATAATATACCAGTATCTAAAATGATGATACAATTATTAGAAATTGGTTATATTGAAATGTTAAAAATGAGTAATCTGGAGGTATATGATAACAAGTAATATTATTAGGTGTGTTATGGACATACCAAATAATATTACTAAAACTAAAAGTATTACCATAGATTTTAATGGAGGTATTAAACTCTATGGTTAAATACAAAGTTAATTTAAAATTTAAAGAAAATGGCAAATCTTTAAATGAAACAATAACTGAAGTGTTAAAAATAGAACTAAATAAAATAATAAACAAGACTTGCAATATTCCTAATTTGGAGGTACCATTCAATCATACTCATTATTCCCAAAGTGAATGGAGCAGTAATTGATGATTGAGAATAGTTTTAAAGTAGGAATATATATAAGATTATCAAGAGATGATGGAAATATTGAATCTGATAGTATTATTAATCAAAGAAGTCTACTTAATCAATATATCAAAGAGAATAACTATAATCTAATAGATGAATATGTTGATGATGGTTTTACTGGAACAAATTTTGAAGATTAAAAAACAAATAGAAAGTTTGGAATTAACAAATAATAAGTTAACAGAAAACTTGGATAAAAACTATATAAATATGTTAAAAGGTATTATTGATGAAGAACAATACATAAGAGTAAGTGAAAATATTAAAACCGAGATAAGTAATAATAAAAAAAGTATTGATAATCTTAAAAATGAAAATAGTGAATCTAATAAAATAGACAAAAAACAAATAGAAAAATATATAAATGAATTTTTATCACTAGATAATCCAACTAGAGAATTGATAATTAATTTAGTTGAAAAGATTTATATCTATCAAGACAAGACGATAGATATTATATTTACATTTAAAAATGTTACATAAAAATCGTATCTGGCGATAAATTATTAGATACTCAAGATTTGATAGAAGAAATTAAATCGGTTGGAGCAAAGGTTGATAAAAATGGTTATGTAACACCATATCATCAGACCACTAATGAAAGTGTTGATAAAATAAGAAAAACAGGCAAAATGTTTGCTAAAGAACCATATGTTTATTTTAGTACTTCCAAAAATGCTAGCCAATCAGATGGTAGAGGAAGCACAAAATTATGCTAATGTTCTATCAGTAGTGAAAACGTCTGTTAAAAGGGAAATAAATCCATATGATTCAATAAAGGTAATTTTTAACAATGAAGTATTATTTGCAAATTAAAAGAGCAATCTTACATAATTACTCTTTATTTTTGCGTGCCATAGTCTGAATAGTTACTGAAAATCATTTATAAACAAGGTTATCCTTGCTTTTTCATTCTAATTTATGATATAATAATATCAAATTATAATTAATTAACAATCAATTAGGAGGAGTAACATGATACATTATCAATTAATAGGAGCAGTAAGAGAACCTTATATATCAAAATATGAAGTAGAAATAAGAAGAGAAAGATTAGAAGCAATAAAAGAAGAGATAATTTTATCTTGTAGTGAAATTAAACACCACAGTTATAAAAATGCTAATGGTTTTGTTAGTTGTGATAATAGAATAACTAATTTTCATACTAGTAAAATACGTACTAGCGAAGAAAATAACGGTTTAGAAGAGTACTTAGTAGAATATGATGAAATAATATATCCTCATGAAGTAAAACTAATTGAAGGAGTATTAAAAGAAGATAATACAGCCTTAGAAGAGTTATTAGACATAATATCTAATCCAAAGAGAGTAAGTAAAGAAAATAAATATCAAAATAAACTATTAGAGACAAAAGAAAAAAGAAATGATATATGTGATTTAGTAAGAGAAGGCAAACTAGAATTGTCCTATGGTGTACTTGTATTAAATCAATTAGATGAAACAATAAATAGTTTAGAAGATCATATTGAAAGAAATAAAGATAGAAGACCAGTATTTGACTTTTATCAATCTTTAAGAGAAAGTTTTATCTTCCATAATGTCGATATGTTATTGTTAAAAGATTTTGATCGAACATTAAGTTTCTTTGATTATACTGATGATAAAAGTGTATTTGATAATAAAATTAATAGGATAAAAAGAAAAATATTAAAAACTGACAAATAAGTCAGTTTTTTATGTAAAGTAACTTTCAAAAATAATAAAAATGTAGTACAATAAATATAGGTGATAGAAAATGCATTCATATGTTGTTGAATATTTAAATGAAAACGAATTTAAAAAAATAGAAAGATCATTAAAAAAATATAATATGTTAGCCTATAAAAAGTTAATATTTGATTATGTACCTTCACTTCGTGATGGTAACTTTCAAGGAGTAGTAGTATCAAAAAATAGTAAAGAAGGTATAGTAAAATATGAATTAAAACTTCCTACTGATAGAATGTTTTCTAAAGTACATGGAGATATAGTTTTACATTATACTTTATATGAAAATCAAAAACTAATAATGTTAGATACTATAACTCCTGAAGAAATATTATCTGAAGGACATCAAAAAGAACTTACTACCTATAAAGGCGTTATGGTATCTAAGTCTCATGCCGAAAGAGATATGTTTAAGATAAACTTACTTAATAGTATGAATAAAAATGGTTTCTTAAATATAAGTAAAAGAGCTTTAATAATCTTATCTTCTATAGTCTTAAT
>ENA-OOWT01000178-OOWT01000178.1-human-gut-metagenome-genome-assembly--contig:-NODE-178-length-15582-cov-2.146519_pt1 | contig 15582 bp, 10 predicted proteins | sample MGYA00241619_ERZ501340 | MGnify/ENA primary metagenome ERZ501340 (study PRJEB25962, sample SAMEA2042984) | human gut metagenome | biome: human gut; feature: human-associated habitat; material: faeces... | reverse complement strand
ACAGTCGCTATTGTTGTATATAAAGTTCAATACCTGTAGTTTAACGAATGCTTACAAAAACACCTCATATCATCAAACAAAAAGTCATCAAAACTTGCTAATTTGTTTACATTTAGATATATTTGCACTCAATACAATAACAATTAACCATATATGTATTAGTAAGATGAAGAGATGTTTATTCACTGCGGCTCTTGCTCTGACATTGAGTGGAGCCGGGATGGCGCAAAACACCAATCCTTTTCTATCAGAATCGTATGGTACTCCGTATGAGATTGCCCCATTCGAAAAGATTACCATCGACAACTATCGTGAAGCCTACCTGAAAGGGATGGAAGAACAGAAGCAAGAAATCAATGCGATCATCCGAAATCGTGCGGTACCTGATTTCGAAAATACCATCGTCGCACTCGATCAAAGCGGAAAATTACTTTCTAAAGTCCAATCCACCTTCGGACCTATTTCAAGCAGTAATTCCACAGAAGAAACTCGTGCCTTGCAAAAAGAGCTTTCTCCACTGCTTTCGGCTCATAACGATGATATTTACCTGAATCCGCAACTCTTCGCAAAAGTGAAGGAGGTTTACGACAACCAGCAGAAATTCGGACTGAATAAAGAACAGACTAAACTGCTGAAGAACGTGTACGACCGCTTCATCCGCGGCGGAGCTGGACTGAACGATGAGCAGAAAGAGGAATTGCGTAAGCTGAACACTGAGATTTCCATGCTGCAACTGACTTTCAGTCAAAACCTGATGCACGAAACCAACAACACGTATGTCACTGTCGATAAACCGGAAGATCTGGAAGGACTTCCTGAAGCAAACATCGAAGCCGCAGCTAAAATGGCGGAAGAAAACGGACAGAAAGGCAAATGGATGTTCAATATGCAGCGCCCCAGTTGCAACCCGGTACTGCAATATTGCAAGAACCGCGAATTGCGCCATCGTATCTACGATGCATACTACAACAGAGGCAACCAGAACAATGAATACGACAACAAGGAAATTGCCCGCAAGCTGGTTACCCTGCGCTTGCAGAAAGCCAAACTGATGGGGTACGAAGACTATGCTTCGCTGGCCCTCGACAGCCGTATGGCAAAGAACGAGCAGAATGTCTATCGCCTGCTCGACCAGGTATGGGCTCCTGCGGTAGAGAAAGCCAAAGAAGAGCTGAACGATATCCGTGCCGAAATCAAGAAAGATGGATACAACTTCGAACCGGAAGGATGGGACTACATGTATTACCTCAACAAAGCTAAACAGGCTAAATATACCATCGACGAGGATCAGGTTTCAGAATACCTGCAAATAGACAACGTAATGAAAGGTATTTTCTATGTAGCCAACAAGCTGTACGGACTGACTTTCAAGGAATGTACAGACAAGTTCCCGGTATACGAAAAGACAGCCAAATCGTGGGAAGTCATCGATAAAGACGGAAAGGTTCTCGCCATCTTCTACAGCGACTACTATCCTCGCGACGGAAAAGGTGCAGGAGCTTGGTGTACTGGTTTCAGATCTCAGGACTACAATGGCACAGAACGTGTATTGCCAATAGTTGCAAATGTATGTAACATGGCTACTCCCAGCGGCGACAAACCTGCTTTACAGAGCATCGACAACGTAACAACCATGTTCCACGAGTTTGGACATGCACTTCATTCTTTTATGCGCGACGTGCATTACCACGGTGTATCGAATGTAGAACGTGACTTCGTGGAATTGCCTTCACAGTTCAACGAACACTGGGCTTTCGAACCGGAGGTATTGGATATCTATGCCAGACATTACAAGACCGGAGAAGTCATCCCGATGGAACTGGTTAACAAGATAGAAGAAAGCGCCAAATACGGTCAGGGATTCGCTACTGTAGAATACATAGCAGCTTCACTGGTAGACATGGACCTGCATACTTTGAAAGAAATTCCTGCCAACCTGAACGTGATGGATTTCGAAACACAGAAGCTGAAAGAACGCGGCATCCCGTCGCAGATTCTTCCCCGTTATCGCGTAACCAACTTCAGTCACACCATGGGAGGCGGATACACAGCCGGATACTATAGCTACATGTGGGCAGAAGTACTCGACTGCGATGCTTTCGAGGCATTCAAGGAAACAGGCGACATCTTCAATCAGGAACTGGCCGAAAAGTTCCGCAAGTCTATCCTGACTCCGGGCGGTATCGACGACGGAATGACCATGTACAAGAATTTCCGCGGCCGCGAACCGAAAATCGATGGGCTACTCAAAAATCGTGGACTGATGAAAGAAGAGCCTAAGACTCTGATCAACGGTGATATAGAAAAGCGATAAATCCGATTTCACATTACTGTTCCAGTAACAGAATAAATTTCAATCACTCCGGATATCCTTACAGGGAAATCCGGAGTGATTTCTTTTTGTCTGAAACCTGACAACCTGCCAGATATTTCTTCCAGCCCAACTGCCGAACCGCACACACCGTAACCTGCCCTGCATAAGGACAAATTATACATTTCACCCTCCAGTCTTCCATTTTACCCAATATCCCTTAAAAATATTCCTTTTTTAAAGAAAATATCAACAAAAATTTTTGTGTTTCTCCCCAATCCACTATATTTGTATACAATTTTGGTACGAAATGACGGAAGAAGACAAAAAGCTATTGAACACTTTCGAAGGGAAACTGAGGCATTTTATGTATTTATATGAAGAATTGAAACAAGAAAACGCCTCTCTCCGACAGCTTCTTGCCGAAAAAGAAGTTGAAATTTCCGAACTCCAGAATAGCCGGAAAGAATTAGAAGCCATGTATACCAATTTAAAGACAGCTCGCATACTCAGTATCAACGACAATGAACTCCGCGATACGAAACAGAGATTGGCGAAGCTTGTGCGTGAAGTCGACAAATGTATCGCTTTGCTGAATGAATAATTTAAACGGTGAAAAGAACATGACGGACGACCAAATGAAAATACATCTGCTGATTGACAATGAACGATATCCCCTCATCATCAAACGTGAAGAGGAACATTTATATCGGGATGCAGCCAAACAGATTGACTATAAGCTAAACAAATACCGCAATAAGTTCCCGAACTTCAATACTGAGAAGTATTGGGTTATGACAGCTCTGGAACTGGCTTTTGAAAATATGTCTATGAAAGACCGGAATGATACACAACCTTATCAGGAAAAGCTGAAACAGCTGGAAGAGGATATAGACGAGTGTATCAGGAAAGAGAGTGAGTAAGCGTTTAGTGTACGGAAGATAGAAAACATTTGCGCACAAGCTTGAGGTCAGGCGTATACCTGACGGATGGTTTGTGCGCTTTTTATTTATATATATTTAAACTAACTTGTAATGTTGACATTAGTAATATTGACGGTCGTTGCCTTTCTGGTTGGAGGGGCACTTTCATATGGCTTTTTCAAGTATGGCTTGAAAGGGAGATATGATAAAATTATAAAAGAAGCGGAAACAGAGGCCGAGGTGATCAAGAAGAACAAGCTTCTGGAAGTGAAGGAAAAGTTCTTGAACAAGAAGGCTGATCTGGAAAAAGAAGTGGCTCTGCGTAATCAGAAAATACAGCAGGCAGAAAACAAGCTGAAACAGCGCGAAATGGTGCTGAACCAGAAGAACGAGGAACTGCAGCGCAAACGGAACGAGAACGAGGCTATCAAGGAAAACCTGGATGCACAGCTCGTCATCATCGACAAGAAGAAAGAAGAACTGGACGCGCTTCAGGCTCAGGAACGCGAGAAGCTGGAAGCTCTCTCGGGACTTTCTGCCGAAGAGGCAAAGGAACGTCTGGTGGAATCGCTGAAGGAAGAGGCAAAGACACAGGCTCAGTCGTACATCAACGACATCATGGACGATGCCAAGCTGACTGCCAACCGTGAGGCGAAACGTATCGTCATTCAGTCTATCCAGCGAGTAGCTACCGAAACGGCTATCGAGAACTCGGTAACTGTATTCCATATCGAATCAGATGAAATAAAGGGACGTATCATTGGTCGTGAAGGCCGTAACATCCGTGCACTGGAAGCTGCTACCGGAGTGGAAATCGTTGTCGACGATACTCCCGAAGCAATCGTGCTGTCGGCATTCGACCCTGTCCGCCGTGAAATAGCCCGCCTAGCCTTGCATCAGCTGGTTACCGACGGACGTATCCATCCGGCACGTATCGAAGAGGTGGTTGCCAAGGTTCGCAAGCAGGTAGAAGATGAAATCATCGAAACCGGTAAACGTACAACAATCGACCTGGGTATCCACGGTCTGCATCCTGAACTGATCCGTATCATCGGTAAGATGAAATACCGTTCTTCTTACGGACAGAACCTGTTGCAGCACGCCCGCGAAACTGCCAACCTGTGTGCTGTCATGGCATCCGAGCTGGGACTGAACCCGAAGAAAGCGAAACGTGCCGGACTGTTGCACGATATCGGTAAGGTACCCGATGAAGAACCGGAACTGCCACACGCACTGCTGGGTATGAAGCTGGCCGAGAAATATAAAGAAAAACCCGATATCTGCAATGCCATCGGTGCTCACCACGACGAAGTAGAGATGACCAGTCTGCTGGCTCCTATCGTACAGGTGTGCGATGCTATCTCTGGTGCCCGTCCGGGTGCACGCCGCGAAATCGTAGAAGCTTACATCAAGCGTCTGAACGATCTGGAACAGTTGGCTATGTCTTATCCGGGTGTTACAAAGACATACGCTATCCAGGCCGGCCGCGAACTGCGTGTCATCGTAGGTGCCGACAAGATAGACGACAAGCAGACAGAAAGCCTGTCGACTGAAATCGCCAAGAAGATTCAGGATGAAATGACTTATCCGGGACAGGTTAAGATTACCGTTATCCGTGAAACACGTGCGGTAAGCTTCGCTAAATAATAAAGACAAGCCGATTTCCCCGTACAAGGGAAATGCAAACAAAATAATACTGCGAAGTTACATATTACAAGTCACATAAAAAGAGCCGTATCCTTACTCAAGCATTGAGTAACAAGACACGGCTCTTTCTGTATGGATTTATCACGACACGCGTCATTTTCTTTCGGGGTGTATCGGCAACTTTCTCACGCAGCACGGAGAAAGTCCAGAATAATTTGTACAAAACTTCTTGCTTTTTGTACAAACTTTCAGAAAACATCCTCACGTTTTCAGAGATACGGGCCCATCACTTTTTCCGCACACGCATATCCTTCGTCGTACAAGGCAGAAAGCTTCTTCACATCCTTCTCTATCCGATTTACTACCACCGGCTGTTCGGGACGAATCACAATGATGCTTCCCTCGTCTTCCATGCGCTCCACCATCGCAAGCTGTTCGTTGTAGACCCGGCAACGATGACTCAGCACCACGCGCAGACGCGGATAGCGGGTGTAGATAAACCGCGGTACCCGGATGTCTTTCTCCGATTTGCGATACCCTCTGTTGCGGGTCAGCACCACGACGTTCTGCTTATATCCTTGATTGATGGCACGCAATACGGGAATGGAATCCACAATTCCTCCATCCAGCATCGGACGACCGTCGACATACGTAATGGGACATACATACGGCAGACTGCTCGATGCCTTCGCTATAGCCACCAAACGCTCCTTGTCTTCCTTTTCTTCCAGATAACAGGCACGCCCCGTCACACAGTTTGTCGTCACCATCTCAAAGCGTGTCGGATTCTTGAAATACGCCTCATAATCGTACGGCAGCAACTCCTCGGGAAAGATTTCGTACAATAACTTCTGGTCGAGTATGCTATGCTGATACCACAAATACTTCAAACCTATATAATGATATTTTTTCATCATATCGATGTTGCTGTATTTGGCACGCCCGCGCTGATGTGAGATATACGAAAGTCCGTTACACGCTCCTGCCGACACACCAATACTATATGGAAACTCGATATGATGATCCATGAAATAATCCAGAACACCGCAGGTAAACACTCCGCGCATGCCCCCTCCTTCGAGCACCAGGCCCATATTCTTCAGATCTAGTTTCATAGCGCACAATAGTTTAGTTTCACAAAGATACATTTTTTAGGAAAATGCTTAGGACATTATTCATTTTAATTTCCTATTTTTGCAACACTTATTACAATAAATTTACTTTAACTATTACAATATGTTTGATTCATCAGTATACCGCAATCGCCGTAAGGCTCTTAGAAAAAAAGTAAGTAGTGGTATTATCCTGATACTGGGAAACAACGAAGCCCCTGCAAACTATCCCGATAATACATATAAATTCCGTCAGGACAGTTCGTTCCTTTATTTCTTTGGACATTCACACCCGGGATTTGCCGGCGTGCTGGACGTAGATGCCGACGAGGATTATTTCTTCGGCGACGACGTGACCATGGATGACATTATCTGGATGGGTCCTCAGCCTAGCGTAAAGGAACTGGGCGAACGTGTGGGAGTGGAAAAGAGTTTTCCGTTTGCACGACTGAAGGATTTCGTCGGAAAGGCTATCTCTCAGCGCCGCAAGATTCATTTCCTGCCGCCCTACCGTTACGACAACATGATGCTGCTGGAAGAGCTGACGGGCATCCGTGCTTCCATGACCAAGCAGCATGCGTCGCTGGAACTGATCAAGGCTGTCATTAGCCTGCGTGCCGTAAAGGAAGCCTGCGAGATTGAAGAGATAGACAAGGCGTGCAACATCGGTTACGAAATGCATACGGCTGCCATGCGTCTGTGCAAGCCGGGTGTTTCGGAACAATATATTGCCGGAATTCTTGACGGCATCGCTGCATCGTATGGCAACATGGTATCGTTTGCCACTATTCTTTCGCAGAACGGACAGACGCTTCACAATCACGACCACAGCCAGATTCTTCAGGCAGGACGTCTGATGCTGACCGATGCGGGTGCGGAAAGTGTCACCAATTACTGTTCCGACCATACTCGTACGATACCGGTAGGCGGAAAGTTCACCAGCCGTCAGCGTGACGGGGACAGCATTGTGCTGGCTTGCCACGACCGTGCGCTGGAACTGACTCGTCCGGGAGTGACTTACATGTCGGTTCACCTGGATGTATGTAAGGTGCTGGCTCAGGGATTGAAAGACCTGGGACTGATGAAAGGCAACGTCGACGAGGCGGTAGCTGCCGGAGCACACGCACTCTTCATGCCTCACGGACTGGGACACATGATGGGTATCGACGTACACGACATGGAAGACCTGGGACAGTGCTACGTAGGTTATGACGATGAGACTCGTCCGTCCGATCAGTTCGGACTGGCTGCGTATGGGACGCGGCTTGCAGGAAGGTTTCGTCATCACCGACGAACCGGGATGCTACTTCATTCCGGCACTGATCGACAAGTGGAGAGCAGAGAACATCAACTCCGAGTTCCTGAACTTCGACGCCATCGACAAGTTTAAGGATTTCGGCGGTATCCGTCTGGAAGACGACATTCTGATTACTCCCGAAGGCTCACGCTTTACTGGCGAGAAACACATCCCTATCACGATAGAGGAAGTAGAAAAGATTATGAATGAACAATAAAAACAACTAATAATTAAAACCTAAAAAGAAAAGATGAACAAATTAATTGCCATTTTGGCTCTGGGCGTATGTTTCAGCAACGTATATGCCAAGAACCCGAAAAAGAACAAAGCAGACGAAGGATTTGTGTTTACAACAGTTAAGGAAGTACCTATCACCTCTATCAAAGACCAGAACCAGTCGAGCACTTGCTGGGCATTCTCTACACTGGGATTCCTGGAAGCCGAGCTGCTGCGTGCCGGAAAAGGTGACTTCGACTTGTCTGAAATGTTTGTGGTACACAAAACCATGGAAGACCGTGCCGTAAACTACGTTCGTTACCACGGCGATGCTTCATTCTCTCCGGGTGGAAGCTTCGAAGACATTGTATATTGCTACGAGAACTACGGTATGGTACCGCAGGAAGCTATGCCGGGTATCATGTACGGCGACTCTCTGCCCAACCACAACGAACTGGATGCCGTGGCTTCTGCATACATGAACGCCATCGCCAAAGGCAATCTGAAGAAACTTTCTCCGGTATGGAAAAACGGTATTCAGGCTATCTACGATACTTATCTGGGTGCATGTCCGAAGGAATTTACCTACAAAGGAAAGACTTACACTCCGAGAACATTTGCCGACGAAGCACTGGGCCTGAACATGGACGACTATGTTTCACTGACTTCTTATACTCATCATCCGTTCTATACTCAGTTCAACATCGAGGTACAGGACAACTGGCGTAACGCGCTTTCTTACAACCTGCCTATCGACGAACTGATGGCTGTCATGGAAAATGCCATCAACAACGGTTATACTTTCGCATGGGGTGCCGACGTAAGTGAACAAGGCTTTACACGCGACGGTGTAGCTGTTTGCCCGGACGCAGAAAAGGGTGCCGAACTGACTGGTTCTGATATGGCACACTGGCTGGGACTGAGCCAGTCTGACAAGCGCAAAGAGCTGACAAGCAAGCCACTTCCTGAAATCACAGTTACTCAGGAAATGCGTCAGGAAGCTTTCGACAACTGGGAAACTACCGACGACCACGGAATGGTAATCTACGGTATCGCTAAAGACCAGAACGGAAAAGAATACTACATGGTTAAGAACTCTTGGGGTACTGAAGGCAAATACAAAGGTGTATGGTACGCTTCAAAAGCATTCGTTGCTTACAAGACCATGAACATCCTGGTAAACAAGCACGCTATCCCTGCCGACATCGCCAAGAAACTGGGACTGTAATTGGATAATATAGACCAATTATAAATAATTAAACGGTTAATCCCCGAAAATAAATGCGGGATTAACCGTTTTTTTCTTTCTTTTTTTCTAATTTTACAGATTGAATAACCAGGCCGAAGAAGAGAAACGACGTGACGCGTGTCCGGGTCTGGCTCCTGATACAGAAAAGAAAGAAAAAACATATATAAATGAATTACAAATGGAACTATCAACCTCCGACACTCGAACAGCGGGAAGCAGCTAGGGCACTGGCTAAAGATATCGGCATCAGCCCGATATTGTGCCGTCTGCTACTGGAGCGCGGCATCACTTCTACCGCCGAAGCCAAACGATTTTTCCGACCGCAGCTGAACGAACTGCACGATCCGTTCCTCATGAAGGACATGAGTATCGCTGTGGAACGACTGAACAGGGCTATGGGACGGAAAGAACGGATTATGGTGTACGGAGATTACGATGTGGACGGAACAACCGCCGTCGCATTGGTATACAAATTCCTTCAGCAGTTCTATTCGAACATCGATTACTACATTCCCGACCGCTATAACGAGGGGTATGGAGTTTCGAAGAAGGGAGTGGACTACGCTGCCGAAACGGGCGTAAAACTGATTATTGTATTAGACTGCGGCATCAAGGCTGTAGAGGAGATTGCGTATGCCAAGGAAAAGGGCATCGACTTCATCATCTGCGACCATCATGTGCCCGACGATGTGCTGCCACCGGCCGTGGCTATCCTGAACCCCAAACGGTTCGACTCGACTTATCCGTACGATCATCTGTCGGGCTGCGGTGTGGGATTCAAGTTCATGCAGGCCTTTGCCCAGAACAACGGGATAGAGTTTCCCCAGCTGCCTCCACTGCTGGATCTGGTCGCCGTGAGCATCGCCTCCGATATCGTACCCATCATGGGCGAGAACCGCGTGCTTGCCTATCATGGACTGCGTCAGCTTAACTCGAACCCGAGCATCGGACTGAAAGCTATCATCGATGTCTGCGGACTGGCCGACCGGGAAATCACGATGAGTGACATCGTGTTCAAGATTGGTCCGCGCATCAATGCTTCCGGACGCATACAGAACGGAAAAAAGGCAGTGGATTTGCTCATTGAGAAAGACTTTCAGTCGGCTCTCGAAAAGAGCAACCAGATCAACCAGTTCAACGAAACCCGCAAGGACCTCGACAAAACGATGACCGAAGAGGCAAACAAGATTGTGGATCATCTGGAGAATCTGTCGGAACGACGCTCCATCGTGATTTACAACGAGGCCTGGCACAAGGGAGTGATCGGTATCGTCGCTTCCCGCCTGACGGAGATTTATTACCGTCCGGCCGTGGTACTGACCCGTACCGACAACCTGGCTACCGGCTCCGCACGCTCGGTTTCGGGATTCGATGTGGACAAAGCCATAGAGAACTGCCGCGACCTGCTGGAGAACTTCGGAGGACATACGTACGCTGCGGGACTTTCCATGAAGATTGAGAACGTACCGGAGTTTACACGGCGTTTCGAACAATATGTAACCGACCATATCCTGCCGGAGCAGACCAGCGCGACCATCGACATCGATGCCCAGCTGGATTTCCGCGACATCACCCCGAAGTTCTTCTTCGATCTGAAGAAGTTCAATCCCTTCGGTCCGGATAATCCGAAACCGGTCTTCGCTACCCTGAATGTCTACGACTACGGTACGAGCAAGGTGGTAGGACGCGATCAGGAGCACATCAAGCTGGAACTGGTAGACAACAAGTCGAACAACGTGATGAACGGTATTGCGTTCGGACAAAGCTCGCAGGCACGCTACATCAAGACCAAGCAATCGTTCAACATCTGTTACACGATTGAAGAGAATACGCACAAACGTGGAGAAATCCAATTGCAGATAGAGGACATCAAGCCCTCTTTCCAATAACCGCAATGATGAATGAAGTTACTTCCTGCTTGCAGGAATCCTTCATTCATCATTGCTCCTCTAAAGAATCTTTATTCATCACTTTTCTACCGACGACGTGGACTACAAAAGCATACTGAAGCAATACTGGGGATATGACAGCTTCCGGGGAATACAAGAAGATATCATCAACAGCATCGGAAGCGGACGCGACACACTCGGACTGATGCCGACAGGGGGTGGTAAGTCCATCACCTTTCAGGTTCCCGCTCTTGCCCAGCCCGGATTATGTCTGGTAGTCACTCCACTTATCGCCCTGATGAAAGATCAGGTACGCAACCTGCGCGACCGAGGTATCAAGGCTGTCGCCGTCTATTCGGGCATGACGCGTGAAGAAATTCTCGTGGCACTGGAAAACTGTATCTTCGGCGATTACAAGTTTCTCTATATTTCTCCCGAACGACTGGACACGGAGATTTTCCAGACCAAGCTGAAAAGTATGAAGGTCAGTATGATCACTGTCGACGAATCGCACTGCATCTCGCAGTGGGGATACGATTTCCGTCCGGCTTACCTGAAGATTTCAGACATACGTAAGCTGCTCCCCGGTGTACCTGTACTCGCCCTTACAGCCACGGCTACGCCCGAAGTGGTGAAAGATATTCAGCAACGGCTAGCATTCAAGGAAGAGAACGTGTTCCGGATGAGCTTCGAGCGCAAGAATCTGGCCTACATCGTCCGCCGTACGGAAAACAAGGCTGAAGAGCTTCTCCACATCCTGAACAGCGTGGAAGGCTCGGCTATCGTCTATACCCGCAACCGGAAAAAGACCAAGGAGGTAGCCCTGTTCCTGAATGCACAGGACATCACTGCCACCTTCTACCATGCCGGACTGAACAATGACATCAAGGACCAGCGACAGAAGGGATGGGTAAACGGAGAATTTCGAGTAATGGTGGCCACCAATGCCTTCGGTATGGGTATCGACAAGCCCGATGTGCGACTGGTGGTACACATTGACTTTCCCGATTCGCCCGAGGCTTATTTTCAGGAGGCGGGACGTGCCGGACGCGACGGACAGAAAGCCTACGCCGTACTGCTGTATGCCCGCAGCGACAAAGCCGTTCTGAACAAGCGTATCGGCGATACCTTCCCCGAAAAGGACTATATCCGTCAGGTATACGAACATATCAATTACTATTACCAGATGGCGATGGGCGACGGACTGGGCTGTACATACGCCTTCAACATCGACGAGTTCTGCCGGAACTTCAAGCACTTCCCCATTCAGGTGGACAGCGCACTGAAGATTCTCACCCGTGCCGGCTATCTGGAATACACCGACGAGCAGGACAATGCTTCCCGACTGATATTTACCCTGAGACGCGACGAGTTGTACCGCATCCACGAAAGCAGTCCGGAAACGGAGAACCTGATCCGCGTCATCCTGCGCTCCTATACCGGCGTATTCAGCGATTACGCCTACATCAACGAAGATACGCTTGCCCTGCGCAGTGGTCTCTCCCGCCAGCAAGTGTACGACACACTGATATCGCTCACCCGGCAACACGTCCTGCACTACATACCGGGAAAGAAAACGCCTTACATCATCTATACCCGCGAGCGTCAGGAGAGTGAACGCCTCGTGATAAGCCGTGAGGTATACGAAGACCGAAAGGTTAGTTACGAACGGCGTATCAAGGCCATGCTCGACTATGCCGATGCCGAGCATCAGTGCCGCAGCCGTCTGCTCCTGCAATATTTCGGCGAAAAGAACGAACACAACTGCGGACAGTGCGACACTTGTCTTGCCCAACATGCCTCCGGACTGAAGCAGGGAGAGTTCGAAGATATCCGCAACGAAATCATGTCCCTGCTGCAAACACCCCGTTCCCCGCAAGAATTGCTGGATGGCCTGTCCGGCGACAAGGAGAAAGGCCGGAAAGCTTTGGCATACCTACTATCAGAAGAGACTATCGATCAGCACGACGGAAAACTATCTATCTGCAAATGAACATATTTACCGAACCGTTGTTATATTAAAAAAATACAGAGTATGAAATCGACATTATCAATTTTACTGCTGGGCATGGCCGGTTTATTTGTATCGCAGCCCGCAAATGCCTGCACAGGCATCACACTGAAGAGCAAAGACGGAACTACAATCGTGGCACGTACTATCGAATGGGGAGGAAGTGACCTGAAAAGTCAGTATGTCATTGTCCCGAGAGGATATGCGGCACAGTCGTATACCCCCGAAGGAGTAAACGGAATGAAATTTACCGCACACTACGGATACGTGGGACTGGCGGTAGAACAAAAGGAATTTATTGCGGAAGGCGTGAACGAAGCCGGACTGTCTGCCGGACTGTTCTACTTCCCTGCTTACGGAGAATATGAGAATTATAACGCAGCGGAAAAAGACAATACCATTTCCGACCTGCAACTGGTTTCGTGGATCTTGGGCAACTGCGCCACGCTGGATGAGGTAAAAGAGGCGGTAAAGAGTGTACATGTAGTCAACATCGACCCGCGTTCGTCTACCGTTCACTGGCGATTCACCGATCCGGCCGGCAAACAACTCGTACTGGAGATAACAGGCCAGACCCCGCACTTCTTCGAAAACAACTTAGGTGTGCTGACCAACTCTCCGGGCTTTGAATGGCAGCTTACCAACCTGAACAATTACGTGAACCTGTTCCCAGGAACGGCTCCGGCACAAGATCTGGGCACTACCCCGCTGAAATCGTTCGGAGCAGGAAGTGGATTTCTGGGTATACCGGGCGATGTAACCCCTCCTTCACGTTTCGTACGCGCAGCTTTCTATCAGTCGACTGCCCCGCAGCAGGACACTGCCGAAAAGACCGTACTTCAGGGATTCCAGATTCTGAACAACTTCGATATTCCGGTAGGTATTGAATTTCCTCTGGGAAAAGTTCCCGTCGACATCCCGAGCGCCACGCAGTGGACATCGGCTACCGACATGGCGAACCGGACCATCTATTACCGCACCATGTACAACAGTGCGATACGCAGCATCGACCTGCGGACCATCGACTTTGCCAAAGTGAAATACCAGGCTATCCCGCTGGATAATGTTACTCAGCAGCCCATCCAGCAGATCAAGGTATCTCCATCTCCCAAGTCCGGTCGCAAATAGTGAGATAATCCATTTCGGGCCGAGTCCCGAAAACCAACGCATAAAACGAGGTATCTCTCTGTTTTAAACGAACGATCTGTTTCATTAATTCATCCTCTACGGGTGGCATTTCGAAATCGGAAATCATCACGACATCCGAACGATGCCACCCGTTTGTTTGTATCATACGGATGGCTTCCTTCAGTGCCGGAGCCATATCGGTACCCCCGTCGAAGCGATAATTCAGGAAATCGGCCAGCAGCGGCAGGTCGGTCCGCAAGTCCTTGATCAGCATGCAGTGAATATCTTCGGCAAAGTTGATGACATAGCACTTGCGATGCGTGCTGTCTACCAGCTTCGCCACCGCCAGCAAAGCCGATTTTGCCAGCGTTTCGCGCTTGCCCTGCATGGAGCCGGAGGTATCCAGACAAACCACAAACGGACCCTGACCGCTCACGGGCTTTCTGCCTTTCTGAAGTGTCGAGCTGTCTTCCGCCGAACGACTGTCGAATACCTGCAAACGTTTTTCCACAAACTTCTGCATGAATACCGGACGGAGCGCCTCATCTGTCAGGTAACAGTACTCCATCGGGAGCAGATGATTCAAGTCGTTACCCAAAGTCACTCCCTCGATATCGCTGCGTACGGCATGGCGAACCAGTTGCTCTTCACGGATGCCTCCCAGCGGATCGAAACTGCGCTTCTCTCCCTTGCTGTGCTTTCCTAATACCCGCACCAGTTCACGAATATGCCGGTTCTGTTCCATCACCTTTTCATAGGGCACAATACGACGGTAAAGCTCCGGACGGTTCAGCAACAACCACCTCACGCGCGAGCCCGTCACATCCGCCACCGTTTTCAGTCCGTTCTGCTTGTCGAGCAGGGCAAAGCCCTCGCACAGCGATTCAATGTGATGATACTGATAATCGTATTCCTTGTTCGTGAGCAGGCGATGCCACTTATCCAGAAAAAGTTCCTGCAAGCGTTTCCGTTCGGGACTCAGCAAAGGTAGCCGTTCCAGCCGTTCGATGTAATAAGGCACGTCGAGCTCGGCCAGTGCATAACGCTTGCGGAAAGCCGACTGCATACGGTAAAGGAAATCGAGGAAATCGGACGGCAGCAACTGTTCATGCTCGTAAAACACTTCCCACTCGGGCGTGTAGCGCGAATAAAACTCCTGCAAGGATGGAGCCGTCTTGCGGTAATACTCCCATACCGCTCCCTCCAGCTCCCCCGGACGCACCGTTCCGTGCTGCAAGGCCTCGCTCAGGCACTCAAAGCACCTGCGCCGGAGCTCCTCCAAATAAGTCGCCTTTAGATCCTTGATCCGGATACTCCTCGTTCTCTTTTCGGTACGCATGTTTCAGTTCGTCAAGTTCATGTTTATACTTTTCCAGCGAATCCTGCTGCACACGCAGCATCTCATCCATCTTCCGGCGTTCCTGTTCGCTCAGGAACAGGTGGTTCCGGCAGTATTCCCTCTCGGCATCGAAAAACTCCTTGCTGCCGGCATCCACCCGCGAAAGCAGCTCCTCCAGTCCCCGAAAGCGGCTGGTCAGGTCGTTTTCCGGACGTACCTCGATAGCCGGAAGCGGTTCCGCATCGGCGTTGCAGCGCAAAGGATACTCATAATTGTTGATGAACACCGAACGTCTTCCCTTGCGCAGGGAATAAATCTTGTTCTGAGGTACCTTGCCTCGCATGGAAAGGTCGTATTTCTTCAGGATAAAGCACTGCGACTTGTACTTGTCTTTATGCAAATAAAAGAGTTTCCCCGTATCGTCGAGCGACTGGAAATCGGAAGCAAACATCAGCAAGCG
>ENA-OOWT01000172-OOWT01000172.1-human-gut-metagenome-genome-assembly--contig:-NODE-172-length-15835-cov-3.675158_pt1 | contig 15835 bp, 18 predicted proteins | sample MGYA00241619_ERZ501340 | MGnify/ENA primary metagenome ERZ501340 (study PRJEB25962, sample SAMEA2042984) | human gut metagenome | biome: human gut; feature: human-associated habitat; material: faeces... | reverse complement strand
CCCAAATTATAAAAGTTGATGCCATTGGATATGTATTTCCAAATGGCGTGGGCACAGCAATGTGGAGCATTGCCCCACATTGCCATTCTGCCAGATGCCGGTCAGTTCAGGTATGACCATTCTGTTATCTCCAGTTCCTCGCCACAAGGGAAATCAATGATAGGGTCACAAATGAATGTACCACAGAAATTGACTACTACACAGCCGTTTTTCAGAGAGGCTGGTTCACTCCAATCATCGTCCGTATGTCGGATATGATACCACAGTTTACCCTTGGGCAAGGTTTCGGTGGCAATCCGCAAATCAATAAATTCGCCCTCAATGGTCTTGCCATTCGCCAAAGTCAGAAGCATAGGCGATTTGCTTTCTTTTCTGTAATCGTACAGCATAATCTTTCTTTTAATCTGTTATCTCAATTATTTCATCAATCCGACCGCAAAGGAATGTCCGTAAAGCGGTCTTGTCCACAGCATAGTATTCGGCTATATGTCCGTATTGCTTGACAAAGTAGCGTTTCAGTATGTCGGAGAAGTCAAAGCGGTAGCCCATTAGCGGAACAGCCCTTTTGAAATAGGTGTTGCTGTTCACGCTGTCCGTAAGCCAATTCTTCTGTTGTCGGCTCATTGGCGTACCCTCATTGAGTTGCACTCTCAATTTATAGACCTTGCTGTCTTGCAGGGTTGAAAGTTCGGGAATATCCCAATCCACAAACCTTGTCGCTATCGGTGTCATCATAAAGCAATCCTCCATTAGTCATAGATTAGCACTTCATCCCGGTATTCCACAACCTCCTTGCCGTTGGTGAGCCTTACCACTATCTCGTTGCCGTAGTCTCCCACGACTTCACCCTCTGTATGCCCCTTGTAAGGAGTCAGTAACGTGCATAAGCACCCGATAATGTCCGTATCGTCCTCGTAATACATAGTCAGTGAGTTTTTAAGGGTTATCGGTATGACCATTCTCCATTAGAGAACACTTGGAAGTTCACATACTCGTTGCATAGTTCGTGTGTTAGCACTCGAATGTAGATTCTGTCTTTGTTCTCCAAAAGAGAAATCATCTTGTTTATCTCTTTTTCGGGATAGTCCCATTTTGACGAAAACTCGCCCTCGATACTGTCTTCCGACCTGTCAAGGTAACAGTCGCAAAATGTGTCTTCCAAAAAGTTCTCCACCTTATCAAGGTCTTTCCCGTTCTCCGTACTTGCGTAGAAGATGTTAGTCGCGTAATTTGCCATAATCGCTTTTGATTTGATTTTTTACTTTTCCCTCTGTTAGCATCAGCTACTTTCGGGTTTGATTAAAATTATGTCGCTTTGCAAGGTGTCCCGGCTCTTCCTTCAAGGCTTCACAGACAAAATACGACCTCAGTTGAAAACCGAGTGTGGAGATTTTGGCTTGAACCGATAGGCTTGACCTTGCAAGGAAGAAAGACGGGATATATACCTTTGCGACACAATTCTTATCTGCCAACCCGAAAGACGATGTGAAGACGAGAAAGGATAGTAAGTGTGCAACAGGAGCACTATAAACGGCAAAAACGCATTTCAAGCAATAGCGAATAAAAAGAAGGATTTGCTGACGAAAAGAAAAAGCAACCAAGAGTTTAGAAATTGAGAAAATCAAGCAGTTTAGTTTAGAACTTGATTAGATATACAAAAACCAAACTAAACCTATTCCATCATTACTCTACTCACGTTATTGGAAACTGCATCAAACCTAACTTTCGTCCGAGGGACAAGCGAGGGACAAACCGTGTCTCTTGCAATTCAACACGTTTTTTGGGAAGTGGTTTTATTGTTTTTCTTTCTTTTGGTATGCGAAATTTTGTCCCCCGTTTGTCCCCCAAAAATATTCTTCAAAAATTTACATATTGATATACAACACTTTATGCAGCATAAATATCATTTGCGTGGGGAAATAAACATTCTGCATCGGCAAGTAAATATCTGATTATCAAATAGTTGAATTGATTATAATCGATTAATATGGCGCTCTTTACGGGCGCCTTTTTTGTTGCTCAAGTATCGTTGATAATCGTTGCTAAGCCTTTTTACGCCATTTTTTGTACCTCCTGTGTACCTCACAAGCCAAAAGCCGGGTTTACTGTCTGCCAGGTGGTGGACAACCTGGAACGCCTTGGAACGCTGTGGTACGCAATGAAACAGATTTGGCGAACTAAAAAGATAATTAAAATGGCTAGTAACATTGAAATTCAAAAGAAATGCGAGTGGTGTGGCACCATTTTTACCGCCCACAAGATTACTACCGCATACTGTTCACACAGGTGCGCAAACCTCGCATACAAAGATCGAGTTAGAAAAAAACGAATTCAAGAATTCCACTTGAAACATGATGCAGAATTAAAACCTAATTCTGAAAAAGAGTTCTTAACCCCTACTGAAGTTGCCGCATTTTTAGGTGTAGGCCGTACCTCAATTTATCGGTATATCAAAAACGCGAAAATCAAAGCGGTCAGATTTGATGGGAAAACTCTTGTACGGCGTTCGGATATTGATAAGATGTTCGACTACATTATTATTTCCGATAATGAGAATAAGCCCAAAGAGAAAACTCCAATATCAGATTTCTACACCACAGCTGAAGTTAAGGAAAAGTATGGCGTAAAGGATTCCTGGATATTTCACATCGCTAAGGAACATAATATTCCACGAACCTTTCACCGTGGAAAAACCTATTGGAGCAAAAAGCATATTGATGACTACTTTGCAAAGAAAGCTCCCGATCCTGAAATCAAGGAATGGTACAGCACGCAAGACATGCAGGAGAAGTTCGGCATGACACTAACGGCCATTTATTCTTTCGTATCAAAAAATGCCATTCCCAAGAAGAAAGTCGGTATCATGGTGTACTACTCCAAGAAGCATGTGGATATTGCCAAAGGTCTTATAGCTCCCGAAAAAACCAAATACTACACTATTGCCGAAGCGATGGAGCGATTCAATCTGACACGGGACCAACTCTACCATTATGTGAAATACCATAATATCCCCCGTATCAAGGTCGGTAAATATACCAAGATCCTGCGGGCAGAGTTGGACAGGTTCTTTGAGCCTCCAAAGATAGAATGAGGCAAAAGTTATTTTCTGGTGATAAATACCACCATTAGAACACCTATTTTATTTGCAACAAAAACAAGTATTAATCAAAAAACAATATAGCTATGACACTTACATGCACCAACGTAACACTGAGACAAAAGCCATTGCGTAACGACCGCATATCTCTTTATCTGGATTATTATCCAGCCATCCGCAATCCTTATACGATGAAGATGAGTCGCCGGGAATTCCTCGGCATCTACATCTATGCCAAACCCAAGAACGAGCAGCAAAGAATGTTCAATCAGGATATGCTGAACAAGGCAGAGGCAATCCGCTGTATCCGTGTCCAGTCGCTTATCAATGAAGAATTCGGGTTCCTGGACAAGAACAAGCAAAAAGTCGATTTCCTTGCCTACTTCCGGACTAAGGCACGGGAAAAGTATGAGAAATGGGATTGTGTTTACAACCACTTCGAGAAATTTGTCGGCGGCAAATGCACCTTTGGCGATGTCACCGTGGAACTGTGCGAGAAGTTCAGGGATTACCTGCTCAAATGCAAACAGATCAATCATCCCAATGCCTACATCTCACGCAATTCGGCAGCCGGCTATTATTCGACGTTCCGTGCCTTATTGAAAATAGCCTATAAAGAGAAGATGCTGCGTGAGAACTTGAACGACTTCCTGGAAAAGATTGAATGGAAAGAAGTCAAGAAAGAGTATCTGACACTTGATGAAGTCAAGAAACTGGCCGCTACTCCGTGTAAGATTCCAGTCTTAAAACAGGCCTCCCTGTTTGCCTGCATGACAGGCCTCCGTATCAGTGATATTCTGAAACTGGACTGGCGTGATTTTGAGGTTGGCCCGGACCAAGGCTACTACATCCGTATTTGCACCGAAAAGACAGAAACCGAGGCCACCCTTCCCATCAGTCAGGAGGCACTGGAGTTGTGTGGCGAATGGGGTACCGGAAAAGTCTTCAAAGGCTTGACTCGCTCCATGACCCATCACCCCCTGAAACAATGGATCGCTGAAGCCGGAATCAGAAAACACATAACCTTCCACTGCTTTAGGCACTCGTATGCGGTCATCCAAATCTCTTTAGGTACAGATATTTACACAGTATCGAAGATGCTGACGCATAAAAATGTCACCACCACTCAAATCTATGCTGATTTGGTAAATTCCAAGAAGCGAGAGACGGCTAATAAGATTTCACTGAAATAGTATAAAAGTTCTGTAACGTAAGAAGAGTCTGACATGGGGTTAAAACCTAGTCGGACTCTTCTTTTTTATTTTATTGTGGCATAGATGGCATAGAAATAAGTACCATATCGAGGACAAATGCTGCCACTTTCTTGGATTTATAACATGGTATCTATGAAATGACATATATTTGCGCACAAACAATTAGCAAATATCACTATGAATCAGAAAAGTATAGAACATATAGCACTCTATTCCCTTGTATTGGTAGGTACTCTTGTTGTTGGCGTTTTAGCTCGTCAGTTTGTTTTATCCAAAGGTGTTGACGATTTCAGTAGTAGTGTTGTGTTTTTTGCAACAGTGATTGTCTTAATGGCGATCTATGCCAGTTTACAGACGACTTTCAATCAGTTTTTGCTGCCACGCATAGAAGCTTTTCTATTGCGTTTCTCTGCTTTTCAAATGATGAAAAATCATAATGATACCGTTTCTGTTCCAGAAGCCCTTACAATTGAAGATTCAAATCAGGCTATTCTCAATATCATAGACCCTGCTCCTGCCGCTGAAGAAACAATCTCTGAACCTTCAGAATATGAAGTCATGCGAACCAACGCTATCGCAAAACAGAATCATGCTATTCAAACCAAATTAGAAAAGGTCATTAGCTATACGAAGCAAACAATGGTTGCCTATATGAGTGAAGAAGATCTCAACCGTCTATGTGCATACATCGTAGAATATAGTTCAGGCGATACCTTACAAAAGGTATCGCCCGTAAAGGTTGACTTACAACTTAAAAGCATTGACATTATGCACTTTGGTTGGAATATTGGCAAGGCTTTTGGTAGAAAGCGTGTTCATACTGCCACATTCATCAAGAATGTCTTTGCCCATACTCTCCGTGATTTGGAAATCTCAACTATTGAGCGTAAAATGTCACATACAGAAGCCAAATGTCAAATTAATCTTAATACTAAAATATTATAAATTTTACACGATAAATTCTTTTCACTACCCAATAATGAAATCAATAAGTTAAATATAAACAATATCTCTATCTATATTAATCAATAGAATGAAATCTAATCATTGTTTATCTTATTCATGACTATTTTAAATATGCAAACTTTGAGATCATTGAATATGATTCAATTTCTTGCTTTATTATTTCTTCAATTAGAAAATCCTTAGCACTTTTCCATATTTTATGTTTCATTTTCTTGCTTAAATCCAATGTACTGATTTCTTCATTATCACTATTTAGAAGTCTTATAGATACATGCCAAAAATTACATTTTGTTGGGGTATGAAATATCATAAAATGGCATTTTTGTTCCTGGACTTCCGGCAATTCACATTTTAAGAGATCATCTATTGGGATAAAATAAAAACCTCTATTTTCATCTATAAAGAACTCGTCAGTAGCAGGAGTCAACCCATCTGTATTTTCTTGCCACAAATCACAGTAGAAATTTACATATTCTTTAACTATGCCATAAAATATATCATCCTTTTTGAAAATTCCCAAAAGGTTATTTGACAAATCACGAAGATGATCACTTTGAATTTGAATACAATCAGGATGCAATAAATCTGTATTGCCAATTCGTTTAACTTTATCACTTTCTATATGGCGAATGAGAACCAACCCTGATTGTGATAAAAAATCATTTTGTTCTATAATATGATAATGGGAACATGGTAATAAATGCTCAGGATATATTTTCATAGGGACTTTCCTTCTGAAAAATTTCAAATAATCGCTGGAGACTATTTTCAATATTGTCTTCAATAACATATTTACCTTTTGAAGTAGATACATTAACCAATGTTTCGACATCATTTTCTTCAAAAAACAAATTAAAAAATAATTTTATATTGTTTTTTTGTCCATACATAAACAAACATTCATCTTCTTGTGAAATATCAGTTGACAGACAATCTAAAGATAATTGCATGAGTCCATCACGCATTTTCTCAAATGCCGATAACACAAATTGTGTAGTAGAAGAAGCAAATATCAATGGTGCTTTTTCTATAAAAGATAAGACCGTTGTTATATCACTAATTTGTTTGCTAAGATTTTGTTCATTATTAACAACTTCTTCAGTAGAAATTATATGATGTACTTCTTGATTTACATTTAAAAAGGACAAGGTATTTTCAGAATAATCATTATTTTCAGATGTATCAATAATATATTCATTGACTATCGGAAAATTGAAAATACAATCCTTATAATCTATATATGGAGCATTCGCAATCATATTGTTAATATTCAGGATTTAATGATTGAATAAAATCTTTTTTCAGCAATCCAAAAAAGGTTTCTTTTTCCATGTTATGAATTTTATCCAACATATTTGTTACAATCTTCACAGAATTAGTGAAGCCAAAATTCTCATATACATTTACATCAAATAATGATGAAATGCGTTCTTCTCCCTTTGCATTTTTTCGCTTAGCCTTATTAACTAGTGAAACAAAAACTTTCATATTACCCTCTGTACGGTTAAGTTTTATTTCTTGATTTCTATATGGGCCGACTTCACTATTAATGCAAATTGTTCCGTTAATCTGATCTATTATATCAATATCAATATATTCGCTAATATAACGAATTTGAACACGATTAAATTCTTTCGTTATTCCACATTTCTGTATCGCATAAATAACATCTGTTATCTCTTTTAGGTATACATTCCAACCAACATAATACCCTAAATCACAATTAAAGGATAAGCTGTTGCCTTGCATTACAAAGCGAATATGCTTTTTTACAAAAATACCATATGTGGTACTATCTTTTCCTCGCTCTACAGCAAGAGCCATTTTCCCATCCTTATCTAAACGAACACTTAATTGTGGAGCTGGTATATAGACATAACCTAACTGTTGTACATGCATAGAAATCATTCCTGCCCATAAATCTGGAGGACATATAGGATTCATTCTTATTTCCACGATAGTTTCTATTAAATTATCGGGATTAATTTTTTTAGGCAGCTTCATAATAATGAATTCATCAAATAGCTTTCAATTTATTTGCGAAGATACGTATTTTTTGAAGAAACTCCAATGAATTTCAAAAAATACCATATCCATTAACAATAATATTATTCCTATATGTAAGGATATTATGTTTTATTTCTATTCTAAGATAAACATATATAGTACTATAATCACCACCAAAAGTTATCTCACAGTTATATTCCGGTGATGTTTTCCACCATCAAAATACCAATTTCCTTTGCCAGCGAACAATTAAAAACGAGTACGTATGGCAAACGAACAAATCACTTTTGATAAGCTGCCACAGGCGGTAGGTTATCTCACAGAACAGATGGAACAAATCCGGCAAATGGTGGCGGCATTGCAACCGCAGGCTTCTTCCGACAAGCACCGTCTTGTTGAAATTGACGAAGCCTGTAAAATCACACGTAAGGCAAAGCCTACCATTTACACGCTTGCGCGTAAAGGACTGATTCCGGCTTACAAACGAGGTAAGAAGCTCTACTTCTATGAAGATGAATTGCTGCAATGGATTGAGTCCGGACGCAAGCAAATGCAGGCCATGTCGCTTCAAGAACAGGCAGCGGAGATAGTACATGGAGCGAAACGCAAACCAAAGGGAGGCTATAACTTTTGATCTGCACGGCTATGGAAACTTCCAAATTAACAGCAGAAGGTATCATCGGAGAGGCTGTGCGCATCGGAGCCAAGATGTCCGGTGGTGAGTTCCCGATAGAAATCTTTCCTATCAGGATTCAGCGCATCATCAGCAGTTTACACGATTGTCAGGGCTATCCCGTGGATTATGTCGCCGCAGCTATCCTTGCGGCCATTGCCGTGGGGATTGGCAACTCCCATTTGGTACAGGTGAAGCGCAACTGGCTGGAAAGTCCCATTCTGTACATGGCACTGATTGGTCGCCCCGGGGCCAATAAGAGTCATCCGCTGAGCTTCGCTTTCCAACCGTTCATTGAGCACGACTATTGTCAGAATCAGGAGTATCAGAAGCTGTATGCCGAGTATGAACGCACTATGTCCATGAGCAAAAAGGAACGCATGGAAGCCGGTTTGGATGAGTTTCCGCAAGCTCCCGTGCGCAGACGCTTTCTTGTTTCGGATATCACTCCTGAAGGATTGAGCCTGATACATGCCCAGAATCCCAGAGGACTCTGCCTTTGGTCGGACGAGCTGTCGGCCTGGTTCAAGAATTTCAACCGTTACAACAACGGTTCGGAAGAACAGTTCTGGCTTTCGGTGTTCAATGCCAAGCCTACGATTTCCGACCGCAAGAGTACGCAAAGTTCCATTTTTATCAGACGTCCCTATATCTCTGTTATCGGTACCATTCAAAAGAAGATTCTGGGCGAACTGGTCAAGGGCGAGCGTTCGAGTAACGGATTTATCGACCGTATTCTTTTCGTGATGCCTGAATCTGTCTTGAAAAGCAGATGGAACGACCGGGAAACTCCTGAAGAACTGGAAATCCAGTGGCAACAGATTATCGACAAGCTGATTGCACAGGATTGTCCGCATGACGAGAATAATGAGTTGCAGCCTCAATGCCTGCCATTCGATGAAAATGCCAAGCAACGGCTTTACGGTTGGCAGCATGAAAATGCCCGCCAATGTGATATGGAAACCAACGATGCTTTGGTCGGTATTTACTGCAAACTGGAAATCTACATTATCCGGTTTTGTCTGATTATCCAGCTTGCCCGATGGACTTGCGGAGAGTGCGATAAGACTACGATTGACCTTGAAAGCGTGAACCGTGCCATCCTGCTGACTGAGTATTTTCGGACAACAGCCGTAAAAGTACAGACTGCCGTCAGCCAAGAACAGTTGAGCGAATTGCACCGCAACATCTACCTGAGCCTGCCTCAGAGATTTACGACGGCAGAAGGTATCGGCATTGCTGAAAGTTACGGGATGAAGGAGCATGCTTTCAAGATGTTTCTAAAACGCCACATCGGAACATTATTCAGAAAAGAGAATCATGGAGAATACAGTAAATAAACCTGTTACTATGCACATTTTCGCAACCGAGGGGTTTGTAAAGTTGCGAAAATGTGCATAGTAACATCCAAACAGAAAGAAAAATGAGCTACAGATTCACATTAGAACCATATAAAGGTGTCAGCACCCGGCACACATGCCCGAACTGCCACCGCAAAAGTTGTTTTGCCAAATACATCGATACGGAAAAACAAATCAGCTTTCCCGATTATGTAGGGCGATGCAACCATGAACAGAAGTGCGGCTACAACTATACGCCCAAAATGTACTTTGACGAGAACCCGATGGCCAAGGAACGATTGAACGAAGAGTTTGTACCGGTGTCAAAGCCACGCATCAGTCTGCCTCCTGCACCATCCTTCATTGAGCCCGAAATTATGAGGCAATCCCTGAAGCTTTATCACACGAACAAGCTGTTTCAGTTCCTGAGTTTCCATTTCGGACAGGAGGCTACCGAAGAGCTGATGTTGCGCTACCATGTAGGAACCTCGAAGCATTGGCCGGGAGCTACAGTCTTTTGGCAGGTCGATATTTCCGGACAGGTACGCACCGGAAAAGTGATGCTCTACAATCCTGAGAACGGGAGACGGATTAAAAAGCCGCACAACTACATCACGTGGGTACATTCCCTTTTGAAGAAAGAGAATTTCAACCTCCGGCAATGCCTGTTTGGTGAACATCTTTTGTCCTCCGACCAGCAGCGTCCGGTTGCCCTTGTGGAGAGTGAGAAAAGCGCTTTGATTTCCAGCCTCTATCTGCCACAATATCTATGGATTGCTTCGGGCGGAAAGAACGGAGCGTTCAATCGGGATGCCATCAGCGTATTAAGAAACCGACGTCTCCTGCTCTTCCCTGATCTTGGTGCGACCGACTATTGGAACAGTAAAATGGAGATGATCCGGAGCCTAGGAATAGAGGTTTCTCTCTTCGATTTTATGGAAAGAAACGCAACAAAAGAAGAACGTGATGCGGGTTATGACATTGCAGATTTTCTGCTGAGAGAAGAAACAAAGGAGGCTATTCTCAATCGTCTTATCACGTTAAATCCGACCTTGAAAACGCTGGTCGAAACCTTCGATTTACAGCTTTCAGCAACGGTTCAACATACCCAGAGAGGACTTTTCAAACGATGACTGTCAGATGTCTGATTCACTTCTTTTTCACTGGAGCAAGTTTATGCCGGTGTATTACATTTCCCGGCCACTTGCTCACCTCAAAAGAAGGTGAGACGGCTCCCGAAGGTCACAATTATTAATCTCAAAGCAAATATTATGGATAAGAAAAATACAGTTACAATCCGTCTTACAGACGAACAATTCGGTTGGCTCAGAGCACTCAGCCGACGCAGTAAACGCAGTCAAAGCGAAGTAGTGCGTTCACTCATCGAACACGGTACGGTGCGCGAACGAATTACGAGAGAAAATCTTGACATTATCCGAAAACTGATTGGAGAAAGCACAAACCTGAACCAGCTTGCCAGACGAGCCAACGCTTACGGTTTTTATCGTGTGGCCGATGAGTGCAGTACCGCCGTTCAACAGATTTCACAACTCATAAAACAGCTCAAGGATGATAGGTAAGATTGTCAAGGGCACATCGTTTTCCGGGTGCGTAAACTATGTGCTGAAAGAGGATAAATCGCGACTGCTGAAAGCGGTTGGTGTCTACGGTTCGCCCGAAGAAATAGCGGAGCAATTCGAGTTGCAGACTTTACTGAATGACAAGGTCAAGAACACGGTCGGCCATATATCATTGAGTTTCTCCGCAGAAGACGGGGAGCGCATCCGTGACGATGATGGGCTGATGCTGAAGATCGCCCACGACTATATGAAGCTGATGGGAATCGAGAACACGCAGTTCATCATCGTCAGGCATACTGACCGTGATCATCCGCATTGTCACATCGTTTACAACCGGGTGGATAATGACGGCCACACCATCAGTGACAAGAACGACCGCTACCGGAACGAAAAGGTCTGCAAGATGCTGACAGCCCGTTACCGCTTGCATTTTGCTGAAGGAAAAGAGCATGTCAATTTCATGCGGTTGCGTCGTCACGACAAGGTAAAGTATTTTATCTATCATGCCTTGAAACGAGAAGTTCCGAACGCCCGAAGCTGGAGTGAGCTGCGACTGGCCTTACGGAAGTACGGAATTGATACGCAATGGAAGCTAAGTCGCACGACCGGAGAGATGCAAGGTGTCAAGTTCACATGTGACCAACTGACCTTTAGCGGTTCCAAGATTGACCGCCAGTTCAGTTTCCTGAACATCGACCAGGAATTGAGATATAACGCTCTTTCCGCTACCATGAACCAGCGTCAGGCACAGGCAGAAACCATACGCGAGGAACCTCGGCATGAATATCAGCAGGAGAATCATTCCGGTATCAGTCTGGGACTGTTCACGCCCTCTCCTACGGATTATGATACGGAGGAAGCGATACAAGCCAACCGGCTTAAAAAGAAGAAAAAGAAACCGAAACGTAAGCAAGGTTTCAGTCTATAATTAATTTTTTATTAACCATCAAAATTCAAATTATTATGAACTATTCCGATTTTATTTACAATTTTAATCTCTATTTGTGTGAGAGATTTGGTTACAGAAACTGTTGTTCCGTCATGCACAATGCCAACGGCATTTGTGTTTCTGTCCATGTAGGCGAAATGGATTTATACATCCGTTTCTGGGAATACAGTTGTGGTGTCGGCAGCATCCCCGACTGGAGCATTATCATTGTGCGCAGCAACTTCAAACGAAACCAGCAGGAAAACTTGAAAGACCTTGCCCGATTCTTTAAGGAGTACGCCCCACGTTACGGTTACAAATACCTCTGCACCGAGGATGATGACTACAAATATTACCAGACCCTTGGTCTGAAACTTATCCATAAAGGATTTTTCAGACAATATAATTATGGGTTGCCGTTGAATGAGTTGGAGGTGTAACGTAGATTTTTAAAAAAGGAGAGGTTTTCCTCTCCTTTTTTATTCTGTAATATAATTTATATGTTTTAATAATGGATAAAGACGACGTTGTTCTTGATATAATTCAATTCAAATTATTATAAATAACCCTATAAGGTTAAAGAACAAACCACATCATTGGGGATTTATAGCACCTTCAAGTGTAAATATATAAAAGTCATTTCTGCTTTTCTTCTTTCCTCCATCCGATTTTTTCCACAGAACGCAAATCATTTTTAATTAATTCTCGCATTCTTATTAAAGAATCAGATATGATGGACTCTGTATCCATACTGTTTTTCTTCTGTAATGGCATAGCACTATTACGAACTTCCTTTTTTTCACTATATATTGTAATCATAGTTATTTTAATTTTGATCGTTCAAAATAATGTGGATTTAATTCTGCTGGGAAATAATGCTTCCTTTTTAACCAAACAAATCCGTCACCTTTAGTTATTACAGCAACATCAACTGGGCCTCCAACACTTTCTTCTTCAGATGTAATACGTCGCTTTAAATATGTCATTCTAACTAGACTTTCGGCCATGTCTGCCAAGTCTTCTTTACTTAAATATGAAATAGTATTAACTAACTTCATAATATAATTTTCTTGTATGTACTGATTCATACCCTGCATATATAAATCGGTATATTGTTTTAAATCAATGTTATGTAATGCGTCTTTTAAAGCATCTGGTGCCCCTGCTGAATCTAATTGAGAAATGATTTCATCTCTTAGCACAGTTATAGATTCGTTATAGCTTTCGTAAAACTTTTGACGAAGGTCATCATCAATGCCTCTAATCACGGTATTTGCAACATCAGTTTGTGCAAATGGTTCAACACAGGCATTATTGATATTTGAAACAATATATTCGCTTTTATTTGTATATTTTATTCTACCATCAAATGCAGAACTTATGACAAAAGAAACATAAGAAGGGAATATATCATCTTCGCCATACCCCCAGAAAATAATTTCAGTGTTAATAAGATAAACATGAACAGTAGAAACTATAATATTGTATAAGGATTTGATAAACAATTGTAAAAATCCCTCTGGACATAATTTAGAGCTCAACAGTTCGTTTAATATTTCTGTTATTACTGTTGTTGCATATTTATTAAAGTTTTCTATTGTATAATCTTTAAATTCAGCACATTTCTCAGCAGAAGAATACAGATGATCAAAATAAATAAGAGTCTCTTGCATCTTATCAAATACTTTTTCTTCCGATATCTCTGCACCTTCTTCTTCCAATTTTGTCCTTGATATATTTATAATCTCGTCTAAAAAACCATTTATAATAACTCGTAGATTTACAATTTGATCTTCAATCAAATGAGACATTATATGAGTTTTTACAAATTCAAAAAAAATACAAGGATAGTCTGTAAGATGTGCGCATGATGAATCACCTAATTTATCCCTAAATAACTTAAAAATATCCTCCCAAGGCATTCCTAGAAAATCCAGATTCCCACAAATACAAATGCCAACAGGATGGTATCTTGATAACTCAAAAATTTTATTAGCATGATTTGTTATTTTATGCTTTGAAGACACAGTATGTGTAGCTGCACTATCTGCAGCAAAAGCTACACCCCTACGATTTATGGTACCTACAATTGCTGTCATATCAATAATAATTATTAGACAAAGATACAGATTTCTATCCCAAAAAGAAATTATGTTATCAATAAATAGCTATAATATTGAACTTATTCGCAAATTTTATTGCAAATAGTCCTATTGAAATGATGAAAAATAGACAGGCTTTCTTATCTTTGCATAGAACGAAAGAAAATCCTTATGGAAAAAGAAAAAGACATAAACCGCATTAAGGTTGTGCTTGTGGAGAAAAAGCGAACCAATAAATGGCTAGCTAAACAATTGGAGAAAGATCCTGCTACTGTATCCAAGTGGTGCACAAACACTTCCCAACCAAGTCTTGAAACATTATTAAGAATATCTCAAATATTAGAAGTCGATATTCGAGAGCTATTAATAAGTTCAAAACAATAGAGCGCAATTAATTTATATTCATCAAATTACACAAGGTGCTAAATATGAATAATACACTTATAGATAATTCCATAGAAGCGCTTTCAATGACAGCGACATTGAGAAAATGTTTAGATATTGATGGCATTCAAACAGTCAGTATTGCAACTGGTTATTGGGATATTCCCGGTTTAGCTATACTACAAAAAAGTTTGAGATCTTTTATTGAAAAAGATGGAACAACGCTTCGTTTACTTATAGGCAAAGACCCTTATATATACGCAAATCAATTAAAGTCACCTAAATATAAAGATTCGAATTATCCACTGGATTTCATAAAAACAGATATCCACGAACTTAATGTTACTGAGGAATATAAAGATGCTATACGTCTGCTCCTTGATTATTGTTCTAAAAGCAATGATTCCAAGATTCAAATTCGCGTGTTTAGAAAAAATGCGAATGACGAAACGCAGTTCCTACATTCCAAATGTTATATCTTCGATGGTAAGCAAAACGGTATAGGCATAGGAATTGTGGGAAGCACAAATTTTACTCAAAAGGGGCTGCAAGGCAATGCTGAGTTAAATTACATTGAAACAGCGCCCAATCAAGTATTATCGCTTGATGCAATACCAGGTAATAAATCTCATCTGTTGTGGTTTAATGAGAAATGGGAAATCTCTGAGCCTTGGAATGAACAATTCCTAGAACAAGTCCTTAAATCTGCACCTATTACAGATGAAGTGGAAAAAGAACGTAAAAATGAAAAACTACCATTTACTCCGTATGAGTTATATATCAAATTATTACAAATAAAATTTGGTGATATTGTGGATAAATCGCTTGGACAACAGATAGAAACTTATCTACCGGCGAACATTCATAAACTGGAATATCAAATAGAAGCAGTAAAGAGATGTATCAGCATTATGCACGAACATGGAGGCTTTATGTTGGCAGACGTAGTGGGACTTGGTAAAACAATCATTGGTATGCTAATCATCAAGCGTTTCTTGTCCGTGCCGGAAGACGATGGACGAGAACGTAAAGTTTTGGTCATTACTCCTCCTGCCATTCAATCGAGTTGGAAGAAGACTATAACCATGTTCGACAAAGATTCTGACGAGAAGATTGCGCCATATATTGACTTCATTACAACTGGACGTATCGGAAATGTCTCAGAAGATGAAATGTGTGAAGATGAAGATGACGACAGTCGCGATTCTGGTGATTTTGGTGGAACACTCCAAGAAAAAAATTATGGCTTTATTATCATTGATGAAAGTCATAAGTTCCGCAACAGTGCTACATTGATGTACCAGTCTCTTGATGAACTGATACAGAAGATTTGTTCTAATACAGGAGTATATCCATACGTGGGTCTTCTTTCCGCCACCCCACAGAACAACAGACCAAACGACTTGAAGAATCAGATTTATCTTTTTGAGAGAAACCACAATGATAGTACATTGAAGAAGGCTGAAAGTGGAAATATCGAAAAATTCTTTGCAGACGTTAACCGAGAATATGAACTGCTGATAGATAAAAACAATAACATACCA
>ENA-OOWT01000169-OOWT01000169.1-human-gut-metagenome-genome-assembly--contig:-NODE-169-length-15906-cov-2.348432_pt1 | contig 15906 bp, 20 predicted proteins | sample MGYA00241619_ERZ501340 | MGnify/ENA primary metagenome ERZ501340 (study PRJEB25962, sample SAMEA2042984) | human gut metagenome | biome: human gut; feature: human-associated habitat; material: faeces... | reverse complement strand
TTGCTCCCTACGTATTACCGCGGCTGCTGGCACGTAGTTAGCCGGAGCTTCCTCCTTAGGTACTGTCTTTTATCTTCCCTAACGACAATAGTTTACAATCCGAAAACCTTCTTCCTATACGCGGCGTCACTGCGTCAGAGTTTCCTCCATTGCGCAATATTCCCGACTGCTGCCTCCCGTAGGAGTCTGGGCCGTATCTCAGTCCCAATGTGGCCGATCAACCTCTCAGTTCGGCTACTGATCGTTGCCTTGGTAGGCCATTACCCCACCAACTAGCTAATCAGACGCAAGCTCATCTATTAGTGGATTGCTCCTTTCCCACTAGAACCATGTGGTTCTTATGGCATATGCGGTATTAGCAGTGATTTCTCACTGTTATTCCCCTCTAATAGGCAGATTGCTTACGCGTTACTCACCAGTCCGCCACTAACCGCTTTTTAATGTAAACATTAAAATTAAGTTCGTTCGACTTGCATGTCTTATGTGCGCCGCCAGCGTTTATCCTGAGCCAGGATCAAACTCTCTTGTTTTTGGTATTTATATTTTCGTTTCTTTCGAAACTAGTATAAATCTTCACTTGAGTTTTAGCTCATTTATTTTTTCGTTTTTTTGGTAGTACAATTACTACCGCTTTTGGTTTCTCTAAAGGTTTATTGTTTACTTTTCAATGTACTTTTTCGTCGTTTCATTATTCTTTGTTACGACTTTTTTATTGTACTACTTTTAAAATGTTTTGTCAATATATTTTTTTGATTTTTTTAAGTTTTTTTGTCGATTTTTTAGTGTAAAATAATAAACTAGTAATTACTGTTATTTTTCAAATAGTTGCTTAAATTATACTAATTTATATATAAAAAATATATTCTTTTTTTCTGTTGTTTCGTACTCGATTATAATAACATATTGAAGATATAATGTCAACACCTTTTTAAAATATTTTTAACTTTTTTAAGAATGTTGTTTCATCTTCTTGCTACGTTTCTTATCTTATCATATTATAATTTAAAAAGCAAGCTTTTTTTATAGAAATTTTACAGAAATTTTATCCAATTTTGTCAGTCCTTTTAATAACTTTTAGAATTGCCTTTTTATAAAAGATACTTAGTATTAATATTACTCTATATTTCCACTAAAATAACATCATCTCCTATACATTTTATATCCTGCCATTGAATTACTATATCGTTATTTCCAGAAAACATATTTAGGAGCTTGTTGCTTCCTGGAACAATTATAGATGTTATCTTTCCAGTTTCTAAATCAGCACAAACATCTTGAACATATCCCATTCTTCTTCCGTCACTTATATTTATTACTTCTTTATGTTTAAAATCTAGTCCCTTTTGTCCCATGAATTATCCCCTTTCCTTTTTTGCTTTATTATAGTATATTATTTAGTATAAAAAAGTTGCTATTATTTTAGCAACTTTATTTATAAATTCTTTTTATGTGGCTAATTGCACTTTTTTCTAATCTCGAAACCTGTGCTTGTGAAATTCCAATCTCCTCCGCAACTTCCATTTGAGTTCTCCCTTCAAAAAATCGTTTAGTCATAATCATTTTCTCTTTTACACTTAATTTCTTTATTGCTTCAGATACTGTTATACTTTCTGCCCAATATTCATCTGTATTTTTCTTATCTTTGACTTGATCCATAATATATAGATTTTCACTTCCATCACCATAAACTGGTTCTTGCAATGATATTGGTTCTTGTATTGCATCTAAGCTAAATGCTAGTTCTTCTTTTTCTACACCTAATTCTTTTGAAATTTCTTCTATGGTCGGCTCTTTTCCGTGTCTCTTTTAATATTTTTTCTTTTACACTTAATGCTCTATACGCCAGATCTCGTATTGAACGACTTACTCTTATTGGGTTATTATCTCTTAAATACCTTCTTATTTCTCCAATTATCATTGGAACAGCATATGTGCTAAATTGTACATTTTGACTTAAATCAAAATTATCCATTGCTTTTATAAGTCCAACGCACCCCACTTGAAATAAGTCATCTAAGTTCTCTCCTCTACCATAAAACCTTTTTATAACACTTAGCACTAATCTTAAATTTCCATTTATAAATTCATCTCTTGCTTCTTTATCTCCATCCTTTATCTTAATTAATAGTTCATTTTTTTCTTTATTTGATAGTACAGGTAGTTTTGCTGTATTAACAGAAGCAATCTCTACTTTCTTTATCAAATAAAAAACCTCCTTTAAAAATAACATTATTCACATTATTTCCAAAATGAGGCTTTTTATTCATATCATCCAGTTTTGCTCATAATATCTTTTTTCATTTTACCAATAATCTTTTTTTCCAATCTTGAAATATAGCTTTGTGATATGCCGAAGCATATCTGCCACTTCTTTTTGTGTTTTTTCATTTCCACTAATGAAACCAAATCTAAGCTCCATAATATTTCTCTCACGATTACTTAATTTCTCTATAGATGACTTTAATAATGCTCTATCTACTTCATCTTCTATTCTCCTAGAAGTTACATCTGCTTCTGTGCCTAGAATATCAGATAGCAACAGCTCATTACCATCTCCATCCTGATTAAGCGGTTCATCAATCGATATTTCTCCTTTGATTTTATTACTTCTCCTTAAATACATTAATATCTCGTTTTCTATACAACGAGATGCATATGTAGCAAGTTTAATATTTTTCTCAGTATTAAATGTATTAATTGCTTTCATAAGTCCTATTGTTCCAATTGATATTAGATCTTCTATGCCAATACCTGTATTTTCAAATTTCTTTGCAATATATACGACTAGTCTTAAATTTCTTTCTACTAATATTTGTCTTACACTTTCATCTCCATTTGATAATTTTCCAAGTACTTCATCTTCTTCTTCTTTAGTTAATGGTGGTGGTAAACTTTGACTTCCACCTATATAATAAATTGGCATGGTTTCAACTTCATCTTTGCCTATGTACTTTACATATAAAGTATTAATACTCGATTTTAATATTTGAAGTAAATTCATCTTGTGCCCTCCTCTCTGTAATGTCTAGTCCTACTAATGCTTTATATTCTCCATTTTTTGTAAGTGTTTTATCATATATCCCTATAATAACTCCTGTAACAACTTCTTCCGTTTCTGCAAAACAGATTTTAACTTTATCTGTTTTAATTCCAAGTAACAATCCATTTTGCTTTCCAAGTGATGTAAATGGTATCATTCTAAATTTTGAAATTACATCTGCTTCATTTTGAAATAATTCATTCGAAAATTCACCATTTATTATGTTTTCTGTATTGTCCAATATTTTTTTTGAAAATATTTTATAAAGCTCTTCTTTTTCAACTACAATAACAGGCATTCCAGAAATTGGGTCTTTTAGCATATTTCCAGAATCAACTAAGGCCTTTACTTTAACTTCTGTTTCATTTGAATACAAATATAAATCTGCAAACATATCTTTTTTTGTCATTTTGTTTTTTACTAATCTAAAAGCCACTTCTACCATTACAAAGCCTACAATCCCCCCCAATAATGCAATTTGTATTGGGTATTTTCCAACATAGACCCCATTTCTCATTAATATATTCTGTGGTTTAACAAAATATAAAAGTGCAAAAGCACAACCTCCAAAAACAAAAGATACTAGATAAAACAAAACAAGTTCTTTAAAAAACAACTTTATTTTTTTAGGATAAAATGCTGTTAAAATCATAACTATTGAAAGTAGTATTTTAATTACTATATTCGAATAAAATATAGCATCTTGAATGTAAATTAAAACAGCATATCCACTTCCTAAAATACTTGAAAAGATTATTCTAATATGTTTCATTTTTATTTTTAATATGTATCCTGTTGCAAAAAGAATTATGTAGTTCATACATAAGTTTTCAAAAAAAACAATATCTAAATAGATTGTCAATTTTTACTATCTCCTTTATTACTATAGCATTTTCGTCTGTTGCAAAATTATTCTAACTCTTTTTATTCTAAAATACTGTCAAATCTTAGTGCCGAAAAAAAGAAATAATCTACAAAATTAGATTATTTCTCTTTTATTACACATTTTACACTCTATTTATTTTTTCTTTTTCTGTTTATTACTATATTTAATGTTATTATTACAAAAAGTACTACTACATATATCATTATCATATCGCCGGTTTTTGGAATATTTTTGTTTTCATTTGATTTTTGCTTTTCTGTTTCAGTATTTTTGTTTTCTTCGTTACTGTTTGTATTATTATTTTGTTCATCGTTTGATAAATCTTTGTTGTTATCATTGTTATTTGATGGATTTTTATCTTCATTTGGTTTTACTTCTGGTTTCTTATTATATTCTACAGTAATTTCTGCCTCTGCTATGTCACTTTTTATTTGATATTTTTTTGTTACTTGATAAGCTTTTATCTTATATATTCCAACTTCAAATTTAACCTTACCAGTATACTTTTTATATTCTCCATCATTTACGCTATAATAAATATCTGCAAGTTCATCATTTTCTATTTTACCTTGTGTTAATATTAAATTATCTTCTTCATCTATTTTTATTGTTGGCTTTTCTGTTTTTATAACTTTTACATTTATATCTTTTCAATTCTTTTCATACTTTTTTCCTTTCTGTATAACTCATCTTTTGCTTGTTTCATTATTTATTATACTTATTATTTTCTTCATGTAAATCTATAATATACAATAATGTACTATGCTTTTTTAATATTACTATTATTCCATACAAATACAATTTTTTCAACATTTTTTCATATTTTTGCTAAATTTTTGTTACAAACTAATTCTTGCTAATTAATAGTTATATAATAAAAATGAACCCTCATTATTAAACCTTTTGTCTAATAATTTGAGTTCACTTCATAATATCTCCGTTTTCTTATTTATAAGTTATATATTCTTATTCATACCTTTGTTTTTTCTCAAGAAAGAAGGTATATCTAAATCGTTTGAAGAGCTTGATGAATCTGGAGTAGTTGGAATAGAGTTTATCTTTTTATCCCAAGCTTTACTTACTATCTCTCCAACTGGAACATTAGCTCCCATCTTTGGATCTTTTTCAAATCCAGTTGCTATAACAGTTATCATTATATCTTCATCTAAACTTTCATCAATAACAGCACCGAAAATGATATTTGCTTCTGAATCAACACTTCTTTGAACAAGTTCAGCTGCTGTATTAACTTCATGTAATCCTAGGTTTGGTCCACCAGTAATGTTAATAATTACTCCTCTTGCTCCTTCTATTGATGTTTCTAGTAATGGACTTTGAATTGCCTGTTTTGCTGCATCTTCTGCTCTATTTTCTCCAGATGCTCTACCAACTCCCATGTGTGCCATACCAGTATTAAGCATAATTGTTTTTACGTCTGCAAAGTCTAAGTTTACAAGACCAGGAACAGCAATTAAGTCTGATATACCTTGTACACCTTGTCTTAATACATCATCTGCCATTTTAAATGCTTCTACAATTGATGTCTTACGATCAATCATTTGTAATAATTTGTCGTTTGGAATAACAACTAATGTATCAACTTTTCCTTTTAGGCTTTCAATTCCACGATCTGCTTGTGCTAATCTTTTTTTACCTTCAAAAGTAAATGGCTTTGTAACAACACCGATTGTTAAAATTCCCATTTCCTTTGCGCAAGCTGCAACTATTGGAGCTGCTCCAGTACCTGTTCCACCGCCCATTCCAGCTGTAACAAATACCATATCTGCACCACGAAGTGCTTCTGTTATTTCTGCTTTACTTTCTTCAGCTGCTTGTGCGCCTATATCTGGATTTGCACCTGCTCCTAAACCTCTTGTGATTTTTTCTCCTATTTGGATCTTTGATGCTGCTTTTGATAGCAATAAGGCTTGTCTATCTGTATTTACTGCTACAAATTCAACTCCTCTTATTCCAGAATCAACCATTCGGTTAACAGCATTTGTTCCACCGCCACCAACACCAATTACTTTAATTGTAGCAGTTCCATCTATCATGATTCCGCTTTCTTCTACGCTATCTACTATCATACCATTCTTCCTCCTAATCTATACTTTCTTAATTTTTAAAATCTCTTAATTTCTTTTGTGTTTATGAATAGAAAAAATCCTTTATTTTCTCCAGTATTGTTTTTAAAATGTTTTGTTCTGTGCCACTATCTATACTGCTTGAAACATTTTTTGCAAAAGGTCTTGATGAAACATATCTAACAAGTGCATATGCAGTTCTATAGTTAGGTCTAATAGTACTAATTAGTCTTCCTGTTGAAATCTTGACTGGTATATTTAAAATAATTTTTCCTGCCACATCGCTTTTATTGATATTACTGATTCCTTGTCCTGTTAAAATTACATTATTAATTTCAGCTTTTACTCCTTGGTTTGTAATATCTTTATTTACTAATGAAAATATTTCTTCAATTCTTGCTTCAATTATTTCGATTAATTCTGAGCTTCTTATTATTTTGCTTCTTGTTTCATCTTTGCAAGTATTTAAAACAATTTCATTATCATTGTCTATAAAAGATCTCATTGCAAGACCATATTGTCTTTTTAATTTATCTGCTTCATCTATAGAGATATTTAATACTAAAGCAATGTCATTTGTTATATTATCTCCACCTAATGGTATTGTATTTGTATAAACAAATTCTGAGCCGTTAAATACTCCTATGTCTGTATTTCCTGCTCCTATATCTAAAATCATTATATTATCATTTAGTTCGTTTGTATCTAATATTAAATTTCTTTGTGCAAGAGATTCTGGTACTAATCCATCTATCTCCATATTTGCTTTTCTAAAGATAGATGAAAGTTGTCTTATATAACTCTTCTCAGCTAAAATAATTTGTGCATTTAATGTAAAGCTTGCACTTAAGTTTCCAATTGGATCTGTCACAATTTTTCCATCATCTAATATAAATTTATCTGCAACAATATCTATAATTGTTTTTCCTTCAGGTACATCTATATCTTTAACTTGCATTAAAGCAGAAGAAACATCTTTTAGTGAAATTCCAGAGTAACGGTCTTTTGCTTCTTTTACAATACTATTTTGAACAATAGTAACATATTTACCAGGTATCGTTACATATGAAGAATTGATTTTTAACTTAGAGTCTATTTCTGCATCTCTAACAACAGATTCGATTGCTTCTGCGATTTCTTCTTCATTTACAATTTTACCTTTTTTTACTCCATTACATTTGTGACTAGCACTACAAATTATTTCAATTTGATTAAAATTATTAACTTCTCCTACTACAAGACTAACTTTAGATGTGCCAATATCTATACCTACGATTATATCACCTATAGCCAAAGTTAACTCCTCCATTTTTTTCCGCATTTATTCCTAGATAAGAATATTATATTTCACAAAAAATGTCAATAGTTTTGTTATATTTTTGTAACATTTTTGTAATAATACTGTAACAATGTCGAATTTTGTATAAAAATGACATTTTTTCTTATTTCGTCTATATATTTTTAGCACATTTTTTTAACTTTATCAATAGTTTTTTATTTACTTTTTTTAATTTCTTTATTTTTAGCCCATTTTTCTATATAATATCTACGTATAAATCCTAAATTATTAAACATTCTTCCAACAAATACAAAAATTGCAGCAAGATATATATCTACATTTAGTTTTTCGCCTAGATAAGTAAGAAGCATTGCTAAAATAGCGTTTCCAAAAAAACCTGATACAAAAATCTTCATATTAAAATGTTTATTTATTATTGAATTTATTCCTCCAAATACAGTGTCTAAAGCAGCTAAAATAGCAATTGCTAAATAGCCCGAATAAGTGTATGGAATTACAGGAGCATAAATTCCAATAATTGCTCCCAATATACATCCAATTATTATTGCTATAAAAATCATTCTAATCCTCTCCTTTTTTTTCTTCTTTTATATATTTCAATTGTAAATCTGCATCTGATTTTTCCATTTCAATATTTTTTTGTTTTTCTATTTTAATAGTTAACCCAAACATATTTGTATAGTAGTCTATAAAACCGTTTTTTGCAGTTAATGTACTATATAAATATTTTTGGTCTCCGTATTGCTTTTACAACATATGGCGAAGATATCTTTTGCCCATTTAATAAAATAATATTGTTCGATGTGCTAGTTACATCCATCAATGGAGTAAGTCTTATTCCATTAATCGAAATTGCCTCTGCTCCCGCATATTTCAGCTCATTTGTAATCTCAGATAAATCGCTTTCTACAATTTTCTCTTGACTATTATCTTCTAATGTAACAACTATACCGTCACCCTTTACATTTGTTTTTCCCAATAACTGTGTAGTTTGTTTTAATTCATTTGAAACAATTTCCACAGCATCTGCATTTGAATCTACTTGATTTTCATATTCTTTTATTTTATCTTTTACATCTTCTAGTTGTTTTGAAGCATCATTATATTTTTCTTTAAAAGCAATAATTTCTTGCCTTAGTTCAGTTTCTATCAAGGTGGATTGCTTTTCTAAATCAGCTTTTTCAACTGCTTTAAATCTCATAAAAATAACACTAATTAATATCATACATAATATTATAATTGTTATATAAATTGTGACTTTCTCCTTTTTCAAGTTCCTTCCTCCTTACTATGTAACTGTTTTCATATATTTTGTACTAAATTTTGCATCTGTCTTTTTTATAGTAATTCTATTTGCTTTTGTAACTTGCACTTTATCTACTCTTTTATTTAAAAGCTCAATATATCCGCCTGGTCTCATTAATGCATTATAAATCATTTTTGAATCTCCTATAGCTTGAATAATAAAAGGTGATTGTATAGAAGTTCCATTAACTTCTATAGTATTTTCTTTACATGTAATTACAGAATTAAAAATGATTCTTTGTTCATTTATTTCAAAACTTTCAGCTCCTGCATTTTTTAATTCATTTATAATAGAGTCTAAGTCTTCTTTAAGTTGATTATCAATACTTGATGCTTTGATTGTTATAACAATTCCTGGTCCTGTTACATCTGTTTTTCCTAAAAAATCATTATTATTTTTTATCTTCTCTTGCATACTTTGTGCTTCTGAATCACTTTGTGCTGCTTTTTTTCTTAACTTATCTAACTTCTTGTCTGACTTTTTAAGTTGAGCTGCACAAATATCATATTTTTCTTTCCATTTTAGTACTTCATCTCTCAATTCATCATCTTGTGCAAGTTTTGCAATTGGAGAACTTGCATCTTCTATTGTTCTTACTTGAAGTACTATACAAAATGTAAGTAATAAGCATATCATAGCAAATGTTATAGCTATTTTTTTGTTAACCTTTATACTCATAATCTTCCTACCTTTTCATTTCAAATTATCACTACTTTGATCCGTATTTAAGATTTATTTCGCCTTCATATTTTGGTATTTGAATCTTTTTTTGTTCTTCCATTTTTATGTTTATTCCGGTTTCTTTGTATGTAGACAATAGTCCACCTTTTGCATTTAACGTGCTTGATAAATAAGTTTGATTTCCAATTGCTTTAACTACATATGGAGAAGATATCTTTTCCTTTTCTACCGTAATAACATAATTTACATATACTATATCTGTTAAATTTACAATTCTATTTTCATTAATTGAAATTGCTTCCGCTCCTGCATATTTTAATTCATTTACCAAATTTAATAATTGTTTTGCTGTAATTTGCCCATATTCATTATCTTCTAAAACAATTACAATTCCCTCACCTTCAACATTTGTTTTTCCGAGATAACAATTCAGTTTGCTCTTTTTCTTCATTTAAAAGAGTATAACTCTCCTTATCATTATAAGAACTTTCTTCATATTTTTCTATTTTTTCATTTGTCTCAGATAGTTGCGCATTAATTTGATTATACTTATTTTGCCAGCTAATAACTTCTTTTTTTAATTCTTCTTCATTCATATTTTTTATATCTGTTAAACTCGTTTGCTTTGCTGTTTTAAATTGCATAAATATAATGCTACACAGCATAACACACATGATAAATATTGTAACACATATTGTTATTTTTTCTTTTTTCAAAAAACTCACCTCTACTCTGTACTTTTGGTATAAGTTTGATTAATAATTCCATTATACTTATTAATTTCTATATTATCTTTTTTTTCAATTTTTACAATAATTCCTGAATCATTTAATTCTTTTATGACTGGTTCTAAATTTCCATATAATAGTTCAGGTGAGCCAATTGCTTTAATAACAAATGGTGAGCCGATTCTTTGGTTATTTACGCGAATTACATTTCCAGAGCAAGTAATTGCTGTAGAGAAAACAACTCTTTGATCATTAACGCATATAGCCTCTGCACCTGAAGTTTTTAACTTTCTAATTACTTCTCTTAAATTAGAATCATGAACCAGGTAATCTCTTATATCTTCTGTTATTCCTATAGTTTCATTTGTTGTACCTTCATTATCTGTTAAAGTAACAATAACTCCTGGGCCATTTACATCTGTTTGGCCAAGTAAAGTGTTATTTTTTATAAGATTTTCCTGTTTTTCTATTGCCTCAGGATTACTTTCAGTTGCTTTGGTTCTTATATCATTAAGACTTTTTTCGGCCTTTTCTAACTCTGAAATAGTTTGTTCATATTTTTCTTTCCATTTTATTGCATTATTTTGTAACTCAGTATTTTCAGATGTTTCTGTTACTACAAGGTTTGAATTTTTTATTGTTTTCATCTGAATTGCAATGGCAAGAGTTAATATAAAACATACTGCCCCAATTAAAATTGCATTTCTCTTCTTATTCATATTTTACTTTTTCCTCCATAAACTTCTGTTTATACTCTCTCTCTAAAGAATGGATTTTCTATATTCAAATTCATATTTACAAAAATTTCTCCAGGTACTCCTTGTTCCTTTTTCAAGATTGTTTTTACCCAAAGTATTCTTTCATCAAGCATTGAACAATCTCCTAAATGTACAGTTTTATCTTCTTCTTCCATAATAAGCTTAATATCGTAATTATCTGATATATCTATTGCTGTAATTAAATCTGATATTTCATTACTCTGCGCTAATTCCATGATTTTAATTACTGTAGATAGCTTTTGTAAATCTTCATTACATAATCTTTTTCCAATCTCTATTTTTTCCTGTTGAGTTTTTATTCCTTTTAGAATTGGCAAATTCTTATATTCGCTTGAAACTTCTAGCATATAGCCCTGGTTATTAATATATACATAAGCATTTCCATATGTAATCATATATGTAGGGACTCTTTCTTTTACTGTTATTTGTATTTCATCTGGTAAATTTCTTTTTACAGTTACATCTTCTACATATGCGTTTTCTTTTATATTGTTTATAATTTGTTTTTTTGTATATTTGAAAATATTTTGATTTAAATTTATTGCCGAAAGATTAATAATTTCTTCTTTGCTTAATTTTTTATCTATATTTACAGTTATTTTCTTTACATCAAAAAGAGGTGACATTAATATATATAATATAATACCTATAAATATTGCAATTAAACTTGTCCACTTTATTATTTTTAAGATAATTCTTCTTCTCATTATCTGCTTTTGCGTAAGTTTTTTTACTTTTTTAGGCTTTAGATTATTGTTTTTCTTTGTCTGATTTTTTTTATTTATATCTTGTTTTCTTGGTATTCCAATAATAATTTCATCATCAAATGTAAAACTTTTCGTTTCTTGCCTTTTTTTATTAGGAGCAGATTGTCTTTCTGCCCCTAACTTAGATTTTGAATTTACTTTCTTTTTATTTTTTTTATTAATCATTTTGCACCTCTTCTAATTTTATACTTGCTCCTAGACTTGTTAATTTTTTATCTAAATTTTCATATCCTCTTAATATATATTCAATATGGTTAACATAGGTTTTTCCTTTAGCTACTAATCCGTGCTAATACTAAAGCTGCTCCTCCTCTTAAATCTGCACTATTAACACTTGCACCTGATAACTTTCTTACTCCTTTTATTACAGCCATTTTACCTTCTATCGTAATTTTTGCACCCATTCTTTGTAATTCTGTCATATATTTATATCTGTTTTCAAAAATATTCTCTACAATAATTGATGTCCCTTTTGCTACAACAACCATTCCTCCAAATATTGGTTGTAAATCTGTAGGAAATCCTGGATATGGCATTGTTTTTATTTGAATTGGTTTGAGTCTTTTTGGTGCCTGCAATAAAATTTCTCTATTACACACTTCTATTTTGCATCCTGCTTCTTCGAGTTTGTCTATTACTGGAGTTAAATTATCTGCGCATACATTCAACAATTTTACCGTTCCTCCTGTAATTGCTCCTGCACAAAGCAATGTTCCTGCTTCAATCCTATCTGGCATTACTGAATAGCTTATTGATTTTAACTTTTTTACTCCTGTTATTTTTATATAATTTGTACCTGCGCCCTCAATTTTTGCTCCCATTTTGTTTAAACATTTAGCTAAATCTTCAATTTCCGGTTCCATCGCTGCATTTGAAATTGTTGTAATTCCATCTGCATATATAGATGCCAAAATAATGTTTTCAGTTGCACCTACGCTTGGAAAATCTAAATTTATATCTGCTCCAACAATTTTTTCTGTCTTGCAATGAATAAATCCCGAAGCTTCTTCTACCTGTATTCCTAACTTCTGAAATGCCTTAAGATGTAGATCAATTGGTCTTGCTCCAATATCACACCCACCTGGATAAGAAAATATTACTTCTTTAAACCTTGCAAGTATTGCTCCTGCAAGAATGACTGTTGACCTCATTTCTCTCATTAATTCTTCTGGTATTTCTATTTTGTTTATACTTTTTGAATTTATTTCTATTTTATTGCTATTTTTCTTAACCTTACAACCCAAAAACTTTAAAATTTTTAAGGTTATTTGTGTATCATGAATATTTGGAACGTTATATAACTTTATTATATTTTGATTTAAAATACATGAAGCAATAATTGGCAATGAAGCATTTTTGGAACCAGATACTTTAACTTCGCCCTCTAGTCTTTTTCCTCCTTCAATTATGTACGATTTCACAATATACCCACCCCTTTTTTATAATATGTTATATATTATGTTTCATTTACGTAAGTGGTTACATACATTGTACCAGAAAATTTAAACTATTCAGAAGATGTTTTTTTGTCACATAATCATTTATATAATATACTATTTAGTTACTGCTTATCACTTTTAAGCCCATCTTTCTTCAACTACACTTTCATTTTTTTTTACTGTATAAACATTACTACATAGTTTTAATATTTTCTTTATCTCCGCTTCTCCTTGTACTGTATTTTCTTGTCTTATCTCATCTATAATTACATCTAATAATGCATTAAAAATAAATTTATTTACCTTTCCTTTTTCTACTAATTCACTATTCATACGTTTTAGGGTATCTACTCTATTTACTTCACCTTTATACTGTCTTTTACTACTTATAGCATCATATACATCAGCAACTTTTATAATTCTAGCTTCTATAGGTATTTCTTGACCGGCAAGTCCCTCTGGATATCCTGAACCGTCTTCATTTTCATGATGATATTTAGCTGCATTGGCGTATTTACTTAAATTCTCATTTAACATACAAATCTCATATCCAAAAATAGTATGTTTTTTTATGGTTTCATACTCTTTATCTGTAAGCCTTGTAGTCTTTTGTAGAATTCTAGGTGGCATAAGAATTTTGCCTATATCATGAAAATATGCACAAACACCACAAAACTTAGTATCTTTATCTGATAATCCAATTTGTCTGCATATTTTTATAGTTAACTCTTCTACTCTATTAATATGTCTATTTGTGAACATATCTAAATCATCAATTTTATATTTCAATCTTCCTGCAAACATTTTTTCTAACATTTCATTAATTTGTCTATTTACATCTTCATATAAATCTGACACATCTTTTGTTCTTCTCATACTATTTTACTCCCTACCTGTTTTTTCTATTTCATTTGTCCTCTTTTCTCTAGAGAATTCAACTAATTCTAGTATCTCTTCTAAATAAGATGGTTTTGCACCATATAGATAATAATTATTTCCATTTATATCTTGTACTATTAATCCGCAAAAATCTATCATACTTGTTTTTATAAGCACTTCTTCATTATCTATTTTCCCAGAAATATAACACCCAGGTAATGGTAATGCTGTTTTATATTTTCCATCTAAATACATTAGTGCTTTCCAATCATTTATCTCTTTCATGTTTCCTCCTTACATATGTATAACTAGCTTGTCTATTTTTCCTTTTATATAACTTTCTAGTTTTACCATAAATTCATTTGACTTGATTTGTTTTTTTGCAACCATATCCAAACCTTTTTCCCAACTTGCTGTCAATTTTGGATTAAGTAAATCTTGCATAGAACTATATACAACATCATAAATTGTTTCTCCCTTTTTAGTTGGAGTTATTATCTGCGTTTTTGTATTAATTTGAATGTATTTAATTTTTTCAAGTTTCTTTATTATCTCTGCTCTTGTTGCACTTGTTCCAATTCCTGCTCCTTTAATTTGTTCTCTTAACTCTTCCTCCTCAATTAGTTTTCCTGCATTTTCCATTGCTAGGATAATTGAACCTGAATTATACCTGGTTGGTGGAGATGTTTCTGATTCCTTTGTTTCAAAGTTATTTACTAAGATTTCTTGACCCTTTTTTAATTCTTTCACTAAACTAACGTTAATTTCATTTCCTTTTTTTGATATGTCTTTCGTTTTTTCATCTTGAGTATCTTTGCCTTTCCAAACCTCTAAGTATCCTTGGTTTATACATATTTTACTATTTGCATAAAATTTTTCTCCATCTACTCCGAATTACAATTGAAAATTTTTCATACTCCGCTGGCGGATAAAAAATACTTAAAAATCTTTTAACAATCATTGTATATACTTCTTTATGCAAATTGGGTAATTTTTCATAATTTTCATATCCCTGACCTGTTGGAATAATTGCATAATGATCTGTTATTTTACTATCATTTACATATTTAGTTTTTGTAAGATTAGTAGAGTACTTTTCATCAATCATTTTTTTTATATATCTTTGTATTTCATCATTTTTAAATCCTTTTGCAATTCCATTTAAATTTTTTCCAATTACTTTAGAAACAGCAGTTGATAAAACTCTTGCATCTGTTCTTGGATATGTAACTAGCTTTTTTTCATATAAATCTTGTATTATTTCCAAAGTTTCGTCAGGTTTAATTTTAAATCTTCTTGTACACTCGTTTTGGGCTTCTGCTAAGTTAAATAATAATGGTGCATTTTCCTTTTGCTTTGACTTTTTTACTTCTTCAATTATGGCTTTTTTATCTTTCAAAGAAATTATAAACTCTTTGGCATCCTTTTCCAATTTAAAGCCTGAATCATTGTATAGTTTGTTTGATTCAAACATTTTGGATTCTTTGCCAACTTTCCATTCAGCATTAATACAATTATTTTCATTTTCTCCAAAATTACCTATAATTTTATAATATGGAATTTTAACAAAATTTCTAATTTCTCTTTCTCTTCCGAACCACCATACCTAATACACAAGTCATTACACGTCCAACAGAGATAGATACTTTATCTTCATTAATTTCTTTAGCAACTCTTCTTCCATAAATAATAGATAATAACCTGGAAAAATTAATTCCTATTAAATAGTCCTCCTTGGCTCTTAAATATGCTGAATCTGATAAACTATCATATTCTGATAAATCTTTTGCCTCGTTAATTCCTCGCAATATTTCTTCCTCTGTTTGTGAATCTATCCAAACTCTCTTCATTTTTGCTTTTGGATTAGGTTTTGCCATCATAAAAACAAGTCTTTGAATATATTCTCCTTCTCGCCCAGAGTCACCTGCGTTATATATTTCTTCTACATCTTCTCTTTGTAATAATTGTTTTACGATGTTGAATTGATTTTGAACTGCAGGAATTATTTCGTATTTCC
>ENA-OOWT01000152-OOWT01000152.1-human-gut-metagenome-genome-assembly--contig:-NODE-152-length-16692-cov-3.532127_pt1 | contig 16692 bp, 9 predicted proteins | sample MGYA00241619_ERZ501340 | MGnify/ENA primary metagenome ERZ501340 (study PRJEB25962, sample SAMEA2042984) | human gut metagenome | biome: human gut; feature: human-associated habitat; material: faeces... | reverse complement strand
TAATAGACCCATTGGAAGAGTCAAGTATGCACTGGCTTAATTCCGCCAACGGGTATAATCTGTTTTAATGTGTAATCTCCGTATTTATTGTCATGTAGAATAAGATTACCATTCCTGATAGTACATATAATTTCATCAAGGCTTTTTGTTTTCAATCCATACTTAGTATGATTGATTCTTTTTAAATATGTTATCTTCATTATTATTATGTTTTTTCAGTTATAAAGATTTAGGGCTTTTTGAGAGGGAGTGTTTTTACATATTTGTATTGTCATTTTGATGAGTCATTCGAAGTTTTTGATTTTCCAGTAATACAGGACACTGGAGGAATACAGGATAATGGGACATAAAAAGAAGAAAATCCAACTCTGGCTTCCTCCCTTCAATCTGATAAAGCAAAGGAGTCATCAATGAAACTTTTATCTATACTTGACGTAGAGGTCGGAAAACGAAAGTAGGAGGAAAACTACTTCGTTTTTCTCCTACTTGATTATAACTTATACGCTATTGCGAAAGGTTGTACTTATTTTTCTCCTCTCGTCTTTTATGGATAGCATGACACGGACCCGGTATAGTGCTGGCACGTGCTGGTTCATAGGTCTTCTGGTCCTTGTTATCTCTGATAATCGCCTTAAGGTACGTTTGTTAGTATTGGGTCTTCAGTCCAGGTGGAAACCATGTTAAGGGCTTTGGCTTCGAATGCATTGCCGCTTAATGAAACAAATGTGTCTGTGTTTCCATTTCCATTGCTGAAAATCCAGTTTGCCACTAATCCATCTTTCTCTTCTGTCAGCAATAAGCCATTTTGGTTGGATATTTCGTCTGCATTCAATGCCTTGTCCCAGATGCGAGCATAGGTGATGCTTCCGTTAAGCCAGCGTTTCCCGCCGGACTGCCCTATGTCGAAATTTTCCGTCAGATCAATTCCTTTCAGGTCGTCTAGTTTTCCTGCCTTGTATCCGAATTCTTCTTTTACACCGTTTATATATAAAGCAATCCTTTCGTCTCCAGTCTTACTGCCATCCAATACTACAGCCACGTTATACCATTTATTCTTTTCAATCTTATTTGTACTTTCGTATCGTATGCCACCTTTATCGTCTGCCGCTAGTTGCAAATAACGGTCGTCTTGGTTAGAGCCACCCTTGCGTACATCTACTCGCAGTAGGAATATCTTTTCTATTCCCATAACCGTGTTGATGCGTGCATCGCTGCTTCCGTTGAGGTCATCAATCTTTATGCGTGCTTCGAATGTTATCGAATTTAACGAAGTAAGATTTTGGGCTTTCTCACCATCTATTTCAAACGGCACTTCAAAACTGTTGTTACTTCCAAGGTTTACCACCTTGTCTGCTTCAGAAACTGTTATAGACAAAGTAAGTTCCTGCCCTTCTTGGTCACTCACGGTGAGATCAGTAGTGCCAGCTTTCAGTCCAAGTAAGCTGAAATTGTTATCATCTACTTTTTCAATCCTTACTATCGTATTGTCAGTTGCCTCCATAGTGTAACCACCGTTACCTTTCTCTACGGTAATTACTATTTTATTGTTTACACCTACTTTGGGTGTCAGGTTCGATACGTCTATCGAGACTGGATTGATTTTTACGCTAACTGTAGCCTGTTTTCCTTTGGCATCTGTGAATGTTATAGCAGTTTCCCCTATTTTCAGTCCTCTTATAGTATAGTAAGGCCTTAGTTTGTCTGTATTCTCTACGCTGATAACAGTTTCGTCTTTTACGGCGTATGTAAGTTCATCGTTGCTCGAAAAGTTGCCCATTGTGACAATCAGTTCTTTTTCCTCGTTTACTTCCATTTCGATGGTCTGTTCGTTGAACTCTAGTTCAAACAGTCCAACATTTACGGATATATCTGTTTTTATGCCTTCCGCGTCAGTCACTTCCACAGTGGTCGCTCCATTTTGTATTCCACTTTTGATTGTAATCTGTTCACCGTCTACTGTGGCTGTGGCAACTTGTTCGTTATAGCTTTTTACGGAATATCCCCCGTTGCCAAGCATAACGTTCACGTTTACTTCTTCGTTATGCCCTATGCGTACTACTGGTTTGTCCACAATTACTTCATAAAGATCTTGTTGTACTTCTATGGCATCTTCCTTACCGCATCCAGTGTTTGCAATTAGTATTACGCACAGGAGCGACAATCCTATGTATCTTAAAAATAGTTTCATATTTTTCTTTATTTAAAGTTATACGTATTCAGTAAGGTAAGTTTATAAGAATTAATAATTAAGAGTTCCAAAACTCACCTTACTGTCTCGCTTTACCATCCAGGATTTTGTTCAATGGTAGGTGTCTTTTGCAATTCGCTTTGGCGGATTGGAAATAAGTAGTGTTGTATGGCGAATGTACGTTCTTCTACGCAAAAACGTTCCATTCTGTATTTTACACCATCTATTTCAATCTTTCCGTTATTATCCTGGACAGGGCGCATGCCGTTAATCATTCTTTGGCAGCGCGGCAGCGGTCCGTTGTTTGCAGCCCAATATTTTTGTGTCCTTTCAGAGTTGTCGCTTCCGCTTGATCTCCATATGCGTTCTTTCGATAATTCCTCCCTGCTTGTAGGCTCCAGGTATAGTCGGCATGTCCAAGGGCGTTTCCCTTCGTAGAAAAGTTCTACCCGGCGTTCGCGTTTGATGTATTCGCGCATCAAGTCTTGGTCTGTTTTTACTGTCGGTGGCATTGGCTTCATAAAAGAGCGTGCTCTTACCTCGTTCACCAAGTCGTATGCTTTATCAATGTCTTCACCCAGTTCGTTGCAAGCTTCAGCATATATGTAGATGAACTCCGGAAGGCGCCAGATGGCAGGAGCATTTATACTGAAGTTACCAGATTTGTTCCATGACTCCTGTTGGAATTTTCGCAGGTAATACCCCGTAGTGGTGGCATTGGTTGCTCCTATCTGGTCAGATCCGGTTGCAGTATTCAGCGTTTTCTGTTCGTTGTTATTGTTGCGGTATGGCGCACCATGATAAATGACATCACGATAGAAGCGTGGGTCGCGAGTACCTTTGGCATATGGATTTGCGTCATCATAACCACCCTTACGTGCTTCTGCCGAATATATCGGATAACCGTAATCACCTACTATGTATTCATATTCGTCTACTTGTTCCTGAACTGGTTGTTGACGCGAACTGCCTTCGCGACTTGGCGGATAAATATCCCCTTGCCAAGCCTGGTCTTTGCTTTTAGTCATAAAGAACACGTATTCGTTTGCAAATGCGTCCATATCGTAGAACATGTCCCAAAGGCGTGCATAAACGCGACTGTCGTTTAAGTTCCCTCCGGCAGGATCTTTAAAATCGGTTTCGTCGTGTTCTTCATAAAGGGAATATCGTTTTGTCCCTCCAACTTCAAAGTTCAATACAGCATCAGCTGCATCTTTTGCTTTTCTCCATCTGTCCGCGTCGTAAGCATATTCGCTTTCAAAAACACGGCTCAATGTATATCCGTAGTCGGATGCACCATTCCACAGCGGGGTTGCCGCTATCCAACGCACGTAAGCGATAAGTCCCAGACACGCACCTTGGTCTACCCGTCCGAAGTTTTCGGAAGTCTTTATGTATTTGTTTGGCACCATTTCGAATGCAGTCTGTGCATCTGTCACGATTTTTTCAACAATTGAGTGTACTGACTCTTTTTTGAAGTCCATGTTGTCGCCGGTGTGTATCACCCTGTCGATATACGGGATCTCGCCGTACATTCGTGCTAACAACATGTGGAAATACCCTCGCATAAAGTACATTTCTCCGATGCGTTTTCTCAAATCACCATCCTGTTGCGGGTTGTCGGGTGTGTCATATTTCTCCACGTTTTCTATTATAAGGTTTGTTTTGCGGATTCCTTCATATAGGCTTTCCCAATACTGCCCACAGCTGCCGGGCAGTGAGTTTGGATTCCATGCACCGTTGTTGAAGTTGTTGGTGATGTTTCCCTCCACGTTCGTACCTTCACATTCGTCGGTAATGGCACTGTTGCTGAAATGTTCGAAGAACACCAATGGACGGTCGGCTTTTTTGGCAGCGGCATACACATCCGATACCATGCCGTTCACTTTCTCGTAGCGAGAGAATGCGTCAGCCTCCGTTATTTTATCGTCATCGTCACGGTCAAGATAGTCGCTGCAAGCGGTAAAAACAGACAGCGTTGCGGACAATAAAAATGCGTGTATTAATATATATGATTTTCTCATGTTTGCTTATATTTAGAATGTAACGTCTATACCAAAATTGAAAACTTTCTGTATCGGATACCAGGATGCACCGTCTCCTGATTTTGTTTCAGGGTCAATGTCCACATCTCCCAGCTTGTCGAATGTAAACAAGTTCAAGCCTTGCAGGTAGATGCGGGCTTTTTGTATGTTCAGCTTGTGTAGCCATTTTGGAGATAGATTATAGCCTATTTCCACGTTTTTCACGCGTAGGTACGAAGCATCGTACAGGAAGAGGCTGCTATTGCTGTTCTTGTTATTGTCGTGTGTGCCATAATGCAGGGCCGGATATTTTGCGGTTTCAGCCGTTTCCGGTGTCCAGCGGTCTAGGTGCATTTTCTTTACCTTACCTATCTTGTCTTGGTCGAATTGCGGAAAATCATATACAGCTGCCCCATTTAGCAATATTGAGGTCAGTGTGGCACCTTGCAGCAACACGCTGAAATCGAAGTCCTTATATTGGAATCCGAATGGAATACCGAACATCAGTTCAGGGCTTCGTGGGTTTCCCATTGCGGTACGGTCCTCGTCGTCGATTACTCCGTTGCGATCCAAATCTTTGTAAACGGCATCACCCGGGATAAGTGTTCCCCAAGGCTGATAGCCAATTTCGTTCAATCTGTCTGCTTCTTCCTGGTTTGCCACGAAATGGTCGAATACATAGACGAAGTTCTCATACAGCCGTTTCCCGGTTTCTTTGCGCCAATGGTTTTGGCGTGCCACTTCTGCTTTGTATTTTAGACGGTTGCGTGCGAAAGTCAGGTTAGGACGGATGTAATAACGGAAATCTTTTCCTATTCTGTCGTTCCAACTCAGCTCTATATCCACTCCACGGTTGGTCACAATCCCCAAATTCTGAAACGCCGCATCTTTTCCTACGATATCGGGATATGCCATAATGCCGTCGCTGCTCATATCAGTGATGATATCGAAGCGATATTCGTGGAAAGCGTCAATTGTCAGCGACAGGCGTTGGTTCAATGTAGTGAAATCAATACCCACATTGAGCTTCCTTGCCTTCTCCCATGTTAGGTTCTCATTTGCCAAGTTACCTTCTGCCGTACCTCCTACGTTAGTTCCGAAGTTGTTTCCGAAGTCATATCCGCTACCGCTGCCGTAAAATGCGAGGTAAGGAAAACGGCTACTTACGTTGTCGCTACCAACAAGACCATATGAAACCCTCACTTTCAGGAAGTCTATCCATGATGATGTGTCGTACATGAAAGGCTCTTCCGAGATTACCCATCCCAAGGAACCTGCCGGGAAGAAACCATAACGTTTGCCGGGAGCGAAGTTTTCAGAACCGTTGTAACCGAAGTTGAACTCTAACAGATATTTCTGGTTGTAGTAGTATGCCATGCGTCCAGTAAGACCTTGGCTACGGTAAGTCAATTCGTTGTTCACAGTGCGGTGGCTGCGATTAGCAAGCAACATTGCAGTCACTTCGTGCTTTTCGTAGAAAGTATGGTTATAGTCCAAACGCACTTGATAATAAGACCGTGCGTCTGATGCGTTGTGGCTGAATCCGTTGCTTATGGTCTGGTCTATGTCGTACTTGTTTCCCGTCTTGTATGCTCCGGTGTAATGTCCTCCTTCCATATATACGTCCGAGCCTTCTATCGGCATGAATGTGGCATATTGCGGGTATTCTCTGTAGCCGTCCTTGTAAGTATCCAGTTTGCGATTTATCCAGCGTCCTTCTGAGGCATCATATGAGAACATCACTTCTGCTTTAAGTCCTTCGGTAAGGAACCCCATGTCAAGGTTCATAGCAAAGCTTCCGTTCAGGTAAGTGTTTTTCTCGTTAAGGTAGCCGGTACGGGTCAATTCGCCAAGAAGATTGAAACGATAAACATTGTCACCGTACAGCATTCCGTAAGGGTTCTGCTGGATATACTCCTCGTTTTGCGGATGCGAGTTCTCCTCAACGAGGATTGGAAGATAAGGCGGCTGTGTGGCACAGATTGTCATAAGACGACTTGCCGTTGTTCCAGGAGCATTACGGTCTGTAATGCGAGCACCTAAGTCCAATTTCGTACTCAGATATTTGTTGATATTTATGTCTATGTTAGAACGGAAATTGTAGCGACTGAAGCGTGTCTGTGTATCATACTCGCTCACGTCGGAATACTTATAGTTGCCTCCTTGTGAGAAGTAGTTAGCCAACACATAGTAGCGCGCCCTGTCCGTACCGCCTCTTATTGACAGGCTGATGTCCTCTTGCATTCCCGGCTTGAATGCAAAATCATAGTAGTCCCAGTTGTATCCCAATCCGTCAGAATTGTCTCCCTTTGCCCTGCGGAAGTTGTCTATGGCTTCTTGTGAGAACAGGCTGAGACTGCTGATATCGGCTCCAGTCATTTTGGCGTCGTTCAGTTTTGCCTCGTTGTATAAAATAGCATAATCAGCTGAACCTAAATATTCAGGGAAGCCTATGGGCTGGTTAATGCCGACAGAAGCCTTCAGATTAACCGTTGCCTTTTCCGCTGCTTTACCTCGTTTGGTAGTGATGACAATTACACCGTTTGCTCCACGGATACCGTATGCCGCCGTTGCCGATGCATCTTTCAGGATTGTGAATGTCTCTATTTCGTCGGGGGCGAGATAGCTCATGTCGCGTTCTATACCATCGACTATTACTATTGCACCTTGGTTACCATAAGTGGATTTACCACGTATGAACAGTTCGCTTTGGTCCACTCCCGGTTCACCTCCGGCATACTGGTTTACAATCAAACCCGGCAAACGTCCCGCAAGTGCGTTGTTGATATTTGCTGTTGGGCTTTGTGTCAGGTCTTTTGTAGTAATGGTAGCCACTGAACCCACCATCGTTTCTTTACGTTGCTTTGTATAACCTACCACGACAACTTCCTGAAGGGCTTTGGTATCTTCATTCAACAATATTTTCAGTTCTTTGCCAGTTCCGGGTATAACTTCTTGCGGTTGATAACCCAAATATGAGAATACCAATGGTGCTTCAGCATATGGCAGGCTAATGCTGAATTTACCGTCTATGTCTGTAACGGTTCCCGTATTGGTTGAACCTTTCATTATGACGGACACACCGATAAGAGGGATGTTGGTAGCTTTATCCAAAACTACACCGGTTATTGTAACCTTCTTGCTTTGTGAAATCTCCTTTACAGTTTCGCATTCGGCCATGACCTGTGCCGGAATACCTGCTAATAATGCACAAGAAACAGTCATCAGACATATATTTCTTTTTATATGTATCATTTTTTTAATTTTTGTAGTTTTTTTTAATATTAGTTTGTAGATTTAAGCTTAGTTTGGTTGACCTCATCTTGTAAATTAGTTATGTAAAGGTCAAATTACTAAAAACTAAGATACTTGCAAACTCAAGAAAAATTATTCTGCTCCTGTTGCGAAGTCCGGTCCTATCCAGTTCGCTTTTTCTGTTTCTTTGCCCTGTACCCAGTCTTCATAGCGAGCGCGGATTTCAATAAGTGTAGCTCCAGGTACCTCGGCGTTAAGCGATATTGTCAGTCGGTTCTCGTTGTCGTTTCTATTACCGAACTCAGGTGCTTTTGTCCAGTCGTATTCCCACACGTACCAACCTTCTGGATGTCCGTTTACCCAAAGCACGTCTGAACAGCTGCGCAGTGCGGCTATGAACTTGTTTTTTGTTTTTTCGGGATATGCTTCTCCTGTAGGCTGCTTCAGTAAGTCAAGGAAATAGCGGACGAATATTCCACGGAACAACAGGTTGTCACCGCTGCCGCCTTCACCGCTGAACACAGGATAGTTGGAATCCATCTTATGGTTAACCTGATATGAGGCGAACGAAACGGCATTACGGAGATAATCCTCCACTCCTGTGGCATTGTAAAGTTCTAGAGCCGAAGCCATGAATGTTCCTTGATTGTACGAAAGTGCCACCTTGTCGGGATCTCCTACTGTCCCATCATCATTAATGCCAAGGTTGTCATATACTTGTCCGGTGGATATGTCACATAAGTAGGCTGTCATCCAAGTGTAAACTTCCTTTGCGAAGTTCAGGTAATATTCTGCTTCTGCTTCCCATCCTTCCTTGGCTTCTTTCACAGTGAGCTGGTATAATTTCATTGCAAGCAGACATCCTGGGCCGTTGGAACACGACATTCGCGAAGCGGGTAGGTCGGTCTTCCACGCAAGTCCTCCTTGTCCTTTATAACCATTTTTCGCACCTTTTATGTGATCCCACATTTACATATATGCGAAGACTTCCTTGCGGTGTCGCCAGTAAGTTCATATACGCGCAGGCATGCCAATGCCATCCACTCCATATCATCGTAGAAATTGTTCCAGAAATCTGGTCCTCCATAACCGCAGGTTCTGTTCCACTCATCGAAAGCCGGCAGGAAAGGTTTCATTACATCATTGTATATCTTCGCCTGGATTTCGGCATTGCCTGCATTGCGGATATAATAGTCCGTCACGATGTCCAGTGCATGACCCTGCGACCATCCACCGCTGCCTTGAGAACTTGTCGGTTCACCTGTTTTCGGGGTGTTGGGCTTTTCCCAGTATATTTCCCCACCAAAGGTGTCGCGTCCGCTTGCATTCTCAAAGAAGTATTTGATGTACGTTTCAGTACTCTTGTTGGCTGCATCCGTCCAATTTACGTCTGATACATATTCGCCTGAAGAATCTCCTTTATAAATATCTTCCAAACTGCCGTCATCGCAGGAAGTTAACAGCATAAATCCTCCGCAAAACGATAGGATTGTTTTTGAAAATGATAGTATATTACTTTTCATAATTATTCGTATTTTTTAGTTTCCGTTTGTTTCAGAAGCCACCCAACGGTGGGTGTAAACGCCAAAATCCGCATTAAAATAAAGGGTGACATCTGTTTTTACCGTTGCTTCATATACACCGCTGCTTGGTTCGCCCCATTGTAGAAGATCGTCGCAGAATCTGAAACTGTAATCCCATCCATCTGTGCCTGTTGCCAATAGATACAGGTTATAATAACTATCGTCAGTATCCATGTTTGGTGTGCCCTCATCTCTTCCTCTGTTCCCCCAACGGTATTCCGTACCGTTTATCATCATCTTGAAACTGTGGCGTGTTTCTCCACTTCCAGCCCAACTTTCTGTCTGTTTGCGTGCGGTGTAGTTCACTATACCCCATTTGCCATATCCAAGGTAGTTAAAGTCTTGCCTATAGTTGCCCGAAATGTTATATAGCCAAACATCGCCTATCTCATCGTACGAGATGCTCTGCTCGCCCATGTTGATGGTTATCCGGTATATGCCTTCTTTATCTACCTGCATCGTATATTTTTCTCCTTCGTTTCGTTCGCGTAATATGCCTCTTTCGTCGGAGTAGTAATAACATTTCTGGCCACCAACATTTGCCATGAAAACGTAAGGCTGATTAGCCTTCAGCCTGACGAAGGTCTGGTAAATGCCATCGTCTTGTCTTAACATTTGCAGAGCCCGCGTTTCGTCACCATTGTCTTCCGTGCCTGCACCGGTTATATAAATCGGTTCGTCTTCCGAAGGTATGTTGTCTATACCGTCCATCATGAAGATTACGAAAAAGCCTTCGAGCGAACTTATCGAATCGTCCAGCCCACAGTAAGCACGTACTTTCCAGCGCAGAGTCCCGTTCGTGTTGCAGCGGAACTTGGCTAGTTTTCCTATTGCGTTAGCTTGGTAGTGTGACAGTGTTAGTTGCGGTTCCAGTCCATTATTGTCGGATAATGAGATCTCTACAGGGTTAGTGAAATCGCCACCTATTGTGTCTATCAAGACCTCGTAGCGATATACCGTATTGCCATGTGCAGTGGTAGGAGTCCATTTCAGTACGATGTCCGTGAGAGACGAACTGGAAAGCACTACGCGTTCACCGCTCGCCATAGCATCAAGAGTATGCACGGGGTCGGGAGCAACGATAGGTTCATAGTCGTTAGGGTCGAACCCGGGATTGCGTTCGTTGTCGCAGGCTGCCAGTCCTGTAAGGAGAAGCAGCATGGCAACTTTGAAAAATCTTTGTGTCTTCATTTTGTTATTGTCTGATTATAATCTGTTTTCAATATGTGTGAGGGCATGCTGTCGATGCAAACTTGTCTGCATTTACAGTAGTTTCAGAAATATTAGCTCCTTGTGTATAAACTTTTGCATCAAGGTCTGTTCCGGCAGAACCATAGTTCTTGAATGTTCCTGTTTTTATGCCATTGCCAGGAATCCAATAACCTAACAAGTTTTCATTTGCACTTGCTTCTTCAGGAGTATAATATTTGCACATGTCCTCTTTGATTTGTTCCTGCGTACGGGCTGTCTTCCACATGCGTGCCTGGGCAACGTTGCAGTATCCTAGACGGAATTCGCTGTTTCCAGAACGTCCAATCATCAATGCCTCGTCTCCTTTTACTTCGGAAAGGTCAAGATATGTATTAGGAGCTACATCAGCATAGGAATTATCGGCAGGCGTTAATTCTTCTTTAACTCCGTTTATATACATCTGGTAAGCGTCTTTTGTACTTTTCTGTGTTCCGTCATACACTATGGCTATATGATACCATTTGCCGTTATTTTGGCGGTCGTTTCCCATTTTTTGCTGGCTACGGAAGCGCGGGTCATTTTTTCCGTCAATTTTAGTGGCTATCTCGAATCTGAGGTCTGTATCTCCATTATTTTCACATCGGAGCAGAAATACACCTTCCAGACCGATAAAAGACTGTAGGGCACGTGAATATGTTGGATAGAACACCATTTCAAAAGTAAGTTGCTGCATTTGGTTATATGGTGAATTTTTAAAAAAATCTTTAGAGCCTATCTTGAAGCAATAATCGCTGCTAAGTTTTGCCGCCATAGAGTTTATTTTCACCGGTAATACCAGTGTCTTCCTCGCATCGTCGGTAATAGTCAGTGTAGTTTCTCCCATCCATTTGGCTTTTATTGTTAACTTCTTTCCATCGATGCTTGCAGATTCTATATATTTCGAGTTGTCTGGCGTTAGACCAGCCAATTGGTAGCCGCCGTTTCCGCGAGATATATTGATTTCCTTGGTACTTTCAAAGCCGTCCAAGGACAGTTCCGTAAGGTTTCCGTCTAATTTTATTTCGTAAGGATTAACTGTGACGGCAATCTCTTCTTTAGAGCCTTTCTGATCTGTCACTATCACTGTCACATCACCTCTTGCTAAAGGCCTCAGAGTGATGAAATTGTCCTCTTCCGTGGCTTCCACGATGGTCGGTGTTGATGTTGGCTCACCTTCACCAGTTTGGAATGTGAAAGTGTAACCACCGTTGCCTTTTTCTATCTCTATGGTCTGTACTTCCGCATCGGGTTCCGCAAATGTCGCTTCGTTTGATTTCAGCGTCAAGTCAACTATATTGACAATTATCAGAATGGCAATTGTCTTTTGTTTTTTATCGGTGATGGTGATTTGTACGGGTTCACCCTGTGGAGTTTCTTCTATGGCTGTTACGGAAAACACCTGGCCAGAGAGTTCGTCTAACTTTATATATCGTTCGGCACCTTCCGGCATCGTAATCTTGTAGTCCCCGTTTCCGGTAAGTATTTCTATCGTTTTCTTTTCTCCGATAAACAACTCAATTCCTTCTTCAGGAATGTCGGTTGTCAAATCCCAAAGTTTTGCTACCTGCACTTTTATCCTTGCAGTCTTTTTACGTCCGTCTATAACTAAGATTGTTGTCTCAGCACGGTTGTTTTCATCGAGGACACTGTTTTCTGTCGCCTTGATTGTCACCTTATCGCCGTCGATTGTCGCCGTAGCCACCGATTCGTCGAAAGTTTTTACAGAGTAGTCTCCGTTTCCGGAAGTGATACTTACGGTGATTTCGTCACCTTGCAGTAATGTCACCGCGCTGTTGTCGATGACAAGGTCTGCTGCCGGCTGTACTGTCTCTTGTTCCTCTTCCTTGCCACATGAAGCGATGATGACTGGAAACAGTAAAGCTGTGAATAGCCTTAATGCAAATTTCTTTTTCATTTTCACCAGGTATTAGTTAATAGTTAAATAAAAGTTCATAGTTCGTCTCGGACTTTTTGGCAAAGATAGAATGGCAGGGAGAATAAAGAATAGTTAGTTTGTTATTTTTTTTATCATTGGCACAATTGTTTACTACATTATCACAATGTTTTACTTACTCGAGTTTTGCAACGTGCAAAGTCTGCAAGAATTTAATTGGATTCGTCGGTTTGTTGATGCTAACTTATTCAACCGTCTTGCAAATCCGATGGAAAAAATGTGTGTGTAAAAAAATACGGAATCAAACGCTTCGTCATTTTGATTGGAACGACAAAGCGTTTGATTCCGAACAACGAAGAGTTTTTGTCACGGTTATTTATTCGTTATTATTGTTTTTATTGTCTTCGTTTATCTCTTTGAGTTGCCTCTTCCTAAAATCTTTTGGCGTGCAGCCGTACATTTCGCGAAAGGCTTTAAAAAAGGATACTTTGTTGGAAAAACCTGAATCGAACACTATTTCATCAACCGTTTTGTGCGTCGTTAGTAGTAAATCCTTAGCCACATGCAAACGGCAGAACTTAATCAGGGTGGCAGGACTACCGTTGCCAGTTTCTTCCATTTTACGGTACAGGCTTCTTGAACTCATAGCTAATTTTTCGGCGATGAACTTTGTTGTCAGTTCGCTATTTGTTATATTGTCATTTATGATTTTCAGTACCGATTGCAGGAATTTTTTCGAGTCCCTATGCATGAGCTTTCCTTCTGTTTTTTCGAAAGAACTGATTGGCGAACTGAAATAGCTTTTTAGTCTTTCTTTGCGTTCCATTACTTGCATGACAGATATGCGTAGGAATTCCGTACTGAACGGTTTCGTGATATACATCTCAGCTCCGGAGGAAATAGCTTCCATTTGCTGTTGCATTTCGTAGTGTCCGGAAATGATTATTATAGGTATATGCGAAGTTTCTTTTTGCGACTTTATTCTTTTTACCAGTTCTATTCCGTTTGTATCTGGCATTTTAATATCGCATATAATAACGTTTGGAGACATCTCATTCAACACATCTTCAGTCTTGCCTGCATCTTGTAACGTCACCACATTGAAGTCGTTCGAGAAGATTTCTCCAATAAGCCATAAAATCTCTATTTCATCGTCAATAACCAAAATCGTCGGACGCATTTTGTCAAACTCGTAATCAGGCAGTTTAATCATAGGTTGCATATATATTTTTTCAGGAATATATTCCGATGTGATGCGCTTTTCTTTCTGGTTGTCAGGACTGAGAGCTGGTAATGTCAGAGTAAACACAACCCATCCGCCAGGTGAGTTCTCTGCTTTTAGCTCGCCATCCAATAACTGCGCCATGTTATACGAAATGGCTAATCCTAATCCATTACGTGAGAAATTTTTCTTATCCTGATTCTCGAAACTATCCAATATGGTATAGCGATTGAAAAGCCTCTGAAAATCACTGTCTTTAATGTAGCTGCCTTCGTTTGCCACACAAATCTTCAGAAATCCTTCTTTGGTTTCCAAGCTTACTTTTATGCATTTACCCGATGGCGTGTATTTGAATGCATTCGAAATCAAATTAATGACAATTGTATTTAGAAAACCTTTGTCCGTATTCCACGACATGTCTTCGGATATTTTGCTCATAAATCTGATATTCCTTGATTTTGCTATTTCTACGAAGCTTCTTGTTAGGCTTTTCATGAGTAACGATACGTCTAATGTTTCTATTATGAGTTCCCTGTGTCCAGTTTCTATTCTGCGAAACTCTATCAGCTCGTTAATCAAATATTTCAAGCGCTCTGCATTTACTTGTATCATCTGTACATAGTCCGATACAAATTTGTTTAATCCTTTTGTGGAAAGAATGCGCTCGCAAGGTCCGCAAATCAATGTCAGTGGTGTGCAGAATTCATGTGCTATGTTAGTGAAAAAGCTGAGCTTGGACTCGAATACGTTCTTTTGGTGGCGTCTTTCAATTTCATTTAGCATTTCTTGTTTTTTACGTCTCATTCGCATAGTGGCAGAGTGAACAAACAGTCCTATTATTGTGAGAACACATATTGAATAAATTATTTTTGCCCACCATGATGTGTACCATGGATTGGCAATACATATAGTCAATGAATATATTTTACTCTCACTATCGAAAATACTGTTGTAATATTTTACCTGTAATGTGTATTCCCCAGGAGCCATGTTTGTGAAAGCAATACTACTTTCCGTACCATTGTTTATCCATTGTTCGCTTAATCCTTTTAACTTGTATGAGAAAGTATAATTGTTGCCGTTCAAAAAATCCACACATATAAAAGATACGGAGAAGAAATTCTGATTGTAATCCAAATTCAATTTTTTTTCTCCGTTTTCCAAAGTTATGTATTCTCCTAAGCTGTATTGCTTTCCGAATATTGACAACTTGTCAAAATATATAGGTGGCATGTATGGATGTTCTGTTTGTCCGTCTGCTGTAATTGTAACAAATCCGTTTATACCTCCAAAATATAACACGCCTGTTTGTGGGTCACGGAAAGCTGCCCCGTCGCAGAACTCCACAACTCTCAGGCCGTCGCCGACCCCATACGTCCTAAACACGTTGCTACGTGTGTCAAAATTTATCATTCCCATGTTTGTGCTCAGCCAAAAATTATACGGCGAGGTTTTCAGTATTTCATGTATCGTGCTGTTTGGGAATCCGTCTTTGGTATTGAAAAGATGGTATGACGAATCTGGGGATAGCTTGATAAGTCCGTAGCTTGTTCCCAAGAGATAGCTTCCGCAACTATCCTTGTTGATTGCAAGAATGTTGTTCAGTGTCATATTATCATATTTGTGGGTAGCGACAGGCTCAAGTACATCGGTTTTCTCATTGTATCGGAATACTCCATAACCTTTATTACCAAAAAGAGGTGGGTTTTCGTCTTCATGGTAAATGGTAAAAAAATAATTTGATCCTATCTGGCCTTCATTAATAGTATAAATACGCATATCCTCAAGCCTGGGAGTGTCGGGACTCCCTGTCAGCCGCGCCTTAACTATCCCCATGCCTACACTTGCTATCCATAACTCTGAGTTCTTGGTCTCATATATGTCGTGTATGTATTTTAAATGTTTGCCATTAATTATGACTGGAAGTCTTCTGATGCGTTTGTCTTTATATGAGTAATAGCATAAGCCTTCCTCGTTGCCAATCCATAACAGGTTATGCTTGCTTTTGGAAAAGCAATAGACGGCATTACTGCCTATATCTGAGTTTGAGATTGTAAGCATTTCGGTCTTGCAATCGAATATCTCTTTCTTCGCGTCATAATTATATGCCTTGATGATGCCGTTGCCTTTTGTTCCTATCCATAATGTCCGTTCATCGTCAATATGAAGTGCTCTTACAGGGGTTACGGCTTTTCTATATAAATTGCTTAATACAACTGATTTTATGGAATAAAGAGGGTTTGAGTAAAGATACACACCTTGCCCGTCTGTGCCAATCCAAATAGCATCTTGAAAGTGGTCTTTTATCATGCAGAAAACTCCGCTGTTTATTGGAATTTGCTGGATGTCATATTCTTGGGAATCATCCCGTTTTTCCAATATTAAAAGTCCGTCCATGAGGAAACCGATAAAAAACTTATCGTGATAGCGGATTATTGATGATATTTTCCCATGGGTCTGTATTTCCTTCCTTAAATTGGATATTAGTGTATTAACCTTGGATTTTAAATTGTAAGAAAAAAAATTGTATTCCTTGTCTATATATAACAGATGTTCATCGTCATTGAAACAATATAGTAGGCTTGACCTGTAGATTAGCTCTGGTTGCCGTGACTCTAAAGTTATTTCTCCGGAAGGCTCATGGATAATTTCAAAGCACCGGTTGTAGCCTGCCATGGTTATCCATATCAGGTTGCGTTCATCAATAAAAAAATTTAAAATGTCTGATATTAGCACTCCAGTGATGCTGATTTTCTTGAATTTGGTTTCATTTTTCGGGCAATAGTAAATACTATTGCTTTCTTGTATGATAAACAGGTTTCCATATTTATCCTTATCCATCAAGAATAGTTTCTGAAACTCGCTGTAATGGATTATTCCGTTTGTTTTACGGTCTAGACGGTTTAACCCATGATAAGTTTGAACCCAATATATGTCATTGCCGGTGTAAACGATGCGATCTATTAGATTGCCGGTAAGATAGTCTATGGCATTGGCAATCTTAAACTCTTCTATCTTTTGACCGTTGTAAACATTCATGCCATCGCATGTGCCAATCCATAGCATACCGTAATCATCCTGACACAATGAAGTGATGGAACTATTTGTCATATATTCCTTGTCTGCTATTTGCTTAAGGTTATATGAATGGATGTTGTTCCAAATGTTTGTCAGAATTAATAAAATAAGGATTGTCTGTTTTCTCATAATATTAAAAATTATTTTCTATTTATTATATTGCAAAAACCCGTTGGCGGAATTAAAATAATAGATAAATTTATATGAAAGAAAAGTTG
>ENA-OOWT01000072-OOWT01000072.1-human-gut-metagenome-genome-assembly--contig:-NODE-72-length-25100-cov-2.936474_pt1 | contig 25100 bp, 10 predicted proteins | sample MGYA00241619_ERZ501340 | MGnify/ENA primary metagenome ERZ501340 (study PRJEB25962, sample SAMEA2042984) | human gut metagenome | biome: human gut; feature: human-associated habitat; material: faeces... | reverse complement strand
AATTAATTTTTTATAAAAATGTCATCAATTTAAAATTAATTGCATATAATTAAATATAGTGAAACGGCGATATAGCCAAGTGGTAAGGCACGAGTCTGCAAAACTCTGATCCCCGGTTCGAATCCGGGTGTCGCCTCCAGTTTTTAAACCAATTTCCACAGATTATTAATATTTCTGTGGATTTTTTTTTACATATCAAACCGGAGCTATGCCTCCAAAATAAAGCATGTAAGTATTGTTTTATCAATACTTACACTTTTTTATGTTTTTTAATTAATTTAAGAATATTAGTATTCTTAATTCTTTTAAAATAAACGATTATACTAAAAAGTATTGTCGTTTATTTTATTATTAGCATTTTTTTAAAATAAAAATGGTAAATTATAGAATAAGATTACAGAAATTTACAAATAAAAAACAAAAAAATACTACGGGCATGCAAGTTTTTTAGGGAAAATCAATAAAACTGTTGATTTTGTAACAAAAATGTAATATAATTGTAATATGAGTTTTAAATCTAACGAAAGAAAAAATAATAAATTAAGGGCTAGTATCATATTATCTAAGTATGATATTTAAATTTGCCAAAAAATAAAGTAAAAAATAGAGGAGTGTTTATATGAAGAATAAAGGTATGAAAATAATTAGCGGTTTAATTATTGTATTAATGGTTTTTGCTACTATAATGCCAACCGTAGTAAAATCTGCTCAAGTAGTAGTATCAAGTATGTCAGATACAAATCGTGGAATAGGAAACACAAATGTATTTACAGCTAGTATTAAGGGATATAGCAATATATATTGTATTAAGGGTGGTGCACATTTATATGTTGGTACACAGCTAAATGACGATAAAAAAAGTTTATATACTGCTAATATTTCTAACATAACATCAAACCAAAGTGCATTAGCATGGGTTTTAGATAATATGTACTTAACAGATGTGACAGATGCAGAAACAAAAACGGCCATGAAAAATAATTTAAAAAGCGTAATAAAGAAATACAGTACTTATAAAGCTTCAAACGGAAAATATATATTAAGTCAAAAAATTAATGTAAATAATATTGATGATGCATGGATTAATAAAGCAGTAGATGCATTAGTTAGTGATAAAGATACTTTATATGCTGTGCAACAGTATGTAATGTGGAGTTTTGTAAAAAACTCAAGTTCATCTTACAATAGTACTATGCAAAATTCAGATGGAAGTTATAATTCATTACCAAATGCAAAAGCAGATAAAAAATATTATACAGCACTATACATTTCTTTAAGAGAACTTGCTAAAGAAGCTCAAAAAAATAAATATTCTTCACCAAATGGAAATGAAGGATTTGATGTTGTACTAACAAAGGATTCTAAAGCATCAGCAACTGTTCAATCTGATAAAAAAACAGTTATAGCAGGTCCATATGTATTAAGAAATAACCATCCACTATTTACTAAAACATTTAGTGCTACAGTTAATTCTAATAAGGTGGATAAAATAGAAACTGTAGATAAAAATGGTAAATCAATCAATGTTTCAGAAAAGAATGATGCATTTTATTTAAAAATTACATATAATAAAGGTTTTGAAAAAGGAACACAATACAAGATAAAAGTTAATGTTAATTTAAAAGGTTATAGAACTTTTGCAAGTTTATTAAATCCTGTAAGAAATAGTGACCAACCTTTAGCAACTATTAGAAAAGAAAAGTATACAAAACAAACTTCAACAGAGTTAATATTCAAAGAAAACTTAGAAGGAAACTACGGACTACAAATAGAAAAAGTAGATGCTACAGATACAAACACTAAAATATCTGGTGCTATATTTAAAGTATCAGGAGTTTCTGAAAAAGATACAAGTTATGGACCATCAAAATCAGATGGAATTATAAATATATTCAAAAATAGAGAAATAAAAAAAGAAGGAACAGAAGAATTTACAATAAGTGAAGTAACAGTTACAGATGGTAATTATATAAAATTAAAAGATGATATAAAAATATATGTAACAACAGCTAGATCAAACGATAAATATGTTGCATCAAAGGTATCGTTTGAAAAAGATAAAAATGAAACTTCAAAAGAGGTAACATTAGAAGATGGAAGTAAGGTAACAGTTACTGCAAAAATATCACAAGATACAGTAATAGTAACAATTCCAAATAAACAAGTAGAAGGAAAATATAGTTTATTATTAGAAAAAGTAGATTCATCAAACATAGAAAAGAAAATATCAGGTGTTAGTTTTAAAGTTTCAGAAGAAGGAAAAGAAGCAAAAACTTACGGACCAACAAGTGATAAAGGACTTGTTACAATATTTAGAAATAAAGAGATTACAGGTGAACAAACAAGTCAATATACAATAAAAGAAGTTGATATTGGAAATAACAATTATATTAAAATGAATGAAGAAGTTAAAGTTTATATAACAACAGCTCAAAAAGATAATAAATATGTTGTATCAAATGTATCTTTTGAGAAAGATTCAAATGTAACAACCAAAGAAGTATCATTAGAAGATGGAACTAAAGTAAATATTACAGCTAAGCTAAGCAGTGGAGTTGTAAAAATTACAATACCAAATAAACCAGTAAATTTTGATTTAGCACTTAGAAAATATATTACAGAAGTAAAGAGAAATGAAACTAAAGTTGAAATTGGTGAAAGCAGAGTTCCCACAATAAACGAAAAATCAGTAGAAGAATATAAAGCAAATAAAACAGCTGGATATTACCATACAAAAACACCAGTTAATGTAAAACCAGGGGATAACATTATTTACACATTAAGAGTTTATAATGAAGGAAATATAAATGGATTTGCAAAAGAAATAACAGATTATTTACCAGCAGGATTAGAATTTGTTACAGATAGTAAAATTAACAAAGAAAACAATTGGGTTGTAACAAGTAATAATGATGGAACAACAACTGTGAAAACAGATAAACTAAAAGATACAATAATAAAACCAGCAAATGGAGAAGAAGGACTATTAGAATATGTAAAACAAGAAAAGAAAAGTGAAGCTCCAGAATTTAGTGCATATGTGGAAATAGAATGTAAAGTAAAAGCAAATATGCAAGATAGTAAATTGTTAGTTAATGTTGCAGAAATAACAAATTATGGATATAACAACAAAAATGGTGACTATGTAGAATCAAACGAAAAAAACGTTGATATAGATTCAGAAGAAAATAATGTATTTAATAAAGATGAAAAAGTTAAAAATATAGATGAATACTATAAAAATATAGTAGAATCACAAAAAGCAGACAATAACAATTACTATAAAGGAATGCAAGATGATGATGATTTTGAAAACGTATTAGTAGTACCTGACGAAAAAGAATTTAAATTTGTATTAAATAAAGTAGATGAAAGTGGAAATCCATTAATTGGAGCAGACTTTACAGTACAAAAAACAAAAAATGAAAAAACAGAAGTATTACTTGATAACCAAGAAGTAAAAGGTACATATGAGGTACTAGAGAACAATGTAAAATTCAATGAAACATATACATATACAGTACTTGAAGTTGAAAGTGCGCCTGAATATGTAAATGTTATGAATGGAAAATACATTACATTAAGAACATACATGAATGAAGACGGAAAATTAATATTGGGAAATTACAATAAAAACGAAGAAGATGCATTAATTAGTAAATATGGATTTATAATTAACAATACAGATGGAAGCATTGTAAAAGAAACTGAAACAGATTTATATGAAAAAATAAAGGTGATTGTAAAAAATGATATAACCCCATCACAAGTTGTAATTACAATACCAAATGAAAAAGAGAAAAAAGAATTTGATTTGGCTTTAAGAAAATTCATTACTGAGGTTAAAACTGGAGTTGGAACAGAAAACGAAAAACAAATAAATGTTACAGATAGAGTACCAACATTCAAAATTGATAATCAAGGAAAATATGTATATGAACATACAAAAGAGCCAGTTATAGTTGCAAATAACAATATAGTAACATATACTCTAAGAGTTTATAATGAAGGAACGATGGATGGATATGCAAAACAAATTAAAGATAACATACCAGAAGGATTGGAATTCTTACCATCAAATGAAGTAAACCAAAAATATAAATGGGTAATGCTAGATAAATACGGAAAAGAAACAACAGAAGTTGAAAATGCAAAATCTATAGTAAGCAACTATTTATCTAAAGAGCATGAAAAAACAGCAGGTGAAAATTTATTAAAAGCATTTGACATTGAAAGGTATAAATCAGGAGAAATAAAAGAACCAGATTATAAAGAAGTAAAAGTTTCATTTAAAGTAAATTCATCTGAAAAATCAGAAAAAATAATTATAAATAAAGCTCAAATTTCCGATGATAGTGACAAAGATGGAAATAAAGTAGACGATAGAGATTCAATTCCAGATGTATGGAATGAAGGAGAAGATGATCAAGATATTGAAAAAGTTAAATTGTTATATTTTGACTTAGCTTTAAGAAAATGGGTAACAAAAGCAATTGTAATAGAGAATGGAACACAAACTGTTACGGAAACAGGACATACAGCGGAAGATAATCCAGAAGAAATTGTAAAAGTTGACTTAAAAAAATCTAATATAAAAAATGTAACTGTAAAATTTGAATATAGCATTAGAGTAAAAAATGAAGGACAAATTGAAGGCTATGCAAAAGAAATTTCAGACTACATTCCAGAAGGATTAAAATTTGTAAAAGAAGATAACCCAGATTGGAAAGAAGTAGATGGAAAAGTTGTGACAGATAAGCTAAAAGATACATTATTAAAGCCAGGCGATACTAAAGACGTAACAATTACGCTTACATGGATTAACAATGAAAACAATATGGGATTAAAAGTAAATACAGCAGAGATTAGCAAAGATTACAATGAATATGGAACACCAGATATTGATTCTACACCAAACAATAAAGTGCCAGGAGAAGATGATATAGATGATGCACCTGTAATGCTTACAGTAAAAACAGGGCAAGCTGCAACATATGCAGGAGTAACAGTAATAGTGCTTACTATTTTAGCAGGGGGTGTAATTGCAATTAAAAAATTTGTTTTAAAATAGAAGTACTCTAAATATAAAAAAATAAAGAAGAAGACAGATTAGATGTCTTCTTTTTTTGCTTAAAAACCTTTTGTTACAAATATGTCGAAATTGTAATGAAATTGTAAAATATGAAATAAAAAAACTCCTAAAAAGACCTTCCGTAAATAGAAGAACAAAGTAAGCGAGTATACCAGAAAATAACACATATTGACTTTAAAAGTGAAGCTCAGTAAAATGAAAATAAATAAAACAATGGAGGTAAATTTTTATGAGAAAGGTGTTTGAAAAAGTAACTGCAATAATTACACTATCTATAATGCTTTTAGCAAGTAGTAGTACAGTCCTAACATATGCTTATGATATGGTAACAGCGGATCAAGATGTACCAGCTGAAGAAGCTTCTGGTACATGGTATGTTCATGATAGAAAAAATATAATTGGAACTAATGCAATATATGAGTATAATGGTGACTATATATGGGGGTATGGTATAAATAAATCAAAATCTAAAGTAGTATCAGATACAACATATGCAAGGTATTGCTTATTAGGTGGGTATAATGTTAACCATGACGCTGGTAAAGCACCTGATGCAAGCGATTCAAAAGGTAATTATGGAATATATAATACAAAAGAAAATTTTAGCCAGATAAGTAATGCTCAAATTACAAAAATATTTGGTAACAATAATAATAAAAAAGCAGTAGAGTGGTTATTAAATAACATGTATACATTTGCAGATGGCAATGGAAAAATTAATAGTAATTATAATGGATTTTCAAAAGAATATGAAAGAGATATAATGTTAAACCACTTAATTGAAATTATAAAAGATAAAACGGGAGTACAATATAATTCTTTATCAGATTTTGGTGATGGTTATATTTCAACAATTCAACAGTTTGTATTGTGGAATTTTACAAATTCAAAATCAGAATATAAACATGGCTCAGATGTAAACTTCATTAAAAATATTAAATGTAACGGTAAAGCAATAGATTCTGATAAAATAGCAATTGCACAAAATTTATATAAAGCATTATACAAATCTGCATGCGATATTAGAGATGGAAAAACATTATCTACAACAATGGCTACTAATATAAGTACTAGTGATGTAAATATAAAATTAAATAACGGAAAACAAACAATCAGTGCTGTTACAAATGAAGAAAATACATATATTATAGGTCCAATATCAGCATCTGTAACAGGTAATGTTAATAATATAGAAGAAGTGACAGACAGGCTAAAAATTGAAGTAGGGCAACAAAAGATAGAGTCAAAGAAATATATGATAGATACTACAACAGAACTTACACAAACGACTATAAAAAATATTATAGTTGGTAAAGTTAGTCAATATTATATTAAAGTTAAACTTGATTCACCTATTGCAGATGTAGATCAAGTTAGATTTAGGTATACTATAACAGCTACTTCAAAAAGAGGAATAAGCGAATTAAATAAATATGTTTATACAAAATCTAATAGTAACAGACAACCTATTATAGAAATAGACAAAAGTTTAAATCACCATAGAAATTCTGCAACATTAATTGTAAATCATAATGCAGACTATTCTGGATTTGATATGGCACTAACCAAACAAATTGCTCAAATATATAGATATGATGCTTCTAAAGGTAAATACGTAAGAGTGTATGACTCAGAAGTTAAAGAAGATACTGATACAAATCATAATAATGATAAATCAGAAAATATTGTATATGGAACAAGAGAGTATTATATTCATCCAAGCGATATGAGTGAAGATAAAGGAGTTACAACAGCAACATATGCACTAAATAAAGAACCAATTACTGTTGAACCTGGAGATATAGTAAGGTATAAAATAACAGTATATAATGAAGGTAGTGTAGATGGATTTGTAGGAGAAATAACAGATTATTTACCAAGTGGATTAGAATATTTAGAAAATTCAACAACAAGCACAAATTATGGAAAATATAATTATAGTAATCAAAACTTAATAACAACGAATTATGATAAAGCCAATAATACAGTTGTAATGACTTATAAAACTAAGCAATCAGTAAAAGCATATGGCAACGGTGAAAGCTTTTTACCAGAAAATAAATTAGATACTTATATTGAATGCAAGGTAAGTAGTAACGTTAAAAATGGAACAAGTTTAAGAAACGTTTCTGAAATAAGCAAATATGGATATAATGATAAAAGCGGAAATTATATAGAAGCAAGCAAGAAAAATATTGATAGAGATTCTATTCAAAATAATACAAATATTAATTCTTATGATGAAGTTACAGGAAGTACTATGATATACAAACCTAAAGTAGACCTTGAAAATGATCTAGAAGATGATCAGGATTTTGAGGAAGTTAAAGTTGGAGAATTTGATTTAGCATTAAGAAAATTTATCACTGAGGTTAATGGAGAGGCTTTGTCTGACAGTAGAGAGCCAACGTTTGCTTGGAAATCAATTGAACAGTATAGACAGACAGGAACAGCAGCATATTATCACACAAAAGCACCACTTACAGTAAAAAAAGGAGATATAGTAACTTACACTATTAGAGTATATAATGAAGGAGATATAGATGGAATTGTAAAGAAAATAACTGATTATATACCAAATGGATTGAACTATATCAATAATGCATACAATCAAGGTCAAGGATGGAAAGTATCAAGTAGTAGTGATAGAATTATAGTAAACGAAAATTTAAAAAAAGTAAAAGCAACAAAAGACGGTTTCTTAAAAGTTTATACGGATGCAATAGCAGAAGAAGAAAAATTTTGGGTAGATGTAAATATTCAATGTGAGGTAGTTGAAGATAAAAAGAGTACTGTACTAACAAATGTAGCCGAAATTTCAGATTATGGTTATAATAAGATTATTTCAGATGCTAATGGAGCAAATGTAAGTGTAGAGTATTTACAAGCAAGTAAAGGAACAAAGAAAACAGTAGATAGAGATTCAGAACAAGCAAATACAAGTGAAAAATTAGCTTTAACATCAGAAAATGAAATAACGACAAGCTATTACCAATACCAAGCTACTAAACATGATATTACAAATACAGAAGAGAATTTCTATGAAGGATTAGAAGATGATGATGATTTTGAAGATGTTATTGTAGATACACATAAGTTTTATATTAAGAAAACAGATTCAACTAAAAGAGGTGGTTGGAGAACATTGATACAAGATGCTGAATTCAAGGTAGAGAAAATTACTACTGGAGGATCATCATCAACTGATAACGTGGAAGTTATTCATGAAGGTACATTTGGAGGAAGAAAGGCTGTAGAAGAAATTACACAAGTAAATACACCTTATATTTATCAAATTACAGAAACAAAAGCTGGCGATGGATATACTAACCTTTTAGGAAATAATAAGATATATGTAGTTGTATATTTAAATAATAAAGGAGAGCTTGCTTTTGGTTGGCCAGAAGGTTCAAACAATGTTAAACAAGAATATATAGACAATATATGTACAACTGAAATTATGTGCTATGAATCTGGAAAGAACTTTTTACTTATAGATCAAAATGGAAATATTTTAAAGAAAACAGAAAATGAAGCGTTATACAATTCTATATGGGTTACTCATGACACAAGACAAGAAGCGATTTTTGTTACTGTGCAGGACCCACTAATGTCAGGAAATTATAATCTAAAACTTAAGAAAGAAGATGAAGCTGGGCAGCAATTAGCTGGAGCATCATTTGAGATAAATAAAGAAAACGGTAGTCCACTAACACTTAATGTAAATGATACTAAAACTGAATACACAACAGAGAACATTATAATTAACGCTGCAGGAAAAGATAAATATACAATTTCAGAAGTAAGTACTCCAGATGGATACATTTCACTAAAAGATTCTATTGATATATATGTAACAACAGGGGAAGATGATGCAAAAACAAATTACATTGTAAAAGGAATATCTTTTACAGAAGATGGAATACCACAAACGCAGGCAAAGTTGACTGCAGCTTTAGTTAAAGAGGGAAAGACTGTAGAAATTAATGCTAGTGTAGAAAATGGAACAGTAGTATTAACAATACCAAATAAGCATGTGGAAGGAAGTTATTGTTTTAAAATATTAAAGACAGATATAAATGGTAGTCCATTAGCTGGTGCTGAATTTAACATTATTGGGGCATCGCAAATAAGTGGTGATTCTAATGTAACTCCAATAAACGGAACGTTAAGTAGCGAGAAAATAGTGATTGCAGATATAGCTACTAGAGATAAATTTACAATTACAGAAATAAAAGCACCAAATGGTTATATTAAATTAGCAGAGCCATTAAATGTTTATGTAGCAAAAGGACTAAGTGATGATAAAACCAGAAATGTTGTAACGGGTATAGCTTTTGAGGAAGAAGCAGAAATAGCATCTAAAATTGAAAGAGAAGTTAGTATAGATGGAGATAAAGGTACAGTTAAAGTAGTTGTAGAGATAGAAAAAGATACAGGAGATGTATTATTAACAATACCAAATATACAATTAGAAGGTTCGTATAGCATTGACATAGTTAAAAAAGACTCTGAAGGAAACGCAATAAAGGGTGTGAAGTTTGGCATTAAGGAAAAAGAAAGTGAACAAATAATATCTGACGAAACTGATAGTGATGGAAAAGCCACAATAGTTGATACAATAAAAATTACGAAGGACAATGTCTCTACTCCAGATGAATATACAATTACGGAGATAGAAGTACCAGGAGACTATATAAAATTAAAAAAACCATTAACATTTAGTGTAATAAAAGGCGTAGACAATGAAGCAGACCCAACAGAATATAGAGCAACAGCCGTAAACTTCGAAAATGGATCTAATTCAATAGAAGTTGAACTAGAAAATGGAAATTTAGTAACGGTTTATGCAGAAATAAATAGTGAAGATGGTAGAATAGTAATAACAATACCAAATATACTAATTCAAGGTAAATATAATTTTGAAATATTAAAGGTTGATCAGAAAGATGAAAATAGTCCAATAAAAGATGTAGAATTTAATATAACAGTTAAAGAAAATGGTACAGAGGCTAAATTATATGATATAAATGGAGATGAAATTAACACAACAGGATTAATAACAGACGAAAATGGTAAAATTTCATTACCAGAAATAAAGATAGATAAAGAGGCACAATATTCTCTTGAAGTTGTTGAGACATCCGTTCCATATGGATATGTAAAAATGGAAGAACCAATTAAAGTAACATTTGAAACAAAGATAAGTGATAATTATAAATATATTATAACAAATCATAAAATAGATGGTGCAGATGCAGAATATTCTGATGATTCATTAAAATTAATAATAAAGAATGGTCAATTTGACTTAGCACTTAGAAAATTCATTACAGGAATAACAACAGGAGCTGGTACTGAAGAAGAGAAAAATTGGGAAATAACAGATAGAGAGCCAAAGTTTAAGATTGACGAAGAAGGAAAATATGTATATGAACATACAAAAGAACCATTAACTGTTGGAAACCAAAATATTGTAGAATATACTTTAAGAGTGTATAATGAAGGTTCACTTGCTGGATATGCAAGTAAAATAAAAGATGATATTCCAGAAGGATTAGAATTTTTACCAGATAATGAAACAAATAAAAAATATGGATGGATAATGTTAGACGAAGCAGGAAATGAAACAGAAGATGTAAATAAAGCAAAATATGTAGTAACAAAATATTTATCTAAAGAAGACGATCAAAATGGACAAAAATTAATTGGGGCGTTTTATCCAGATGAAATGGAAAGCCCAGCATACCAAGACGTAAAAATTGCATTCAAAGTGACAATGCCTGATACAGAAGATAAAATAATAATCAATCATGCGCAAATATCAGATGATAGTGATGAAAATGGAAAAGAAATTGATGATAAAGATTCGATTCCAGACGAATGGAATGAAGGTGAAGACGACCAAGATATTGAAAAAGTAAAAGTACAATATTTTGATTTAGCTCTAAGAAAATGGGTAACAAAAGCAATAGTAATAGAAAATGGTAAAGAAACTGTAACAGAAACAGGACATACAGCAGAAGATGATCCAGAAGAAATAGTAAAAGTAGACTTAAAGAAGAGTAGCTTGAAGAACATTGTTGTTAAATTTGAATACAAAATAAGAATAACAAATGAAGGAGAAATTGCAGGATATGCAAAAGAAATTTCAGACTATATACCAGAAGGGTTAAGATTTGATCAAGCAGAAAATCCACTATGGCAAGAAGCAGAAGGAAAAGTAACAACAGACCAATTAAAAGATAAACTGTTAAATCCAGGAGAAAGTGTAGAGGTATCTATAATTTTAACATGGATAAATAGAGAAGATAACATGGGATTAAAAGTAAACGTAGCAGAAATAAGTAAAGATTATAATGAATATGGAACACCAGATATCGACTCTACACCAAATAATCAAAAGCCAGGAGAAGATGATATAGATGATGCAAAAGTAATGTTAACTGTAAAAACAGGTGAAATAATATTCTATATTGGAACAACTATTGCAGTACTTACAATTTTAGGAGTGGGTATTGTTGGAATTAAAAAATATGTTTTGAAATAATATAATAAGGAGACTAGAAATGCTATAGTGCATTCTAGTTTCCTTTTATATATGCTATTTAAGGTTTATACTTTTGACATATATTTAAGTTTTGAGAGTATTTGTTGTAAAGTACTTTGTAAAAAATAGTTTACATTAAAAAAGCGTTATGCTATAATTCATATTAAAGAAAAAAGAGAGAGAGGAATAAAATGAATCAAATACTTTTTACAGGAGATAAAGATGATACTTCAGAAACAAGAAAAATAATACAAGTTTTTTGTGGTATTATAATTGTATTCTCAATTATTTTAATAGTTGTTGGTGCTTATTCGTTAATTCATGAAAAAAATAAAAAAACAAGTAGTGTAAAGAAACCGCAAATTAGTGTTACAGAGAGTAATGGAACGGTAACAATAAATGCTAAACATTCAATTGGAATTGATAGCTTATATTACTCTTGGGATAATGGAGAAGAAACAAAAATAAGTGCAAATGGAGAAAGGGAATTAACTGAGCAAATTGAATTACCAAATGGAGACACAACCCTTAATATTAGATTAATAGATAGTAATCAAAATGAAAGTAAAGCTGTGAAAGGCTTTAAATATAATGAAAATACTGATAGACAAAAACCACAGATTCAAATATTGGCTACGTCAGAAAAAGAAAATGTTCAAATAATTGCTACAGATAATAAAGAGATATCTTATATCGAATACAAACTGAATAATAATGAAGCAGTAAAAGTAGAAAAGAGAGGAGCGGATAAAACAAAGTTAGAAGTTAAGCTTGAAGTAAAGGAAGAAACAACACTTATAGTTAAAGCTTATGATTCAAGCGGAAATAGTTCGAATAAAGAAATCTTGGTTAGACCAGTTACTCCACCTAAGATTGAATTGAAAAAGAGCAGTGGAGAATTAATAATTAGAGTTACAGACGACGAGGAAGTTACAAAAGTTGTTTATAATATAAATGGAACTGAGTATACTAAAGATAATACTGGTGAAGATAAGAAGAAATTTGAAATTAGGCACCAATTAGAAAAGGGAGAAAATATAGTAAAGGTAATAGCCTATAATATTGGTGGTGCTAAGAAAGAAACTATAGGAAAATGTACTTATTAAACAGATTGGAGAAAAGATAATAAAATATGGATGCTATGCAGATTTTAAGATTCTTACTATATTTTATAATATATTCATTTTTTGGCTGGATACTAGAATCAATATATAAGTCTTTTATTGAAAAAAGAATAATTAATAGTGGATTTTTGTTTGGACCTTTTTGTCCGATTTACGGATTTGGAGCCTGTATTATGATTCTTTGTTTAGAGCCATTTAAAAATAATGCAATGCTGTTATTTGCAACCTCATTTGTTGTTATGTCTATATGGGAATATATCGTTGGATGGCTTTTAGAAAAGCAATTTAATACTAAATATTGGGACTATACTGGAAATTTCTTAAATATAAAAGGTAGAGTGTGTTTAAAAAACTCTACTTTTTGGGGTGCCTTGGGTGTAATTTTTATGATGTGGATACATCCAGTAATAGAAAAGTATGTTATTATATTAAATAATGCAACTTTATTATATTTGAATATTATTTTATTAGTTGCAATTGGAATTGATGCAATTATCACAATTGTAAAGATGAAATCACTTGAATCTACTGTAGAGGCAATTAAGGAATTAGGAGAAACAATTAAGACTAAGATAAGTGAACTTAAAGACTTAGGGGCTGATTCTATTGAAAAAGTAAAAGGTACAGAAATAATAATAGAAGATTTAAAGAGAAAAGAAGCAATATTAAAAGTTAGATTATATAGATATGTTACTAGATTAAAAAAAGCATTCCCAACAATTAAGTCTGATAGTATTTCGCAGTTATTAAACCAGAAAATAGATTTAAAAGCATTGAAGGAAAAAATAAAAAAGAAAATAGATAAAAAATAAGGAGAAAAAATGGTTCAAGATATATATGTTATAGATAACTCGAATGAATTAAAAAACATATTAAATAATTTATTTAAAACAAATAATGAGTATCATTTTAAACGAGTAACTACAAAACAAATTGATATTGCACTAAGAAATATTCCAGCGCTAATTATTATTCATGAAGACACACTAACAAATGAAGTATCTAGTATATATAGTAAAATAAAGGAAAACGATGATAATAATATTACTCCAATAATTGTTGTCTCATCAAATATAGATAGGCAACATAGAGTAGAGGTTTTAAAAACTGGAATAGAACATTATATCAAAAAGCCAATAGACGAGGAATACTTTTATTATACAATTATTAATCTTCTAGATTTATTAGATATAAATAGAAGAGTAAGTCCACTTACTGGGCTACCAGGAAATGTTCAGATACAAGCTGAAATGAAAAAAAGGTTATTAAATGATGAAGAATTTTCAATGATGTATTTTGATTTAGACAATTTTAAGTCATATAACGATTTATATGGATTTTTTAAAGGTGATGAAATAATTAAATTTACAGCCAAGGTTATTTCAAGACATATTCATAGTAGGGAATGTGACTCCAGCTTTGTAGGACATATTGGTGGAGACGACTTTGTAGCAATTGTTTCAACAACTGATTGCGAGATTATATGTCAGAATATAATTGCAGAATTTGATAAAAATATAGTTAATTATTATTTAGAGGAAGATGCTCTAAGAGGGTATATTGAAGTTGAAAATAGAAAAGGAATACTTGAACAATTTCCAATTGTTTCAATTACAATTGGTGTTGTAATTGTTACAAAGGGTAGATTTAATAATATTTTGGAAATAGGAGAAATGGGTGCTGGTGTAAAGCATCTAGCAAAAACTATTCCAGGTAGTACATATGTAATAAATAAAAGGGAAGCCTAATAGCTCAAAATACAAGCTATTAGGCTTTGTCCTAATTCATTATAGAGTCATTGTACATTAAAAAGTCTCGAACGAATTGTTGGTATTTGTAGGGTAAACAGGAAATTTCACATTTTTTATAAATATGTTTACCATAAATAAAATATGCATTTTCTTCAGGTGATAGCTTATGCACTGTATAATGTGCAAAAGCTATAGAGTTTTGCAGATTTGTACATATAAATATATCGTCACCAACATGTAGTTTAACAGACATATTTATATATTGTCTATTGTTTGAAACAACAATAATTTGCCTATGAGTGTAATCATTAGGCTTTTTTATTTCCAGTCCTGATTCAGAAAATGTTGCGTGTTTCAAAGTGCAAAGAATCTTATGCTTTTTTCGACTCCCTTGACATTTCGCATTTTTCTGTAATAAAGCACAAACTTTTTTCCACTGCTTTTTGCTTAAGGATGATGTTATTTGAGCTGATGTTAAACCAGACCTCCCAACCAATTCATCCATAGATGTTGAAGATTGTGCAGCATCTATTACTGTGCCATAAATTCCAATCCGTTTCATACAAACACTCCTTTTAAAAAATAAAATAAAAGGTAACTCTATTTTTGTTAGGCATTTGCCCATTTTAAAAAACATAATATAGTTACTATACTATTATAACAAAATTATCTAAATTTGTAAATAAATTTTTAAAATCTAAAGTGCGACGATTAAATAATAATAAAATACAGTCTAGTTGTTCGCTTGACACAATACCTTTTTGGGAATATACTAAATGGTAAATTAACTTTAAAGGGGGTTAGATTTTAAATGGATAGTTTAATTGAAATTAGATGGCACGGTAGAGGTGGCCAGGGAGCAAAAACAGCATCACTGTTACTTGCAGATGCTGCATTTAATACGGGAAAGTATATTCAAGGATTTCCAGAGTACGGACCTGAAAGAATGGGTGCTCCAATTACTGCATATAATCGAATTAGTAATAGCCAAATTAATATACATAGCAATATTTATGAACCAGATTATGTAGTAGTTGTTGATGATACTTTACTTGAAAGTGTTGATGTAACTGCCGGCTTAAAAGAAACTGGTGCTATTGTTATAAATACAACCAAAAGTGCTAAACAATTAAAAAGCGTTTTAAATAATTATAAAGGGGAAATTTATACTATTGACGCAAGAAAGGTATCAATGGAAGCACTTGGAAGATATTTCCCAAATATTCCAATGCTTGCTGCAATTGTAAAAGTAAGCAAAGTTATGACAGAAGAAGAACTTTTAAATGATATGGAAGGATCTTTTAAACATAAATTTGCAAAAAAACCAGAAGTTATTGAAGGAAATATGAAATCTTTAAAACTTGCTTTGCAAGAGGTTAAAAAGATAAATATTAATTAGTATAAGTGTGGATTTATCTAATTTTAAAAATAACAGTTATTTTAGAAAGGAGTTTTAGTGGATTATGTGTGAAAAAATTAATATACATACACCAGCCGAGGACCTAACAATTGGTGGAAACATCTATAATGCTGGAAACGCAAAAGAGTTTAAAACAGGTGACTGGAGAAGTGTAAGACCTGTATTTATACCAGAAAAATGTAAACAATGTGGTTTATGTTTTCCAGTTTGTCCAGATGATTCTATTCCAGTAAAAGAACAAAAAAGACAAGATTTTGATTACGATTATTGTAAAGGATGTGGTATTTGTGCAAAGGTTTGCCCATTTGGAGCAATAAAAATGGAAGATGAAAATAAAAAAGAAGAAGGGGGAGAAAATTAAATGGGAATTAGAGAACGTTTAAGTGGTAATGAAGCAGCAGCAATTGCAATGAAGCAGATTAATCCAGATGTAGTTGCAGCTTTCCCTATTACTCCATCTACAGAGATACCACAATATTTTTCAACATTTGTAAGTAACGGAACTGTTGATACAGAATTTGTGGCAGTAGAAAGTGAACATAGTGCAATGTCAGCTTGTATTGGAGCTGAAGCGGCAGGGGCAAGAGCGATGACTGCAACTTCTGCAAATGGAATGTCTTTAATGTGGGAAATGATTTATATTGCATCTAGCCTTAGACTTCCAATAGTTATGAGTTTAGTAAACCGTGCAGTATCTGGTCCCCTTAATATCCATAATGACCATTCAGATGCAATGGGAGTTAGAGACAGTGGATGGATTATGTTATTTAGCGAAAATAACCAAGAAGCATATGATAATTTATTAATGGCACATAGAATAGCCGAACATAAAGATGTTTTGCTACCTTTAATGGTTTGTCAAGATGGATTTATTACTTCACATTCAATAGAAAATATAGAACTTTTAGAGGATGAAGAAGTAAGAAATTTTGTAGGAACTTATAAGCCAGATCATTATTTATTAAATAAAAATGAACCAATTGCAATTGGACCACTTGATTTACAGGCTTATTTGTTTGAACATAAATATCAACAAGCTGAAGCTATGAAGAGTGCTAAAAAGGTAATTTTAGAAGTCGCAAAAGAATTTGAAGAATTAACAGGAAGAAAGTATTCATTCTTTGAAGAATACAAATTAGAGGATGCAGAAATTGCAATTGTTTGTATGAATTCTACAGCTGGAACAACAAAGTTTGTTGTAGATTCTTTAAGAGAAAAAGGAATTAAAGCAGGACTTTTAAAAATAAGAGTGTTTAGACCATTTCCAGCAGAAGAAGTTGCAAAAGCTTTATCACATTTAAAAGCAGTAGCTGTTTTAGATAAAGCAGATTCACTAAATGCAGCAGGTGGAGCACTTTTTGAAGATGTAACATCTGGTATGTATGTAAATAAATATTCTGTACCAATGGTAAATTATATTTACGGAATAGGTGGTAGAGATACTACAGTAAAAGAAATAGAAAGTGTTTATAGGGATTTGCAAGAAATCTCAAGTGGAAAAAATGTGGAAAATCCATATCGTTATTTAGGTTTAAGAAAATAAATATAAAGTTATTTGTATTATATGTGTAAATGTAAAACTCTAATATGATGCTTAAATATAGAGTTTAATATAAATAAAGAGAAGAGATATAAAATTTTTGTAAGAGGAGGAAAAAAGTAAAATGGCATATAATTTAAAAGAAGTTATTTCAGAAAAGCCTTCTAGATTTACAGCTGGACACAGAATGTGTGCTGGTTGCCGGAGCTCCTATTGTAGGAAGAATGGTTTTAAGAGCTTTAAAAAAAGAAGATCATGCAGTTATCTCATGTGCTACTGGTTGTATGGAGGTTTCTACATTTATATATCCATATACTTCATGGACAGATTCATTTATTCATACTGCATTTGAATGTGCTGCAGCAAATGCCTCTGGTGCGGAGGCTGCATACAAGTCTTTGAAAAGACAAGGGAAAATTACAGAAGATGATAACACAAAGTTTATTTGCTTTGGTGGTGACGGTGGTACTTATGATATAGGACTTCAGAGTTTATCCGGTGCAATGGAAAGAGGTCACGATATGGTATATGTTTGCTATGATAATGGTGCATATATGAATACTGGAATTCAACGTTCTTCTGCTACACCAAAGTTCGCAGATACAACGACAAGTCCAGCTGGAGATGTTATACCAGGAAAGATGCAATCTAGAAAAGATTTGACTCAAATTATGGCAAGTCATCATATTCCATATGTTGCACAAAGTATTGGAATTAATAATTTCAAAGATTTATATGAAAAATCTGAGAAAGCGATTTATACTAAGGGACCAGCGTTTTTGAATGTATTTACTCCATGCCCAAGAGGCTGGGGTTATCCAACAGATGAATTGATGAATATTAATAAGCTTGCTGTTGAAACTTGTTATTGGCCTTTATATGAGGTAATTGATGGTAAGTATATTATTAATTACAAACCTAAAAATAAATTGCCAATTGAGGAGTTTTTGAAACCACAAAGAAGGTTTAAGCATATGTTTAAACCTGGTAATGAATGGATGATTAAAGAGTTCCAAAAAGAGGTTGATTTAAGATGGCAAGAGTTATTAAATCTTGAAGAAGCAACTAATAAATAGATATGAATATATGAGTGGAATTTTGATATTCTGCTCATATTTTTTGTTTTTTCTTTTGGATGAGATAGGTAATTGATTTATTGTGTCCGTAAGGATGCGGCAGGGTGCCTAAGTAATAAATAAGAAAAAACGTTCTCCAAGGCGCTTTAGTTTGTGCTTATTTCATATTTTATTGAACACACTCTAAATAGAGATACTAGCGATTGTGTAATGGTCGAACTTATTTTTTCTTATTTATTATTAAGGCTTGTTGTAGTTCGTGCTATGTATGACATTTGTGTTACAAAATTGTAATGCAATTTTAATAAATGAGGTAGTTGTAGCTTCCGTAACCGTAAGAGAATAGTTGCGTTTTGGGCTATCTTTTTTTATGTATTATAAAATGTTAGTATTTAACTATACAGGTGTAGATAAAAGATGATTTTAATCTTTAATATAAAGGAGAGATTTAATCGTATGAATAAATTTAAAAAGCAGTTTACAAGTTTTATTTCGTGTGTTTTAACTGTAGTTATTTTGATGAGTACTTCTAGTACGTTAATATATGCTACAGAAAATGTGGTGAGTCAGAGTGGCGAGCAAAGTGAAATGATAAAGAATAATATAAATAAAACAGAAAAAAGTGATGAAGTAGTAGAAGATACTGTTCAGAAAAACGAAGCTAAACCAAATATTGAAAGCTTAAATAACAATGCAAACGAAGTAAGTAATAATAAGGAATCTAATGTGGCTGAGCAAGCAAATGTTAATAGCACACAAGAAGATTTTAAGATAGCTTTAAAATGGGGACGGAGTATCAGGTAATACATATACATGGAATGCAACGAAAAGTGAGAATAGAGTAATAAAGCTAACATTTTACTACCAAAATGAAGTTTCAAAGAAAAAATATCTACCAGGGGATTTGCAAGTAACAATTCCAGGAATAGGTAAGTTAAATAGAAATGAGACAAAAAAGGCAGTAGATATTGCAGCAGATGAATATGGGGCTACAGATTTAAAAAGAGATTGGTCATATAAATATGACTCAAAGACAGATACATATACATTCTATAATAATAAAGAGATAGAAAAGGGCGCAACCTTTAATGGGTCATTTGAGTTATTATGGGAGTTTAGTTCTAGAAAATGTGTAAATGATTATTCTCAGAGTATACAAGCAACGTTAAAAGATGGAGAAAAGAGTGTTTTATCTTCTGAATTAAAAATGAGATTCACATCAAAGCAAGATACATATTACATACAAAAAACAGCCAAAGCAGTAACAAGTGCAGATGGTTTAAAGAATTTTGTTGATGCAGGAAAGGCAGTATCTGATTATGCATGGGTACAATATACATTTAGATATAATACAAAAGAGTTAAATTCAAGAGGACTACAAAGTAGATACTTTATAGATACATTACCAACAGGATGTGTAATGGCCAAAAGTTCAAATGTAATAAAAAACGAAGATGGAACGGTAAGCTATAAAGTAGAAGAAGCTTCAGTTCCAGAAAATAGTGGAAGGGAATATTCTATAATTGTAGGATATCCAGAATCATATGCTGGAAAAAAAGTAAAGAACACAGTAAATTTAATGGGAACTTATTTGGATGAAAAAGAAGAAACAAAGCTAGCGACGAGTGAAGTTGAAGTAGAGTTAAAGAAAATAAGTGAGAATATATATTATATAATAACACCAGGGAAAAATATGAGCCCAGACTATGTTTATAAAGAAAATTTATCAAAAGATATAAACTTTAGTGCAAGTTTATCAACCACAACAACAGTAGCATCAATAAACCAAAACGAATATACAGTAGCTTTAACAGATGATTTATTGGAAATATATACAGATAAATATTACAGATTACAAGATAATGAATATGAATTTACAAAAGTAACAGTGCCAGGTAAAAATAATTTTTACAACTCAAATGGATATGTACTATCAGATGGAAATTATACAGTAAAAATAAAAGCATTATATAAAGATAATGTAAATACAAGAGGAGTTTCAGAGTATACAACAGTATATGAAGGAAAATGGGAAGATAAAGAAATATCTAAAGATTTAGAAAATGCAGTAGCAGTAAGAGTTGAAGTAAGTGGTTTAACAGAAAGTATAAAAGGTTTTTATATAAATGTTAAAGGAAAAATAAATATAAGTAATTCAGAATATGAAAATCCAACATATATTAAAAATTATGATTTTACAGATTTAATAGATAAAGACGGAAAATCTTTAATAACAGATGTTACAGAAGAAAATTATGCAGAAACAAGAATATATGAATTAGATAAACAGATTTATGGAAAAGGACAATTAAGGTCTAGTGATGTAATAAGAATAATAGAAAGACCAGAAAAACCAGAAGAACCAGAAAGATTGTCATATTACTATTCAGATACACAAATGTCACCATTTGAAGTAGATAAACAAATAGAAAACTTTGTAACAAAGCAAACACATACTGTTAGAGTGAATAATACGGATAAAAAAGAAATTAACAAAGTTCAAATATATGGAGTAAATCAAAAAGCAGAATTAAATACACTAATAGAAACATTAAAATTCACATATAGTGGATTAAAATTCAAAAATGAGTTATCAGAAGATGTTAATATGCAAGACTATCTAAGGGAAAGAGCGACTATAGAAAAGAACGGAAAGGAAATATGTGTAACATTTAATTTTGCAGATAATCCAATAATTTCAACAGACTTTAATATTGGATATAGTGTAGAGTCAAACTTAAGTTATGAAGATTATTATGATACAACAGATCCAACATATAAGGTATTTACATATGGATTTATAGAAGGTTCTAAATTTGTGCCACAGCTTACATCAAGTTATAAAGGAAAAACAATGGCATCAAGTTCAGATACAGAGAATATATTACTAGCACTTGCATCACATCAACAATTAATTAAAGAAATAAGAACTGAATATACAAAAGGTGAATTTGTAGAAAGTGGAGCAGTAGTGCCACTAAATACTGAATATACATATAGATTGAAATTAAGAAATGGTTACAATACATTAGTAGATACAGAATTTATAGATGTTCTAGAACATGCCGAATTAACAAAAGTTGATGAAGAATATCCATATAGTAAATCTGAATGGTATGGAAAGTTAAAAAATGTAGATACAACATATATAGAATCAAAAGGTTTAACTGCAAAGGTATATTATGCAAATACTACATCACCACAAGAAAATGACTGGATTTTGATGGAAAGTTATACAAACGGAATATGGCAAACAGAAAATGAAGCAAAAGCTATAAAAGTAAAGATTGAAGGAGAAATTCAGGAAAACTCAATTGTAAATATAGATGTAAATATGGTAGCACCAAATGATGAAAGCTTAGAAGATAAATATGCATATAATACGTATACAATAAACAGTGAAGCAATAGATCTATATACAGGACTAAAAGCAGCATATTTAAAAGACATGCCAAGTAATGTAACAGAAGTAAGATTAACTAAAAAAGAGTATAATGTAGAAATATTAAAAGTAGATGAAGTAACAAAAAATAAATTATCAGGAGTACAATTTGGAATATATGATGAGCAAGGTAAAAAGTTAAAAACAAGTTTAACAGGGCTATTAGGAATAGCAACAATAAAGAATTTAAAAGAAGGAACTTATACAATAAAAGAAGAAATTGTACCACTAGGATATGATAAAGCAGAAGATTATACATTAATTATAGAAAATGGAAATTATACATTAAAACAAGCAGAAGAAATAAAAGCACAAGGTGAAATAGACTTAGAAGGAAATATTCCAACGATAAAAATAACAATAGAAAACAAAAGAGCAAATGGAAGTATAACAGTATATAAAATAGATGAGTATTTAGATACAAATAAACAGGAAATCCCACTACAAGGGGTAGAGTTTAATGTATTAGATACAAATCAAAATGTAATTGCAACAGGAACAACTAACGAAAGTGGGAATATAGTATTTGAAGGGCTAGAGTGGGGAAAAACATATATATTAAAAGAAAAACAAGCACTTCAAGGATATGAATTAGCAGAAAAAAATACATATTTAAGCAAACTTAATAAAGATAAAGTAGTAGTTGTAGAAAATGTAAGAAAAACAGGAACTGTAACATTAACAAAAGAAGATGAAAAAACAACTGAGCAAATACAGGGAGCAAAATATGGATTATATGCAAAAGAAGATATTTACAATAAAAAAGGTGAAGTAGAATATCAAAGAGATCAGTTAATAAGCGAAAAAACAACAAACGAAAATGGACAAGTTACTTTTGAAAAATTAACTTGGGGAGAATATTATATAAAAGAAATTGAATCTGTATATGGTTATGAATTATCAGAAGAAAAGCTTTTATTCACAGTTAATGACCAAAATGTGGAAAATGTAATACAAAAAACAGGAAAAGAAGTAAGAAGCAAAGCAAATTTAGAACTTCTAAAAGTAGATGATAAAGGAAAACTTTTGCAAGGAGTAGAATTTGAATTATTTGATGAAAGTAATAACAAAATTCAAGAAAAAATAAAAACAGATGAAAATGGTAGCTTAAAGATAGAAAATATAGAATGGGGCAATTATTATATTAAAGAAAAAGAACCATTATCAGGTTATAAAAAAATAGATACGAAATTTGAATTTACCGTAAATAGAGAAACATTTTTAGATGGAAACAAGGTAATTTCAAGTGTACAAAATAGTGATACAAAAGAGCAAATTTCAATAATAAAGAACGAAAGAAAACAAGGAAAAGTAATATTAACAAAATATAGTTGTAATGCATCAGGAGAAGAAACAGAAAATACATTAGAAGGAGCAAAATTTGAATTATATAAATCAAATGGAGAACTTGTAGGGGAATATACAACTGATGGAAATGGACAAATAGTAGTAGAAAATTTAGATTGGGACAGTTATTATTTCCAAGAAAAAGAAGCACCAGAAGGATATAGTATTTCAGATAAAAAAATAGCATTTGTAGTAAATAGCAAAAACGTTGAATTCACACAAGAATTAAAAGCTTATAACAAACTAGAGACAGGAAAAATAACAATAAATAAAACAATAAAGGCAAATAGTTTAGAAGCAGTACATGGAAATGCAACATTTATGTTTAAAATAGTTGGAAAAGATGAAAGTGGAGGAGAAAAAGTAACATTATATAGAACTGTAACATTTTCAGATAAAGAAAAACAAAATGCAGATTTAAATGGCGATTTAACAAAATCAATAGTAATTTCAGATGTAGAAGCATATAAATATGAAATTACAGAAGAAGATAACTATAGATATTCTTTAGATGAAATAATACCAATAACAAATGCAAGCAAAGAAGGAAACAAAGCAATAATAAATTTAACAGGAGTAGAAAATATAGGTGAAGTAACATTTAAAAATACAAAAGATAATAATAGTTTATTAACACATGCACAGTTAATAACAAATTCACCACAATCAAGTTTCTACTTGATAGGCATAAGTGCGAAGGCTAAAAAAGAAAGCTATGAAATAGGAACAAAATTAACAGGAAGTGATTTTACATATACATTATATTATTCAAATGGAGACGAACAAACAGCAGAGTTAACAGAAGGAATAACATTTAATGGAGAAAGTAGCTATAAAGAAGATTTAGTTGGAAGCTACATTACAAAACTGGAATATACACTAAATGGTAAAGTTTTCGAAACAGAAGTTACAACAAAATGGATAATGTCAACAGATTATTTCAAATATAAAGTAATAAGTTCTAATACAAATACAATAACAATAACAGGGATAAACTCAAAATATGAATCTCCAAGTGTGCTATATATACCAAGTGAATATAATGGGTATAAGGTAAAAGAGATAATAGGAACAGGCGGCTATTGGTATGATAGTATGTCTAATATAGACAATGCAAAAAGTGTTACAATTGCAAATGGAGTAACGAGTATAGGAAACTATGCATTTTCTAAGTGTAGCAATTTAACAAGTATAGAAATCCCAAGTAGTGTAACGAGTATAGGAGATGGTGCATTTAGGGGATGTAGCAGTTTAACAAGTATAAATATCCCAGAAGGAGTAACGAGTATAGGAAATAGTGCGTTCTATGATTGTAGCAGTTTAACAAGTATAAATATCCCAGAAGGAGTAACAAGTATAGGAAAGCAGGCATTTTATTATTGTAGCAGTTTAACAAGTATAGACATCCCAAGCAGTGTGACAAGTATAGGAGATGATGCATTTAGTAGTTGTAGAGGTTTGACAAGTATAGAAATCCCAAGTAGTGTAACTAGCATAGGAAGTAATGCATTTAAGTACTGTAGCAGTTTAACAAGTATAGACATCCCAAGTAGTGTAACTAGTATAGGAGAAAGTGCATTTGGAAGCTGTAGCAAATTAACAAGCATAGAAATCCCAAGTAGTGTAACTAGTATAGGAAATAGTTCATTTGAGGGCTGTAGCAGTTTAACAAGCATAAACGTAGAAGAAGATAACTCAAATTATTGCAGTGAAGATGGAATATTGTTCAATAAAGATAAGACAGAGTTAATACGATAT
>ENA-OOWT01000051-OOWT01000051.1-human-gut-metagenome-genome-assembly--contig:-NODE-51-length-29201-cov-2.048960_pt1 | contig 29201 bp, 22 predicted proteins | sample MGYA00241619_ERZ501340 | MGnify/ENA primary metagenome ERZ501340 (study PRJEB25962, sample SAMEA2042984) | human gut metagenome | biome: human gut; feature: human-associated habitat; material: faeces... | reverse complement strand
AACTGCGGCGAGGGTTCAAACCCCTCCTACTCCGCCATAATAAAAATTAAGTCCATTAAGGACTTTTTATTATATAATAAGAAGGTGATTTATATGTTTAAGGAAGAACTATCTTTAGTACCACATTTACCTGGATGTTACCTTATGAAGAATAAAGATAACATTGTTATTTATGTTGGAAAAAGTAAGAACTTAAAAAATAGATTATCTTCTTATTTTCAAAGAGAACATACAGGTAAAACAATGATGTTAGTAAGAGAAATAGATCATTTTGAATACATAGTAACAAATACGGAGATGGAAAGTTTATTATTAGAAATAAATCTAATTAAAAAATATAATCCTAAGTATAATATATTATATAGAGATGATAAATCATATCCATATATTGAACTAACTAGTGATAAAGTACCAACTCTTAGAATAATAAGAAGAATTAATGTAAAGAAAGTAAAGAATAATCTTTTTGGTCCATATCCTAATGTAGGAGCGGCTCGTAAAGTAGTAGAAATACTAAATAGAATCTATCCATTAAGAAAGTGTAAGACTTATGAAAAAAGAGAATGCTTATATTATCATATTGGACAGTGTTTAGGATATTGTACTCATGAAGTTGATGAAAATAAAATAAAAGAGATGAAAAGTGAAATTATATCTTTCTTAAATGGTAACACTAAAGTACTAACCGATCGAATTACTGAAAAAATGAAGATATCCTCTGATAATTTAGATTATGAGAAGGCTTTAGAATATAAAGAACTATTAAACTATATCAATATAACTACCGAAAAACAAAAAGTAGATTTAGATAACAGTGTTAATATAGATGTAGCTTCTTACTATGCTAAAGATAACTATATTAGTATACAAATACTCTTTATAAGAGGAGGTAAACTACTAGATAGAAATAGAAATATCTTTCCAATGATTGATACAGAGGAAGAAGAATTTTCTAGATATTTATCCGAATTCTATAATAAGAATGTATCTATGCCTAAAGAAGTATTAGTACCAGATAACTTAAATAAAGAAGTATTTGAAGAAGTATTTAAGATAAAATTTATGACTCCTATCAAAGGTGAAAAGAAAAAAATACTAGATCTAGCCTATGATAATGCTAGAATATATTATGAAGAGCAAATGACTTATATTAAGAGAGATGAAGATAAGATTACTAATGCTTTAGAAGAATTAAAAGATAAATTAAAATTAGATAGTGTAGATAGAATAGAACTATTTGATAACTCAAATTTATTTGGTACTTTTAATGTATCAGGAATGGTAGTCTTTGTAGATGGTAAGCCTTCAAAGAATGATTATCGTAAATTTAAAATAACTAATGATAAGAATGATGATTATGGTACAATGAGAGAAGTAATATATCGAAGATATTTTAGAGTACTAAAAGATGGACTAGTAAAACCTAGTCTTGTAATAGTAGATGGTGGTTTGGGACAAATTAATGTAGCAAGAGAAGTAATTAATGAATTAGGACTAGATATTCCAGTATGTGGTCTTAAGAAAGATGATAAACATGCTACTAATGTTTTACTTGGTTTTGACCCAGTAGTAGAAATACCTATCGATAAAAGAAGTGACTTATTTCTTTTACTTACAAAGATGCAAACTGAAGTACATAACTTTACAATAAGTTATCATAAACAAATAAGAAGTAAGGGAGCATTATCAACAGTATTAGATAATATCGAAGGAATAGGAGAAGTAAGAAAGAATAAATTACTTAAGAAATATAAAACTATATCCAAAATGAAAGAAGCATCACTAGAAGAACTGGAAGAAATATTACCAAAAGATACTGCAATTACTTTTAAGGAATTTCTAGATAATTATGATAAATAATATAATATTTTTAGATATAGATGGTGTCTTAAATAGTGATAAATACTTCTCTAGTATCGAAGATAAAGAAGATACATATACTGACCCAGTAGCTAAGCTCCTTCTAGATATTGATATGACTAAAGTAAAATTACTTTTAAAAGTAGTCCGCATATCCCATGCTAAAATAGTTATATCATCAACCTGGCGAAGAATGAAATTGTATCCTTCTATCAAAGAAGCCCTAATAAATATTGGCCTTCCCATAGTAGGAGAAACCCCTTTTCTAGAGGGTCAAAGAGGTGAAGAAATAAGAACCTATCTAGCAGATAATCAAGTAGATAACTTTTGTATAATAGATGATGAAATATTTAAAGATTATCAAGAACTAGAAGATAATCTAATAAAAACTAACTTCTACGAAGATGGGTTAACAAAAGAACATGCTAATGAAGTAGTTAAAAGATTAAGTAAGTAGTATTTGTATGCCCTCTAGATCTTTGTTCTAGAGGGTTATCTTTAGCCAAATACTTTGTCTAAAGATAAAGTATCAACCATACATATTATATATAAGTTAAAAATATAAAAAGTTAGTCTTTTATTAATAAAAAGATAAAATATTAAAAAAATATTGAGAAAAATAAAGAAAAAAGCTCTAAAATATTGACAAAATCATAAAATAATAGTAAAATCATAATCGGTACATTTTGTTGGAGGATATTAGATATTGGGACCATCTAATATACAAAAACGAACTTATAAAATATTAAAAGGAGAAGAAAAAGAATGAAAACAACATTTATGCAATCAAAAGAAACAGTAAACAGAACTTGGTATGTTATAGATGCTAAAGACATTCCTCTAGGAAGAGTAGCTAGTAAAGCCGCTACTATATTAAGAGGAAAACATAAAGTAACATATACACCACATGTTGACTGTGGAGACTATGTTATCATTGTAAATGCTGATAAAGTAGCATTAACTGGTAACAAACTAGAGGGAAAAATTTATTATGATCACTCTAGATATGTAGGTGGTTTAAGAGAAAGAACTGCTAAAGAAATGAGACAAGATTATCCAGTAGAAATGGTAGAAAGAGCTGTAAAAGGAATGCTTCCTCATAATAGACTTGGAAGACAAATGTACAAAAAATTATTTGTATATGCTGGTGAAGATCACAAACATGCTGCTCAAATGCCAAAAGTATTAGAAATGGGAGGTAACAAATAATGGCTAAAGAAAAAAGAAGTTTTTATGGAACTGGTAGAAGAAAAGGTTCAGTAGCTAAAGTTACATTAACTCCAGGTACTGGTAAAATAACTGTAAATGGTAGAGATGTTCACGAATATATGCCTTATGAGGTATTAGTAATGGATTTAAAACAACCATTAGTAGTAACTAATAACGAAAACACATTTGATGTTAATGCAGAAGTTATTGGTGGTGGTTTTTCAGGACAAACTGGTGCTATCAGACTTGGTATTACAAGAGCATTACTAGTATATGATGAAGATAATGCTGCTAACGAAGATTCATATAGAAGAATTCTTAAAGCAAATGGATTTGTAACTAGAGATCCAAGAGTTAAAGAAAGAAAGAAATATGGTCTTAAAGGTGCAAGAAGAGCTCCACAATTTAGTAAGAGATAATTTAGAAGAGGTTACATTAATTGTAACTTCTTTTTGTATGTATTAATGGCTTATATATAATAGATATGGATGATATATCATTTATAGACTATAGGCTATAAATGACACTGGAAGACTATAGGCTGAAAGTGATAAAAAAATATGTAAAAAATGTGTAATCATATTGAAATTTTAACTTGACTTTGTTATTATATTAGAGTGAGGAGATGATATGATGACAAAATATGTTTATACCTTTAAAGAAGGTAACAAGGATATGAGAAATTTACTTGGTGGTAAAGGTGCTAATTTAGCAGAAATGACTAATTTAGGATTACCTATACCTCAAGGATTTACTATTTCAACAGAGGCTTGTACTAATTATTATGATAATGGTAAAGAAATATCTGAAGAGATAGAATCTCAAATCTTTAAAGCACTAGAAGAACTAGAAAAATTACAAGGAAAGAAGTTTGGTGATATAAATAATCCACTACTTGTATCAGTAAGAAGTGGTGCTAGAGCAAGTATGCCAGGTATGATGGATACAATACTTAATCTAGGATTAAATGATGTAGCAGTAGAAGGATTTGCTAAAAAGACTGGTAATCCTAGATTTGCTTATGATTCTTATAGAAGATTTATTCAAATGTATTCAGATGTAGTAATGGAAGTAAATAAATCTTTCTTTGAAAAAATAATAGATGAATTAAAAGAAGAGAAAGGTGTTCATTATGATACTGAACTTACAGTAGAAGATTTAAAAGAATTAGTAAATAGATTTAAAAAAGTATATAGTGATCACATGAATGGTGAAGAGTTCCCTCAAGAACCTAGAGAACAATTAATGGGAGCAGTTAAAGCAGTATTCCGTTCTTGGGATAATCCTAGAGCTATCGTTTATAGAAGAATGAATGATATACCAGGAGATTGGGGAACAGCAGTTAATGTACAATCAATGGTATTTGGTAATATGGGTAATACTTCAGGCACTGGTGTTGCCTTTACTAGAGATCCTGCAACTGGTAAAAAAGGTATTTATGGAGAATACTTAATTAATGCTCAAGGAGAAGATGTAGTCGCAGGTGTTAGAACTCCTGAGCCTATTACTAAACTAGAAGAAGATTTACCAGAATGTTATAAAGAGTTTATGGAACTTGCTCAAAAACTAGAAAATCATTATAGAGATATGCAAGATATGGAGTTTACTATTGAGGAAGGTAAGTTATATTTCTTACAAACAAGAAATGGTAAGAGAACTGCCCAAGCTGCAATTAAGATAGCTTGTGATCTAGTAGATGAAGGTATGATTACTCCAGAGGAGGCAGTACTTAGAATTGATGCTAAGAGTCTAGATCAATTACTTCATCCAACATTTGACGCTCTAGAATTAAAAAAGAGTACTTCTATTGGTGAAGGATTACCTGCTAGTCCTGGTGCTGCTGCTGGCATGGTAGTATTTACTGCTGAAGAAGCAAAAACATTAGGTAAAGGTGGTAAAGGAAAGAGAGTAGTACTTGTAAGACTAGAGACTACCCCTGAAGATATTGAAGGTATGGTTGCCTCTCAAGGTATTTTAACCGTAAGAGGTGGAAGAACTTCTCATGCTGCCGTTGTTGCTAGAGGTATGGGTACATGCTGTGTAGCAGGTTGTGGTGCTATTAATATTAATGAAGAAAAGGAAGAATTTACTTTAGGCGGTAAGACATTCCATAAGGGAGATTATATTTCACTAGATGGTAATACTGGTAAGATATATGCAGGAGATATTCCTACTAAAGAGGCTACAGTAAGTGGTGATTTTGGTAGAATAATGAAGTGGGCTGACGAATATAGAACACTAGGTGTTAGAACTAATGCTGATAATCCTAGAGATACTGCTAAAGCTATTGAACTAGGAGCAGAAGGTATAGGATTATGTAGAACTGAGCATATGTTCTTTGAAGAAGATAGAATACCTAAGATTAGAAAGATGATTCTATCAGAGACAGTAGAAGATAGAACAAAAGCTTTAGATGAATTAATACCATTCCAAAAAGGTGATTTTAAAGCTATGTATAAAGAGTTAAAGAATCTTCCAATGACTGTTAGATACTTAGATCCACCACTACATGAATTCTTACCTACTTTAGAAGAAGATATAATTGCTTTAGCAAAAGATATGAATGTTACTGTAGAACACTTAAAGAATAAGATAGCAGAATTACATGAATTTAATCCAATGATGGGTCATAGAGGATGTAGACTTGCTGTTACTTATCCAGAAATTGCTAGAATGCAAACTAGGGCTTTAATGGAAGCCGCTATTGAGGTTAAAGAAGAAGAAGGTTATGATATTACACCTGAAATTATGATACCTCTAGTAGGAGAAGAAAAAGAACTTAAGTTTGTTAAAGATATTGTTGTAGAAGTAGCTGAAGAAGTTAAGAGAGAATATAATTCTGATATGAAATATCATATTGGTACTATGATAGAAATACCAAGAGCAGCCTTAACCGCAGATGCTATCGCTAAAGAAGCAGAGTTCTTCTCATTTGGTACTAATGATTTAACTCAAATGACATTTGGCTTCTCTAGAGATGATGCTGGTAAATTTTTAGATGCTTATTATCAAAATAAGATATATGAAATAGATCCATTTGCTAAATTAGACCAAGTAGGTGTAGGACAGCTTGTTAAGATGGCAGCAGAAAAGGGTAGAAATACTAGACCTGATATTAAACTTGGTATATGTGGAGAACATGGTGGAGAACCAACATCTGTTGAGTTCTGTCATAATATAGGACTAAACTATGTATCTTGTTCACCATATAGAGTTCCTATTGCTAGACTTGCTGCTGCTCAAGCTAAATTAAAAGAGGAAAATAAAAAGTAATTTTAGATAAAAAATTAAAAAACAATTAAGCAGGGGGTTATTTATGAATGATAAAGTTTATAATATGATAACTGGTGAGGTAGGTACCTTTTCAACATATTTTGTTGTTGGTAGAGGTAAAATGTTTGAAACAAGAAACTTTTATTATGAAGATAAGTTAAAAAATTGTTTTTATGTAAAGAAATATGGTTCAAATATTAATCCTGTTATTTATGTAGATACTAAAGTTAATAATAAATGGATAAGCAAAAATCGTGTTATTGGTGGTTATAGAGAATTTGTTAATTTTGTTATTAATAATCTAGATAGTTATATTTGTTTAAGAGGTTTTAGTCGTGTTGATTATAGTCATTTAGTAATGATTATTCTTGGTTTAGAAAAACCTAATGTTAGATTAGAAAAGACTGGTATTAAAACAAATAAAACTAAGAAAAAAGTAAATAGTAAATTTAAAAGAAAATAAATGGAATGAAGTTGTAATACTTTAAAATAGATATAACTATATATGATAGTAATATGAATGTATTGATTTTAAAAGGTTATTTATTTTTTGATATTGATATATAGAACTTAGATAATTATTTATCTAGGTTCTTTTTATATGCACTATAAGCCTTACTATGTAAGTCTTATTAGTGTTATTTGGAGCCTTAGGGGTCTCCAAATAAGTATCAACCATACTTATTATATTTGGGGTGAAGAATGTAATTTATGAAATTATAAAAAGAATAATTATCTTCAAGATCGCAAATTGCGACCTTGAACAGAAATAATGATTTAAGATAAATTAAATTGTAATATACATTTATTAATGAAAAATGTATAAATATTAAAAAAATATTTTGAATTTAAAAATAATATGATATAATGTAATAGAAAGGAGAATGATTTGATGATAAAATCAAAAAATGTAGTTAAAAAATTAACTACGATATTATTTACATTAGTAGCAGTTTTTACCATTGGACTAACTAATGTAAATGCAAAAACAACTGCAGAAGTTAAGAATTATTCAGAACTAACTGCTAAAATGAATGATAATGTGACTGATGTAGTTAAACTTACTAGCGACATTACATTAAGAGAAGATTCTGATACAACTTTACATCTTGTAATGTCTAAAACTTTGGATTTTAATGGTAAAACATTAACTGTGCCAGAACATTATAGGTTTAAGCTAATTTATGAAAATAGTCTAGACTTAAAATTCATTAATTCAGATAGTTTTAAAAGAGCAAAACTTAATCTTTTATCTGATACTGGCTACACACCAATCTACAACGAAATTACGCAGGCTGAACATACTGTTAATTTTGAAATGGATGGTATAGATGTTGAATATATAAAAGATTTTGACAGTTTTTGGCAAACCTCTGGTGCTTACAGATTTAATAATGTAGTTTTTAAAAATCTAAAAGTTACTGGATTTTATGAAATGGTAGATACTAGAGCATATAAAACAATAAAATTTTCAAATGTTACTAAAGAAAGCAAAACTGCAAATTCTAAAACATATTTGATAAATAGTTCTACTTTAACTGTTGATGATGTAATTGATGCTTATTCAGTTATTGAGTATCATGATAGAGAAGGCACTAAAATAGCAAATAGAGCTGCTAAACTTAATACTATTGATGCTTATTTTGGTCCAATTACAGTTAAGAAAAAAGAAGTTCAAACATTAACGGCTACAACAGAAGATGAATTAATAAATGCAGCTAATCAAATTAATAATAGCAAAGACACTATTATTAAATTAGGCGCTGATATTAAGTTGACAAAGTTTCTTGGATTTAATGTTTTAGGTAATGTTACCTTGGATTTAGCAGGTAATACTCTTGATGTAACAGAATACAATTTAACATTCTATTATGGTTATAAAGATGAAAATAATTATAATTTTAGAAGTAATTTAACCATTAAAGATAGTGGCAATGGTAATAATGGTAAAATAATTGGAGTAGGATATAATAGTAGAATAAGACTATCTACTAATGATATGGCTGAAGAATTAAAAAATCTACCTAAGACTTATGGATTTACAATTGATGGTGGAACTTATGCCGTTACTGGAACAGGTTCATGGGATGATTTTATATTTGATGTAGAACCTAAGGAGCAAAATATTACTTTAAATGTTAATGTTAAAAAAGGTATTTTTGAAGTTGGAAAAGTAGATGGCGCAATATTTTATTTACCTTCATCTGATGAAAATAATATGAAGGCAAACTTCAATTTTGAAACACTTATGGTGAAAGGTCAAGGTGTTAAACTAGGATTTAATATTTTAGGTAAAAAAAGAATCGAAGAAGTAATGCCAACTGATACAAAATTATATTATACTGATAGTAATCAAATAATTGAACTAGAAGATAGAACAACATTAGTTGAAAATGTTAGAACTGGTACAAGTATTAGTCAACCACAATATATTAAACTTGCTAAAGAAACAGGTTTAAGTGTTGATAATGTTACATTACCAAATGTTACATTTGGATATACTGATGGATCAGAAGCAATAATTAATATTGCTAATATTGGTGCTGCTGAGTTAAAAATTACTAATGTAACAGTATCTGATACAGATAAATTTGAAATCATTGGAACTACACAACCAACAATAGGTATTGGTGCAACAAATACTGATTTTAAAATTAAAGCAAAATCTGGTCTATCTGCTGGAACATATACACCGACAATTACTGTAACTGATGAAAATGGTAAAACATATACAGCAACAGTTACACTAAAAGTTGAGCCAAAACAATTAACTGGATTAGGAATTAATTTAGCTAGTACATGGGTTTATAAAGAAACTAAAACACCAACTCTAATAGGAGTTGAAGGTTTAACATCTGATGACTATGAAATCACTTACTCTAAGGAAAACAATGGTTCTTATGAAAATGTAGGAACAACATTACCTAAATTAGTAGGTAAATATAAAGCTACTTTAAGTATTAAAAATTCAAATTATACAGCAAGTGAAGCTTATGTTAATTTTGAAATCACACCAATTACTACAGAAGTAAAAGTAAAAAGTTATGATGAAACATTTACTTATGATGGAACAGAACACACAAAAAATGCTTATGATGTATTATGGGCAAATAATGCTAGTCCAGTAGCTGATAATAAATTACCTAATGGTGATAAAGTTACTGCAGAAATTACTGGTAAAGTAAGAGATGTTAAAGATACAGCTCTTGAAAATAATACAATAGAAAAAATTACAATAACAAATGCAGAAGGTGTTGATGTAACTAATTGTTATTCTAATAGAGTAAAGGCTGCTGGTAAATTAACAGTAAACCCAATTACAACACCAATAGTTGTAACAGCTGGTTCAGATACTAAAGAATATGATGGTACTGAATTAACAAAAAATACTTATACAAATACTGATGGTGTATTACTACCAGGTGATATGTTAGAAGTTACAATTACTGGTAGCCAAAAATTTGTAGGTACTTCAAATAATACTGTAAGTAATGTTAAAGTAATGAGAAATGGTGAAGATATTACTTCTAACTATACATTTGGGACACATGTAAATGGTATGCTTGAAGTAACAAGTGCAGAACAACCTTTAGCAATTGCAGATCAATATGTAAGAGTTAATGGTTCTATATCAAAAGGTTATTTAGAACAATCAGTAACTGGAAATGTAGGAAACATTGATTTTACTATTAAATCAGGAGATGCACTTACATATGATAATATAAACGATGAATTTGTAGCAGGAGCTACTGCAGGAGATGTTGTAATGACAGTTACAGCAGTAAAAGTTGATCTTGGTGGCGATAATACTCCTGAATGGAAAGAAACATCAAAAGATTTTACAGTTCATGTTGTAAATAAAACTGATGTAAATATTACAGGACTTTCTAATAATGAAACATTTACTTATGATGGAAATCCTAAAATGCCAACAGGAACAATTAGTGTTAATGCTGGAACAGTAAATGTTAGTGATTTAGAAGTATTATATAAAGGAACTGGTTCTACAAGTTATAGTAAAGCTACTGCACCTACAAATGCTGGAACTTATACAGTAACATATAAAGTTCCTGATACTAATGCAAATTACACTGGAACATTTAGTGTAGCATTCACTATTAAAAAAGCTCAACTTGATAAAGTAACTATTGTTAAAGATACTTTTGAATATACTGGTAGTGATATAACACCTACATTAAATAATGTAAATGATAAAATAAAAATATCAGGAGTGACTACCAAAAAAGATGTATCAACTAACATAATGTATGCAGAACTTAAAGATACAGATAATTATGAGTGGAAAGATTTTACAAATAATACAATTATATTATCTTGGACTATAAATCAAGCCACACCAGATTATACAGTACCAACAGGATTAACTTCTGTAAAAGGTAAGATATTAGCAGATGTAGTATTACCAACAGGATTTACTTGGAATTCACCTGCAATAGTGTTAACTGTAGGAAAAATCAAATATAAAGCAACATTTACTCCAGTTGATACAACAAACTATAAAACAATAACTGATATTGATATTGAAGTTAATGTTAAAAATACATTTGATGTAATAACATCAGTACCTGGTGGAAATGGAACAATTACACCAAGTAAAATAGATGTTATAGAAGGAAGTAAAGTAAAAATAACATTTACACCAAATACAGGATATATGGTAGATAAAGTATTAGTAAATGGAATAGAAAAAACTGCAACGGGAAATGAAATAGAAATAACAGTAGATGAAGAAAAAACAGTAGAAGTAAGCTACAAGAAAATACCATTTACAATAACAGTAGAAGAAGTAACAGGAGCAACAGTAGATCCAGATGGAACTGTAACAGTAAGTTATGGAGACAACAAAGACTTCACAATAACAGCAAATACAGGCTACAAACTAGTAAAAGTATTAGTAAATGATGTAGAAAAAACACTAGATGGCAACACATTAAAATTAAAGAACATTACATCAAATATGAAAATTAAAATAGTAGTAGAAAAAATTGAATACAAAGTAATAGAAGGTGCAGAACAAACATATACAATAACAGAAGATACAGAAGCAAGATTTAAAATAGATGCAGATTATAGACTATTTAATAACAAAGTATATGTAGATAATGTACTTGTAGATAGTTCAAATTATACAAGCAAAAGTGGAAGCACAATAATTGTATTAAATAAAGACTATGTAGATACACTTACAGTTGGAGAACATACATTAAAGGTAGCATTTACAGATGGAGGAGAAGCAGAAACAACATTTATAATAGCAAGAAAAGCTGAAAACAACAATAATAACGAGGGCAACAACGAAGATAACAATGAAAACAACACTCCATCAAAACCAGAAAATAAAGAAGAAATGAAAGACAAGGATAATGGTTCAAATCCAAAAACAGGCGACAATATAATGCTTTATGTAGCAATAGCAAGTATGTCAATAATAGGACTTGGAGCAACAACAATAGTTGCAAAAAAGAAAAAAATGAACTAAAATAAATACTACAAAAGAGAGGACTAGAACTTTCTAGTTCTCTTTTTAAAAATAAAGGGAGCGATTATATGGCAGGAAAAAGAACTAAAACTAGAAAGAAAATAAAGCTAAATAAAATGTTAGTTTGTACTATTGGTATTTTACTATTGTTAGTAGCTGTTATAATTTCGATTATAATGATATCAAAACCTGTAAAAGTAGGAAAAATAAACAAAGAAGGTAAAGCAGAATATATAGAACGAGTTGTAAATGTAACAAAATATCCAAATAAAAAAATTGTAGAATTTAAAAACGACTATGAACTAATAGATAATGGAATAATAACAACTGAGATCTATGAAAAATTAAAAGATAATGATAATATTTATAATCTAACTGTAACAGAATATTTAAGATTAGGAGATATATCATCAAAAGAAAGTTATAACATAAATAAAGCAATACAAACAGGAGTAGTAAAAGAGGACACAATATATGCAGACTATTTTGCAAAAACTTGTGGATTTGAAAACAAAAAGGAATTACTAAAATACACAAAAGCTGTATTTGAACTAGCTGATAAAGAAAAATAGAGGTAAATTCTGTAATCATATTTTGTGTTTGAAATGATGAATAATAAACTTAATATATAAATAAGAAGTGGTATACTAGCAAAAATGCTAATATACCATTTCCTTTAAATAGAAAATATTAGCGGAGAGTATTGACTTTTAAATATGTTTAAATTAAAATAAAAATTAGTATACTCATAAAGTGTACTAATAATATATAAGGGGGAGAAAAGTGAAAAAACAAATTACAATATTTTTAATTATTGCAACATTGCTAATAAGCTTATTTACAATGACAGGATGTAGCAATAAAAATGAAAATCAAAATGATAAAAACGAAATAAAAGAAACAAACAATGTAGCAAATAAAATAGAAAATTTAGATAATAAGACAGAAGGTGTGGAAGAGAAAGACACAACAAAACCAATCGATAAGACACCTATAGATATAAATGATAGCAAATCATATTTCTTTGTTGTAAAAGGAAAGAAATATTATGCTGGTGACAAAATTAGTGAAATAACATCTTCAGGATTTACTTTTAATAAGACTGGTTCAGAAAAAGAAATACCGGCAAATGGATATTTAATTGGTGGTGGTAGTGTTCAAAATTCAGACAAACGTACTGTTTTTAATATAACACCATATAATAATACAAATGCAAAAATAAAGGGAGCAGAAGCAAGTATTGGTGGATTTAGTGTGGATAATTATGGTTACAAATACCTTTCAGGAGATGTTGAAATATTTGGTGGTATAACAATTGGAACTGCAATGGAAGATGTAAAAACTGTTTTTGGTGAACCATCTAAAACAACAGAAGGTACATCAAGCAATGGACCAACATACACATATGAAGCAAAAGCAAGTTATAGATATTTTATTATTGGCTTTGATAAAGATGGAAAAGTAAGCTCAATAAAATGGCAAAACTTCAATTTTGACAATAAATAATCAAATTTATATTATTAGTTTAAATACAAAGACATTGTACTTAATATATGTACAATGTTTTTTTCCCATCAAAGTAAATAGAAGTAGAATAATAAAAGTATAGAAGGTTTAAATAATAAAAAATATTAAAACAATTGAAGTTAAGCAATTTTTCTAATATAATACTTATGGTAAATTTAAATTATAGAGAATAGAAAGAAGGTAATAGATATGAAAGAAATAAAAATAAACATCAAAGGAATGGTATGTGGAGGCTGCCAAAAGAGAGTTGAAAATGCACTAGGAAATATAGAGGGAGTAGAAAAAGTAACAGCCAACTATAAAGATGGAACTGTTTTAATTATAAGTAATAAAGAAATTGATAAAACTATATTTAATGAGAAAATTGAAGACATTGGATTTGAAATAGTAGAGGAAGATTGATATGAAGAAAATTATTTTATCGATAGACGGAATGACTTGTAGTGCATGTTCGAATGGGCTTGAAAAATATTTGAATAAACAAAATGGCATAATAAATGCATCTGTAAATTTAGTAATGGCTAATGCAACAATTGATTATGATGAAAATATATTAAATAAGGAAAAAATTGAAAAGTATGTAAAACAAGCAGGATTCTTGAGTCTAGGAATATTTAAAGAATTTAAAATTGAGGAAAGAGGAAAACTAGAAAAATTTAAATTTATATTTTTTTCAATTTTAGCAATTATTCTTATGTACATTTCAATGGGACATATGATTGGATTACCAATTATAGATAAACTTAATCCACATCATAATCCTATAATATATACAAGTACATTATTAATTTTAACTATACCATTTTTGATATACGGATTTGATATTTTAAGAAATGGATATAAAAATTTAATCCATAAATTGCCAAACATGGATACTTTAGTAACAATTGGAGTAATAAGCAGTTTTGCATACAGCGTATATGGAATGATTATGATATTTAATGGCAATTATTCTTATACAATGAACCTATATTTTGAATCATCAGCAATTGTAATTTATTTTATAAAATTAGGAAGATATATAGATGGAATTAGTAAAGATAAAACTAAAGAATCAATAAAAAAATTAGTTGAAATAACGCCAAGTGTTGCTACTATTGAAAAAGATGGCATTCAAAAGACAGTTACTTTAGATGAAATAAAAAAAGGAAATATTGTAGTTGCAAAACCGGGAGAAAAAATTGCAGTAGACGGAGAAATAGTAGAAGGTAAGGCACATTTAGACGAAGCTTTTATAACTGGAGAAAGTATGCCTGTACAAAAAAAGACAGGAGAAAAAGTAATAGCAGGAAGCTTGAATTATGATGGATTTATAAAATATAAAGCAGAAAAAATAGGAAAAGAATCAACAATATCTGAAATAGTAAGACTAGTAATAGAGGCTAGCAATACAAAAGCTCCAATTGCAAAAATAGCAGATAAAATTTCTGGATATTTTGTACCAATTGTTATAATTATTGCGGTAATAACTTTTATAATATATTTAATATTAGGATACGATTTTGCAACTTCAATTAATACATTTGTAACAATATTAGTTGTAGCATGTCCATGTAGTTTAGGACTTGCAACACCACTTGCAGTAGTTATAAGTGAAGGTGTTTTAGCAAATAATGGAATATTAGTAAAAAAAAGTGAAGTGCTAGAAAATGCATCAAAAATTGATACAATAGTTTTTGATAAAACAGGAACTTTAACATATGGTAAACTTAAGATTTCTAGAATTTATAATTATAGCACTATGAAAGATGAAGAAATATTAAAACTTGTAGGAAGTCTAGAAAGTAAGTCCATGCATCCAATAGGAAAAGTGTTTACAGAGTACATGAAAGAAAATAAAATGAAAGTTGAACCAGTAGAAGAGTTTGAAAACATTGCAGGATATGGAATTATTGGAAGAGTTCAAAATGAAAAAATAATACTAGGCAATAGCAAAATAGTATCAAAATATAATATTAAAAATGACTATATAGAAGATGAAAAAGAACTAGCTTCAAATGGAAATAGTATAATTTATGTAATAAAAAATGAGAGAATTATTTCTATTATAGGAGTTAATGATGTTATAAGAGAAAATGCAAAAGAAGTAATAAAAAAATTACATCAAAAAAATATAAAAACAATTATGCTTACAGGAGACAACAAGCAAACAGCAGAAAAAGTAGCTGAAAAGCTTGAAATTTCTAGAGTAGTATCAAATGTTTTACCATCAGAAAAAGCTGATTTAATAAAAAAATTAAAAAAAGAAAATAAATATGTAATGATGTGTGGAGATGGAATAAATGATAGTCCAGCTTTAGCCAATAGTGACATTGGAGTGAGCGTAAAAAGTGGAACAGACATAGCAATGGATTCTTCAGATGTAATATTAACGAAAAATGATTTGAATTCTATTTTAAAATTAATTAATATTAGTGAAAGAACAATTAGAAATATAAGACAAAATCTATTTTGGGCATTTTTTTATAATTCTTTAATGATACCTATTGCAATGGGTGTATTTAGATTTGCAAGAATTACAATAAATCCAGATGTTGCAAGCTTTGCAATGGTGTTTAGTAGTATAACTGTAATATTCAATGCTTTAAGACTAAGGAAAAAATAAAAAACGAGTTGAAAAAAAAATAGTAATAATATATAATTTGAAAATAGTAGTAAAATTACGAAAGAAAGTAGGTAGATAACTTGAAAGAAAAAACAAATTCCTTTATGGGCAATGTATTAATGCTAATGGTTGCCCAAGTTTTAATTCGTTTTTTGGGATTAATTTATAAATTAGTAATTACAAATTTAGATGGATTTGGTGATGTTGGAAATGGATATTATTCAGCAGGATATCAAATTTACACAGTACTTTTATTAATATCATCTCAAGGAATTCCAAATGCCATGTCTAGACTTGTTTCAGAAAAAATTGCACTAGGAGAATATAAAGCAGCACATAGAATTTTTAAAATAGCATTTGGACTTTTTGGAGTAATAGGAGGAACATGTTCTATTTTATTATATGTTTCATCTGGTTTTATAGCAACAAACATGTTAAATGTTCCAGATGTTAAATATGTATTAATGGTTTTATCACCAGCTATATTCTTTGTATCAGTTTCTGCAGTTATAAGAGGATATTTTGCAGGATTAGGAACAATGAAGGTTTCAAGTACTGCACAAACATTAGAACAATTATTTAATTGTATTTTAAGTATTACATTTGTTTATGCAACAATAGGTAGAGAGCCTTATATTATGGCTGCAGCTGGAAACTTATCAACTACAGTTGCAATATTAATGTCATTTTTCTATCTTGTAGCATATTACAAATTAAATAATAAAAAATACGCAAATAAATATAAAAATGTAGAACAAAAAGAAGAAAGTAAACCTGTAAAAACAATTTGCAAAACAATCTTAATGTATGCAATTCCTATGACAATAGGTTCTGTTATTACAGCAATAAGCAGTATGATAGATACAGTAACTGTAAGTAATTGTACACAAATTGCATACTCTGGAATACTTGGAACTAAAGAAGCACTTGAACAAATGGCAATGAAATTTGCTGGAATCTTATCAAAGGTTGAGACATTAACCAATTTACCAATAGCAATAAATCTTGCGTTTTCATCTGCACTAGTACCTGCTATCTCAGCAGCACTTGCTAAGAAAGATAGAAAAGATGCAGCTAGAAAGATTTCATTTTCGTTTGCATGTTCAATTATGATTATTTTACCTTGCGCGATTGGTTTTAGTATGTTAGCAGATTCGCTATTAAAAATGTTATATCCAAATGCATCAGATGGTGCACATATTCTTCAGATTGCGTCAGTTACTATGATTTTTGTTGCACTAAGCCAAACATTAAGTGGAGCACTATTCGGACTTAAAAGATTATATGTGCCAGCCACTGCTATTGCAATAGGAAGTATTGTTAAATTTATATTAAATATTATTTTAATTAGAAATCCTAAAATCAATATTTATGGTGCGGCAATAAGTTCATTAGTGAGCCAATTTATTACATTTGTTATAAGCTATAGAGTAACTAAAAATGAAATTAATTTGAAACTAAGTTTCAAAAAGACAATATTAAAACCTTTGCTTGCGGGTGGCATGATGGCAATTTCTATTTTTATAATACAAACTTTGCTACGTTCTAGTGTAAATAATATAATACTTACATTAGCAACAATTATAATAGGTGCAGCAGTATATGTTTTTGGAATAATAATTTTAAAGGTATTTGAAAAAGAGGAAATATTGTTATTCCCTATGGGAGATAAATTGTATAAAATATTAAGAAAAATAAAAGTATATGAATAGCTATAATCTAATATAAATACTAGTAATTGTACATATAGTAAAAAATAAAAAGATTCTTTAATAAGGTTTAAAGAATCTTTTTTATTTTTTGAATTAGTCCAAATTTTCTAGAATTCTAGGTAACATTTGTTTTTTTCTAGAAACAACATTTTCAAGCATAGCTGTATTGTCACTTAAAGTAACACCATAAGCTTTCTCTACAATGTTTGAGTCATGTCCTAAAGAAATGATTTTTGAATTTGAATTTAAAATATCTGTTGCAGCAAAAACATATAAATCCAAATTATCTTTTTCAATTTCATTGTTTATAGCTGTTTCAAAATATGATTTCTTTTTGAACACATCGTCAAGATCAGCTGTATTAATTTGAGCAATTTTAAATTTCTTTCCACCTTTTTCAAATAGTTTGCTATCAATATTAATTACTTCTTCAGGTGTAAATTCACTAATATCTGTTCCAGCTTTTAATAAATCTTTACCAAATATATTTGCATCAATTCCAGATATTTCTTGTAGCTTTCTAGCGATAATAATATCATCGTTTGTGCATGTTGGAGATTTAAATAATAAAGTATCTGATACCATTGCACTAAGCATTAAAGTTGCAATTTTTTTGCTAATAGGAATATCATATTCTTTATACATTTTATAAAGAACTGTTGCAGTACATCCAACAGGTTCAGCTCTGTAATATAATTGATATGGTGCAACAAAGTTCATTGTGTGATGATCTATTACCTTTAAGATATTAGCATTTGAGATATTATCTGCACTTTGTGTTGATTCATTATGGTCTACTAATATAATATTTTGACCATCTTCAACATCAGATATTATTTCTGGTTTTTCAATTTGCAAATAATTTAAAACATATTCAGTTTCTTTATTAACTTTTCCAAGAGCAACAGCCTTAGCATTATTTCCTAATTCATTTTCAAAATTTTCCATAATTATTGATGATGATATTGAGTCTGTATCTGGATTTTTGTGACCAAATATCATTGTTAAATTTTTATCCATTTTAATATCCTCCTTAAAATAAGTATATTTTATTTTTCGATTACTATTCTATTATACTATAAAAAGGGAAAAACGTCAATATTTGGCAAAATACAAACTATTAAGAAAAATTGCAATTAAAAATCTTGCTTCACTGATATATATGTGATAGAATGTGCATATATTATATAAAAAAGGATGGTAGAAATGGAAGATACTAATATAGAAGAGGTTTTAACCAAATATAATCAAACGAAATTAATGAATTTAATGAAGAAATTCACAAAAGAAGAAAATGAAAAAATAATTAATCAATTAAAAACTATAGATTTAGAAAAAATGATAAATTTATATAATAGAGGATTACAAAAAATAGAGGCAGACTCAAAAAAAATTTCAAATATAAAATACATAGATAAATCAAAATTAGAAAAAGAAGAAAAAGAAACATATAAAGAATTAGGTGAAAATATTATAAAAGAGGGAAAATATGCTGTTGTTACAATGGCAGGAGGACAAGGAACAAGACTTGGACATAAAGGACCAAAGGGAACTTTTAAAGTAAGTGTTAATGGACAAGAAAAGTACTTATTCCAAATTATCGTAGAATCATTGCAAAAAGCTATAGAAGAATATGGAGTAGCAATTAAGTGGTATATAATGGTTAGTAATGAAAATGAAAAAGACACAAAAACATTTTTGAAAGAACATAACTATTTTGGATATCCAGAAGAGAAAGTTAAGTTTTTTGTTCAAGGAAATCTGCCACTAATAGATACGAATGGGCAATTTATAATAGATAAAAATAAATTAATAAAAGAAGCTTCTGATGGAAATGGAAGTATTTATGAATCATTAAAAAGATGCAAAATTTTAGATGACATGAAACAAAGCGGAATTGAGTGGATTTTTGTAGGTGGAGTAGATAACATATTACTTAAAATTATAGATCCAATTTTAACAGGAATAACAATTAAAGAAAATAATATTATAGCATCTAAATCAGTAGTAAAAAAAGATCCAAGGGAAAGAGTTGGCGTATTTTGCAAAATAGATGGAAAACCAGGAGTAATTGAATATACTGAATTACCAGAAAAAATGGCCGTTATGAGAGATGAAAAAGGAGAATTAATTTATGGAGAGGTAAATATATTAAGCCATTTATACTCTATAAAAGCTTTAGAGCAATTAGCAGATGTAAAATTACCATATCATGTAGCTTTTAAAAAGGCTAATTTCTTAGATGAAAATGAAAAATTCGTTGAAGTAAGTGAGCCTAATGCATATAAATTTGAATCATTTATCTTTGATGCATTTAAAAATTATGAAGATATGAGTATATTAAGAGTTAAAAGGGAAGACGAATTTGCACCTATAAAAAATGCAACTGGTTCAGATAGTCCTGAAACTGCTATAAAATTATATGAAGATTTTCCCTCATACCTTTCTTCATGATGAACATCTAATGTGCCAATTCTAAAGCCCATCCATTTTACATAAATAACAAAAGCTCTGTGAAGCTCCCTCATCTTACAATAATTATCTACCACTATTCGCTTACTGATGCTAAAATTACATAAAGCCGGGTCATAGTTGCCATCGGAGGCCCATGAATATATCTTGTAGAAAGCCTTTGAAACCAATACTTTCATAAAAGAATCTTTTCGTTCTGCACGTCGTGCAAATACTGCATCTAATTGATCATCTATTGCTTTTTTATAAAGATTTGGAATTTCCTCTGGTCTGTCCTGTAAATCACAATCCATCACAACAACCCAATCACCTTTACTATAATCCAATCCTGCAGTTATCGCCTGAATCTGTCCGAAATTACGTGACAATTCTATTCCAACAACATGCTTATCTTTTTTGCATAGCTGCTGTATTACCTCCCACGAATTCTGTGGACAATTATCATTTACAAGAATAATTTCATATTCTTTATCCATCGCAACAAGTGTATCTGTTAATCTGCGATGTAATTCTTCCAATGCTGCCCTGCAACCATAAATTGGTATTACTACTGATATATCCATATATTATCCTCTCTAATTACTTATTTATCCGAATACTGAGTATATTATTATTCCGCCTACTATAAAAAACAATGCTATAATTTTCTTTTTATTAAGTCTCTCATGAAAAATCTTCACTCCAAATATCGTAACATAAATATAACTTGTTGCCTCTAATATCGGTCCCATTGATAATGGTATTCCACGATAAGCAATTATAGAAAGAAATGTAGTTCCAACAAACATTGCATACGCAAATATTACCATTGGATTCAAATACTCTTTTAAATGATTCTCATAATGTTTCATTGCCGCTTTTTTTAGTAAAACCTGTGAAATCGCGCTGACAAGCACTCCTATCAGAAGCACACAGGAATAGATTAATACCGTTTTATTCATTTACTTCTCCTTCATCAGCCCTGGCATAAATTACAACACCAACAATCACTAATGCTGCACCAATCACTTTTCCAACAGTAATTGACTCATGAAAAAAAACAGCTCCCCATATTATTCCCCAGACAACAGTTACAGCTTTATTGGCAAATGCCGTAGTTAACGGAAGTCGTTTGATAATCTGCTGCCAACCTATCGCATAAAATCCCAGGAGAAAAATAATAATAGCATAAAATAAACAGAATTTAAAGCTAAGAAAATCCTGCTGTGAAGCCATTTTACTACATATGCCACTCATAGAATAAATCATCAGCATCAAATGCAATGCAAAAAGTACCTTTAGTTTCGACTTATCCATCATTATTCCTCCATGTCATCCGGTAAATATGGATATAGCGATTTCAAATCTTTTGCACTCATCAGGCAATAACCATATCTTGTGGAGCTATCTATAACTTCGTGTCCATCTACCGGCTTAATATCCATATCAACTATATATTCAGGATGTTCTTTTTTGAGTTTTTCTAATATATCAACATCTTTCTGATCAAATACAAATCTAACCCCCGCTGCCGCATGATCTCCCAACTCCAAGTCCGGTTCTTCTCCTAATGATATATCAATAACCGCCTTCACAAAATCAATTCCTGTTGAAAGCTGCACCAGGTTGCTTCCGATAAAATCGCCACCCATTCTGCCACCGATTTCAATTAAAGCAATTGTGCCGTCCTTAGCAATCTTTAACTCTGTATGCGATGCTCCATATGTGATTTCCAGACTATCCAAAGCATGAAAGACAACTTTTTTTACCTGTTCCAGTTGTTCCTGTGATATTGGTGCCGGTTCCATATGTCCGGTTTCTATAAAATGTGGTGCCCCTGTGGTAAATTTATGTGTCATTGCTAAAAAGTGATGCTTTCCTTTCCATGAAACACACTCAATACTATATTCCTGGCCTGTAGCAAACTCCTCCACCAATGCCTCTTTCTCAAATCCCTGAGCTTTAGCATCCTCGATTGCCTCTACAAGTCCAGATGAATCCTGTAGCTTTGTTATTCCGCGGCTTCCAGAACGGTCTATAGGTTTAACAATAATGGGATAGTTCAGTTCTATTCCTTCTAAATCATCTATTGATGACACCAGAATACTTTTAGGAGAAGGATCTCCATTTTTTTCAAAAGCAGCTCTCATCAAATGCTTATTTGTAGATTTTTCAGTACATGCAATGGAATTAGCTGTAAGTCCCATATTATTTGCCACATAATTCACTGTAATTACTGCCAGATCTGATGCTATCGTACATATTCCGTCAATGCCAATCTCTCTGCATCTTTTTAAGATTTCATCTTTCTCTACAATACTGATAGGATAAAAATAATCTGCACTCTTTTCTCCCACATCGCCTGCTGCCCAAGCGAATACATGCGTCTCGATTCCCATAGATTTTGCTTTTTCTATTAATGGTTCCTGTAAATATGAAGCCCCAATTATTGCTAATTTCTTCATCTTTTTATTTCCTCCAAAGCTCGGCAAAACGATTAAGTTCCTGCTCATTCTTGTAATCCTGCAGATATCTTATATATGAAAACTCCGGTTTATACCCTAAATCTTTTTTTGCATTCTCAATATCCATCACAAAACTTGTAAAACTGCTTTTTTCGGGTTTCTCAACAATATTTGACCTATGCTCTTTAGGTGAAAACACATCTACTATCCCTTCAATCTGCTCACGTAATGTAGTTCTTATTCCTGTTCCTGCATTGTAAGTTCCACCATCAACCTGTGCAAACAGAGCTTTATACATCATCTGACACAAATCTTTTATATAGAGGATATCCTTAAATGCATCCGGATTTCCCCACATCTCAATAGTATCACCTGCTGTGGCTTTATCAATCATATATCTATAACCAATCGGTTTTTTGACACAATCTACATAATAATACTTTTCCGGATGATACAAATACACATTAGGAAGTCTGAACACGAAATTTTTCAGACCATATTCCTGCTTGTAATACTCCATTGTATCTACAATCATACTTTTTGTAATAGCATAAAATGCATGATCACCGGTAAACAACAGTTTTCTTGGATACTCAGGATGAAGAACATCTTCTTTTCCCCAATATCCTGCCTGCTCTGCCCATGTCTGAGTATATAAAGCCCTGTCTGCATTATTCTTTCGGGCATATTCCAAAATGCGAAGTGCACCATTTATGTTGGTCTCCACATATTTAAATGGATCATATTCCTTCATATAAGCAGGCAAAAGTCCCGCTAGATTAACAACAGCATACAAATCTTCTGTTGGCAGCCTCTCAAAATCTGATGCATTACATAAATCCACATTTATATATTCAATCCCTGCTTTCTTGTAATAATCTGTATGTTTTCTTCCTACAGCAATAACTTCATATTGCTTTTTATCTATCATATTATTACAGTAATCGGTAAAATACGCTCCAATATTTCCTGTTGAACCAAATATAACTATTTTCTTCATAATAATACCTATTTTACTTATAAAATTCCTTTACCTTACTTATAATGTACTGTACTTCTTCATCCTTAAGACCGTAATACATAGGAAGTCTCATAAGTCTTTCACTCTCTCTTGTCGTATATTTGTCTTCACCATTAAACCTACCAAATTTTTTTCCTGCCGGAGCTGAATGTAATGGGATATAGTGAAATACAGCCTGAATTCCATTTTCCTTCAAGAAACTAATCAGAGCTGTTCTCTCTTGCAGATCCTTTGCTTTAATATAGAACATATGAGCATTATGGGTACAGCCTTCCGGTATATATGGAAGCTCAATCTTCCCTGATTTCTCCAACTCGCCAAATCCGTCATAATATGTATTCCATATATTAAGTCTGTAATTATTAATCATATCTGCCTGCAGAAGCTGTGCATACAAATATGCCGCATTCATGTCACTAGGTAAATATGATGAACCATAATTTACCCATGTATACTTATCTATCTGACCTCTAAAGAATTTACTTCGGTTTGTACCCTTTTCTCTAAGGATTTCAGCTTCTTCTGCCTTATCCTTATCCTTTATTAAGATGGCTCCACCTTCACCCATAGAATAATTTTTTGTCTCATGAAAACTATAACAGCCATAATCGCCTATAGTACCTAAATCCTTTCCATGATAAGTACTCATTATTCCCTGAGCTGCGTCCTCAATTACTATAAGATTATGACGCTTTGCAATTTCCATAATCTTGTCCATATCACAAGACACACCGGCATAATGAACCGGTACGATAGCTTTTGTCTTTTCTGTAATAGCATCCTCTATAAGATTAGCATCTATGTTCATAGTTTTCGGATCAATATCCACAAAAACTACTGTTGCACCTCTTAATACGAACGCATCCGCTGTGGAAACAAATGTGTATGATGGCATAATTACCTCATCGCCTTCTTTAATATCGCATAAAAGGGCAGCCATCTCAGTTGCATGTGTACATGATGTTGTGAGAAGTGCTTTAGCTGTTTTCGTCTTTTCCTCAAGCCATGCGTTACACTTTTTAGTAAACTCTCCATCTCCACAAATTTTTTTATTTTCAACTGCTTTTTTGATATAATCCATTTCCGTTCCGATAAACGGTGGTACGTTAAAATTAATCATAGTATTCTCTCCTAAAAAATAATATAAACTATACAATCATCCTGCCTAAAACATAAAAAACAGGAATAACAACAACCAATGTTCTTAACCAATATATCCATCTTTCCGTTTTTATTGATGGTATATTTAAAAACCCTAATTTAGCTCTGGGATTATTTAACACCAGGATAAATATACTTAAAATCACCACTACCGTGGCAAATATCTGCAATAATATCGTCAACATATCATTTGAAATCCAACATGAAATATCCATTCCTAAACTAAAGTTTTCTTCAACACCACTTGTTCCAAATACAAACTTAAAAACATTTTTGTTTACAACACTTGAAACAAATAAATAAAGACCACTTTGTATTATTAAAATTAGAAACAGCGAAATAGAAATAATTGTTTCCATAATTACATTAATTCGATATTTTTCTTTATCAATAACCATCAATATTGCAATAAATGGGCATACCATAACAACACGATAATACTGAAATGTTGAAAATAGTAACATAGCAAGACACGTTGCAACAATATAATATATCAAATATCTATATTTTTCATCATCATTTTGAGGTGAAGTTAAATATGCCAAAATATATATTATCAATAACATTCCAATAAATAAAGAAATAGAATTATTGTACACCACCGGAAAAGCACCACCGACCATTTCTTTTAAAAGAACAGAAATCGGACTACCTTGTGAAGCTGATTCACTAACCATTGGACAAGCCCTTGTAACAAGCCAATATATTCCTGTTGGAATAATACCTAATACGATTTTATATATAATCCTTAAAACTCTTTTTTCAAGCAATAATATAATTGCAACATATGGAATAAAGAAAAAATATTTTACAGAAATAGCCATACCAGCCAAAAAATAAAACCATTTATTCCTTCCATCCATTAAACAATACACAGCTGCTGTTGCAAATGCACATATAACTATATCATTTTGTCCTCCATAATAAACACCTATATATATAAATAGCGATGAAGCTAATAAAAACATTGCCCATTTAGCACTATTTACATCACCAGTTATTTTTTTCACAATCTTATTCACAAAAAACATTGTAATACATAAACATAAAACAAGAAATAACTTTCCCCATATATACACAAGCGGGTTATGCAGTACTTCAACTCCAAATATTGTTTTAATTATCCCTATAGGAATATTCCATATTGCCCAAATTATTAAACTATATAATGTTCCTGAAACATAATTATTCGGAGCCATATTGGGATTTTCGATAGAATACCTATAAAAATCTAATGGCTTTCCTTTTACTGTAACATCAAACATGTTTAGTGTCCATTTAATCAAATTTTCAGTATCGCCATGTATAAAGAAACACAAAATAATAAAAGAAATAATGCCAACCATTATCCATTCTATTATCAAAGGTTTATCATTATTATATATTTTTTTAATCCCGTTAATTGCTTTTTTTATCATTATTAAATTCCTCATAGGTTTCTTATATTTATAAGCATTGCAATCTCATTTTTCAATTATGCAATGCTTATAATTTAATCAACTTCAAAGATAATATACCATGTCATTAATTCAATGTTATCTATTTACGATAACTCCCTGTGTCATAGAATTTACAACCCCATCCGATGTTCTTGCTTCAACATATATCCAATATGTTCCATTTTTTGGATACCAGTTTGTCCAATTGCTTTTATTCCAATCAGAAACAAGTGACCAATGATTATTTACCACATCATACTGAAGCCATCTAAACTGCACATCGGAATCATTAGATGAATATGTAACACCAACCTGATATAAAGATGATTTATCAATCATCGCAATACCATTTAAATCAATATAATTCTTGCTAAAGTCTGTTGAAACTGCAAAACAAATGGTTTGCTCATCAAATCCACCATCACCATTTGCTGCTTCAACATGAAGCCAATAATTACCCGGCTGAGGTTTCCATGTTGCCCAGTTTCCACCATTCCAATCTGCTATTCGGCTCCACTTCTTTGTATCCAGATTATATGCCTGCCATTTAAATTTCACATTTTTATCATCCGATGAATATGCAGTTCCAACATCAATACCTGTTTTCTTTACAGACCATGTCATACCATTTAGTGTCATTGGTGTTTTTGACTTGTCTGTACCAACATTAAAACAATAAGTATATTGATCTTGTGCACCACCTTGTGTTATTGCTTCTACATGCACCCAATAATTTCCAGGTGTTGGTCTCCATGTAATCCAATTACCACTGTATCTATCAGCCAGAGTGGTCCACTTTTTAGTATCAAGATTATAAACTTGCCACTTAAATAAAACATCACCACCACTGTGATTATATCCAACACCCAAATCTATTGAATGTGGATTAATCTTCCATGTTGCTCCATTTATTTTAACATAGCTTTTTGTATAATCAATATCTGACGAAAATGCCGAATCATAGCTTGCCACCGCACCATTAGGTGCAGTAATTTCCACATGAATATAATAGCTTTTTGCTTCCGGTTTCCAGGTAACAGTAGAATCTGTGGAATCAGAAGCTAAGGTTACCCAGATTTTTTTATCCAAATCATAAGCTTGAACCTTATATTTTGGTTCACCAATATTGGAATCAGCATTAACTGTAATCCTGTCATAATCATTTTCTTGTGAGAAATCTACAGATTTTATACCAAAATAGGTTTTTGATAATCCATAATACTGTGCAATACCCAATGCATCAGCATGCCCCATCTTTTGCAAATTATCCTCATTTCCCATAAATGATGCATCTGACTTATTGGTAACAAATGCATGCTCAATAATTATTCCTGGAAAACCATTAAGTTTAGATCTTCTTATAACCCCATAATAATCCGCTAATGATCCATCCGGATATAGTGTGTTATCTTCAGAATTTCTAATTAATATTCCATGATTATTTAATCCTAACGATGTGAGATTATCCAATATTTTTTGTGACAACCCTGCCCCTTGCGAGCCAATATTACCATTATAATTTGCATTTGGATAAAATATTTTTGCTCCACTTGCTCCACTATTTCTTGATGAATCACAATGGAAACTGACGTAAGCATCTGCACCAACACTTTTTGCATACTCTACCCTTTTAGCGTTATCATCTGTAGACGTTGTTCCGGGATACGGACATGTAGACGTTGTTCGCGTCATATATACCTGAACTCCATAATATGATTCCAATTCCTGTTTACAATACTTTGCTATCTTTAGATTAATATCCTTTTCTGAAATACCATTTGCTGCTGCTCCTGTATGAGTATCATCATGTCCGGGATCTAATACAACAACATACTTTCCATTTGATGACCTTGCAAGATTTGAATAATTTTCAAGATCTGAATAATTTTCAACCTGTATTTCATTTTCATCAAGATAAGCATCCGGCTTATCCTTATCAAATCCCATTTTTTTCATGTCAAACTTTGTAGCGATTTCATTATTATAAATTGACAAATCAATCAATTCATAATCATCTAAACCTGAAGAAACCTCAAATAATAATCCTGATGACGAAATCTTGCATGAATTAATAGAAATATTCTCACCTGTTTTAGTATTTTTGACATTTAATTCAGCTTTTTCCGGAGTATCTCCTGTATATCCAACTACAATTGCCTGGTTATTTTCATCTAGCATATTAGAATCATCAAGTATCACATGAGTTATTCCGAAATCTGACTGTGCAGTTTCTGCAGTTCTTTCTGATTCTGTATTTTCAATTTGTTTCACCTGGTCAACAGCTTCTGCTGTTTCAGATGCTGATACTGTATTGAAACTAAATGATGTTACTATCATAGTCGCAGCCAGCACTATAGTTGCTGTTTTTTTAAATTGCATTTTATTTTGCCTCCTTTTTTAATAACTGAACAACTTTATCATTAACATGTAAAAGTAAATACGAAAATACAGCTATTACAACTATACAACAGGCAAATAACAAATAATTTTGCCCCATAGTTATATTATCTAAATTGAATTTTTCCACCATTCTGTAAATAATAAAATGATGAACTATAAAACATGGGTAACTGTATTTACATATTACCTTGCATATCTTTTGAATTATATCAAACTGAAGTAACTCAGAAACATATGCCAGACAGACAAATGAAGCTATCCCTACGTATGTACACTGCACAACAGAAATAAAATCCGGTTTGACTAATGTATTAATAACAACAATAACAAGGGAAATCAAAGCCATTTTCAAATTTGGCTTTTTTATAAACTTTATAAAATACATTCCAAAAAGGAATTCCGGAAGCTTTACAAACAGGGAAACATCTTTAGCACCTAATACAATTGACAGAATATATAAGACTGCTGTAATAATCGCCAACAATAACGGATATTCATTAACGCCCTTTCTCAATATCGGGAAAATAATATATATAATAATTATATACCCCAAAAACCACTCTCCCACCAGAAAAAAG
>ENA-OOWT01000045-OOWT01000045.1-human-gut-metagenome-genome-assembly--contig:-NODE-45-length-30466-cov-2.213179_pt1 | contig 30466 bp, 30 predicted proteins | sample MGYA00241619_ERZ501340 | MGnify/ENA primary metagenome ERZ501340 (study PRJEB25962, sample SAMEA2042984) | human gut metagenome | biome: human gut; feature: human-associated habitat; material: faeces... | reverse complement strand
TTCATACATATTAAACATTTCATCTGTAATACAATCTCTTACTTTTTCTAGATCGAAATTCATCCATGCTTCTTCTATTCTTACAAAAATGCCATATCCATTTAATAAGAATTTATTCGCATCAAATGAAGGAATATATTTTTTAATCTCATTAATTGCTTGCTCATTATTGGTTACTACTATTCTATTATTATTTTTTAATTTTTTGTTCTTACTTAAGGCAATTACAACTATTATGATAATAGCTGGCATAATGATAGACATAATACTACCCACCAATAATGCTAAAATTGACCCTCTCGAGCTTGCTGTTTTGCCAGAGGAACTCCTACTCGAAGAACTACTAGACGACCTTCTTTTTGATGAACTGCTTGATGATTTACTTTTCGATGAACTGCTTGATGATTTACTTTTCGATGAACCGCTTGATGATTTACTTTTCGATGAACTGCTTGATGATTTACTTTTCGATGAACTGCTTGATTTTCCACCGCTATAACTTGAATGATATCCCGCGTCTGCATTACTTTTATCTTCCAACTCACAAAATACAAAACTTGTTGCAAAAATAATTAAAATAACTGTTATAATTTTTATTGCCTTTCTAAAACTATTACTTTTTTTCATCTTTTTCTCCAATCTCTATAAAATATTTTTCAAAATCCAATCATATCTTTCAAGTTTAAAAATGGTTCCACAATATGCACATCTTCCATCCATATTTAAATCAATATTTGCACCGCAAGACTGACATTTTCTTGCTACTCCTAGTGATTTTGCCATTTTTGTTTTTGTAAATAATAGTCTCATAACTTTTTCAGTTCTTACTTCATTATCACCACTAACTATTTTTTTAGTCTGCTTATCAATTTGATAGTCTAGATATTTTGTAAGCAAATTTACTTCTATTTCAAAGTTGTCTTCGTTTTCTGAAATTTGTGTAATTCTGGTTTCAGATACATTTAATTCTCCATAAATCTGTATTACATTTCTTTCATTTAATAGTCTAACTTTTTCTTCAAATTTCTTATACAAATCATCTGAAAGAAAATGCTTTACTCTTGTTAGATCTTGTTTCATAACAGCAGTATAAAGTTGAATGAAAATGTTGTCAGCTTTTGCTTTAAATTTTGCTTCTGTAAAATCTTTATCTTCTTTTAATAAATTTTGTAATAATTCTTGCATAATTTTTATTTACCAATAAATATGGTAAAACACCCCTCCTTTATTATTTATTGTTGAAGTAATGAAACTTTCTTAGACATTACCCAATCTTTACTATCATCTACTAATTTTGAATTACAATATTCGCATATTCCTGCTGAATTTATATTTATTTCAGCTCCGCAATTTGGACATTTATCTAATTTTTTATTTTCAATGTCTTTAATAAATGTAAATTCGTATACCATTCTTATCTTTCTATTGCTATTTCCTCTTACAACTGCTTTTGTATTTCTATTAATAATATAATCATAAAATTCAACCGTATATCTCGCCTTTACTTGAAGCATGTTGTTTTGTTTGCTTGCTTGAGTTACAGCACTATTAATCAATTTAAAGTCTTTCATTATATTTTGTTCACCATTCATTTCCATGCTTGTTAATTGAGATTCATACATATTAAACATTTCATCTGTAATACAATCTCTTACTTTTTCTAGATCAAAATTCATCCATGCTTCTTCTATTCTTACAAAAATACCATATCCATTTAATAAGAATTGATTTACATCAAATGTAGGTATATATTTCTTAATCTCATTAATTGCTTGCTCATTATTCTTTATAGATGCTCCAATATTATTGATTTTTCTATTTTTGTTTGAATTTGATGAGGCTATTGATGCAATAATTATAATTGCAGTTGCAATTACAAATATAACCAATGATAAAATTATATCTTCAGTAGTTGATGAACTGCTTGAATAACTTCCCGATGAACTACTTGAGCTGCTATGACTACTCGAGCTGCTATGACTACTTGAACTACTATGACTACTTGAACTACTAGAATGTCCACCACTATAACTTGAATGATATCCTGCATCTGCATTGCTTTTATCACCAAATTCACAAAAGACAAAACTTGTAGCAATAATAACTAGCACAACTGCCATAATTTTTATTACTCTTTTAAAATTATTTCTTTTTTTCACTTTTCTTTCTCCTATCTTATAAAATATTTTTTTCTGTATAGTCATTTGTTTTTTCATTTTTATGCTCTACAATTTTTTTTATTCGATATTTTTACTGTAATGTATAAAAAGTTACAATATGACATTTTTCTTTGACTTATGACTTTATTATACAAAATTGTATTAAACAATTCAAGAGAATTATTTATATAAAAATTAAAATAGAGAGCAACTTTATACAAAGATACCATATAAAACTTCTCCCTATCTTTATTAATTTTCTTTATTCTTCAATATTCTACATTTTTAATATTCGTTTTTTATATTTTAACATATTGTTTGCTGATGTTTTAATCCAATTTACGAATTTCATTTGCAATATCACAAGTAGTATTCCAGTAAACACACCAACACTGTCTATTATTACATCAGTTATTTGTCCACTTCTACCTGGTACAAATAACTGGTGTAATTCGTCACTACAAGAATAGAGCGTTCCAACAATTAGGCTTATTAAAACTTTTTTTAGAATATTTGTATCATATGTATTAACAAAGCACATTAGAAATACACCTAATAATGTATAAATTGTAAAATGAGCTAACTTTCTAACTGGAGTTATCAATGTATTCTTTACAATACTCTTCTGATACTCATTTAAGTCTTTCGTAACAGGATGTGTATCTACAATTGTATCTATCACTTTATTACTTGTATTAGTTGATTTGGCTGAATTTTCAGATGAAAATTTAAATATTATTCCAAATATAATTAAAATACAAATAAATAAAACTGCTCTTATTTTTCTTACATCCATGATATACTCCCTCTTTTGCTTAGATTTACATTTTATCTGGCATTTGTATTCCTAATAATTCTGCTCCAGTTTTTAGTACCTTACCAACACAATAGGTTAAATACACTCTTGCTTCTTCAATTCGTTTTTCTTCTCCTATTATTCGATTTGCATTATAAAAACTGCTAAATGCTTTGGCTAAATCTATTAAATAATGAGAAAGTATAGATGGTTCGCTCTTTTGTATTACATTAATTAATATGTCTTGGAAGTCATATAATAGCTTCAAAATTTCTTGTGAATATTCATCTTCTAAAACTTCTACATCTATATTTTCTGCTACCGGAATAGCTTCAATTTTTTCTAGTATACTTTTTGTTCTAACATAAGTATATTGAATATATGGTCCTGTTTCTCCTTGGAAATTTAAAATTGTATCCCAATCAAATATTTCATCTTTTATTCTTGCAGCTGATAAATCGTTAAAAATGACAGCACCGATTCCAACTTTTTGAGCAATACTTTCTTTGTTTTCTAAATTGGGATTTTTTTCTTCTATTACATTTTTAGCTCGTAATACAGCCTCTTTTAATAAATCTTCTAATTTAACCATATTTCCTTCTCTAGTTGACATTTTTCCAGTTTTTAAAAGTACCATTCCAAAAGGAACATGTTCTAATCCTTTAATATATTTTTCTTTTAGTCCTAAAAGTTTAGCGCTTTCAAATACTTGTTTAAAATGTAAAACCTGCTCATATGATGTAATATATAAACATTTATCAAAGTCATATGTCCTTGCTCTATACAGTATTGCTGCTAAATCTCGTGAAGCATATGTCGTTGAGCCATTTGATTTTATAATCATACAAGGTGGCATTTTTTTATCTTCTAATGATATAACTTTCGCTCCTTGTGATTCTATAAGTTTTCCTGTTTTTTCTAAAATTTCAATAACTTCTGGAACCTTAGGTGCAATAAATGCTTCCCCATCCCATGAATCAAATCTTCCGCCTAATAAGTCATATATTTTTTGAAATTCTTTTAAACTTAACTCTCTAAATTTGTTCCATAAATCTAGACAATATGAATCTCCATTTTCTAGCTTTTTAAAATTATTTCTACACTCTTCTAATACATTTTCATCTTCTTTGCAAAGTTCATTAATTCTTATATATATTTTAGTTAACTCTTCTATAGGATTCTCGTCAATATTATATTCATTTTGCCATCTCTTATATCCTTCAATCATCTTTCCAAATTGCGTTCCATAATCTCCTAGATAGTTTAATCCTATCACATTATATCCTAAATATTCATGTATATTATACAACGCTCTTCCTATAACCGTTGAACGTAAATGACCTATATGAAATGGCTTTGCAATATTAGGATGTGAATAATCAATTACTATATTTTTTCCTTTTCCAATTTCAGATTTTCCAAATTCTTCTTGCTTGCTTATTTCTTTTATAACTTCTTTAGCAAGTATATCTTTTTTTATATAAAAATTCAAATATCCTCCTACTACTTCCATTTTTTCAATATCTGAATCTAATATATCTATTTTTTCATTTATTTCCTCTGCAATTATTTGTGGAGATTTTTTTAATTCTTTCGCAAGTCTAAAACATGGAAATGCAAAGTCTCCCATATTTGCATCTTTTGGTTTTTCTATAAAACTTAATACATCTATATTATCTATTTGTATAGCTTTTTTTACTTTTTCTGCAATTTCTTCTTTAAAATTAACCATATTTTTCCTCTTCTTTCTTTTTTATCATGTAAATATTATAACTAGTTAACGGATAAAAGTCAAATAAAAAAACGCCTATTTTGGCGTCTTTTATTATTATCTTAGATATAAATTGTAAAGAAAGATAATACGAATTTAACTACATAATAAATAGCTTCTACAATTATGAATTTTTTTATTGCACTATCATCTTCTTTTTCATCATTTAATTCTTTAATAGCAAAGAATGCAAATACTGTTGCAATTATTCCTAAAAGTCCATTTACTGGTGAAGTAATTCTGTAAGCTCCTGGAATTATAGTAAGTAAACTAATAACTTCTGCTACAGCTTTTGGAGCAAATGCTGCAATTATTGTAATTGCATTTGTTAAGAAAGATTTTTTATTTTTATTATTCATTATATAAATAATTCCTGATAAAACAGCAATTGAAATTATTGGAGTTAATATACTCTTTATAATTGAAAAGAATGAACTAAATATTGTTTTAAATATATAAGATATACTGTATCCACTAATTCCATAAGTAAATAATGATGATAAAACACTCTCTACTGAATTTAATAAAGATGCTACTATCCATATAACAAGAATTACTATAGCTGTTTTAAAGAATGCATTTGATTTGTCATGTGCAATTTCACCAATTACTTTTATTGGTTGTTTTAAAAATCTTGAAAAATAATTCTTTGCTTTTTCAGTTTCTTGTTTCATATCGATATTTTTGAAAGAGTCTTTTACTTGATTTACTGTTTCTTTAGCCTCCTTCTTAATGTTTTCTGCATTTACATTGCTTTGATTATTTTGATTGTTTTCTTCCATCTTTGTTTTCTCCCTTCTTTTATTTATTTTATTATATTTTAATCGCCTAAACATATTCCTATGCTTCTGGCGGTTTTAACTAAATCATCGTCCATTGTTACTTTTCTTATATTACTTTCTTTTGTATTACCCGATACAGCTCCAATTACCTTATTTTCACCTACAACATCTTCTAATGGTACAGAACTTACTTTTCCATTTTTTATTACTGTTAATCTATTGAATTTTTCTTCCATTGCAAGTTCCATAGCTTTTGCACCATATTTTGTAGATAAAACCCTATCAAATGCAGTTGGTGTTCCACCTCTTTGCATATATCCAAGCACTGTGCACCTTGCTTCTAACCCTGTTAGTTTTTCAAGTTCTTTTGCAACTTTTTCTCCTGCACCACCAAGTTTTGTATTATCTACTCCAATTCCATTGCTTCTTGTTTCTGCAACCGTAATTGTTCCACCTTTTGGCATTGCACCTTCTGCAACAACTACAATACTAAATTCTTTTCCATTTTTTCTTCTCTCTTCAATTTTTCTTACTGCACTATTTATATCATAAGGTATTTCTGGAATTAATGCAATATCAGCTCCCCCTGCTATTGCAGATTCAAGAGCAATCCATCCTGCATATCTTCCCATTACTTCTAATACCATAATGCGATGGTGTGTTTCTCCTGTTGTATGCAAACGATCTAATGCATCTGCTGCAACAGAAACAGCTGTATTATATCCAAATGTAATTTCTGTACACGCAACATCATTATCAATTGTTTTAGGCACTCCAATTACATTTATTCCTTTTAATGAAAAATCTCTTGCAGATTTTTGAGTTCCGTCTCCTCCTAAAGTAAATATACAGTCGAACCCATCTTTTTTTACATTTTCCACACATTGATCAGATAAGTCTTTATAAATAATTTCTCCATTTTCTTCTACTACTTTATAATTAAATACATTTGCATTTGTAGATGAACCAATAATTGAACCACCTTTAGGTAAAATTCCTGATGCTGAACTACTATTTACTGTACTTAAACGTACATAGTTATTTTTTAATAGTCCCCTATATCCATCTATAAATCCATAGCATTCTATATTATTATGTTCTGCTGTTTTTACAATTGCACGAATAACAGCATTAAATCCTGAAACATCTCCGCCCATTTGCAAGTATTGCTACTTTTTTTATCATATGTTGCTCTCCCTTCATTAAACTTTATTTCTTAAGTATCACCAATATTATACCAACTTTTTTATTTTTTACAAGTATTAATTAAAATTTTTTATAAAGCTTTGTTTTTATAGATTTATAATTTAGCATTTAAACGACTGTATAACAACTAATTTAATAATACTTACCCAAAATTAAGGACACACACAGATATATTAAAAAGCAAAATAAAAAATGTAAGTGCAACTCATATAATTGCCCATACATTAAATTTATTATTTATTACTAATATGTACATTGTCAATTTCTACTTTAAGTTCTCTTGTTATGATATTTTGAATTTGTGCTGTTTGCTCTCCGAGTTAATGTATCTGCCTTTACAATAGCACTAACACTTGAATCATTTACAAAAATTACAACCTCTTCAAATCCTTTTGTCTTAATTAAATTTTCTGTAATCATAATAGAATTTTTAAGATCGTTAATTTTCTTTACTTCTGTTTGAGCAATAGCTTTTTGTTCTGCAGAAACTGATGCATTTTCTATAATTTTTTCATAACTTTCAAGCATTTGTGAATACATCGTATCTCTTCCTAACTTTGAATTTGCGAAATAATCGTCTTTACCTATTTTACTGCTTGAACTTGTCTGTATTGTAGTATTATCTGTTTTATTTTGATTTACTTCATTTGTATTTTGTGAACTTTCATTTGTAGTTTTTGTTTCATTTTCTACAACATCATTTGAACTAACAAGTTTAGCATCACCAATTCCAGCAACCTCTTCTGAATTCATTAAGCTACTAGTAGCTAACAAATTCTTTTTATCTCCAGTAGAATAGTTTAAATACCCTGCTGTAATAAGCATAAATGCAATAACAAAAATAATAATCTGATTTCTTTTTAAAATTTTCAAATCTAATTTCACTCCTTTACTAAACACTGCCATAAGACATTTAAAATTTATTTTTTCATTTCAAATACTTGAATTTTATGTGTTGCAAGACCTGTTACTGCTTCTGTTGCTTGAATAATATTTGTTTTAATTTGTACATTTTGAGCTCCCTCAGCAGTTATAACTGCCCCTTCAATTTTTGGATTTATTATACTTTGTGTAATAGGTGTTTTTGTTCCATTTGTTTCTTGATATACAACATCTTTTTTACTACTATTTTCATTAATCGTTCTTTTTCCTCCTTCCTTATCTGTTTCTTCTGTTATACTTTCTTGTGAATTTTCATTATATAGTGGAACAAGTTGGCTCGTTCTTGAATAAGTAACTAATACCTTTACTTTGCCAACGCCATCTATTTGCGAAAGTATATTTTCTAATCTTCCTTCTATATTATTATCTTCTTCATTATTATTGGTTTGATTAGAATCTGTTTGTGCCAGCTTTTTGTTATCCATAGTTTTATTTTGTGTATTTTTATCTTTATCACCATTCCAAATTGTATTTATTGCAATAATAGTAACAATTAGAATAATAACAAATACAACTAAACTTTCTATTGTTTTTTTATTGTCTTTTTCACTTTTCTTTATAACTAAATCTTTAACCTTCTCAAACTTTTCTTTCATCATTTGGTTTTCTTATACCTCCTAACGAATTTCTATATTCTTTACAGCAATATCATATTGACTGCTTAAGTATTCTTTTAAGTTATTTGCTTTTTTTTCAGAAATCGTATATTTTTTTTCTTCTTTAGATTCACTATTTTGTTTTGATATATCAACTTTTACTTTTTCAACATGCTCTACTATTGTAACAACTTTCTTTTTACTCCCATTGTCTTTTGTTTCTTCAGACTGTTGTTCTCCTGAAACAACAACTAAAATTTTATTTATGCTATATTTTTCATCGTCAGAAATTTCAACATTTACTTCTTGAACGATATATCCTTTTGATTGAATTTTGTTTTTTATATCACTTTTCAAATTCATTTCATACATAGACTTTATACTTGTTACGTTTTTCTCTTCTAGGTTCTTAGATGAAACCTCTAATGTATTTTCTTCATTTTCAAAATTAAATATAGAATCTGCATCAATTGAATTTGAATTGTTAGAAAATTGGTTTACAATTGGAGTTACTATAACGAATAATATATATACTCCAATTACAACTTTTATGTATTTTTTTGATGATCCTTCTGGAAGTATCATTTCTATAATGCTTGCAATTATTACTGCTACAATAATTCCTTGTGCCCAACTACTGATAAACGCAACCATTATTTTCCCCCTTATTTTTTATTTCAATATTACCTATACATAAGACCACTATTAGATATTTTTACAACTAATGTTACTCCTATTATTAGCATAACAGATATACTACACATAATTGCGAGCAACAATTTGAAGGTATCTCCCATTTGTTCTAATAGTTTTATTATTTTTTCATCAGCAATTGGTTGACATAGTGCAGACAGTAAGTAATACATTGCCATAAGAATAATTAATTTAATAATTGGTTTAATACAAATACCTATAATAATAATTGCTCCTACAATTCCAAGTGCATTTTTTAGAATTGAACTACAGCCTATTACAGTATCTACGGCATCACCTAAAATTTTACCTACAACTGGAATGAAACTTGAAACTGCAGCTTTTGTAGTTTTTGCTGTTAATCCATCTACACTACTACTTAAAGTTCCTTCTAGTGATACAACTCCTACAAAAATTGTAAGTACAATTCCTAAAATCCATACTACACTTGATTTAAAGAATTTTGAAAGTTTATCTATTTGTAATTTATCTGATATTTTTGATACAATTCCTAAAGCTGTTGCCACAAGTACAATTGGTATTATAATATCTTTTATAAAGTTTCCAATAAATGTTATTATAAATAGTAATATTGGTTGTACAATATTAGCTGATGCAATACTTCCAGTTGTCATCATTAAAGTAATTAAAATAGGAATTAATGAATTAATAAATCCTACTAAATTGTCAATTGATTCTTTTACTATTGCCAAAATATCCGAAAAGTTAGTCATAATTAGTGTAACAATTAATATGTATTGAACATAATATGTTATTTGAGAAATGCTTTTATTTCCTAATCCATCACTTATGCTTTTTAGAACACTATGTATGATAATTATTACTAAAATGCCTCCGATTGTTGTAATTGAATTTGCAAACTCTTTTCCAAATAATTTCCAAATGTTTAGCATTATTTTTTTGTTTTCAATTTTTCCACTTATTGCTGAGTTTAAAACATCATTCATTTGTGTATCTGAAAATACATCTTTTGTATAATTATTAGCCTCTTTCATAAAATTTGGTATATTAAGAGAGTCCATTTGTGTTTCTATTATATCTGAATTATTTACATTATTTGTTTCCTCTATTGCTAAACAAGCTTTGAAACTTGATATGAGAATGAAAAACAGTATTAAAATACTTGTTATTTTAAATAGTTTACTGTTAGCCTTTATTTTCAAACATTTTTTTCTTCTGTTTAAAGTCTCCACAAAAATATTCTCCTCATTTATAAATTGCAAGTTATATTTTTTACATACACTTTTTTTGTAGACTTATGGTAATACTTTTAAAACTGTTTCTAATAAGCTTGAGATAATCGGAATAGATATTGCAATTATTGTTACTTTTCCTCCAATATCAATTTTGGATGCAATAGCCGATTCGCCTGAATCTTTACATATGCTTACAGCGAATTCAGTAAGTAAGGCAACTCCTGTAATTTTTATTAATAAATATAAAAAGTCGCGATTAATAGTTGTTTTATCTGCTAGGTTAGATAAAAGTGTTATAATTCCAGATACCTTTCCTAAAACTAAAGTCAAAATTAGTACTCCTGCAATCACTGATATGTATATTGCAAATTCCGGTCTGTGCTGTTTAATTATTATGGTCATTATTAATGAAATTAACCCAATTCCAATTATTTTAATAATATCCATTATTAATTTCCTCCAATGCTTTCTATAAGTTAAATATTGTTCTTACAGTATTAAATAATGTACTAATTTCTTTTATAACCATTGTTAAAACAATAACAAGTCCTGCTAAAGTTGTCATCATAGCTTGATCTTCTCTTCCTGCTCTAACTAAAACCTGATGTAATACTGCAACTAATATTCCTATTGCGGCTATTTTAAATAATAAATTAATATCCATCTTTGCACCATCCTTTATCATTTGTTTTTTAAATTAATATAATAACAATACCAAGTCCTGCAACCATTCCGAGTGTTCTATATAATTTCTCGTTTTTATTTTTTGCTTCATTTGCTTCTTGTATTTGAATATTTAGAAAATCATCAACTAATTTTATTTGATTAATTTGCCCTTCTATGTCTGTTTGTCCAAGTAATTTTCCAAGTCCATTTAACACTTCCTTATCTTTAGGAAGTAAATTAGTATTTGAATTATAGATTGATTCATTCCATGCTTTTTCTGCTGGCATATACTCTATTTTTTCTGCACAGTTTCCGAAAATTTTAGCAATATTGCCATATACTTGTGTTTCGATTTCTCTAAAAATTACTGGAATTGACATATATGTAAATTTCATTTTTACTTCAAACATATGTAATGCTTTTTTTATTTCTTGTAATTCCTTTAGTCTGTTCGAATATTTTTTTGCAATTAATATTCCAATAAAAGATGTTCCTCCAAAAATCAAAGTTAATGTTATATATTTAATTACCCACATTTTCAATTAATCTCCTTATATTTTAAATTTACAAAATTTGAATTTATATTTATATATATGCAAAGCTTGTCTATTTTAGAACAAAAACATATAATATAATCTGTTTTTTATTTAAATTTTTGAATTTTATACTTTGGTTTTTACACAAATTTTACTGTAAATTTTAACTTGCTCTTTTCTTGGCATCTAAATCTATATATGTATTTTTACTTTTATTTAGCTCATATACTTTTTTTATGTGCCCTCTTGCTTTATTATCTAGTAAAATAATTCTTTCAATTATATTTTTTTGAAGTAATTTTTCAAGTTCTGAGTTTGATAAAATTTCTTCTAAACTGTTTCCATGTGCTGAAAAAACTCCCTTTACACCTGAACAAATAGCATATTCAATTGCCTGTACATCTTCACTTTTTCCTATTTCATCTGCAATAATCACTTGTGGTGCCATAGAACGAAGCGCCATTTTTATTCCCAATGGTTTTGTAATATTTTCTAATACATCAGTTCTTGTTCCTATATCATTTTGTGGCTCACCTTGATACATAGCAGCAATTTCTCCTCTTTCATCTACAACCGATACATTTAAACCGTGAAAATATATTTCAGGAATTCCGCTACTTATTTTTCTAACTAAATCTTTTAATAACGTTGTTTTTCCTGCTCCTGGACTTGAAACAATTAAAGTATTATAAATTTGATTTCTTTGAATATCTAATATGTATCTTAATATTGAGTTACTACAATCCAAAATCTGATGTGCAATTCTAAAATTTAAAGATGATATATACCTAATATTAATTATCTTTCCATTTTCTACAACAACATCACCGGTAAGTCCAACTCTATGTCCCCCTTTTATTGTTATATACCCATTTACAATTTGATTTTGGTATGAATAAACAGACTGGTCACATATTTTTTGAAATATCTGCATAATTTCCATTTTATTTACTTTATATGGTATTATTTTTTCTTCACTACTAAGTTTAATAATACAATATTGGTTAATTCTTAACCTAATTTCTTCTACTTCTTTTTTTCGCTCTTTTATATTTTTATAAATTTCTAAAGATATTGGTTGTGGGAAATTTTTAAGTACCTCTTCCAATTTGCTTGTCCTCCTTATTTTAATAATTAATTTTCTTATTAACATATATATTCATATCTTTTCTTTTTATTACTATTATTTAAAATTTCTTAAAAAAAATGAATAATACTTTCTAGCATTATTCATTTTTTTATATTTTCTTATTTATATTATAGTTTTATTTATTCATCCCAATTATGATATACGTTTGTTACATCATCTAAATCATCTAACATATCTAGTAATCTTTGCATTTTAGCTTCACCTTTTTCATCTAATGTAACATATGTGGTAGGTACCATTTGTACATCAGCTTCTAAGAATTCTAGTCCTTGTTGCTCTAATTTTTCTCTAACAGATGAAAAATCTTCTGGAGTAGTTGTTATTTCATAAACTTCTTCTTCTGCCGAAAAATCTTCTGCACCGCTATCTATTGCAAGTAACATTAAATCATCTTCTGAAATTTCAGATGATGCTCTATCTATTACGATTACTCCCTTTTTATTAAATAGATAAGATACACAACCTGTTGTTCCTAAGTTACCACCTGATTTATCAAATGCATGTCTAACATCTGCTGCTGTTCTATTTTTATTATCTGTACTTCCCTCTACAATTACTGCTACACCATTTGGTCCATATCCTTCATATAATACTTCTTCATAATTTGCAGAATCTGCTGAACCTGCAGCTCTTTTTATTGCATTATTTATTGTATCATTTGGCATGTTTGCTGCCTTACACTTTGCAATAATATCTTTTAATTTAGAGTTTCCTGCTGGATCTGGTCCTCCTTGTTTTACTGCAACTAATAATTCTCTTCCTAATTTTGTAAATACTTTTCCTCTAGCTGCATCTGCTTTTCCTTTTTTTGCTTGAATATTATGCCATTTGCTATGTCCTGACATGGTTAATTCCTCCTTATCTTTCCTTTATTTTCAGACTTTTTGGGTCTTATATATTAGTGTTTCTCCATTTTTTTGATACCCTAACTTTATTAATCTTTACGATTTTCTAACAAATTACATTTTTTATTGTAACATACTTTTTTTCATTTGTGTAGCTTTTTTACAAATAAAATTTGTATGGGTTGTAGATATTCTTATGAAAGAAAAAAATAGACCAGTTTTGAATAAACTAATCTATCTCTTATATTATCTTACTATTTCCTCGTCATTGTTGTTTATTTATAAATTCTTCACCTTCTAGTTTTTTATCAAATTTTATATATGGGATAATCTGCTGTAATCTTCATGTTTTGTGCTTTAAAGTCAGAATCATATGTTTTTAAATTCCTTGTATTTCACCTGTAACTAGTATCATCACAAGTATAATTTTGAATATTTATTCTACTTTACTTTTATATACATTGCTCTAATTATGTCTAATATTGTATTTCTTCTTAATTTTCTTTAATAGCATGTAACACTATTCTGTACTTATTGTTATTTGCGCATGTTGATAATGTTAATATATCATCATCTTTTGAAACATCCACACTAAAATCTTTAATACTTCTTTTCTTTAAGGTTTTTATAAATTTTTCAAACTCATTATCATTTTTAAATTCTGTTTTAATATAATAATCTTCATTTTCTATTTTATAAATAGAAAACACTTTATAAATACATTTTTCATTTTCAGTATATAAAGTGATATCGGTGTTTTTTTCGTTTTCGTACCAATCAGAATTTAATATGTTTTTCATACTACCAAACATTGAGCTATCTCTCATATTGTGTCCATAAATTATAATATTTTTATCAGTATTGTCAAACTTATTTCTATAATCTGCAAAAATCCATCCTGCTGAATTATTACTTTTATCAAAACTATGGTTTAAGTAAAAGCTATTATTTGTTCCTTTTACTACAGGATATTCAACATTTGTATTGTTTACTTTAAGCCATGCAATAGTTTCGTTATTTTGCTCTTTTAATTTATTGAAGTTTACTGTATATTCCTCTTTGTTTTCACCTTCGTTTTTTCCTTCAACAATTACTGTACTTTTTATTTGTTCTACTATTTTATTGTTATTTGTTTTATCTTTATACCATTTAAAGATTTTAATTCCAGAATATATTAATATAGAAAGTAAGATTATATATAGAATAAGATTTAAAATTGCTTTCTTATATTTTTTATTCCTTTTTCTTCCCATTATTTACATTATCCTTTCGTATATAAAGGCTAGCCAATAACTCCAGCTAGCCTTCATATATTGCCTCACTATTCTCTTACTTTTTTCTGTTTACTACTGTTAATGCTCCAATAGTTGCTATAGAAGCTACAAATAGCATTACACTTGTTGTAATATTATCTCCTGTTTTTGGATTATTTGTTTCATTTTTTGAAATACTTGTTGTTTTTGTATTATCTCCTTCTTCAACACTTGTTGCTATAATTCCATATTGGCTTAAATGTGATGTTTCAAATACTATGTATCCATCTTCTACTGTTGCTGGCAAAGTTTCTTTTATTTCATTATCTGAAATATATACTACTTCATATTTGTTAAATCCTTTTAGGTCTTCTGGTAATGCGACTCTTATTTTCATTTTACTATCACTAATTCTAACAACTTCACCATTTTCTAATATATTAATATCTACCACATATTTAACATTTTTGTCTGTTAAATCTTTTTTTACTTCTACAGGTTTAATATCTAGTTTGTAGTTTTTATTAACTTCTTTAGTAAATTCAATTTTTGCTTTTGTTTCTCCTGTACTTTGAATTTCCTTTACAGTTTCTTTAACAGGTTGTTCAGGTTTTGTAGGTGTAGGAGTTATTGTTATTTTGGTCGTAACATCAAATGACTGTTCATCATAAGAACTTCCACATACATATCCAACTTCTTGTCCATTAATTTTTAATTTGGTATTTTGTCCAAAAAACCACTTTTCTCCACCTTCAGCTGTAGTTACTAAAGCTAATTCATAAGTATATGTTTTGTCTTTATCAAATGCTGTTATTAGTTTTCCTCCTAAGTAATCAATGTGATCTACATCATTAAACCAATCTACTGAAGTTATTCCAGCATCATTAGTTCTCCATAATTCAAATACAAACTTATATCTATTATCTGAAATTGTTCCAGTAAATACTGGTTTATCACCGTCATTGAATTTTAAGGTTACATTATTAATCTCAACAACATCAATTTCTTGTTTTTGTACAGGTTTAGTTGGTTTTATTGTCTTTATCGCTGGAACAAATATTGACTTTTTATCTTGTCCAACACTCATTGTATTTACTTTTTCACCATTTACATAAACTTCTGTATTATCAGCAAATGTATATCCGTCTCTTGCCTTCAAAGATATAGTATACATATAACTCTTTCCTTCTTCAAAAGTAGTTATTTTTTTATCTTGTGCTAAAGCGTTATTTTTATCATCATCAGAATACCAAAACTTAATTGGAACAAGTTCTCCATTTTCAGCAGTTTCCATCTCCTCCCAATATTCGTATTCTATATCATAGTAATATGCGGTGTCACCACTTCTTATAGCATAAGATTCTGGTTTATCTCCTGCATTATAATTAAATTTTACAGCATTAATTTCAACTTTACCAATTTCTGTTGTTGCAAATACTGTTATTGGTGCAATACACATTGCAACCAAGAGCATTAACATAGTTATAATAAATATCCTACTTTTTTTCATTTTACTCCTCCTTAATGTTTTCTTGATTTTTTACTTTTTTTTATATTAACTATTACTAATGTAATAATTCCTAATATAGCAATTATAAACAATACAATGTACACTATAACATTATCACCTGTTTTGGGATTTATACTATTGTCTTTTTGATTATTTTCTAGTGTTGCATTTTTACTTGCTATTGCATAATTTGAAAAACTTGTTGTAAAAAATGTTATTGTATTAGTTTCACTATTATAAGTAGTTGGTATTACTTCATAAGTTCCATCATGCTTTTCATGAACAATTACAACTTCATTTCCATCTATTTCATTTTCTAATTTTAATGTGATTTTTGCAGGATTGTTTAGTTCTTTTAATTCATTTTTCCAAACATCCTCTTGTGTACCTTTATATATAACTTGTGATAAACTAATATCTAAATATGAAGAAATATTATAGCCGTTTGCGCTTTTTTCAAAGTTTGTTATTTGTTCTTTTGATAAATTAATATCTTCAACTGATAATACAACTGAACCAGTATCTATTTCTTTTCCACCTAGTTCTATTGTTCCATTCTTTACTTTGTCAGATTTTGCATTTACTTTATCATCAACTTTTTCAAAAATTCCACTAATATGAACATTGGTATCTGGCATAACATACTCAAATGTAGATTGTTCCTTTCCTGCAATCAATTTTTTTTCATTTATTATAATTGAAGTTAGTTGGTAGCCATAATCTGGTTTTAATTTTAATATCACTTTAGACCCAGGTATAATACTTGCCCATCCATTATTTTTATTTAAATCCTGATTAACATTATTTAGACCTACTGAATTCCCATTTGGATCTTTAATATCTAATATTTCTATCGTTCCATTTTTTAGTAATTCATTATCTTTAATCGATGAATTATTTGTTTTATCAGAATCCCATATTATTGTTTTTGGTACATTTGAAGTATCTTTACTTTTAGTTACATTTATTTCATATTTTTTAGCAGGTTCTACTTCAAATTCTGCTCTATCTGTTGTTCCATTAGGTAATGTCATATACATTCCATTAATAAAAACATCTCCTATGTTTCCGTCACCAAAAGCAAGTTGTATTGTAACTTTATTTTTTATGTTTCCTGTTGCATAACCTTTAGCAATACCTTTTACATTTGCTGATTCTGCTCCGACTCTTACACCATTTAATGATATTTCCATACCGAAGCCATTATATGTTCCTTTTATTTCAATATCTTGTGTTGGAACGGCAATTATATTTAACTTACAATTAAAGAAATATCTTGAATAAAAGTCATCCCTTGTTTCATTAATAATAACACTTCCTGACCCTTTGTAAGCATTAAGAATAGCATCAGGATCTCCAACTAGTATTTTTCCATCTTCATAATCTGTCGAATTATATGTTAATTTTGATTTATAAAGTTTAACATAACTAAAGTTTAAATTATAAGATTTATTTTCATCTAAATTGATTATGTTCATTACTATTTTATTTTCCTGCTTATTTCCTACCATTTTTATTATTGCTTCAGAACTATCTTCTGTTTTATCAAGACTGGCTTTATCATCATTTACAACAATTTTATAATATACTGTTCCTTCTAAATCTGCCATAGCACTTAATGCTTTAGATAGATTATCTTCTTTTGTAAAATCTATAATATAATCTTTATTTTTTTCTAAATTAATATCAGTTGTTACCTGGTAATCATCATAATGAGGTACAACAGTTGTATTTACTTTTATTCCAGAGCCTCCTGTAACATCAGTAACTCCTGCATAAACATAGCTATTTAATAAAAGGATTGCAATTATTGTTACTATAATAAATATTCTTTTTGTCTTTGCCATTTATTTTCCCTCCCTTCTACTAATATTTCGCTTTCATTTTATCATAATGTATTATAATTCGTTTGCAATCGCCAAATTTTCACTGACAATTTGGTGATTGTTTTTATTATACATTTATGCTATATTATAATAAATTTAAATTATTAGTATTGGAGGTTTTTATGACTTTTTGTGAACAATTAAATAATTATATAGAACAAATTGAATGTTCTTCTCAAGAACTTGTTAGTGCTTCTGGTTTAACAACTTCTGTCATCAGCCGTTATCGTAGAGGAGATAGAAGACCAAATATAAAAAGTAAACAATTAGGTCAACTTGTAGATGGCTTATTTAAACTTTCTAATGAAAAAAAATTAGATATTACTAGAGATGAAATTTATTCTACTTTATCTACCACATTAAATGATATTAGTATCAACTTTGAACAATTAAGTAAAAATTTTAATGAACTTATTACAACTTTAAATATCAATATAGCGGAATTATCTCGTTTTAGCAACTATGACTCTTCATTACTTTCTAAAATTCGTAATGGAACAAGAAATCCATCAAGTCCTAAGGAATTTACCCAAAAAGTATGTGATTTTATCGTAAAAAAATATAATACAATAGATGATAAAAAAGCAGTATCACTTCTTATTGATTGTCCCCTAGAAGATTTAGGAAATGATTCAAGTTATTTTAATAAATTATTAAACTGGTTTTCTACTAATTCAGCTCAATCTCATAATTATATAAATGATTTTTTGAATAATTTAGATAAATTTGACTTGAATGGATATATAAAAGCTATACATTTTGATGAGATAAAAGTACCTTTTGTTCCTTTTTATAAACCCACTTCTAAAACTTATTATGGTATAGAGGAAATGAAAAAAGGAGAATTAGATTTTTTCAAAGCTACTGTTCTTTCAAAGAATAACGATACAATTTTTATGTGTAGTGATATGCCTATGGAGGATATGGCACAAGATATTGAGTTCGGTAAAAAGTGGATGTTTGCTATTGCAATGACTTTAAAGAAAGGATTTCATTTGAACATTATTCATAATTTAGATAGACCGTTTAATGAAATGATGCTAGGTTTAGAGAGTTGGATCCCAATTTATATGACAGGACAGGTTTCTCCATACTTTTTAACTGGATTACAAAATAATGTTTATTGTCACTTTAATTATGTGTCTGGAACTGTTGCTCTTTATGGAGAATGTATAAGTGGCTATCACGATAAAGGTAAATACACATTAACTACTAATAAAAATGATATATCCTATTATAAAACAAAGGCAGACTGCCTATTAGCAAAAGCCTCACCTCTTATGAATATATATAAAGAAGATTCTAAAAATGCTTATTTTGCATTCTTATCTTCAGGTGTAAAAATCAAATCTAATCGTAGAAGAATTTTATCTTCTTTACCAATTCATACTATTTCTGATGATTTACTTTTTAGGATTTTAAAGCGCAATAGCGTTCCAAATGAAGATATTGAAAAAATACAAAAATCTATAAAGGAAATTAAAAATATGGTAACAAATGTAATAAAAAGTAATTTAGTTAAAGACGAAATATTAAAGCTTTCAAAAGAAGAATTTGAAGAATCGCATCTTTCACTTTTTCTTGCAGATAGTTTTTATGATAAAAAGGTTTATTATACCTACGAAGAATACCTAGAACATTTAGATTTAACTAAAGAATATGAAAAAAATAATAAAAATTATAAGCTAAGTGTAAACAATAATAATACATTTAAAAATATACAGGTTTCAATCTGTGAGAAAAACTGGGTTATGATTTCAAAAGCAAATAGTCCTTCTATTCATTTTGTAATTCGTCATCCTAAACTAAGAAATGCAATTGAGAGTTTTATTCCACCTATTGTTGAATAAAAAGGTATAACTATAACTTTTTATTCAACCAAGGAGCTCTTATCTTCCTAAATGATTTATTAAGACATTATCATAAATGACACTATCATCAAATTGGTATAATGTTTACAAAAAAAAAATAAGATATTCCTGTTATTCGTTGGATTTACGTTTGCAGCAAAATCATGTAAAAGTCACTACAAAATTGATAAAAATGAAATTTTAAATGTAAAGTGGCTTTATTATGAAGAATTAATTTCCATGAATAAAGATTTAAGATTATACTATTGGATAATAGATGCTCTACAAACTTAAAAAAATAATAAGATTATGAATTTGAATATAACAAAAGTAGACAATGATGTTATAAATAGGGTAGAGAAATAACAAGATTGTTATTGTCCCTCCCATTGTATCGTACGTACAGTTCTCGTATACGGCACTACATTCATATAGTTTAATTACAAACTATTAAGGTAATATTATCAATTTTCTGTTCGTAGGTTCAGGAATTTTGCTACCCAACTTTCTCCATCCCAACATTACTGCTTTAGACTTGTGGTTCACTATAATTGGCAGTAAATACCCGTGAATAGTCTTTCCCAGCTAGATTAATTTCCATGCCTGGCACACATAAAAACATACTTCTATAATAAATGTTGGGGTGGTTATAGCAATATAAGTGTTAAGTAATTCTTTGTGGTGTAATATAATTTCCTTTATTTTAATTTCATCATCATTAATTGATTGTTACATCAAATCCGTTAAAGCATATTTCAATTTATTTTCATCATAACAACCTGCATGAGTAGTCAAATTATCATAATGCAGTACCTCATTTTGGAACAAAATATTATCCTACCTTTTGTTTCTTTTTTGAAATAATATTATTCATTATAATAAACAGTATCGCAAACGCTAATATAACCAACATATTATTAAATACAGGTTTTAGTGTTTCAAAATTTATAGTCTCCATTGTCTTTAATAAATCATTTGAATTAATATACCAATAAGCTGGTAAAATATGAGCTATATTTAATACTGCCTTTGGCAACCATTCAGCTGGTACAAAAGCTCCACAGAGAAAAGCTGAACCCAATGCCACTACATTTACAATTCCATTTATAGCATTTTTATTACTTACAATAGTAGATATTAGTAACGCAATTGTTAAAGCACAAAAAGTAAATACAAATGTATTAAGTAAATACATAAGTCCTCTTGCTGTAAATATAATATTTCCTAATAATATTAGACCTAATACCACATATAAAAACCATACAATTACAGAATACATAAAGCTTGCAAATAAAATTAACCTATTATGCTCCTTATAATTCATACTACTAATTATAGTTCTTTTATTTACTGTTTTTTCGTGAAAACTTGATAATACAAGACAGATAATAAAAATAACTACTGCCATAATGCTATAACTTGCAAAATTAAAGTATGATGCTACTTTAGTCATTTTACTTGCATCTAACTTTGAAGTCATTTCTACTGACGATTTTTTTGATAAATTATTATTAATAGCTTCTATTAATTCATCTTCATTGTTTATATTATCTTTATATATATTTTGTATTTGAACATATCTTGATAACATCATTTCTGCAAGACTGGCACTATAATCTCCTGTTGATTTTATATTTATCTCCGGATTTAGTCCATTTAGTACATCTTGGCGATAATTTTCTGGTATATAGATTACATAGTTTATATCTCTATAAAATAGAGCATCATTTATTGCTTCTTCATTATTTTTAACATTAATAATATTCGAATTTTGCTTTAGATAATCAACTAAATTTTTAGTAATTCCTATCTCTTCATCTTTATTTATAATTAGGATATCTGGCTTACTATCTACAAAAGTAGTTTCTGTATCGTTTGTAGACATATTAATTCCACCAAAAATAATAAGTATAACTGTATAAAGAATAATTGTTCCTTTATATTTATTTATAATTTTCCAAAATGTTTTAAATACTGTCATATTTTTGCCTCCTTAATCCCTTATATGATATAAATATCATTAAGGCAGAAAATATTAGTAAACTTATAACATTAAAATAAAATCTATCTAATGTATCATAATAATAAAGTGAGTAAAATCCATCTGTTATCATACTTGCTGGATTAATTTTATTTAAAATAGGAACATTTTTATCAATTACATACTTCATAGTAATTCCCATCATTCCTGATAAAAAACATGCAACCATAGTTACCGCAATTAAAATTCCGATTTTAGCATTTTCATTTGATTTAACCAAAGTTGAAACTGCAACTCCTAAAGATAAACCAGCAAGAGACCCAATACATGCAAGTAGTATTATAAGCGGTAAATTTGTTCCATAGTCCACTTTTAAAACAAAAATTGTAAATACAAATAATAGTGCCATTCCAATTAGTTGAACAACATAACTTGCACATAGACTTCCTAAAAGCATCGTACCTTTACGAACAGGTGATACAGAAGTTCTTTTTCCAACTGCATTCATATTGGCAAGTTTAAAATTCGTAGTAAACATTGAAATTATTCCGCCATATAGTGCCGCCATTGCAATAAGTGTATAATATTCAATCATAGTATAACTTAAATTTTTATTAGAGATATTATTTAATTTAACATCATTTTTGTCTATTTTAGCCATGACATTAGCATATATTCCATTATAATCAATGTTAAAGTTTCCTTGCTTATATTTATCTTCTATTTCTTTTTTGAATAAAGTGCCTATCATCTCTTTTTTACTTTGTATTTGGTCAACTACATTTCTTAAAATAGTTTCATTAATTCCACTCGAATTTACTTTAATTGTTACATCTTCTCCATTAAATAATAAATATCCTGTAATTTCCTCATTTTCTAACATCTCTTTTGATTTTTCTAAACTAGTATATGTGGTGTTAAACATTTGGCTTGTACTATTTTCACTACTTAAAGTTTCGAATGCCTCTTTAAACATTTCGTTGTTTTTAAAGTCTTCATTGTCAACAATTGCAATATTAATAATTTCTAATTTTTCATTATTTTCTATATTTGAAAAAGCCATATTAAATAAAGTACCTAGTATTATTGGAAAGGCAAAAGTCCAAAATAATAACATTTTACTTTTTAATAATGTTTTCAAAGAATACTTAAAATTATGCCAAAACATTAATCTCTTAATTCCTTTCCTGTTAATTCTAAGAATACATCATTTAGTGTTGGTCTTTCTGAAAAGATCTTATTATAAGTTACTTTATTATCTTTTAAATAATCTATTAATTTCCCTAGATTGTTTTTGCCTTTTTTATAAGTAACTATTAATGTATTCATATTTAATAATGCATTTTCTACATTTTCAAATTGCTTTATTTCCTCTAATTGTTTGCTATTTATATTGTTCATTTCTACTGTTATTTTTTCCTCAATTTTAGCTTTTTTCTTCAATTCATCAGAAGTTCCCTGCGCTAAAATTTTACCTTTATCTAGTATAATAATCCTATCGCATAACATCTCTACTTCTTCCATATAGTGTGTTGTATAACAAATAGTAGCTCCATTGTCTCTTAATTTTTTTATACCTTCTAATATATTATTTCTGCTTTGTGGATCTACAGCAACTGTTGGCTCATCTAAAAAGATTAATTCAGGTTTATGTGCTATACCACAAGCAATGTTAAGTCTTCTTAAAAGACCACCAGATAATTGCTTTGGATAAAATTTTTTAAATTCATTTATTCCTACAAGATTTATGGCATCTTCTATATATTGCTTTCTTGTATTTTTATCTTTAATATATAGTCCACAAAAATAGTCAATATTATCATAAACCGTAAGTTCTTGAAATACTGCTACCTCTTGAAATATAACTCCTATCTTTGCTTTTGTTTCATAAGAATCTGGTTTCATTTCTCTTCCAAATATTTTGATACTTCCATTTTGAAAATTTAGAAGTGATAAAATACAATTTATTGTTGTTGATTTTCCGCTTCCATTTGGTCCAAGTAGCCCAAGTATTTCTCCTTCTTTTAGCTCGAACGATAAATTATCAATCGCTTTTAAATTTTTATACTCCTTTGTTAGATTTTTTACCTCTATTATGTTTTCCATAATCTCTCCTCTTTCTTTTAGTTAGAATATTAATAAATATTCTCTGTTATATATCAGTTAATAATATACCATTAAAACAAGTCCTTGTAAATAATTCTACAAATTTAATATGGATTATTGTAATAGTTTATATTTTAAGTTATTGTTAATGTTTCTCCAGAAATATCAATAATATCTTTGATTGGTATATATTTTCCATCAGTAAAAATTATAAATTTATTGTAATCATCTATTTTCTTTATTTTTCCTGTTATTTTTTGATATTTTCCCCCTCTTTTTTTATCATCAGGTACAAAATAAATAACGGTAATTTCAGGCGTATTTTTTATTTGGCTTTGTATTAAACGCAATTTTTCATCTAAAATATTATTAAGTTCTTCATCCAGTTCTATTTTTTGCTCTGTAAATCTTGCTGTTTCTTTTACTGCTTCTTCATACCCTGTCAATGCTGCAAAAGGTGCAAATTGAGCTGCCCTATTTTGCATGGACATTTGTTTATGTGTTTTTGATATATGATGCTCTAAATTTATAATATCATCATATTTATGTTCACTATCCATAATTACCCTCCTACTCTTTGTGTCCTCCTATTTGATTATTTCTTTCTATAGTAGTTGCCCCTTCTTCTAAATTTATTCCCTTTAAAATTGCATTTTTTCCATATTTATTTTTTATTTCAATTATTGTTTTTTGTATCTTTTTCTCATTTTGTAGCTTTTCGTTCTCTTTTTTTCTTTCCATATCCACTTTTTCATAATTAGTGAATAAATTAATTTGTTCGAATTTGCTTTTCTTTTTTGTTTCTGTTTCATTTAAAAGGTTTCCGAACACATATGTTTATTTTTCTAATTAGTAAATTTTTATTTACAATACTGTCATACAATTTAATAAAGCCATCACAAATTAGCCTTGTTGATGATGTTTTATTTTCTAACCTAAATGTTCCATGCGCTGGTTTAGGGACTTTTCTTCCATAACCATCTGTTGTAATCTCACCATTGTAAAATTTACTATAATTTGGATTTGTTAAATTTTCTACATCATATATGACATCTAAAACTAGTTGATCTGTTATAAATTGCTTTTCTACCATTTCTAAAACAAGTAATTCAACCATTTCTTTTACAATTAATTCCGCTTTTTCACAATTATATGGGCAATGTAAAACTTGTCCAGAACTTAAACTCCTAATTTCGGGTTTATAAGCTTTTATGCTTTCTATTGTTACATTTTCCCATCCCCAACTATGGTCAATTAGTAACTCAGCATTTATTCCAAATAATTTATATAGTAGTTCCTCATTATTTATCGAACATCTTGCAATATCTCCCATAGTATATATATTGTATTTTTCCAATCTTCTAGCATAGCCTTTTCCAATACGCCAAAAGTCTGTAATAGGTTTATGATTCCATAGTTTTTTTCTAAAGCTCGCTTCATCTAATTGGGCAATTCTTACTCCATATTCATTTGGTTGTATATGTTTTGCCTCAATATCCATTGCTACTTTGCACAAAAACAAATTGGTTCCTATTCCTGCAGTTGCTGTAATACCTGTTGTTTTATAAACGTCTTGTATCATTTTTGTTACTAACTCTTTAGCTGTTAATTTGTATGTTTTTAAATATTTTGTAAGGTCACAAAACACCTCATCTATTGAATATGAGTATATATCTTCTGGTGCAATATATTTCAAGTATATATTGTATATTGTGGTACTATATTTCATATAGTAACTCATTCGTGGTACTGCTATAACATAATCTAATTCTAATGATGAATTTTTCTTTAGTTCTGTATTATTGTAAGATTTACCACTAAATTTATGATTTGGTGCCCTCATTCTTCTTTGAAAATTTATATCTTTAACTTTTTGTACTACCTCAAATAACCTAGCTCTTCCAGGTAATCCATAAGATTTTAAAGATGGGGATATTGCTAAACATATAGTTTTTTCTGTTCTTGCTTTATCTGCTACAACAAGGTTTGTATTTATTGGATCTAATCCTCTTTCTTTACATTCTACAGAAGCATAAAATGATTTTAGATCTATAGAAGCATATATTTTATTCATGATATTTTCACCTCTAACTTTTCATAATATATCATGAAATTTCCAATTTGTAAACAGTTGTTTGGTATAAAGTTTATATTTATATAACTAAATTATACTAAATATTATTTTTTTATATTTCTTCTTTCTTCTCTAAACTTTTCTATTTTTTCATTTATATTCCATTTTTTAAACTCTACTTTTTCTTTTATATTTGGAAAAGCATTTACTAATCTTCTATGAAAGATAGATTTATTATGTATAATATTTTTTACTTTTTCTGAAATTTCTATTGTATTATCTTTTATTTCATTAGAAACTTGATTTAAGTTTAAAATAATTTTAAATGATACAACATTATCTATCAAATGTATTGCTAAAAGAGATATTATTAATATATTTTGAAGCATATTTGGTATCATGTTTATATTTTCTATTAAAATTGGATTTAAAATATATATTACAATACAACATGCAATTCCAAACCAAATTAAATTTTCTAAACATATTCTCCCATTTATATTAAACTTCTTTTTGCTATAATCCCACCATCTCGCTTTAAATATTTTTTCCATAAAAAAGCTTGTAAAATATTCTAGTATTCCACATATAATTACAGACATAAAGAACAATATTACTATATCATTTTGATATTTTTGTAGTAACAGGCTTACTAATACTACTCCGTAACCATATATAGGACATACAGGTCCTACCAAGAATCCTCTATTTACGAACTTTTTATTTTGTATAGAAATAAGTGTAGATTCCATTACCCATCCAGCAAAAGCATATACAAAAAAAATTAATATATATAATTTAATCGTTTCAAGCATTTTTACTCCTCCATTTGATAATACTTTTTACATAATACTATATCAATTATAATTTATTTTCAACCTGTCTTTTTATTATTTATTAATTTATTTAACTCTGCTCCAAAAAATACAGTATAAAAGCAAGAATATATCCACATCATTATTAGCATCAATGTTGCTAAACTTCCATATGTTATTGAAAATCCCTTAAAAATATATAAATATTTAGAAAAAACAATTGATATAATGTTAAGAGCTATTGCTCCAAATATTGCTCCATATATTTGACTTTTAAAAGATACTTTATGTTTCGGCATAAATTTATATAATAGTAGGAATATTAAAAATGTGATCAAAATAAGCCCTATTTGAGTTACTATTGCAGATATTGTATTATAATTTTCCAGACCTCCAACATACTTTTGAATAATTTCTATTAAACTATTTCCAAACACTAGTAATGTTAAACCTAATACTATTAATATTATGAACATTATTGTTTCGATAATTGCTTTTACTCTTAGATAAATATAAGAAGCACTTTCTTTATTATTGGTGTTATAAACTGATTGTAATCCCTTGTTTAAAGCAAATAGCCCTTTCCCTGCAGACCATATCGTAAATATAATTGAAATTGATATTGTTCCAATAGATTTCGAATAAACCTCTTGAACAATATCTAAAATTATTTCATTCATGCTAGATGGAATAATTTTAGATATTGCGTTAAATAAAGCTTGAGGTCCTACTCCTGTATATTGAATCATTGTTAATACTAAGATAATAAAAGGAATAAATGATAGTATAGTATAATAAGAACACTGTGCTGAATACTCACTTACCAGATCTTCCCCCATATTTTTAAATAATTTTTCTATTATTTTATATATTTTTTTAAAATTAATTTTTTTCATAATATATAACATATCCTCCTCGATAGTGCTTGCTTCCATATGTTGGTCTATTTTTCATTTGTATTTTACTAATACTAATTAATACTATGATACTATATCTTTTAATATTTTACAATTATACTATTTATTATACATAATATTATTTTTATATAGTATATAACTACTAGCTTATATCACAGAAATCTTTTTCATAAATATCAATAATAAAAACATTTCACGTATTCAATACCAATTATTAATATTACGCAAGTAGTTTCTAATTTTTTACATCCTATGTATTTTTATTGACAATTTTTGTATAATAATATAAAATGGTTATGTTATCTATGCAATAATATTAAATTTAAGGAGGCGTTTATATGGATAACATTTATCTTGGTCAGTCAGTCATTAGAGCTTTAGAAACAGCTAACGGACTTTCAGAAGATTTCGAACTTCGGTTTATTCCAAGCAAGATTCTGTTTCTAAGTCTGTTCCTTTCTTCTTCAGCTATTTTTAAAAAGCTGTCGAAAAAAGATAACTTGACCGAAAAATACATAAGTTCTAAGATTCTGGAACTTATTGAAGAATCTCTTCCACAAGAATACCGTACTGCAATTTCAATTTCGATTTATGACTTTTTGCCACTTGAGTGTGACATTTTAAAAGTCTTTGAAAATGCTAGTGAAATAGCTCAGAAAACTTGTGGCAATTTTACAGTTGAAGTTGAAAACTTATTTGATGCTTATGTAAGACTTCATCCTGAGTTTTTTTTGCAATTCATAAGCAAACTTAAGCCAGAGCCAGATTATCTAGAAATTCCAGATGATTTCGCAAGTTTTTTAACAATTCTAAAAACCAATAAATTTTGTTCTATTGGTGGAATGGACCATGAGCTTTTGGATATTATGCACACACTTTTAAAACACTCTAAACACAATGTTTTATTGATTGGAGATTCAGATATTTGTAAAACATCTATTGTTAAAAAATTAGCATGGCAAATTTCAACCAGAAATTGCCCGGAAGATTTAAAAAATGCAGTTGTACTATCTCTCGATATATATTCACTAATTAAAAGTCTATACAAATGTGAGGAAATATTTATAAAATTGATTGATTTTCTTGAATCTCTACAATTTTGCATTTTGTTTATAAATCTTACACTTATAACAAGTGACGTTGCAAATTTTCTAGACCAAATTATTCTGAAAGATAATATTAGAGTTATTTGTTCGGCAACAGCAGAAAATCCAATTATTCAAAGTTCTCAATTTGAAAAAGTTTATGTTATAGAGCCAAAAAGTTCTGAAGTTTATTCAATAATTATTGCTCAAATACAAGATCTTAAGCAATATCATGGTGTTAATATAAGTAAAAAAAATATTGATTATGCAATATTTTTAGCAAGTTGCTTCGATTTTAAAACACCAAAACCAAACAAAACTCTTGACCTTATTGATAAATCAATGGTTTGTGCTAAATGTAATAATCACAAATTTGTTACAAAAAAAGATATTATAAACAGCTATTCTATTTACTTTAAGCATTTTAAAGAATTGTCTATGAAAGAAAAAAAATCTGCTGCTTATCATGAGGCAGGACACTTTATAGTTGGGAAATTTTCCGAAAGTCTTACGTTCAATTGCCTTGCAGTCTCAATTGTTCCTTTAGGAGACTGTTCGGGAGTAACAGTTTTTGACGATTCTGATATCAGATCAAACAGTGACCTGGACTTTTTTAAAGAACAAATCGCTTGTATACTAGCTGGTAGAATTGCTGAGAGCCATTATACAAATGAATTATCAGCTGAAGCATCTGCTGACTTAAAAGATGCATCTGATCTTGCATTTGAAGTTGTAACTCAATATGCTCTTGACCCTAAATACCCATATAGAATTTATGTAATCGATGGTTATAATCAACAATCAATTGAAAATGCTTATAAGCAAGTAGATGAACTCCTTAAGATGTCCTATGAATATGCTGAAAATATGTTAAAAAAACATTTGGAAGATTTGAATCTTATTGTTTCTGAACTTGTAAAACACGGAATTCTTTCTGGCCCAGAATTAGAAAAAATCTTAAATAAACGCTAAAAAGACTATATAGTCAATCCTTAAGATGACTCTACATTATTTGTAGAGCCATCTTTTCTTCTTTAATTCAATTTATATCTTTTATTTTTGTTAAAAACCTATTATTTTATTATATATATCTATTGCGAAATTATCAGTCATTCCAGATATATAATATATTATAGATTTATAATAGTCACTTTCATTTTCAATATTAAATAAAACATCATTTTTAAAAATTTTGCTTCTTTCTATATTCCAATATCTTGAAAGCCATTCTTCAAAGCTATAAAATAGTTCTGGATATATTTTTTTCATTTTATTTATATTTTCAATTGTTTTATTTCCATTATAACTTTTCTTTAATGTATTATAAATTTCATTTAACACTACATTAAAATATCGATTAGATGGTTTTAATCTATCACTTAGATAAATGTTTGTATAATTAAATGATTTAATTTCTTTAATTAATTCAAACGTTGCATCTGAAAAGCATAATCCTTTCTCAGGTGATGAGTTATTACATAAATCATATATCAAATTATTTATAATTACTGTATTATTTATTACTTCATTTGAATTAAATTTTAATAATTTAACAGTTTTAAATGGTTTAATTTTTAGGATACAAATATCATAATCGATATTTTTACCAATAATTGTGGAAGTGTATTAT
>ENA-OOWT01000034-OOWT01000034.1-human-gut-metagenome-genome-assembly--contig:-NODE-34-length-32170-cov-3.883419_pt1 | contig 32170 bp, 29 predicted proteins | sample MGYA00241619_ERZ501340 | MGnify/ENA primary metagenome ERZ501340 (study PRJEB25962, sample SAMEA2042984) | human gut metagenome | biome: human gut; feature: human-associated habitat; material: faeces... | reverse complement strand
GTACAACTTTTCTTTCATATAAATTTATCTATTATTTTAATTCCGCCAACGGGTTGTGTTTTCTATTATTTACGCGACATAATAGTGCTCCTTTGTAAATAAAAGAAGCTAATCTTAATGAATATAAATAGTTCGATTTGTAAATGTATGAGAATCAGTTAAATCTAGTTATTTGTCGAAAAACAAAAAAATACCCTCACTATTTATTGCTTAATTCATTTGAAGTCAATATCTTTGCCCCGTCAATAGATACCGCTTCTTACTTAGAAAAGGTATATTATTCAATAAAAACTAGGCATTTCTTGTATAATAAATTGAAACACAATATTTTATGTGCGTTTCAAGGAGCTATTGTTATACACTTTCAGGAAATAATGTTTTAAATTGGGAGAGGTTATGACTACTGTAAGCAGTAGTTTGATAGAGAGAGAGGAGCCGATACATTGGTATGCAATGAGCGTTCCTTACAACCGCGTGTTGAAGGTAAAAAAACTGCTGGATGAAAAGCAAATCGAATGTTTTGTTCCCATGCGTTATGAGGTACGTACCGTCAGAGGACGGAAAGTGCGATTGTACGTTCCAGCTGTCAGCAATCTGATCTTTGTTCATACAACAGATTCCTGCCTGAAATTGTTCAAGCAAACCACCTCTTTTTTGCAATATTTGGTTTATAAGGTAGACGGAGTTTCCCAAAAGATTATCGTACCCGATGATCAGATGGAACAGTTCATACGGGTATGTCATACCAACGATGAACACCTGATTTACCTGAAGCCGGAAGAAATCAATCTTGCCAAAGGAACCCGCGTCCGCATTTTAGGTGGTGCATTCAATGGGGTAGAAGGTATCTTTGTCAAAGTGAAAGGCAAGCGCAACCGACGGGTTGTTGTCCTTATCGACCATGTTTCCGCCATAGCTATTTCCGAAGTCTCCCCCGACCTGATAGAGATTATCCATTCCTAATTATTTTAAAGATAGATGATTACATTATTTTTGGCAGGCAGTTTTTTGATAGCCCTGCTGCTGGGCATTGTGATGATCCCCAATATTCTGTTAGTGTCCTACCGAAAACGTTTGTTCGATTTGCCCGATCCCCGCAAGGTACATACTTGTCCGGTACCTCGTCTGGGAGGGATTTCCTTCTTACCGGCCATTGTCATTACTTTTGCGTTGATAATGGGATTCCGTATTCTCCATGGTATACCTGTAGAAAACCTTCCGCTGTCGCGTACCCTGTATGAATTTCTGTTTTACATTGTCGGTGCCATGCTGCTGTATCTGACGGGAGTACAGGACGATTTGATCGGCGTGGGCTATCGCCGGAAGTTCCTGATACAGATACTGGCGGCTTTATTGCTGGTAGGCTGTGGCGATTGGATCCGTTCGCTGGGCGGGCTGTTCGGCATTTACGATCTTCCGGCATGGCTGGGTATTCCGCTGACGGTTTTCCTTGTCGTTTATATCACCAACGCCATCAACCTGATAGACGGTATCGACGGGCTCGCCTCGGGCTTGTGCTGTATTTCTCTTACCATGTTTGCCTACATGCATATCTATGTGGGACAATATATCTATGCATTTTTAGCATTGGCTACCTTAGGAATTCTGATACCTTTCTGGTGCTACAATGTATTCGGCAATGCTCAGAAAGGCCATAAGCTGTTTATGGGCGATACCGGCAGCCTTACCTTGGGCTATATCCTGAGCTTTCTGGTAATCCATTTGAGCTTTGTGCACTTCGACGAAAATGCTCATACCAATCCGTCGTTGGCAATCGCCCTCAGTACCCTGATTGTTCCTTTGTTCGACGTAGTGCGTGTGGTGCTACATCGTGTGCGGACCGGAAAAAGTCCTTTCCTGCCCGACAAGAACCATTTCCACCACAAGCTGCTGCGTACCGGCATGCGGGTACGCTGGGTGATGGTGACCATTCTGGCTATTTCACTCTTTTTTATCGGGCTGACTTTTGTGCTGTTGCCTTACTGCAACGTCACTTATATCCTGATTATCGATGTCGTGCTGTGGATTGCGTTGCATCTCTATCTGGACGTGTTGATTGCCCGCAAGCGGAAAGCTAAAGAAGCTGTATCTGTGAATCATTAATCTTAAACTTATAATCAAACATCTTATAAATACCATTGCTATGAGATTATCTATCCGCTCTTTGTCGCTGCAGGCGGCATTTTTCCTTTTTGCCGTATGGGCAACCTTTTCGTGTTCAGCCCCTTCACAGGTAACGTATTTTCAGGATTTGCGTCCCGGTGAGAGCGAACAGAAAGTGGTGGCGGCTACCGAAATCAAGGTTCGTCCGGGTGATAAACTGTCTATTATCGTAAATAGCCGTGATCCTCAGTTGACACAGTTGTTCAACTTACCTTATGTTACTCAACAGATTGGGCGAGGCTCCGCTTCTGCAAGTTCGGCTTCCAGTGGAACCAGTCAGGGAATATCCGGCTATACGGTTGATGAAAAAGGGATGATTGATTTCCCGGTATTGGGTAAGCTCGAAATTGCCGGTAAGAACCGCGAAGAAATTGCCGCCTTTATCAAGGGTGAGCTGCTTGCCAAGAATCTGGTAAAAGATCCGGTGGTAACCGTAGAATACATGAATCTCTGCATTTCCGTTTTGGGGGAAGTTACTAAACCCGGTCGTTACAGTATCGATCGGGACAAAGTGACGGTACTCGATGCCATCAGTATGGCGGGGGATCTGACCATTTACGGCAAGCGTGAAAAAGTATTGGTACTTCGTGAAGAAGAAGGAGTACAGCATGTATATGGCATCAATCTCTGTTCGGCAGAACATTTGTATACGTCCCCGGTGTATTACCTGCGTCAAAACGATGTGGTATATGTGGAACCGAACAATGTTCGTGCCCGTCAGGCAACGGTAAACGGCAACAACGTACGATCAACTTCGTTCTGGATTTCACTTGCTTCGCTGTTAACTACAATTGCTGTACTTGTCTTTAAGTAATCATTAATTTTTATTTTAATAGAATTGTTATTTATGTCCGAAACTCAACAACATACCCGTCCGGCTGTCAAGGCGGACGATTTTATCCGTATTCAGGACTTGTATTACCTCTGCCTTGCCAAATGGCGGTGGTTTGTTTTATCTTTAGTGGTTTGTTTAGGCATTGCTGTAATTTATCTGTTAAAAACCCCACCGGTTTATACCCGTACGGCTTCTTTGCTGATCAAGGAAGAATCGAAGGGACAGTCTCTTTCCGGTGATGTGGGAGCTACCTTTTCCGATTTGGGACTTTTCCAGTCCAATACGAATGTAAACAACGAACTGATTTCTCTGCAATCGCCTGCCGTGATGTATGATGTGGTAAAGCGTTTGCATTTGGAAGTGGATTATAGTACGGAAGGAAGTTTCTATCCGCAGGTCCGTTACGGACAGAACCTGCCTTTGACGGTCAGTTTTGCCGGTTTGGGCGATAACGAAACTGCGGTGCTAACGGTAGAATCTGTTCGCCCGAAAGGGGTGAAACTGACTTCCTTTGTGCATAATGGAGAAAAAGTGGATGGAGAAGTAGTCGGAGTCTTGAACGACAGTCTGGTCACTCCGATAGGAAAGGTGGTTATCCGTCCGGCTGCCGCCTTTGTGGATTGGCAAAAGACTTCGGAATCGCTGACTGTTTCTCGTTCCGGATTAAATTCGGCTGTCAGTCGATACGCCGATGGCTTGAGTGTCGCTTTGAATGATGAGAAAGCTACCATCATCGATTTGAGCTTTCGGGATGTTTGCATCCAGCGTGCAGAAGATATTTTGAATACGGTTATTGCCGTATACAATGAAAACTGGATTAAAGATAAAAACCAGATTGCAGTCAGTACCTCCATGTTTATCAACGACCGTTTGGGAGTAATTGAAGGAGAGTTGGGACATGTGGATGAAAACATTTCTACTTTCAAGAGCGAGAACCTGTTACCCGATGTGCAGGCGGCTTCCCAGCTTTATATGACGGAGCGCAGCCAGGCACAGTCGCAGATTCTGACCCTGAATACCCAACTTTCCATGGCACGTTACATTCGTAACTATCTGACCGCCGCTTCCAGTCGTAACCAGTTACTGCCTGCTAATTCCGGTCTGGAAAATGCGAATATCGAAAGTCAGATTTCCGAATACAATACTTTGCAACTTCAGCGTAATAACTTGGTAGCGAATAGTAGTGAACAGAACCCCTTGGTTGTGGATATGGACGAGTCGTTACGCTCCATGCGTCGGAGCATTGTATCCTCTGTGGATAATCTGATTACGACCTTGAACACCCAAATTCGTAGTCTGGAAAAGAGCGACCAGCGGGCAACGGAACGTATTGCGGCCAATCCTTCGCAAGCCAAATACCTGTTGTCGGTAGAACGCCAGCAGAAAGTAAAGGAATCCCTTTACCTTTTCCTGCTCCAGAAGCGTGAGGAAAATGAACTCTCACAAGCCTTTACCGCTTACAACACCCGTGTCATTACTCCGCCGACTGGTTCTATGATACCAACAGCACCAGTGAAGAAAAATATTCTGTTGGTTGGTTTTGCTTTAGGGCTTTTGATTCCAATCGTGATTGTCTTCTTACAGGAAACGATGAATACTCGTGTACGTGGCAAAAAAGATTTGGAGAACCTTTCCATTCCTTTTGTAGGTGAAATTCCCTTGTATGGCAAGGTTCGTCGTTCCGGTTTGTTCCGTAAAAAAGTGACTCCGCTTACCGAGACTAGGGTGGTGGTAAAAGAAGGCAGTCGTGACGTTGTGAACGAAGCCTTCCGTGTATTGCGTACCAATTTGGAGTTTGTATCCGGTGAAAACGAAAAGGGGCAGGTTATCCTGATGACTTCCTTCAATCCGGGTAGCGGTAAAACCTTCCTGACCGTTAATATCGCCGCTACGCTTGCTATCAAAGAGAAACGCGTATTGGTCATCGACGGTGACTTGCGCCGCGGCTCCACTTCGGTCTATGTCGGTTCACCCCATCACGGATTGAGCAATTATTTGGCTGGTAAAGTACAGCGTATTGAAGACGTAATTGTGCCGGCATCCGAAACGGTTCGTTTCGATGTGTTACCGATAGGTACTATCCCTCCCAATCCTACGGAGTTGTTGTCGGGTGAACGTTTGCAGACATTACTTGCCGACTTCCGTACCCGTTACGATTATATTCTGATAGACTGTCCGCCGATAGAACTGGTTGCCGATACCCATATTATCGAAAAGTATGCCGACCGAACCATCTTTGTGGTACGTGCCGGACTGTTGGAACGTAGTATGCTGCCTGAACTGGAAACTCTTTATACCGAACATAAGTTCAAGAACATGGCGCTACTGCTGAACGGTACCGAAGGCAATGGTTCTTACCGTTACGGCTATCGCTATGGTTATCATTACGGCTACGGTTCGAGCTATTATTACGGAAACGAAAAGCAGAAGCAATGAGCTGGTGGTGGTCTTTTCAGCGAAAACAGACGCTGGCAGAAAGCGGAATCCTGCGGGGAATGACCGACTATCATTCCCATCTGCTTCCCGGTGTGGACGACGGTGTACAGACTGTTGAAGAATCTTTGGAAATTCTGCGACTGTATGAACAGTTGGGAATTCGTGAAGTCTGGTTCACCCCCCACATCATGGAAGACATTCCCAATACCACAGCTGGACTACGCAACCGCTTCGAGCAGTTTCAGAAGAACTATACTGGGAACATTCGCCTGCATCTGGCAGCGGAATACATGCTCGATAACCTGTTTAAGGAACGGCTTGCTCATCGCGATTTGCTGCCGATAGGAGAAGAAGGTAACTGCCTATTAGTAGAAACTTCCTATTTCAATCCTCCGATGGATTTGTATGGTATGATGGAAAAAATCAAGTCGGCCGGATTTATTCCAGTACTGGCGCATCCCGAACGCTATACCTATATGGAAGAAAAAGATTATCATCGGTTAAAAGAAATAGGAGTAAGATTGCAACTGAATTTACCTTCATTGGTACGTGGATATGGAAAACATGTTACAGAAAATGCTAATAAGTTGTTGGGTTACGGTTATTATCATATATTAGGGAGCGATACTCATAGGTTGGCTTCATTAAAAGAAGTATTGGAAACTCCTTGTCAATTCAAGTTTCTTACTTCTCTAAATATTCAAGTTCTATTTACATGCTAAAATAATTGATATCCTTATCATAGGGTTTATGGATATGATAGAAAAAAAGTTTTATAACTTGTTGAGATTGTGACGAAATATGTAATAACTTTATGATATAAGGTGCTTATAAAAGCTTCAAAATTAGATTTTAATACGTAGGATTCTTTTGATATTATAGTTGACGAATTAAGTAATTAGAAGTAATAAAATACTTATGAAAGTAATCTTTTGTGTAATTAGACTCGTTATTAAGGCATGTAAGGAGTTAAAATAAAGTGTAAATAAATGGTACTTATCATGGTAGTTTTATTTTTATGCTAATTAGATGGATGTCTTGTTATGTTTGTCTAAATGCTGTTTTCTTTAAAATAGATGTTCGTCAATTTGTAAAATATACACTATCAATGGATGATATAAATAAAAATAAGCGACTGACTATTAATATAGTAGCAACTTGCATCTCATTTATTGTTTCATTTGGTATTAGTTTTTTTCTAACACCTTTTATTGTTAAGTCTTTAGGAGCAGCGGCTTATGGTTTTGTTGGGCTTACAAATACAATAATTAGTTATACAGAACTAGTAACTGTAGCTCTTAATGCGTTAGCTGGTAGATTTATTACAATAGAATATGTTCGTGGTAGAATAGATAATGCCAATAAATATTTTTCATCTGTTTTCTTTTCTAATTTATTTTTATGTGGCATTATACTTCTTATAATGGGAGGTTGTATTATATATCTTGAACGGATATTCGATATTCCTATTGAATTACTTTCTGATGTAAAGGCTCTTTTAGGAATTTTAGTCGTTAATACGATAATAGGTTTATTTATGAATGTTTTTGCAATAGCTACATTTATCAAAAATCGTTTAGAATTGTCGTCTGTACGTAATATAATAGCTTCAATTATTAGGGGTGCCGTTCTTTTTGCTCTTTTTGGTTTTTTACGTCCTCATTTGTGGTATATTGGGGTGAGTGGGATGCTTTACATTCTATATACATCTTACGCTAATTTTAAATATACAAAGCAACTTACGCCTGAGTTAAAAATACATATAAATAATTATGATTTAAGGAAAGTAAAAGAATTACTTATTTCTGGAATGTGGAGTGTCTTCTCTCGTTTAGGAGTTATTTTAGGATCAGGGTTAGATTTGGTAATAGCTAATTTATTTATAGGGGCAACTGCTATGGGAGTCTTTTCATTGACCAAAAATGTACCGACATTATTATTATCCTTATTTTCTTCTATATCAGCTGTCTTTGCACCTTTACTTACTACATTATATGCAAATGGGGACAAACTAGCTTTACAAAATGAATTACATAAATCGATACGTATTTTGGGGTTTATTTCATCTATTCCAATTATATGTCTATTTGTTTTTGGAAATAATTTCTATTCATTATGGATTCCTGGAGAGGATAGTGGTAAACTTCAATTATTGACTATTTTAAGTTGTATTGGTTTGATTGTATCTATACCATTAGATGCTTTATGGAATATCTTTGTGATTTCGAATAAATTGAAATATGCAACATTATGTAATTTTTCTGTGAATTTTTTAGTATTTATAACGGTTCTATTATCTATGATATTTGTGGATAATATAGAAAATCGTTTATTAGTGTTAGCTGGAACTCGGTCTTTTTTTGATTTAATAAAATCATTAGTTTTTCTTCCTCTGTATAGTTCATATTGTTTAAACTTAAAGAAAAATACTTTTTATAAATCTATCTTTAAAGTATTATCTTGTTTTTTGTTAGGTCTCATTATAGTTTCAGTTATAAAACATTTATTTAGTATAACAACATGGTTTTCTCTGATTCAATCAGTTTGTATATCTAGTGTTTTGTGTTTAGTTCTAAATTATTTAATTATATTAGGACGAAATGATCGTCTTTTTATTCTTCAAAAAGTAAAACATAAAATTAATATGTTTTAATAAAGGTAATACCATGTGGAAAAAGAAAATTTATAAATTGTGGGTTCTTATTGAAATATTATTAAAAGAATTTTGTAGTAAAAGTGAAGTAATAAAGATGTCAGTTTCTTTTGATTATAGTGGAAAAATTATAAAATCAAACTGGGGAGACGATATCAATTATTGGTTTTATAAAGAAATTATTGATGCCCATTTAATTAGTTATGATTGGTCTGTCCGTTCTCAAATACAGAAACGTCCTTTTATAATGGGAATTGGTTCCATTTTAACATTATTTCCTTTGGATAATTCGATAATTTGGGGTAGTGGTATTATTTCTGAAACAGCTATTATAAAGGGGCGACCATTAGAAGTTAGGGCGGTACGTGGTCCACTTACTCGTCAACGACTGTTGGCAGAAGGAATTGATTGTCCAGAAGTATATGGTGATCCGGCACTATTACTTCCTTATTACTATAGACCTCAATTAAAAAAGAAATATCGTTTAGGAATTATTCCTCATTATGTAGATCAATCTAAGCCTTTTGTTCAAAAAATTTGCAATTATAAAGATGTACTAATTATTGATGTTAAAGGATATAGACATTGGCTAGATTTTATTGACCAAATTTGTCAATGTGAAGCAATTATTTCTTCATCACTTCATGGATTAATTGTTAGTGAAGCTTATGATGTTCCGAATCTTTGGATTAAATTTCAAGATAGTGAATTGGATGATGATTTTAAATATCACGATTTTTTTCTTTCTATAAAGAATGATAGAACTCCTTTTATTGTAAATTGTTGTACAACTAAAGATGAATTGTTTGAAGCATTAAGAAACTGGAAAAAAGGAAATATTAATCTTGATTTATTACTTGATGTTTGCCCTTTTCCAATTAAGAAGAATATAAAAATTACGAGATAAAAAATGTCAACTATTAGAATTGTATCAATTGAATGTATTTCTAACGTTTCTGTTGTAGCCCATCTTTTGATTGAAGGTAAACAGGAAGTGATAACAACCGAAGTATCAGATAATGTTTGTCAATATATTACAATTGATCGTTGTGATGCTTTTGTTGTTGGGCTTTTATTTTTTGCTATGAGTCGGGGATATGATATTGAATCACAAATTCCAATATCTGAAGAGTTATTTTATAATTTAGAGTATCATTTTATAGATACACTTGCTCATGAAGGTAGTACTTTATATCGTACACGATTAAATATCAATACAATTTCTGCTATTAAGCATACAGGAAATATAGTAGCAACAGGTATTAGTTGTGGGGTAGATAGTCTATATACATTGTTTTTACATGAAAATATGGCATTACCTAGTTACAAAATTTCTCATGTAGCTTTTTATAATGTTGGTTCCCATAAAACCGGAAAGGGGCAGGAAAAAGATCGTGAACTATATGAGGGACGACATGGTCTTTGTGAAGCTTTTGCGAATGAATATGGATATGTATTTTATACACTAACCTCAAATATCTGTGATATTATAGAAAAGTATGGAGGATATTCCCACATAAACAATCATAGTTACATGGCCGCATTTTGTATTTTGTTATTACAAAAAGGTATGAACAAATATTATTATTCAGCAGGCCATCCTTATACGGATTTTCGAGTTTCGAAAGCTTATAAAACGGAAGAATTGGATTCTTCACTTTATGATTTGTTACTATTTTACACAATTAGCATTAATTCTTTAAAAGTTTATTCGGCTGGAGGAAATATTAAACGTATTGATAAAACTAAGGCATTATGCGAATATCCGCCTGCATATAAATATTTAAATGTTTGTGTACGTTCTTCAAAAAATGATGGAACATGTTTTAAATGTGTTCGTACGCTTCTTAGTATTGATGCTGTTGGTAATATTAGTGATTTTAAAGATGTTTTCGATGTTGGACTTTATAAAAGAAATCGTAAAAAATATATTCAAGAAATGTGGATTTCTGCAATTTTTAGACATGATCAGCTTTATCAAGAAATTTGTCCTTATTATAAGAAAGAATTAACATTGAAGGTTAAATTTAAAGCTTTGTTAGATAAAATGATAGCTGTTTTAAAAAATCGTATTTAATATATTATGAAGAATGAATATGATTTTTTGAAAATTTTAGCAATACTATTAGTTGTATTGGGACATATTACTATTTTATATGTTAGAGGGAGTTTTGAATATCTTTTATCTAATGAATGGCTTGAAGTATTGACATCAGGTGTTTATATATTTCATATGCCTTTGTTTATAGCTATTAGTGGTGCTATTTATCAATATGGAAAAAACAATGGTAAATATGAGAGTTTTTTACCTTTTCTGAAAAATAAAATATTGCGTCTAATATTACCATTTTTATTTGTTAGTGCATTATTTCTTGCTCCTTCGCTTATAGCATTGGAGTTAGTACATGAATCTTATTTAAAATGTGTGTCTAAAATATGGATTGGTGATGATTATATAAAGCATCTTTGGTATTTGCCTGCTTTATTTTGGATATTTGGAATAGTATGGCTTTTTAACTATTTTAAGGTACATTTATTATGTAGTTTCATAGGATCTGTTTGCTTGATTATTTTATGTTCTATATTACATATTGATTTTCATTACTTATGTTTCAGTAATTCATTACAATATTTACCTTATTTTATTCTAGGTATGTGGCTTTTTAATATAAGAAAAAAAATAAATTTTATTTTTTTATTATTAAGTTTTTTCTGTTTGTGTATTTTTGTTATAGGACAAAAATTAACTCATATTCTTATATTTGATAATTTATTTAGAATATTGCTTCCATGTAGTATCGTTTCTATTTTATTTGGAGGGGCTCATCTAATTATGCCAAAATTACAACAATATTCAGTGCTATCTTTTATATTGCAAAATAGTTTTGCTATTTATCTTTTTCATGTAATGGTTATCTATGCAATGTATGTATTTGTTGGTCCCAATTTGGCAACTGCAATTATGATACCTCTTACATTTGTTGTCGCAATTCTAGTTAGCATTTTTATTGCGTACTTATTGCGGTTCTTTCATTTATCTATAATTATAGGTGAAAAATAATTTATAAATACATGGCAGCTACTAAAATTTTATTCCTTATAGCTGATGCTAATCGTTTGGGTGGAACAGAGATTTTGGCTTTTAATCTGTTACATAGTTTGAATAATGAAGGATTAACTTGTTATTTATTGTCTGTAGTTCCATATACAGGAAATGACCCTTTTGTAATATCTTTGACGAAACTTGAGTATCAACGATGGAAAAATAGAACATTTAAAGTGTGGGATAAATTATGTGGGGGTAGATTTTCTGATTCTATTCTTCGGAGCATAATTATTAGTAAAGCAAAAAGTTTAAATGCAAAATGGATTATAAATCATACATATGATTTTGCTCCAGCAATACCACACGATAGTATAATACATACAGCTCAAATTTTCCATTGGAGCATAAGGGGATATGAGGAATCTTTAAAAAAAATAATTGCTAAAAAACAATTAGTAAACCGAGCATTTTCAAATATAGGATTTTATTTTACTAAAAAAAGATGGCATCAGTCTTTTATAAATTTTGATAAATTAATTTTATTAACTAATTCTGCATGTAGAGAGATAAAGGACGTATCTCCTTTTGTGCATCAAGAGCAGTTTAGTATAATACCAAATCCATTACTTCGAACTGTGGATTCGAAGTATATTTCTACGCTTTGTAATAATAATTTGATATTTGTTGGCCGATTATCCTTTGAAAAAGGAGTTATGAGGCTTTTGCGTATTTGGGAACGTGTTTATAAGTTTTTGCCAGAATATACTCTTAGTATTTATGGTGAAGGGGATGCACAAGTGGCAATGGAGAATTATATTAGTGAGCATAATTTGCCTAGGATATATTTTAAAGGATTTTGTCGGGATTTAAAGAGTATTTATTTTTATTCTGATTTACTTCTGATGACTTCTGATACTGAAGGATTTGGTATGGTGCTGATTGAAGCTATGTATTATGGAGTTCCTTGTATTAGCTTTGATTGTCCTGTGTCACCTAAAGAAATTATTTCGGATGCTGGAATGATAATACCTTGTTTTGATGAGATTAAGTATGCTAATACATTGGTCGATATTTTAAAAGATAAGAAAAAGTTATATGATTTACAAGGTAGAAGTGTTATAAGAGCTAGAAATTACTTTTTGAATGAAGTTATTAAAGGATGGAAAAAACTAATAATATCTTAATAACTCAACGGAAGAATTGGATTGACTGGGCAAAGTCTATTGGTATAATAATGGTAGTAATGGGGCATTCTTGTTATGCTCAGAAGGATATTGTGCCATTTATATTTATGATACATATGCCTTTGTTTTTCTTTGTGAGTGGTTATCTGTTTAAAACAAATTGTACTCTTAAGGAAATTTCAGATAATAATATAAAGCGATTGTTTGTTCCATATATTCTATATAATTTGATATTTGCTGTTTTTGCACTACTGATTTGTATTGTAAAAAGCTTATTATGTAAGGAGGTTGATTGGAATTTTAGCTTCTTTCATGGATTTTGGAGTACAATTTTAGGAATTGCTAATGGACTATATGATGGTGTTACTTGGTTTTTATTATCTTTAATTTGGTGTAAATATATTCTTTTTTATTTTGAGAAATCTGTATTATGGATTAAAATATTGATAGTTATAATATGTGGAATACTTTTTTATATTCGTATATGTTGGAATGTTCAATATCTATATTCATTTGATACTGCTTTAGCTGGAATTATTTGGTTTGTATTGGGGCGATTAGAGCGAATGTATATGGAAAAATATAACTTACCAAAATATATTTTAGTTATAATAATTCCTATATGTTTATATTTATGTTGGAGTATTTATAAAAAGTATGGATATTGTAATTATATTATGGCTAATGTAAATGGATGGATGGGAGTTATAGGAACAGCAACAGGACTTATGGCGTTTTTTAGTATTTGTAAATTGTTAGATGATACAAATTGGTCTATTATAAGACGGATTTCTCAATCAACAATTTCTATAATGTGTTGGCACATGTTGATACAAGGGCCTATGGACAAAATTATACATTATCAACATCATTTATTTATTACTTTTATAGGTGATTTATGCATCGTTCTTCTACTTACGAGTATATATCCATTTATGCAAAAATATACTCCGGCACTAATTGGAAAAAGAAAATAAAGTTGGAATTATTTATTCAATAGTTAAATGAATAATAAAAAATATTATATCTGTGTTACTCCATTTTTTCCATCACCTGAAAGATGGCAGGGAGCATATATCTTGGATCAGGTTAAAACCATAGGAAGAAATTCAGATTATGAAGTTATAGTGTTTAAGACTTGTCCTTTGTATGATAAACAATCTGATTATATTATTGATGGGATAAAAGTATATACAATTCGACCATTATTAATGCCATCTTATATATTGAATGGATTAACGGACAAAGTCGTTGGACACATGTTTTTAAATACGCTTTCTAAATTAAATATTCGTTTATCTCAAATAGCTTTTGTTCATTGTCATACTACTAATCATACTGTTTTTGGCTTAGCTGTAAAACAAAAGAATTCTAAAACAAAAGTGTTAGTACAGTTTCATGATCCAGATCCTCTAACTTTAAGAAATGGTATGTGGGCTGATAAATTATGGAATAGGCGTTATCGTGCTCGTAAGAGCGTTGCTGCATTAAATCAGGCTGATTTGTTAATTTGTGTTAGCGAATCGGTTAGAGATGCTCTTCTAGCATTTCCTCATCCAAGAAAATATGAGATTTATTCTCCAGCAATAAACATGTTAAAGGATGTTAGTGATATCCCTCCTGTTGTTCCTAAAAGAATATACATATTAAATAATGGAGTTGATACTTCGATTTTTTATCCTGAGAAGAAAAATATAGGACTACAAAATTCTAAAAAGGATACAAATTTATTTAGAATAGGATGTATAGCTAATTTCCAAGATTGGAAGGGGCATCATACATTGGTTGAAGCTTTTAATATTTTGATAAATAAGGGATATACTAATATGCGATTGTCTCTTTTGGGAAACGGATATACTCGTATAGAAATAGAAAATTATATCAAGGACCATTCACTAACTAAATGGATCGAGTGGCCCAAAGAAGTTCATCATGAAAAATTGCTAGATTACTATCATTCACTTGATTTGTTTGTACTTCCAAGCTACTTTGAAGGCTTTGGATGTGTTTATACGGAAGCATATGCATGTGGAGTTCCTTTTATCGGATGTTATCATCAGGGAATAGCCGAGTATATTGTTCCCGAGGAACGTGATTTATGGCTTATCACACCTAAAGATTCAAAACAGTTGGCTGAACGTATAGAAAATTATTATCTTTACAGAAAGCCTCAGCATCTATGTAAGCCTTACGATATTAACATTTTAATTTCTCAATTTCTTGAGTATATAAAAAGTCTATAAATACTTTAAATGTATATAATTGTTAAAATATGGATTTTTTACGAAAATATTTACTTTTTTTATTATTGATGGCTAATCTTACGGCTGAATATATATTATTCATGTCGGCATCGAAATATTTGTTTTATACAGTATTGTGTTTAAGTATTATTTTTTTTCTTAGTAAAGACTTCTATTCCATTACGACTGTAAAAATGTGTTCTCACATTTTTATTTTAATTGGGATTCTTGTGCTTTATCAGCTACTTTTCATATTTAACTTGTCAAACGATTCATTATTATATTTTGCAGGAAAATTATCGACATTTGGTATCATGATGATATGTATAAAGCATAATTTTGAATTTTATTTAAAGAAATTTATATTACCATTTTCCTATATTATTCTTTTATTAATTATTGTTGGATATTTTTTGAATCAAAATATTGCGGGGCATATAACTTTTGGTTTTATGAATCGAAATGCCGCTTGTGCATTAGCTTCTATTGGATTTGCAGGTTTCTTATTTGTTAAAGATTCATATAAGGCCATAGATTATATTTGTATGTCTATATTGTTTATAACTATACTTATTGGAGGAAGCCGGAATTCTTTAGCCATGTGTTTGATTTTTATTGTATTAAGATATGGTCTATCTGTGCGTTTAACTATTATAATGTTATGTCTGATTGCTATTATAATTTTTATATTACCTCAAATGGGGATTGAAGTTGAAGCATTTGATAGACTTGTGCACACAGTTACAGGGGATTTAGCTACTGATAGAGAAAATCAAAGAAGAGGAGCTTTAATGATGATACAAGAGAAACCGTGGACTGGATGGGGATTAGCTTCGCAGATACAAGGTAAAGCATTATCTATCTCGCATTATGGAGCTCATAATGGTTATTTAACATTATTAATGTATATGGGGTATCCTTTAGGTATTATTTTTATAAGTATAATAATTGGAGGTGTCATAAAAAGATTTTTTTATTACTGCATTAAAGATCGTATATTAAACTATCATTTGGCTGTTTTGATTTCAGTCTTATTTGCTGCTAATCAAGAGGATTTTTTAGTCGGTGTTAATCAAATTATTACAAATCTGTTTTTTGTATCATTTGTAATAACAGGAATGTACATTTATTATTATAAAAATAATTATATTATTTATTCAGATGAAACAGAACTTAAACAATAATAGTAGAAGTATGTATGTCTATCCTAAATTACCTTCAGCGGGTAGAACAACTTCATTTGTGCGTTTTTCTGGTAGTGGTTTGGCTAATTGTCTTTTTGTATACGCCCGTGCTATTCAATACTCGTATCATACAGGTGCTGTAATAATTACTCCCACTTGGTTTAATATATCAATAGGACCTTATTTACGTAAACAGTCAGATAAACGCCATTATTGTGGTCTTTTCAAAAGTAAAAATGAAATAAAGGGGATAAGTAAATGGTGGATATTGCAATTTCATAAAAAACAAATAAAAATAGAAGAGGGGTTAGGAAATTATTTTGGAGATTTATTGAATGATGCCTCTTATATCGCTAAATATATAGAAAAGCATATAGAACCTAACTTATTATGTAGTGTAAATGCTTTTAATTTTATAAATTGTGTCGCAGTTCACATTAGATTAGGGGATTACCCAGAAAAAGTAAGAACTCCTATTAGTTGGTATAAACAAAAAATAGAAGATTTAAAAAAAAGTAATTCTAGATATAAGTTCTGTATCTTTTCAGACGGAAAAGATGAAGAATTAATGGAATTGACTTCAATGCAAAGCGTGCAGCGTGTGTTTTTTGGAAATGCTATCGCAGATATTATAGCAATTAGTAGATGCTGTTATCTTATTGGTTCTGATAGTACGTTTTCAGGGTGGGGAGCCTTTTTAGGGCAAGTACCTTGTTGCTTTTATCGCAAGCATTATGGTAGAGTTTTAAAAGATTCTACTAAAGAATATGTTGAGTCAGATGAAAATAGATGGTAATAAACTGAAGTTATGATTGATTTGAATAAGTTTTTAAATTGGTCACTGCAGCTCAAAAAATATAAATGTAATGGTCAAAATCTCGAGAAGTTTGCTAGTCTGCAATAAAATGAAGATTATGCTATAGGTCAAAAAAGGTAATTATTAATATGTTCAATAGGTGAGTAATATGTATTTTATGGAAAGATTAATGTTAATTGATGACTTTTCAGCATAATGTAATGTAAGGAGGAAAGAAATATGTTTTCCGTTAAAGTTTAAGAAAATGATTAAGTTTTTATGAGTGATACTAAAACATTTGTTCATAAAAAAGTGTGGATGAGAAAGGGTATTCTGAGAGTTAATATCTAGTAATAAATGAATTTTAGCCTAATAATATTAGGAAAATTATATTAATTCTTAAACTATTAAAAGAAAGTCCTAAAAATGATTTCTCTCAAGAGAATTTTACGTTGAAAAACATGCAATATGTTAGCTAAATGATGATATTAGTACCTATCAGTTTATTACCAAGGATGAAGCAATGATAAAGAAATTAATAGGGATAAATGAAATATAAGCAAAATTTTAATTATGGATAAGATGAAAAGACAATATGATTTTGTCTATTTGACTAATACTCCGTCTTTTTATAAACTGAATTTATGTAATGAAATAGCTAAGACTAATAGTTTATTATTAGTTTTATATGGCTATGGCTCAGAGGCTGTAAACACTGTATTGGAAAATAATAGGAGTTTTAATTTTGATTATTTTTTTATTAATCAGGGAGATTCTAATAGACGTAATAAATGGTATACTTTTTTTCAATTAATGAAATTGATGTCGTCTATACAATGTAAAAAAGTAATTTATGCAGGATGGATGGCTCCGGAATATAATTTATATAGTCTTTTCTCGCCTAAATATAAAAATGTGATGGTATGTGAATCTTCTATATTTGAATCTTCTTTAAAAGGGATAAAAGGCTGGGTTAAACGACGAATTATAGGACGGATGAGTTGTGTTTTACCATCAGGAAAGCCTCATGAAGAACTTTTCCGTCAAATAAATTATAAAGGAACTGTTCATCTTACTGGTAGTGTCGGTATATTCCATAAGGGAGAACGAAAAGAGCGGACTACCCCTAATTATCCGTTGCGTTATATCTATGTAGGTAGATTGATTGATGTTAAAAATGTAGCTTTATTGATAGAAGAATTTAATCGAAACGGTAAGTCTTTGACTATTGTTGGAAAAGGTGTACTTGAGTCGGAATTAAAAAAACAAGCTAAACCTAATATCACTTTCACCGGATTTATTGATAATAATAAGTTAGGAGATGTTTATCAGGCTCATGGTGTATTTATTCTTCCTTCAAAATCAGAACCTTGGGGATTAGTTGTAGAAGAGGCATTATATTGGGGACTTCCTGTCATTGTGAGTGATAAAGTTGGTAGTTCAATAGATATGGTACGAGATTTGCACACGGGCTGTATTTTTCATTCTGACAATCTTGATAGTTTGCATGATGCAATTTTGAAGATAGAATCTTGCTATGATGAATATAGCAATGCTGTAAGGAAGATAAATTGGCAAGGAAGAGATAAAAAACAAGTAGAAGCGTATACTTCGTTACTAAAGTAAATAATAAACGAATATGAGAATATTACAGACTATAGCTGGGCTTGGTGTTAAATGGGGAGGAACATCTACTAGTACGTATGATTTAGTGACAGCTTTGAACACAGTGGATTGTCCAACTGACGTACTTACCTTAATGCCGACAGATCCTTCGGACCATTTGATAGGCAATGGTGAATCATGGATTAAGGCTTTATCTCCCGATGGGAAAACTCCTTTTGGATATTCTCGTAACATATTGAATTATTTAAATCAAACAGATTATGATTTATACCACACAAATGGTGTATGGATGTATTGTAATCATGCAACTGCTTCGCTAGCTCGAAAAAAAGGTAAACCTTATGTAATTACTCCACATGGGATGCTTTATCCTCAAGCTTTAGCACGTTCAGCCTGGAAGAAAACAATAATGATGCATCTTTGTTTTGATAAGGATATTCGTGAGGCGGATTGTATCCATACAACTTGTTTGCAAGAAATGGAATTTTATCGTAATTTAGGATATAAGAATCCAGTTGCTGTTATTGCAAATCCAGTACCAATTCCTGAATTTATTAATGATATTAAGGAAAATCATTCTCAAAAACGAATAGGTTTTCTTGGTAGAATACATCCTTATAAGAATGTAAAAGCATTAATTGACGCTTGGGCTAGTTTAGGAAATCAAACGCAAGGTGCTGAACTTTACATTATGGGTAAAGGAGATGAAGCTTATGAGAAATTGTTGAAAGAAGAAGTTCAACGTTTGAAATTAAATAATGTGATTTTTGCCGGATTTGTTAGTGGACGTGATAAATTTGAAAAATTAGCAACGTTAACAGCTTTGTTTGTTCCTAGTATAACTGAAAATTTTGGAATGACTATAGCTGAGGCCTTGCTCATGAAAGTCCCAGTTATGGCCAGTTTAGGAACTCCATGGAAAGATTTGAATACGTACCATTGTGGATGGTGGGTTAGTAATGAAGTTTCTTCTCTTGCAAAAACATTGCTTCAAGCCATTTCCTTAACGGATAAAGAGCGGGAAGATATGGGAATACGTGGAAGGCAATTAGTTGAATCTAATTATTCCTCGGAGCAGGTAGCCCGTAAAATGAAGTTACTATATGAATGGTTACTAGGTATAAAAGATAAGCCTGATTTTATTTATGAATAAAGTTGATTTCTCGGTTTATGATAATTCTTGGTATAATCCAGGTGGAAGTACTTTAAAACGTGTGCTTTGGTATTTTGCAAACATACTTTTTTTAATGAATCCATTGAACCCTATTTCTAGTGTGAAAATTAGATTACTTCGCTGTTTTGGAGCTAAAATAGGGAAAGGAGTTGTAATAAAACCTTCGGTAAATATCAAATATCCTTGGAATTTGTCGATAGGTGATTATACTTGGATCGGAGAGAATGTTTGGATTGATAATTTGGTACAAGTAACTATCGGTTCAGATGTTTGTGTCAGCCAGGGGGCAATGTTGCTTTGCGGTAATCATAATTATAAAAAATCGACTTTTGATCTAATGGTTGGAAAGATTGTCTTGGAAGATGGATGCTGGGTAGGTGCTCAGTCTGTTGTTTGTCCGGGTGTGACGCTGCATAGTCATGCTGTACTGAGCGTAGCATCAGTTGCCAACAAGAATCTGGATGCATATACTATTTATCAAGGTAATCCAGCACACATGGTACGTAAAAGGATTATAGTTGGATAATAATTATTACGAATGAAAATAACAATCATTACGGCTACTTATAATAGTAGTGTAACTCTTCGTGATACAATGGAGAGCGTATTGAATCAAACATATCAGGATATAGAATATCTGGTAGTAGATGGTGCATCGAGAGATAATACTTTAGATATTGTTCGAGAATATGAGCCTTTGTTCCAGGGTAAAATGAGATGGATCAGTGAACCGGACAAGGGTTTGTATGATGCGATGAACAAGGGAATGCGGATGGCTACAGGTGATGTAGTGGGTATCTTAAACTCAGATGACTTTTATACGAGCAAAGAGGTGCTGCAACGGGTAGCTGATGTGTTTCAGAAAGAAAATGTGGATGCGGTATACGGGGATGTGCATTATGTACAACCGGAAGATTTGTCGCACTGCATACGTTATTATTCATCGAAGCCTTTCCGGAGGTGGATGATGCGATTAGGATTTATGCCGGCACATCCGTCTTTTTACTGTAAGAGAGAGGTGTATCGTAAATATGGAACCTTTAATACGAGCTACAAAGTCGCGGCTGATTTTGAAAACTTGCTGCGACTGATTTTTGTAAACCGGATACGTACGTACTACATTCCAATGGATTTTGTGACGATGCGTACCGGAGGGACTTCGTCTTCCGGATTGAGCAGTCACAAACAGATTATACGTGATCATTTATGTGCCTTGCGGGAGAATGGGGTTTATTCGAATGTTTTCCTGTTAGGATTAAGATATATTTATAAGGTGGGTGAGATCCTTAGAAGCCGGATAGGCTGACGGCTGTGCTTTGCTTCCTGCTGGCGGGCGGGAAGAGCAAAGTGCAGCCTACTGTCCGGTGATTGTGGTGTTGATTACATTTTAAATGATGAATTGGAAATATAGCTATAACTTGGGTGAGGTTTTGAGAAGCCGGATAGGCTTATGGCTGTTGCTTTGCTTCCTGCTTTCGGGTATGGAGGGCAAAGCGCAGCCTGCTGTCCGGTCCGGTGAAGTAGATGTCTTCGTGGGGGTAGACCTCAACTATCGTGATATTTTTTTGAGTAAGCCTTATGAGCTGCTGGTGAACCTGACACCGGGTGTGAAATGGAACATGGGGCGTCAGTGGCAGGTGGCGGCACAGGTATTGCTACCGGTATATAACGATTATGGGGACTACTATAAACGGGTACGTCTGAACATGGCGGTATTGTCGAAGGAATGGTATATTGGCAAGAAGCTCTTTCTGAAAGGAAGTGGCGGGTTGTTCAGCCATGAGCGCTACGGACTAGATACGAAGCTCTTTTATACCGTAAATAGTTGGCTGGCACTGGAAGCACAGGCGGGATGGACGGGTTTCTGTTCGATGGCTACGGGATGGCGGGCGAGTACGCCTGCACGATGGACGGCATTGGCTGGGGCTGATGTGTATCTGAACCGCTGGAATACGCAGTTGCGGGTACGAGGTGGACGTTTCGTGTATGAGGATTACGGTATAGTGGCAGAGGGTATGCGGCACTTCACGCATTGCAGCGTGGGACTGTATGCACAATATAGTAATGAGGGCGGACGTAACGGAGGATTTAAGGTGGTGATGATGATTCCGCCGTATAAGCGCAGACATCGGAAGGTGAATTTCCGGCCTGCTTCGAATTTCCGGCTGACGTATAACATTCAGGCGGATAGGTATGCCAACAAGATGTATAATACGGACCCGGAAGAAAACGAACGGGAAGGATGGTTCGACCGCGACCGGCTTCAATGGGGTAGCAATACCATGAAACCGGACTTTAAAGAAAAGGAGGTGAACCGATGAAGAGGATTTTTTTAAGTGGACTTGTCGGAGGGGTGCTTTTGATGGGTTTCTCAGGTATACGGGCACAGGAATATACGGGTATCACGGGCATGATGCATGTGCCTACGGCTGAAATGGCTCCGGCGGGTACAGCCCGTGTAGGAGCTTTTTTCTTGAACGGAGAATTTACACCGGATAAACTGGCGTATAAGGGGGAGAAGTATAATACGTATAATCATTTTCTGGCTATTGCACCTTTTTCGTGGGTGGAGTTGTCGTATGTCTGCACGCTGCTGAAGAATGCGAAAAATAAGGATGGAGTGCAGAAAGTGGAATATTGTAATAAAGACCGTCATTTCTGTATCAAACTTCGTCCTTTGGAAGAAGGAAAATACTGGCCTGCATTGGTGGTTGGAATACAAGATCCTAAACGAAAATTTAAGAATGAAAATGAAGATTATGCTTACTTTAATAACTTTTATGTAGCTGCCAGTAAGCACCTGAACTGGAAGGGGCATGAGCTGGGGGTGCATCTGGCGTACCGCTACTACCGTTCGGACTTTAATGCGAAGTGGCGGGGAGTGGCCGGGGGAATTACGTACCGGCCGGCATTTGCGCCTAACAGCCGGGCCATGCTGGAATATACGGGGAATGATGTAAATGTGGCTGTGGACTGCTATCTGTGGCGGTTGCTTTTTGTACAGGCTGGTTTGCAGAACGGGAAGTATTTTTCGGGCGGACTGATGCTGCGGATACAGCTTTAACCGGATATTCTTTAGAAAGGACGTGATAGTCAACTTTATATATTAACCAATTTAATTAATTAAATTTTTAGGATTATGAAAAGTTTTTTGAAATGGGGAGCACTGGGTGTATTCTCCATGGGTCTGATGATGGGAGTCACTGCTTGTAGCGATGATGACCCGGATTACAGCAACGTTACGCCTCCTACAGTGGCATCTGTAGCTAGTACCATCGGAGGTATTGTTTCGGATAAAAGCGGTGACGTTATAGTAGGTGCGAATGTTACACTGGAAGGAAACGGTATCGCAACTAAGTCTGTGACAACCGGTAACGACGGTGTGTACTTGTTTGAGGATGTAAAACCGGGCACTTATACTGTTTCGGTAAACGCTGACGGCAAGATTGGCGCTACAAGTGCTGTAACTGTAGAAAACTCTAACGTGATGCAGCGTTATGTCTGGAATATTTCGCTGGCTACTGACACGGAAGAGGAAATTACGGTTTCTACTACAGAGGAAACAAGTGGTAGTATTAATACGGAAACTCTGAAGGGCAACGAAATAGCTGAAGTGGAGGTTACGGCTGTGGTGCCGGCTGATGCTGTCGCTGGTGTAGAAGCTGGTCAGAATGTTATTGTCGGTGTGAAACCGGTATATTCTATCTCTGAAGCTGAACAGCGTGCATCGCGTGCACAGGCTGAAACGATGCTGACTGGTACGGAACTGACTTGTAACGTGGAAGGCGCTACACTGAAAGAACCGGTTGAGTTGCGTTTCGCTGTAGATCAGACATTAGCTGATGGTGCTGATGTAAGAGTTTTGCGTTTCGCTGTAGATCAGACATTAGCTGATGGTGCTGATGTAAGAGTTTTCAAGAATGGTCAGTGGAGTGCTGCCAACTGGAGAGTAGAGGGTAATGATATCGTTGTAGAGGCTAATGACTTTGCGGTATACGGCGTATTCGTTACTATCAATTATACGTTGACTGACGCTCAGCAGCCTGTTTCGTTTACTCAGAATGTATGGGATAACTTGTATGGCTCACAGACTATGACTGTTAGTTCGGCATCGTACTCGTTTAAAGTGGGTTCTGAAATTGAAACTACTGCCGCAAACATGACAACGGGTCTGTTGATTGAAAAACTGGCTCAACTGTATACTGCTACGGCTACGACTGTAACACGCAGTTATCCGCTGAATGTAAGTCTGCCTATCGGTACGAAACTGGAGATTTCTGGTTCTCAACTGGTTACTACTGCTACTATTTCAGGACTGGGAAGTACTGCTACGCTTAAGCAATATGGGGATGTTTCTATCAATGTACAGACATCCAACCGTCAGCACACTGGTGGTGGTAATTAATAGTTGACTGTCTATCATTGCGAATTTCAGATAATGTAAAATCGCTGTGGCTGTTTCCGAAAGGGATGCCACAGCGATTTTTTTATTCTGGATATTGAGGGTAAGTATCTTCTTCCTTTGTGTCGGCTTTCTTGGGTCTCTTTAGCCTGCCGCTTTTGCGTAATGCTTCGTTGATGATCCACTGGAGTTGACCGTTGGTACTGCGAAATTCGTCGGCAGCCCATTTCTCGATGGCTTCCATTGTGGCGGCATCTACACGCAAGACGAAACTTTTGGTGGTATTCTCTTTTTTTGCCATTGGCGTTTTTTCGTGATTAGTGATTCAAGGTACCTGTATTCAATACTGGCTGGGCGGATTCGTCGGCACAAAGCACAACGAGTAGATTGCTCACCATGGCGGCTTTCTTGTCTTCGTCCAGTTCGACTATTTCTTCCTGGGACAGTTTGTCGAGTGCCATGTGAACCATCGATACGGCTCCTTCTACAATTTTCTCTCTCGCACTGATAATGGCCGAGGCTTGCTGGCGCCGTAACATGACGGCGGCTATCTCGGGTGCATATGCCAGATAGTTGATGCGGGCTTCCATCACTTCGATACCTGCCATAGCTAGTCGCTCGTTCAGTTTTTGTTCCAGTTGTTCATTGATTTCTTCTCCTCCCGAACGGAGTGTCAGTTCGTTAGTTTCGGTTTCATTGTCGTCGTAGGCGTATTGTCCGGCTACCTGGCGCAAGGCTGCGTCGCTCTGTATTTTTACGAAGTTTTCGAAGGCGTTCATGCGGCTGGCTACCGTACTGCCTGCGCTGATGTCTTTGCCATTGCTGGAAGTAGAGGTCGTACTTGCCATGGTTTGTGCATCAATTTCGAACATGGCTTTGTAGGTGTCTTTCAGTTTCCAGACCAGCACGAGTCCGATAAGGATGGGATTACCGATTTTATCGTTTACCTTGATGGGTTCTACATCTAAGTTACGAGCACGAAGGGAGAGCTTTTTCTTGTTCATGAAAGGGTTTATCCAAAAGAAACCTGTTTCCTTGAAAGTCCCTTTGTATTTGCCGAAAAAGACCATTACGCGGGCTTCGTTAGGCTCCAGTTGCATATATCCGCCAAACAGGATAAGCCAAAGAAGAAAAAGTACTCCGCCAAGTATATGAAACAATTGTCCTTTTTCTATAAAACACAGCACAATAGCTGCTGATATCAGTAATAAATGTACGGCTAACATGAGAAATCCGTTTGCCTTAAATCCCTTGAAATTGAATTCTTGTGCTTCCATAGTTTTATATTTAATTGATATTATTTTGATATCACAAATTTATAGAAAAAGAATGGATTGGGTATAAAAAAAGAGAATGTTTTTCAACATTCTCTTTTGAAGGATTATATTCGATAAAATATAATTTGTTTCTGCGTTACCAGTCTGTCTTATTTTAGTGAAGTTATGGTATAGCTTTCGTATAGTACGCCGAAGGTTCCTTCGCTCACCAGAAATTCCAGTGGGAAAGTAAAGGTCTTGCTGGCTTCGTCGTAGGTAGCGTCTTCGGCAAGGGAAACGGTTACAGCTCCGTAGGTTGCGTCGTTGATACCGGTGGCAAAGGAGGAAGATTGCAGGGTTACCTTGTCGCTGCCATCCCATGCAAATACGATGCTACCAGTACCTGTTCCCCAGCATGCTTTCAAACGGTACATGTCTAAGATAGCTGAGTATTCCATTTCCTGATCGGTTTCTATCGGATCCAGATCCGGACTCATGAAGTAATCGCTGAATTTGCCGTCGGCATAGGGCACGTAGTCTTCCTTGATAACGTTCAGTTCCAGACGGGGATAGAGGTCGGACTGTGTGTATGCTTGGGTATATGCCGGATCGATAGTCAGGGTCATGGGATAGGATTCGAACATAGCCATGTCGCTGCTTACCTTTATGGTAAGGGTCTTGCTGCTTTCTCCTTGTGCAAAGTCTACCTGTGCGGGAATTTCGAACAGATCGGCGTAAACGCTTGCCATTTTTAAGGGAACTGACAGGGCTCCGTCGGTCTGGTTTCGTCCTACAGTAATAGTAAATGCTGTATCATCGGGACCTATGGAGACTTCCGCACCGACCGGTGATTCGAAATAAACATTGATTCCGTTTGCATTGCTGGCTTCTCCCGGAGTGTAATCATCTTCGCTGCATCCGCTCAGAAGAGCAGATGCGAAGAGAATTCCGGCGAGGAGGGTTTTATTTAATATTTTCATATTTGTCTTTTTTTAGAGTTATACGATTAATCGGTTACACCGTCTTTCAGATTCGGATTTTGCAATGAAGCGGGCTGGCTTCCACCAGCGTTGTTGACAATGCTTGCATTGTTATTTGATTCTTTTTGCGGAATGCGCATGAGCAGATAGGGATCGTTTGCTTCGATGTTAAAGCAAAAGGCATCAGGCCAGTTACCTTTGTCGGTTCCGTGGAAACGAACAACAGGCTTGTTCAGACGCATGATGTCGGCCATGGCAAAGCCTTCTCCCCACAGTTCAATACGACGCTGTTTCCATATTTCGTTTTGCAGGGCTTCTTTGGTTGAGGCGTCGGTCTTAATGCCCGGAACGCGGTATGTCTTGACAAAGTTCTCGAGTTTGGTTTTTGCCTGTCCTTCCTGATTGCTCATGGCAAGTCCTTCGGCTTCGATGAGTAACATTTCTTCTACTCGCATGATGCACCAGTCGCAGTCGTTGGTGGCGCTTCCGATACCGCTTTTCATTCCGAACTTAACGTTGGTATAGGGTACGAATGCCATTTTTACGTCGGTAATGGTATACGTCGCTATGTCTTGTCCGCTGGCTTCCCCCCAAGTCAGTCCGTTCAGCAGGTCGGAATGTAGGTCTTTGTCTACCCACCATTGTTTGCGGATATCTGTAGCCGGAATTTCATCGTATAGTAATGTATTGATGCGTTTGTATACACCTACTGCTGCTGCATATGAGGAGCCGGAGAAGGAACCGAGGTGTGACGGCCACGAGGGGTTGCCGCCGTTTTGGGTTACATCGTTTGCTGTGATGCTGATGCCCCACATCCAGTTGTGGTCGTCCATATTGTAGAAAGCGGGTTTTGATACTTCCTCACGACTATAGGGGGTATAGCCTTTCATGGCTTCGGCTGCATCGCTGGCTGCTTCTGCCCAGTTGCCCATATAGAGGTTGGCACGTGCGCGGAGTCCGTAGGCTACTTGCTTGTCTATACGTGTCTTGTCACCTTTACGGTCGTAATTTTCCAGCTTGCTGATAGCGTCGTTCAGGTCGTTCAGGATCTGTGTATAGACTTGTTCTACCGTTGCGCGCGGATTGTTGTTGAAATCTGTTGTTGTTTCGGTGATGAGCGGAACGCAAGGCTGGTCTTTGCTGCTCTGGTAGTTGAACTGGTAGTAGGGGGCCAGACACAAATAGTCGAAAGCACGTACGGCTTTTGCCTCTCCGATGTATTGTTTCAACTTATCGTCTTCGGTATTGGGGTCGATAGAAGAAAGAATGTCGTTGGCAAGTTTCAGCTGGTTGTAGAAATAGCTGTAGCGGAGCTGTGGGTTGGCGTACGTTTCGTTACGGTCGGAATAATCGCTTGATACGCTGAACCAGTTGTAACCGCTGTTGTCGCAGACCATATCGGCACCGTTTAAATCTTGAGAGATGCAGGCAGTAGGGTAACCGAAGTCGTCATCTCGTCCGCTGGTAGGGGCACCGGCATACTGGGTTCCCATATAGTGGTACATACCTACAAGGCTAGATTCTACACGCGAGGGAATGAGTTCGTTGGTGCTCTCAATCTGTTCGCTGGTGACACGGAATCCTTCGCCGTTTATGTCATCCATGTCGGAGCAGCTATTGAGTGTGGCACATCCCATGGCCACTAAAAACAATTTGCTATATAGTTTCATAATTTATGTTCCTTTTGAAGTGTTTAAAAAGTGAGGTTGATACCGCCGGTGATGGTACGCATAGCAGAATAAGAGCTGCTGGTTGCGGCACCACTTCCGTATGTTGAGCTACCCAGACCTAAACTCTGACGGGGATCAAGACCTTTACGTGCTGTAAGCAGAGCAACGTTGTCGGCCGATACGTATACACGCAGGTTGTTGATCTGGAGTTTCTTGGTCCAGCTTTTCGGTAAGGTATAGCCTAATGTGATGTTGTTCAGGCTCAGGTAGTTTGAGCTGACCAGGAAACGGCTTGAATCCAACTGGTAACAGGGGTCGCTGGCATCAAGACGAGGAACGTCTGTATAACGGTTTTCCGGAGTCCATGCATCGCGGATATCGGTCGACCAGTTGTAGCCTTGCATACCACTACCACCATTGTGCATAAATGACTGATAGGTTCCGTCGTAGTAGCGTCCGCCCAGCTGATAAGAAAGCTGTACGCTGAAATCGAGTCCTTTATAGTTCAATGAGGTTCCGAAACCACCATATACTTTGGGGAGTAAATCGCCCTGATCGGATTGCTTGGCATCACCATGTTCGGTTGTCGTTGAATAATCACCGTTGTCGGGGTCTACATAATACAGTGCTTCACCGGTATTAGGGTCAACACCTGCATATGCTTTCACGTAAGATTCGTACAGAGAACCTCCGATGCGGTAGATGTAGTAAGAACCTTTCTGTCCGCCGGCTGCTTCGAGTTCGGGTGACAGGGCTGTAATCTTGTTCTTATAGTGAGTCAGGTTCACATTGGCTGTCCATTCGAAATCTTTTGTACGGAAGATAACACCGGTCAAATCGAGTTCGATACCTTTATTGGATATACTACCAATGTTAGTCGGGATAGAGCCTGTACTGATACCGGAAGAAACCGGTGTCGGCTGATTGTATAGCAGGTCTTTGGTGATACGGCTGAAATATTCTACGGTACCGTTCAAGCGGCTGCCGAACAATTCGAAGTCGAAACCTGTATTGAATGAGTAGGATGTTTCCCAAGTCAGGTCTTCATTTCCCTTGTAGGCCAAAGTCGTAGAGTATTGTCCGTTGCTGTATGAAACTGTATACTGGTCTTTATAAGCATACCAGTTGTTTACATATTTTCCGTTGACAAGAATCAGCAGATGGTCATTTCCTTGTATACCCCAGCTTGCCTTGTACTTCAACATGTTCAGCCAGCTGATATCTTCAAGGAATTTTTCTTTGGTCATGAGCCATGCGCCGCCCACACTACCGAAGTTACCCCAGCGATGTTCGGGGGCGAAACGTGAAGAAGCGTCACGACGATAAGAAGCACTCAGGAAGTATTTACCGTCGTAGTTGTACTGTACACGGCTCAGAATACCTTCTGTCATATAGTTGTCTGTATAAGAGTTGGTGATTTTTTTGTCTGTTCCAACTGCGTTGCCCAGTTCGCCGATATTGGGATCGTAGGTATTGGTGTTATCACCGTATAGTACTTGTTCTTTCAGTCTGTATTGTTCGTAACCGACCATGATATCGAAGTTGTGTACATTGTTGAAAGTATGTACATAGCTTGCCAGATACTGTGTATTCACGCCGAAGGTACGTGTGCTTTCTACATATACCTCACCGTCGGTTGAAGCTGCGCTTCCGAACGTACTGTACAGGTTGTTCGAACGTGTATTTTCGAGTGTCGTTGCAATGTTGGCTGTAAGGGTAAGTCCTTCCAGCGGAGTGATGTTGGCATACCATTTACCAGAGAAGGCATCGGTGTAGGTATGGTATTGGTTCAGTTCGATATCGCGTGCCGCATTTCCGGTGAACGACGGGCGTGAGAAGTTGGTCGTAGAACCAGCATCGTATGTTTTGTGTCCGGTGGTAGCATTGATTTTGATAGAACCGTCGGGATTACGTACGTACATTGGGTAGATAGGTGCGATAGAGTTGACGATAAAGAACAAGTTACCGCTTGATGCCCAGTCGTCGGAAGTCTGATTATCGGGTACCTGAGAGTCTGAATAGGTATAAGCCAGGTTGGTTCCGATTTTCAACCATTTCTTAGCCTGATAGTCGACCTTACCTCTACCTGTGTAACGCTTGAAGGCTGAGTTCTGAATCAAACCGGTATCGTTCAGGTAGCCTGCGCTGGCATAGTAGTTGATCTTATCAGATTTACCAGATACGCTGGCGTTATATTCCTGACGGAAACTGCTTCCAAAGATTTCATCGTACCAGTCATCTGGAGTGTAGTAATAAGTACCGTCGGAATATCCCAAAGTAGCGTTCGGGTTCAGCTTAAAGTTTGTTCCGATAAGGTTTTCTCCTTTAGGTACGGTGTATACTTGGTAGCCGAGACCACCGTTCTTTGCGTCGAACAACGTGTTGTTTGCATAGGCATAAGCATCTGCTGCCGATGAACCTGCATAGGCTTTTGAGTTGTACAGTGCCTTGAACATGGTTTCGTAGTATTCTCCCGGGCTGCTGATGACATCATAATTAGGAACAGCACGTGAGTTTGATCCCCATTTAGCATCGAAAGTAACGCGAGCTTCGCCGTTTTGTCCGCTTTTGGTAGTTATCAATACAACACCGTTGGCACCACGAGCACCATAAATAGCATTGGCAGCAGCATCTTTCAACACGGTCAGTGATTCAATATCCGAAGGATTGATAGAAGAGATGTTTCCGTCGTAGGGAACTCCGTCGACTACATAGAGCGGATCATTGCTGGATGCCATAGAACCAATACCACGGATACGTATCTTGGCTGATTCTCCCGGCTGACCATTGTCGCTGGTCATCTGTACACCGGCAACTTGTCCGGACATGGCGTTGGTGATATTGGATACACTTCGAGTGGCTATTTTATCTGCATTCATGGTACCTGCCGAACCGGTGAACGATGATTTTTTAGCAGTTCCGTAGGCTACTACCATTACTTCGTCGAGTGCTTGTGAATCAGAGGATAAAGTAACTTTTACAGTCGGTTTGATTGCTACTTCCTGTGTCTCCAGTCCAATGAACGAAACGACCAAAGTTTTCGCCGAACTATAAAATATTTGTAAATCATTTATAATCAAGATAATTGACAAACAGATGACTCCCTTTGATTATAGTACTAATGAGTTCTCTGGCAGATATAAGCAGCTGTGAATATTTTATTTTCTACCCATCTGCAGCCTTTATATATGAAAAAACCGCCACTGATGAGTGTACATCAATGACGGTCATGATTAGAATTCGTTTTATTGATAATGAGTGGCTTGTCTTTTTTATTCTGTCATTCGCTGATATGTATATTTCTCGTAGAATTCACCATTTTCATCTTGTCCTGAGGTTTCAATGACAAACTGATCAGATGAAACTTCCACAATTCTGACTACAGATACATCAATCCCATGCATATCCTCTGGGATAACGTTATTTCCATCTAGCTAGGGGAAAATTCTCAATATCCGTTTGATGCCAGTTACCACTATAATATTCATAAGCAGTCGTCTTATATCTATTGTCGCCTATTTTTTTGAATTATGATTTTTCACGGTCGGAAGTTGGTTCAAAAGGATTGTAGTTTTCATTATAGGAGATTTCCCCCCTCATCATAATAATATTCATTCTCAGATACCAAACCCCATACACCTTCAAGCTGGTTTATATCAATCACAGCTTCATCCTTAGAACAGGATGATAATCCCAAAATGATGATTACTAATAATGTAACCAAAAATAAAATCTTCCTCATAACGCAAATTGTATTTTAAAGTTTTATATTATCAAAATTAGGTATTGCCTGTAATATAAACAATGCATTTTTGTTCATTATGGGATTATGTTTATTTTTATCATAGCTATAAGGGCTGAAAATAGGATTATGCTGCAATCTTTTATTTTGAAGTTCGTTTAAAATTTACATTTCTTCAATTCCTTTATAATTGTTTGAGGAAGTATCTCCCCGTAAACTTGTGTTGTTTTTATATCCCGATGCCCTAGTAACTTTTGTACGGTAGCCAATTGTACTCCTTTATATAATAATAAGGTAGCGTTGGTATGACGGGCTGTATGAAAAGAAAAATGCTTCTCTATTCCCGCAAGCTTACCTATGCGTATTAATTCCTTATTGACCGATGCATTGGGTTTGATGTGGAAGAAATCATCCAAGTTTGGATAACGATACAGAATTCTGACTGCTTTTCCTTGAAATAAATGACTGAGGGGTATTTGAGTTACAGTTCCGGTTTTCTGAGATTTGAATGTCATCCAAAGTCCATTATCAGCTTGGATAAAATTTTCTTGTTTCATGCGTATAAAGTCGGAATAGCGTAAGCCTGTATAGCAGCAAAATAGAAAGGCATCAAGGCTATGACAAAGGGTATGTTTTTTTCTGGAAAGATTGATTTGTTCTAATTTTTCCAGTTCTTCTGGCAACAAGTATGTATGACGGCTTTCCGTAGTCTTTATTTTATATTCACCCGTTGGCGGAATTAAAATAATAGATAAATTTATATGAAAGAAAAGTTGTACA
>ENA-OOWT01000001-OOWT01000001.1-human-gut-metagenome-genome-assembly--contig:-NODE-1-length-85824-cov-4.126304_pt1 | contig 85824 bp, 59 predicted proteins | sample MGYA00241619_ERZ501340 | MGnify/ENA primary metagenome ERZ501340 (study PRJEB25962, sample SAMEA2042984) | human gut metagenome | biome: human gut; feature: human-associated habitat; material: faeces... | reverse complement strand
TTGTTTTTTATTTTACTGGGATAAGTCTATTTTTGTAACTCCCTACATATTTTATTATACGAGGCATCTTTCAATAAAACGATCTTGTCTGCATCAAGTAAATAAAGTGAAGGCATAGCTTTCAAATCATATAAAGCATGCTGTTTAATTACTTCACGATCACAACCTACAATCCACTCTTCAGGCAATTTGTCAAGAGTGTGTTTCCACACTTCCAGATTCCCTTCTGTGTATATCGCCAAGATAGTAAGATACCCAGTTTCAACAGCTTGCTTCAACAAATTATCACGTACCATTTCCTGCATGACTTCATGGCAACTTGAACATTCAGGGTCATAAAAGACCAATAGCAGACGATTACCCCTAATCTTTGTTTGATACAATGTACACTTACTACCATCCGGAAGATAATACACAAAATCAGTGGCCTTATGGCCTGGAGTATTCCGATTAATTAATTGTAAATGAAACTGAAGAGAACTCTTTCTTACTGCATCGACGTACTTACTATTTATCATGCGCTCCAGAAACAAAGCATATAACTTCTCATTATAAAACGGAGAATTGGGATTATATAAATAATTTTCCATTATCTGTAACAATATTTTTCGCGCATGAGCTTGTTGCTCCAATCTACTACAGAAATTCTCCAGACTTTCTTTCAAATCTTCTTTCTTTACTGTTTCCTTTCCAAGTATGGCAAGATAATCAGCCACACCTTGTTCTGTCACATTTTTGTTATTTATCAATAGTGTGTCTGCAAAATTAAAATTATCCCAATAATGCACCACCAGATAAGCCTCACGCTCATCCGGTCGTATCAGCATAGCGGGAATTTCAGGGTAAGGGAAAAGAGCCTGCGGCTCTACTTGTTGTTGGATAACCTTTCTATCCTCTAAGCTCCTTTCTTTTTCTTGAGCCTTATAACTACAAGAAAAATTTCCCAACAAGATAAGAATACATCCTCCCAGCAAATTTAATTTGCTCCATTTAAGGGAATAAGTGTTTTTCTTGATTTTATTCATTATTCCATCAATATAATAAGACTACGATTCGTTTATCTCACAATGAAACGAGATTGAAACATACCTTATCACCAATAAAAAACAATAATAAGGAAACAATTACACAAACCGATACTTTCTTCATGATTGCTTCACATTCAGCCATACAAAGATACATGCAAATCACAATATGCCTCCAATGCAAGTTTATAACGAATTCTATAGAGCCCTCACGAAGACACTTTTACGCCCCTTATACAACACAAGGAAATAAAACACAATTCATCCGAAACAGATTCCCATCCTACGTCCTTGTACAACCAAATCATGATCAGCCGTGACTAATTTCAATTTACCAGCTACCTCCGACAGAGGAACAGAAGTTATTTCCGAACCTTGCAGAGAAACCATACGTCCAAACTGTCCGTTCGCTATCAACTCTGTAGCATGTCCTCCCATACGAGTAGCCAAGTTACGGTCGAAAGCAGTAGGGCCACCTCCTCGCTGGATATATCCTAAAACTGTTTCGCGGGTTTCAAATCCGGTTTCATATTCAATTTCTTCGGCTATATACTGCGCCGCTTTTTTACCTCCTAAGGTAGGTATACCTTCTGCCACTACTACAATGGAATAAGGCTTTCCTTTTTTCAAACGATTGATAATTGCGTCACCAATACGATGAATGTCAAAAGGTATTTCGGGCAAAAGAATAATATCGCCGCCGCCTGCCATTCCGGAATACAATGCAATCCAACCGGCTTTGTGTCCCATGACCTCGATAACCATTACGCGCTGATGGGCACTTGCCGTAGAATGCAAACGATCTATCGCATCAGTAGCGATACTTACAGCAGAATCGAAACCGAAAGAAATATCGGTTCCCCACACATCATTATCAATCGTTTTAGGAACTGTCACCACATTTACCCCTGTCGCCGCCAGTTTTGCCGCCGTTTTTTGTGTACCGTTTCCACCTATACACACCACGCAATCCAGCCGACGGTCACGAATAGTTTTCAACATCATGGCAGGCTTATCCTCGGATACAGGTGAATTCGGCCTGCTTTTAAAAGGCTTTTCACGAGATGTACCCAAAATAGTCCCTCCCATACTCAACAGCCCTGTCAGAGAGTTCTCATCCAATGGAACGATATCATCGTCAAGCAATCCACGAAAACCACTATGTATACCATAGACTTCCATACCATAATGACTGATTGCTGTCTTGCAAACCCCTCTGATAGTTGCATTTATACCCGGACAATCTCCTCCTGATGTTAAGATTCCTATTCTCATACCTTCAAATTTTCACTACTAGTGGTAAAGTTATAAGAAAAAAGTGTAGATTTGTGCTTTCTCTAAAGAAAAATCTTTTATAGAAAAAGAAATCGCCTAACTTTGCATGTTAGAATAGATAAGAAAAAGGAAAAAAGTAAATGGTTTCAACAAAGTTAATCGGGAAACTGTTTGTTTCGCGCCAGAAAGAAATAGACCTGTATGCAAAACAAGCAGAGGCTATCCAGGAACGTGTGTTCCGGAAACTTATACAAACCGCCGCTGCTACGGAATGGGGAACAAAATACAATTATGCCAATATATGCACATACGATGATTTCAAGCATGTTCCTATCCAACAATACGACGATATAAAAGGTTACGTGGACCGTATGCGCCACGGAGAAAAGAATATTTTATGGCCCGGACAAGTAGTGTGGTACGCCAAATCGTCGGGAACAACCAACGATAAAAGCAAATTCATCCCGGTGAGCAAAGATGGATTGCATCATATTCATTATCAAGGCGGAACCGATGCGGTAGCTCTCTATCTCCGTTCTAATCCTCAAAGTAATTTCTTTTCGGGTAAGGGGCTGATACTGGGCGGAAGCCATAGCCCCAACTACAACCTGAAAGACAGTCTGGTAGGCGACTTATCGGCTATTTTGATACAAAATATCAATCCGCTGGTGAACTTCATCCGTGTCCCCAGCAAAGGAATTGCCTTGCTGAGCGAATTTGAGGAAAAGGTAGAACGCATTGCCGAAACGACTATTCACGAAAACGTGACCAACCTTTCGGGAGTACCATCGTGGATGCTTGCCGTCATCAAACGTATATTGGAAAAAACAGGTGCCAAACATCTGAATGAAGTATGGCCTAATCTGGAAGTATTCTTCCATGGAGGTGTATGTTTCACTCCTTACCGCGAGCAGTATAAACAACTGATAACAAGCGACAAGATGCACTATATGGAAACATATAATGCCAGTGAAGGTTTCTTCGGCCTGCAAAGTGACCTGAATGATCCTGCCATGCTGCTGATGATAGACTACGATGTCTTCTACGAATTTATCCCGCTAGAAGAAATAGACAATCCGGCTCCTGCCATCGTTCCTTTGTCTGGAGTTGAAATCGGCAAGAACTATGCAATGGTCATCAGTACTTCCTGCGGATTGTGGAGATACATCATCGGTGATACTGTGAAGTTTACGCAAAAAGACCCGTATAAGTTTATCATAACCGGACGGACCAAACACTTCATCAATGCGTTCGGCGAAGAGCTGATGGTGGATAACGCCGAAAAGGGACTGGCACGTGCTTGCTCCGAAACGGGAGCTCAGGTACTGGAGTACTCGGCAGCACCTGTATTCATGGATGCCAATGCCAAATGCCGCCATCAGTGGCTAATAGAATTCAGTGTCATGCCCGATTCACTGGAAAAGTTCCGGCATACCCTCGACAAAGCATTGCAGGAAATCAATTCCGACTACGAGGCTAAACGACATAAAGATATCACGCTGCAAGAACTGGAAATTATTGTGGCACGCCCTAACTTGTTCCACGACTGGCTGAAGCAAAAGGGGAAACTGGGAGGGCAGCATAAAATTCCCCGCCTGAGCAACAATCGTGACTACATAGAAGAAATGCTAAAATTAAATATATGAAGCCAATCCCTAAATACATAGCCATATTACTGGTAATCATCGGATTCTACGCATGCGCAAGTACCGGATCACCCGACGGTGGACCTTACGACGAGGAACCGCCTAAGTTCGTACGTGCTACTCCTGAACCGAATGCGACCAACAATACGCGCAAGAAAATCTCCATCGAGTTCGATGAATTCATCAAGCTGGAAAATGCTTCCGAAAAGGTGATTATTTCTCCTCCCCAAAAGGAAAGTCCTGAGGTAAAGACCAGTGGCAGAAGGGTACTAGTGGAATTCTTCGATACGCTACAGGAAAATACAACGTATACCATCGACTTTGGTGATGCCATCGTCGACAATAATGAGGGAAACCCCTTGGGACAGTTTGCATATGCTTTCTCTACCGGTCCAAACATTGATACAATGCAAGTTTCTGGTACCGTACTGAATGCGGAAAATCTGGAGCCGATCAAGGGAATTCAAGTTGGATTGCACAAGAACCTGAACGATTCGGCTTTCACCAAACTGCCGTTCGACCGTATTTCGCGTACAGACAGCCGCGGGCAATTCACGATCCGAGGTATTGCTCCGGGCAGTTATCGCATCTATGCCTTGATGGACGGGAACCAGAATTACCTGTTCGACTCCAAAACAGAAGCAATCGCCTTTCAGGATTCGCTGATTGTGCCCAGCATGGAGGGAGCTGTCCGTCAGGATACGGTATGGAACGAGCTCGATACGACGAAAATCGATACCATCAAACAAGTCAACTACACAAGGTTCATGCCCGATAACATCATCCTGCGGGCCTTCAAGGAAGAAAACAGCCTCCAGTATCTGATGAAGAGCGAACGGCCGAAAACAACGCAGTTTGCACTTTATTTTAGTGCCAAGGCTGATACACTGCCTACGTTGAAGGGACTCGACTTCGATGAAAAGGAACTTATCGTTGAAGCAAACTCACGCAAGGATAGTATTTTATACTGGATAAAGGATACCACTCTATGCGAACGCGATACGCTGACCATGCAGTTGGATTATCTGGCAACGGATACATTGGGACAATTGGTCCCTAAAACCGATACGTTGCGTATGATCAACAAGATTCCGAAAGCCAGACGTCTGGCAATGAAGGCCGATGAAGATAAAAAGAAAGAAAAGGAACGTAAAAAACGAGAGCGAAAAGGAGATACGCTAACGGTAGAGACTCAGTTCCTGAAGGTGAATGTGGATGCTCCTTCCTCACTCGACCTGAACAAAAACATCGTACTGAACTTCGAAGAGCCGTTGGAGAGTATCGATACCGCAGCCATTCACATGAGTACCATGGTAGACTCTGTATGGCAGGATATTCCTTTTATTTTCCAGGCAGACAGTGTTGCCCACCGACGCTATGAGATACTGGCAAACTGGCAACCGGGCGTGGAATATAAAATGACCATCGATTCTCTTTGCTTTAAAGGAATCTATGGATTATCTTCCGACAAGATAGAAAATACCCTGAAGGTAAAGACACTGGAAGACTACGGTACTCTTTACCTGAATATTGTAGGAGCAGGGCCTCATGCTATCGTACAACTTCTGAACAGCAGCGATGAGGTAGTACGGCAACAGCCAGTTACTGAAAAGGAGACGTGCGATTTCTATTTCTTGCAGCCCAGCACGAAATATTACATCCGCCTCATCAACGATGATAACAATAACGGAAAATGGGATACCGGCCTTTACGAAGACAAACGTCAGGCAGAGGAGGTCTTCTACTTCCCGAAAGTCTGGGAAATGAAAGCCAACTTCGAATTTGAGGAAACGTGGGACATACATGCTACCCCGCTCAACAAGCAAAAGCTGGACGAAATAAAGAAGCAAAAACCCGACGAAACCAAGAAAATAAAAGATAGGAATAAAGAACGAGCCAAAAATCTAGGAAGGTCATGATAAAGAAAATATTTCTATGCCTGTGCCTCCTGATGGGAGGTATGGCAGCCAACGCACAATGCGGAGCTGAAAACGATGCAATTAAACCGGGAGAAACATTGAGTTATGAACTGAAATTTAACTGGAAGTTCATCTGGATCAATGCCGGATGGGCTAAAATGACAGTCAACGAAACGACTCATAAAGGCCAGCCTTGCCTGAGAACCGATTTGCAATCGTACACGAACAAGAAGATAGACTTCTTCTTCAAGATGCGTGACACGCTGACGTGTATTACTAGTCAGCAACTGGAACCGTTATATTTCCGAAAGGGAGCTGAAGAAGGTAAGCGCTATACGGTAGATGAAGTACATTTCAGTTACAAAAACGGGAAATGTATCGTCGATCAGCAACGTACATTGTATGGCAAGACAGATAAAAGACACGACGAAATGCCGGTATGTGTCTACGATATGCTGAGTATCTTGCTGCAAGCCCGTTCGTACGACCCGTCCGACTACAAGCCGGGAGTAAAAATATTATTCTCTATGGCAACAGGACGTGCCGTCGAAAAGCAGACACTGATTTATAGAGGGAAGGAAAATTTTACCTCCGAACAAGGAGTAACATACCGTTGTCTGGTTTTCTCGCTCGTGGAATACGTAAACAACAAGGAAAAAGAGGTGATTACATTTTATGTAACCGACGACCGCAATCATTTACCGGTCCGACTGGATATGTATCTGAACTTCGGTTCGGCAAAGGCATTCCTTACCGATATCAAAGGCAACAGACATCCGCTCACTTCCATCGTGAAATAAATCTATCAGACGAAAGGATATAACATAAGCTCGCTATGAATGATAACAGGCTGCAATATACCGTATCATTCATAGCGAGCTTTTCGTTTAACTTCCGGCAGGTTACTGCCTGCACATCGGGAATAGAGAATTATTTTTTGTACAAAACATTTTGGAATTTGTACAAATCTTCCAGAAACATCGAGAGAAATCTCTCCAAATACGTCGTTTTTCTTAATTTTTCATGCCTTTTTACCCTTCACAGCCTTCACACATCCTGCAAAACTTACCTTTATACAGTCGTGATACAAATAGTCTTTTATCTACATCCGAAAGCATGTGAAGGGTAAAAAAGCAACCAAATTTATTATAATCGATGTGGTAATACAAACAAACGCGGATTCATGCAATTATATCTACACAAATCCGCGTTTACTTACCTAATTTATCTATTAAGAAAAATATGAACCTTTATTTATTCAACTTCCAAGTAAATCCATCTTTTGTATCTTTTACTTCAAATCCCAAGGCAGCCAATGTATCACGAATCTTGTCACTAGTTGCCCAGTCTTTATTAGCCTTTGCCTGCATACGCTGTTCGAGCAGCATATCTACCACTTTGCCAAACGCTTCTTCACGTGCAGCATTGTTTTCAGCCTCAGCCTTCAAACCGAGAATATCGAATACAAATGTATGGAATACACTCTTCAATTCAGCAAGATCATCGGCACTGATAGTTGCTTTCTTGTCGATTACGGTATTAATCATACGGATAGCATCGAACAAATGAGAAATCACAATCGGTGTATTCAGGTCATCGTTCATAGCTTCATAGCATTTTTCACGCAATCCGGCCGGTTCAATACCTGTGGTTGTCTTCGAAGGAGTAATACGTTCCAGATTCTTGACTCCTTCCATCAGACGTTCCAAGCCTTTTTCAGCAGCCTGAAGAGCCTCATTGCTGAAATCTACCGTACTGCGGTAATGTGCCTGAAGGATGAAGAAACGAATCGTCATCGGTGAATAAGCCTGAGCAAGCAGTTTGTTCGATCCGGTAAAGAACTCATCAAGCGTAATAAAGTTACCCAGTGACTTACCCATCTTCTGGCCGTTGATGGTAATCATGTTGTTATGCATCCAATAACGTACCATATCGTGTCCCTGTGATGCTACACTCTGGGCAATTTCACATTCATGATGCGGGAAAATCAAGTCCATGCCACCTCCGTGAATATCGAACGTTTCACCCAGATATTTGCGTCCCATCGCAGTACATTCGCAATGCCAGCCCGGGAAACCATCGCTCCACGGTGAAGGCCAGCGCATGATATGTTCCGGCTGTGCACATTTCCAGAGAGCAAAATCGGCCGGATTATGTTTTTCCTGCTGTCCGTCCAGCTCACGGGTTGTATTGATAACATCATCCAGATTACGTCCGGAGAGCTTTCCGTAATGATGATCTTTGTTATATTTTGCCACATCAAAGTAAACAGAACCCTGGCTTTCGTAAGCATATCCGTTCTTCAAGATCTCTTTCACCAACTGAATCTGTTCGATGATATGTCCCGATGCATGCGGTTCAATGCTGGGAGGAAGTACGTTCAACGCCTCCATAGCCTTATGATAGCGGTTCAGATAATACTGAACAACTTCCATCGGCTCCAATTGTTCCAGACGGGCTTTCTTTGCAATCTTGTCTTCACCGTCATCAGCATCATGTTCCAAATGACCTACATCGGTAATGTTTCGTACATAACGTACCTTATAGCCCAGATGCGTAAGGTAACGGAAAAGAATATCGAATGTAATAGCCGGACGAGCATGTCCCAAATGGGCATCACCATAAACAGTAGGCCCGCACACATACATGCCTACATGAGGAGCATGCAACGGAACAAACAGTTCCTTGCGACGGGTAAGCGTATTATAAATAGTCAGCTTATTTTCCATAATTATCTCTTTTAGTTAAGTCACAAAAGTACGGAAAAAAGAAATAATAAGGAAACAGAGGGTCTTTTTTTTCTCGAAAAGCCGCCAGCTTAGCTTACCAAAAATAGAAAACAGTGTACACTCGTCAAGAAAAGATGTAAATCTTTTAGTTAACAAACATAGAACAACAAGGCGAATTCTTAAATCATGTTATAAAACATAGTTTTTTAGTTGTAATATTTGCAGATTTCCCAAAAGTCCGTACCTTTGCATCGTGTTTTTCATAGTATTAGATTTAAGGTTAACAAAGGTTGGAGTACAGCGGTACTCCTTTTTTTATGCCCATACGTAAAATAATATGCAAGAAAACAAGAAAGTCCTGTTAGGTATGAGCGGAGGAACAGACAGTTCGGTCGCTGCGTTGCTCCTGCAAGATGCCGGCTACGAAGTAACCGGCGTAACTTTCCGTTTCTATGAAAAAGATAACAATACAGAATATCTGGACGATGCCCGTGAATTATGTGAACGGTTAAATATTCCCCATATAACCTATGATGTACGGGAAAAATTCCGCCAACAAATTATTTCCTACTTTATCAATGAATACATGGCAGGACGCACTCCTGTACCCTGTACACTTTGCAATAATTACCTGAAATGGCCATTGCTGAAACAATTGGCTGATGAAAGGGGCATTTATTATTTTGCAACCGGCCATTACGTACAGAAACGGAACATCGACGGTTACTGGCATATTACCGCTGGAGCCGATAGCGACAAAGATCAGTCATTCTTTTTGTGGGGAATTCCACAAGAGATACTGGAACGCATGCTGCTGCCTATGGGGGCACTGACTAAAAGGGAAGTACGTGAGATTGCCGCCGAACGGGGACACCTGAAAGCCGCTCATAAACGTGACAGCCTGGGAGTCTGTTTTTGCCCCATGGACTACCGGAGTTTTCTAAAAGAACACGTAGAAAAGGATCTCATTGTGCCCGGCAACTTTTATGACGAATGCGGTAATTGCTTAGGGAAACACGAAGGATATCCCTTTTATACTATCGGACAACGCAGAGGATTAGGAATTTACCTGAATAAAGCACTATTTGTAAAACAGATTATCCCACAAACCAACAGCGTCATCATCAGCGACACACTCCGCTCGCTGGAACAGACAGAAATGTATCTCACCGACTGGCATGTGACGAATCCGGCTGCCTTGTTTGAAACGACCGATGACATCATCGTCAAAATACGCTACCGTAAACAAGCCAACCGCTGTACTGTTACTCCTACTCCTGACGGACGCCTGCACATCAGGTTGCATGAACCGCTGGCCGCCATTGCAGCCGGACAAGCTGCCGCTTTTTATCGGAATGATGTAGTTTTAGGAGGTGGTATCATTTGCTCAACTGAATGAAGAAGAATTATTTTACTCTTCTATTCAGCTGATTATTCGCCTTTTCAGGCTTCGATTTGCCTACACGTTTACCACTTGTCTTTTTCTTTCCTGACTGCTTGGCTTTCCAGGCAAAAGGATTTTTCTTATTCACTACCATATTATCTGTATTTTTTTGCAAAAATACAATTATAATCGATACAGGAAGAGGAAAACAGTCCTCTCTCCTATTTTACTTATTGAAAATAACTAACTTTGTTTTTCAAGCTAAAACAAAGTATTATGAGTATATCCGATTACACACATACCCTGACGCAAGCAGTAAGCGAACTATCTGACAATCGTTCATACGAAGGCTTGTTTCACCAATACAAAGACGGCGATCCACTTCCGTCAGGGAAATCACTCCGCCGCATCGTCGAATTAGCCCGCGAGATTCTATTCCCCGGCTATTTTGGAAATTCCACCGTTCACCGGAGAACAATCAATTATCACATTGGAGTCAATGTAGAAGAGCTATTTGGTTTGCTGACAGAACAAATACAAGCAGGTTTGTGTTTCGGACTGGAAAATAATCCTTCGGAAAACATCATCAAGAAAATTCCCGACCGAGATACGGCCGCTTCCATCGCAGCACGCTTTATCAGCAAACTTCCTGAGATACGACGTATTCTCGCTACAGATGTAGAAGCAGCCTATTATGGTGACCCGGCAGCCACTTGCTTTGGCGAAATCATCTGTTGCTATCCTATTATTCGTGCAATTACCAATTACCGTATAGCTCATGAACTGTATATGCTGAATGTTCCCCTCATTCCTCGTATTATCACTGAAATGGCTCATTCGGAAACAGGAATTGATATTCACCCGGGAGCACAGATTGGACATCATTTTACCATCGACCACGGTACCGGTGTCGTAATCGGTGCTACATGCATCATCGGAAATAATGTGAAACTTTATCAAGGGGTAACATTAGGAGCCAAAAGTTTTCCGCTCGATGAAAATGGAAATCCGATAAAGGGAATTGCCCGTCATCCGATTCTGGAAGATGACGTTATCGTATACTCTAATGCAACTATTTTAGGACGTATCACCATCGGGAAAGGTGCAACAATCGGCGGTAATATCTGGGTAACGGAAAGTGTACCGGCCGGAGCACGCATTGTACAACGTAGGGAATAACCTTTTTCATATTTACCAATGTACAATAAAATTTTTCTAAGAAGAATTACATTCATTTATTGAGGGATAAAATATAAATGCGAATTGGTTGTCAAAAGATCACCAATTCGCATTATTTTCCCGAAAAACTTCTATAAGTTAAATTTTATCTCTGAAGGCTATTTACAACCGTCTACTTGATAAAGTTCAAATCAAAACTATAGGTTCCAGACTTCAATTCCATTCTTTTATTACTATCAGATACATTATCGGGCAGGAACAAGGTTGCAGTAGAATTAGGAGGGACAATTACTTTGTATATAACCTTATTACCCACTTGCCTCCAACCTGAATATATTTTCCCATAAGGCGAATTATGAGACGCTTCAAATTGTTTTAATTCTTTGGGAATATAGGGCTTTAATATGATATGTTTAAAACCAGGGAATTTACTATCAGGATAAATACCACCTAAGCCTTTATATAGCCATCCTCCAATCTCACCAAACATCATATGATTATCCGAAATATCACGGGTAGCATTTAAATCCCAATTTTCAAGCAAAGTCGTTGCTCCATTAGCAACCCAGTTTCCCCACGAAGGATAAGTATCCTGTACGGCTAACCTATAGGCCGTTTCAGCCTCCCCATTTTCACTTAAAGCATTCAGCAAGGCTTTAGCTCCTAATACACCTACATTCAAATGAAATCCACATTCTTTAACCTTACATGCTAAATTATGTGCCACTTTACGTTTCATATTTTCTGGAGTCACTCCCCACATAAGAGGTACACTTAGTTCCGTTTGAGTGCCACTAGCGTAAACACCTGTTTCATAGTTTAAATATTTAGCATTAATAGCCTGTTTTATTTCCTCAGCCAATTTTGAATAATAAAGATAATCATCTTCCTTACCTAGCAATTTTGCTGTTTCAGACAATATTTTGGCATCGACATAAAAATAAGTAGAAGACGTTAACTCCTTCGATGAATGCGATTTAACAGGGACCCAATCACCTCGTCCCCAGTCTGTTAACCGGCCAATACTTTTTCGCTCTGCATAATCAACATATTTTTTTATAGCATCGTAACAATCCGTCAAAGGCTTAAGGTCGCCATAAAATAAATATAAATTCCAAGGAATAATAGCAATAGTACTTGTCCAGTCAAGTCCATTGTCGGTGCCATATCCCCATCCTCCAGTAGGAATGATATCCGGAAGAACTCCGTTAGGTTGCTGTTCATCCCGATGATCGGCAAGCCATTTCTCATATACAGTTATGCCATCGTAGTTATATAAAGCAGTTTCAATGGCAAAATGTGCATCTCCTGTCCAACCATTTTTTTCCCTTTGAGGGCAATCAGTAGGATATCCCATTAAATTTGAGAGATATGCTTTATTTGTAGCTCTCCATAAACGATTAATGATTGTATCGGAAGATTGTATAAACCCTACTTGTGGAACATCGCTATGAATAAAATAGGCTGTCAGGCTTTGCTCATTCAACTTAATCGGTCGACTGCTCGTTACTTCTACATAACGAAATCCTTTATAATTAAACTTCGGCATAAATTCCTCCTGGCCCTCCCCTTTCAAGGTTACGATATCTGTCTGAAAAGGATCTGAGTTATCTATTGGACGATGATATACATCTATGTTTGAAGTATTTACCCTTCCATTAGGATAAAGTCTTTCACCATGTTTTAAATAAATAACAGTTCCTTTCTGCCCAGAAACTCGAAGTGATGTAACTCCCGACATATTTTGCCCAAAATCAAATACATAAATCGAATCAGATAGACAAGTCATTCGACGCGCTGCGTACGTTTCAACAGCACGTATAGGCTGTAATTGCTGTGAAACCAAATGAGCCGATGGTATACTACGGTAAGATGATTCTCTCCATTCTGAATCGTCATATCCCGGAAGATTCCAACCCTTCAATTCCATTTGTGCATCATAATGCTCTCCAGTATAAATACTGTTGAACAATAAAGCTCCTTCCTTGGTACGCCAGTCACGGTCCGTACAAATAACCTCTTTTGTACCATCCGCATACACAATATGCAGATCCATACAAAATGTAGGACGATTTCTCCAAGGAGCATGATGGAAATCCCATACAGCAATCGACTGATGATTATACCATCCGTTTCCCAATAAGACACCAATGGCATTCTTCCCACTCTGTATAAGCTTCGTGACATCATATGTCACATACAAATTTCTTCTGTCAAAACGTGTATACATTGGATCAAGCCGATGATCCCCAATCCTCTGTCCATTCACATAAAGTTCATATAATCCAGCAACAGCAATGTATGCCCTAGCAGATTGTATGCGCTTACCTACCGTAAACTCTTTCCGGAAATAAGGAGCAGGCTGATAATCCATATCTCGGCCATCGCTAATCCAAGATCCTCTCCAATTCTTCATTTCCATCATGCCCGTTTCAAAGTTAGCGATATCAGAAGTCGTCTTATTTCCATCTTTATCCCACACTTCAACTTTCCAAAAGTATTTTGTGAACGGTATCAATTGTTTGCCATCATATACCAACTGCATTGCTTCAGTTTCCTTTTTACCAGTATCCCAGCAATCAGCATAATTTTTATCAGCCAACTTTACAGAGTCTGTACTGACAAAAACTCTATAAGCTTCCAGCTTTGCTCCCTCCCTTACATCATCTAAATGCCATTGCAACCGTGGATGTAATACATCAATACCTAAAGGATTATTTAAATACTCGCAGAGCATCCCTATTGGTACACATTGCTCCTGAGAGACAGCGACAAAAGTCGATTTTAATAAAATCAACCCAAACAATAAAGGATATTTTATCTTCATCATGTAATATATTTAATTAATAGATATCAATCTTAGTATATTCACCGTAAGTTTCCGGCATCACATAGAGGATTAAATTTCTGTTCCATATCATCGGTCCAGTTCATTCCACCCGTTTCATAACTATCCATGACAGTAACTTTAAAACATTTTCTGTCCTCTTCTGGTATCCGTTTTAAAATTTCACCAATAAAAGCATTAAAATGAAATTCCAAATGCTTGCTATTCATCTTATCAACTTCCAAACCTGTAGCTTCAGGAGCAGCAGGAGCATTGGTTACTCTAGCCGTTTTCATAGCATAACGTACGACTTTCCACTGGCCTTTAGGTAAATGACATGTTAAAACACATCTGACATCAAATCAAGAATCTTTTCAGGGTCCAATACCTGCTCTTTATTGGAGACAAGAGGTTGTTCCTCCCATAAATAATCCTTCCACATAGGAAGTGGAGTTGGAAACATTTTCGCAAGTGTTTTTTCCGCATAATATTCGACTAAGGTCTTGATGATAGTTCTACCGTACAATTACCACTACCAGAACCACTCATTTCAAACTTATATACATCAGCCTGATTCTCGGGTAGAGAAATAACAAGAGGGACATCAGGTACAAAACCAACATTTAAATTGAAATTGCTTCTATCAATATCATACCTCATACTTTGATTGTCTGTTATCCACGGGCCTCCAGATTGACTCCATCCAGGACCATTGAAAAAGCCAATTTCAATACCCAGATCCGTAGCTGTCTTTAGTGCTGTATGTACTATATCCCACCATTCATCACTCAAAACCTTGATATTCCCTTCTGCAACTTCAGGCAAACTTACATTTCCAATAAAAGCCCTGTTTATACCTATCTCCTTCATTGATTGCAAATCCTTGATAACTCCTTCTTTAGATATATTATTCGATATCCAGTACCAATAGACTCCAATCTTTACAGAGTCTGGAACAGTTCTGAAAGATGTCTCCAGTTCCGACAAGGTCACTTCATTGCCTAGTTCCGACTTACAACTTATAAAATTCAAAAACAATCCTATCAAACAAAAAGATAAATAATGCCTTGTTTTCATTGTCACCCAATTATTACCATGAAGAAACTACATTTTTCTATAATCGCCCTTTAATCATTCACGTAGAACCAAAACCTCAGAAGGAGCATCAACCTCAGTTACAATTTTACCATTATCACTTAATGTATGACTGATGGAAATAATACCATAAGGTGTGGGAAAAGTTCCTTTTACCCATTTCAAATCACCTAAATGAGGAACTATGCGAATAACCTTACAACCCGGCTCTACTACCTGCACCCCTAATACGTATTCACTTAACCAAGAAGTAGGCCCTGAAGCCCATCCATGACAAAAGCTATGACGAAATTTCTGATAACAATAAGCCCCAAAATCTCGATGGATATCATTTTTTCCTTCCGGAACTATTTCATCTATCCTTGCTGCATTAGGCAGCCAATTTAAGTCAAAATCCTCCCAGAAAGTAGTGGCACCTAAATCCAACATAGCCCCCCAATAAGTACGTATGATATCTAATGCTCCCTTGTAATCTCCTGCTTTAGCCATAGCCTTCAGCATATAATATCCATAAAAGGTTGAAAAGCCATGAGCTCCATTGACTGAAATAATATGTTGATCGGCTTCTTTTGCATCCATCAGATTTGCCAATACCATCAATGCAGCCCCTTGTTTTGCGCCTGGAGCAGAAGGGTCTTTCATCGATTTTAAATATTGCTTACGCACAGCTGGCACCGCCTTTCTCATTTTTTTTGCCAATCTTTCTGCCTCATTTGCCAGCTCAGTTTCTCCTAAGATGTTACATAGCTCATAACTTGCATCCATCGCCATTACCAATAATGCTTGTAATCCCGCATGAATTGATTCCGGACTATTGGAAGAAGGCCAATCAAGAAAACGCATCCCGTCAAGCTTTTCAACACCTTTTTCATCAACAAAATTCATCAGGAACCTTATCAGACCAACGATATAGTCTTTTTGTGAGTTCAAATAATTTCTATCTCCCTGATAATAGAACCAATCTCGCTGAATCAACAACCACCAAATTGAATACGAACTAATACCATTCATCCAATTAGGCAAAGGAGTCACATCACGTATAGCATTCAAACTCTTAGGAACCACTTCATTATATCCGAAAACACTACTAATGGTCATTACTTCCGGATGCATATCGCCCACCCATACCAACCTATCTCTTTTTATGCCATCCCAAAGAAATTCTTGCATATTCAAATGAACCGTATAGGCACCGGTCTGCCATATTTTATTCAGACGTTCATCATTAGAACAAAACGATCCTTTATAAGGTATATCTCTATAAACAGAAATAGCCCTGATTTCTTTAATATGTAACTCTACATTATCATCTATTAAATCAATACGAGCAAATCTAAACCCCGAATTTCCAAATTCTGCTACTCCTAACCAAGGCAATTTCATTTCGAAATCACGAATCGCATGGTCATTTGACGCCCCATTCTTTCCATCAATTTCACACATTGCTTCACTCACCGACTCTCCAAAACGTATGCGCACAGTTATTGGCTTTTTGGAAGCAGGCATACCCGTAACAACTTGAATTCCACCCTGAATTTCCTTGCCGAAATCAAGCAAGATAGAGGGCTTTACTCCATCCTTAGATCGCAGGATACAAATATTAGCATTTACCAAATCCGGTTGTCCGTTACCCTGACGGAACAAAAAATCGGTTCCTGTCATAAGTTCGGTATGCTGTTGCCATACCATCCTTACAGGCGTCACGTATTCACGTACTCTTGTATCTCGTTGAGAAAAAGGGCATGATTTCGTATCATCAGAATTTAAAGTTGGACGTAAAGATATCAACTTTTCTTGAGCCAATAATACAGACGATAGACCTATAAAAAGACTTAATACAGACAATTTGATTTTCATAATATTCAATCATTAAGGGAATGAGAATAATAGATTATAAGATGCCATTCACAATTTCAGGAAGTAAATATCGTAATTTATCATCATCTGCAAATTAGTGATTTTGATAAAAAGGATATAATTTTTGATATATTGAAAATAAAAGTTGTATCACAAAACAACAATGGTATTCCGAATAAATGGAAACAATACAAAGATAGCCGTCCAGAAATCTGAACGGCTATCTTTTATTATAGTCTTTAGAAAGTTATTTAAGCACAAAACAATTAATAACCAGGATTCTGCTGAGCCTTCTTTTCTTCAGCAGTTAATGCATGTCCATCTTTTTGTAATGCATCTAAATATGTCTGAGGTATTGGTCTTAAGTTATGATGTTCTTGAATATTGGGAGCAGCCTCTGGGTTAAAAGCTTTTGCACGTTCTACTAGTGTTTTCGTTCTTGATAAATCTTCCCAACGATAAAACTCACCACAGAGTTCACGAGAACGTTCATTTAACAATAAACACATCATACGGTCATAATCAGAAGTATATCCAAGTTTTTCTATTACAGCTTCATCTTCTTCGGGTAAATGATGATAATCTTTTATTTCAAGAGAAGTTGCAGCTGTTGTTACAGGAATATTATTCGACTCATAATATGAATTTTCAGGAAAATATGAATTTATATTTCCCATCGTAGTATAGCCCAATGAATTTTCATTATACGCAGCTCCACCGTCACAATAAGCAGAACGGTCTTCCCCTTCTTTATATGCAGCACGGGCTCGTAAATCATTAATATATTTAAGTGCTTGCTGATACTCACCCTGACGAATTAAAACTTCTGCTGCAATTAAATAAGTTTCACCTAAACGAGCTAGTATTCCATCACGATAACCAGGCATATCACTAACAGCTTCACGAGAACCATCCATATATTTACTTAGTGGAGCAAATCGAGTAACATCATCATAAAGAGCAATATCATCTCTTCCATTACGATCTTCAGGATAAGCAATAAAAACAGTAGGAATTGTTTTCCCCGTCTTTGCATAAATTACTTCATCAGATAATTGAACAGCACTGAATCTATTATCTCCTGGACGATTTATCACATACATAACCCCCAAATCACCTTTCTGATATGCATTATCTTTAGGATTATTAACTGCATATTTGGTTTTAAAACTTTTCCAAAAACGTGAATCATTTATCATATCATAAATATTATACATATAATATGTAGTTCTTAAGCGCTGGTATTCACGTCCTCCCGCAATATCACGTTGCATTTGAGGTAAATTATTATAAACAGAAAGAAAGTATAAATGACAAGGGTTGCCATAAGCTCCAAGTGTAGATTTATCTGATGAAAATTGAGCAGACAACAAAATTTCATCTAATAATTCATTCGCTCCATTAGGTTCTGTATAATTCCATAAATCAGAGTAATTAGGAGCTAAACTATGATGACTTATAACTTCTTGAGCTAAACGTAAAGCTTCATTAAGATCTTTCTCTTTTGTTCCACTATTCCAATCATCATTAATCTCACTAGCACGTAATAAGTAAGCTTTAGCCAAAAAATGCGCTGCTGCATCTTTTGTTATTTTTCCTGTCATGGAAGCCTTTTCAGGAAGATTATTATACGCATTAGTCAAATCACTAATAACCTGAGCCAAAGTAGCTTCAGCTGTAGCACGAGTAAATTCACGTTCTGGTGAAGTTAACGTCGAAGTTAATTTCAAAGGAACACCACCATATTGAGATACTAATTTGAGGTAATTAAATCCACGTAAAAAATAAGCCTCTCCTGTATATATCTTAACATTTTCCCCATTATAAATCCCTGATTCAATTTTATTTAACAACAAATTTGCATTATTAATTCCAATATACATCTCATTCCATAACGTTTCTGCCATCACTGTATTGGAATTAGCTGCAACTATTTGTGATGAAAATCCTCCACTATAATCATTCCATACTTTATTTGAACCATCTCCACCAACAGTAAATTCATCTGTTCCATAGTTAGTAGTAGCATAAGCCCATTCTTTCGAAAAATGAAAGCGTAAGTTATAATATAGAGCAACTGATAATTCTTCAACTCCTTGCTCCGTATCGAAATAATCTGTATTTGGCCTCGTTGTTAATACTTCATCCAAAAAATCACTACATGATGATAAAAAGCCACCTATAATAAAAATAGATATTGCGTAAGAAAAAAAATTACAAAGCTTCATAGTAAAAAATATTTAAAAACCAACATTTAAACCAATGGTAAATCCACGATTCCAAGTAGATGTCAAGTTTTGAGAGGCATCTAATTCCAAGAAATCAATATTAGAAAATATACGCCCTGGATTTTTTGCTTGTATATACACTTTCAAATTAGTGAAATTATACTTTTTTATCCAATTTTGCGGAAAAGTATACCCTAATGAGATATTACGTATTTTTAAAAAAGATCCATCTTGATATCCAAGAATTTGGTAATAAGGATCTCCACCTCCATCATCATGAATTGGCTTTTGATAAGTTGCATTCTTGTTATTTTCTGTATAATAATCTATTTTACGTTGAGTATAACGTCCACCTTGCCATTCTCCACCTGTATCAACCATATAATCAAAACGACCATACATCATAATGGAGAAATCAAAATTTTTATACGTGAAAGTATTAGTCATACCAAAAGTCCATCGTGGACGAGTATGTCCAATAATTACTCTATCATCATTGGGATCTATTTTATAATCTCCATTTTGGTCAACAGGACGTGCCATACCAGCAGAAAAAGAATGTCCATTTGCATTAAATTTAGCCATTTCTTCAGCATCTTCCTCCTGCCATAGTCCAGCAGATCCATAACCATAAATAACTCCCAACGACTGACCTATAAACCAATTATTGTTTATATCATCTTCTTTACCATTGGATAGTTCATCTATTCTATCTTTTTGCCAAGCTAAATTTATACAAGTAGACCATTCAAAATCATGTGTTTTTATATTAATTGTATTTAATGTAATATCAGCACCAACATTAGAAGTTTTTCCAACATTTGCATAGGTTGTTGTATAACCATTGATAGAAGGAATAGTCATCTCCATCAATAAATTCTTAGTTCTCGAAGTATAAAAATCTACAACTCCTGAAACTCTTCCACTTAAAATAGAAAAATCTACTCCAACATTATACTGCGTGGTTTTTTCCCATGTCAGATCATGATTTCCCATAACACCATTCCCATCTGTCGCAATCGGCTCAGATGGAGCATAACCTGCACTTAAAGAGTTGCCAAATGGATAATATAAAGGAATAATTGCACCCTTTGTTTGATAAGGGTCTATGGCAGAATTACCTGTAACTCCAATACCAACACGCAATTTTAATTGATTAATCCACCGGATATTTTGCAAAAGTTTTTCTTGATCCAAGCGCCATCCTAGTGCCATGCTAGGGAAAAAAGCCCACTTATTCCCTTCTGCTAATTGTGAAGCGCCATCCCAGCGCCCAGATATAGTAAGTAAATAACGACTATTATAATCATAATTTAAACGAAACATATATGACAACAATTGTTTTTCTGTGAGCCCACTCCCCCATGAATTTAAAGATGAAACATTTTCAGGAGTTAGTGCATTCCATTTAGCACTAGCTAATGGAATATTAATAGCTGACATAGAGGATTCTTCATAATGATATTTTGTAGCACTTTGCAACAACGTTAAACCTAAAGAATGATTATTTATTTGTTTATTATAATAAATCAAATTATCTAATGTCCAAGAAAAATCAGATTGATTAGTCAAAGATGCCCAATTAGTACCTTCTCTACTAACGGAATTCGCATCCTGAAAACTTCCATTACGATAATGCCGAAAATCTGGTCCAAAATTAAAACGATAACTAAGCCCTTCTAATGGATTAAAAAGTTTTCCTAAATCTAATTGGGCATATAAACTACCCATCACACGAAACAATCGACGCTCATTTTCGCTATAGTTCCATTCATCAACAATAGTTTTTACTTTATCATCTCCTCCAGGATAATCAATTCGATTACCATCATCATCATATGGAACTGCATATGGATACAAACTAGTAGAAGCAGCATATAAATTAGAAGGACGATCTTTTACCATTTGTCCTACAGCTTGTGCAGAACTTCCATATTGCTGTTCACTATAGGTCCCATTAATGTTCACCCCCATATTAAACCATTCAATTGGGTTCAGGTCTAAATTAAATTTTGTTGTATATCGTGTATATGATTGTCCCTTTATTGTTCCTTCATTATTTAAATATCCAAATGATGCATATCCTTTTATTTTATCACTTCCACCACTAGCACTTAATGTATGTTCATGAGTTATTCCTGTTTGAGTAACCATATCTCCCCAATTCGTTGTTGGAACTTTAGAACCATCCCAAGTTTCTCCAACCCAGCCCCGCTCTATATTTCTCCAGGCATATGGATCTTTTGCTCCATTAAAAATCAAATAGTCACTTTCTTTAGTCGGAAAGTCACCACGAGGATATTTATCAGGCTCTTTATAATAATAGGCCCAACGGCGCCATTCAATATACTCAGCAGAATTCATCATTTCCGAATAATCCTGCAATTTCTCAACAGTAAGAGTACCAGAATAATTTAAACTCATTCTTCCCTCTTTACCTTGCTTCGTAGTTACCAATATAACTCCATTAGCTCCGCGAGAACCATAAATGGCTGTAGCAGAAGCATCTTTCAATACATCAATTGACTCTATATCCTGAGGATTAATAGTTTCAATACCACTTGTTGACATTAAAGGAATACCATCAACCACATACAAAGGAGTATTGCTAGCACTTAAAGACCGCACTCCACGTATATTAATTGTTCCTATTTCTCCAGGACGTTCATTACTAACAATATCAACACCAGCTGCTTTGCCTTGCATAGCTTCAAAAGCATTAGCAACAGGACGAGAATTTAAATCTTCCGAATCAACTCTAATCATTGCACCTGTAACATCTGATTTTTTTTGCACACCATAACCAACAACAACAACTTCATCTAGAACTTCTGTATCCTCATATAAAGTGACAGCCAATAATTTATCTGAAAGAGCTTTTAATTGTTGACTTTTATAACCGATATATGAAACTTCTAACGTAGAACCCTCATTTGTTTCTAAAGAAAAATTTCCATCAAAATCCGTAATTGTTCCATTAGTTGTTCCTTCCTCCTTAACAGCTGCCCCAATCACAGGATCACCGTTCGCATCCAATACCTTACCTTTCACATTCACTTTTCTCCCATTCTGCAAAGTAGGAGCTACTACCGATTGTCGTTTTACAATAATCTTTTTCCCCTGAATTTCATAGTCCAATTCATTCTGTCCTTGAAGAATCTGTTTAATAATATCCTGAATGGAAGAGTTCTGACCTGAGACTGAAATTTTTTTACTAGTGTCTACATCTGATGATGAAAAGACAAAAGAATAACCTGATGATTTTTTCAATTGCTCCATCGCTTCCTTGACCGTAACATTCTGAACAGAAAAGGAAACATTTTGCGAAAAAACGGATAAATTTAGGCAAAGCGCTGCCGAGGCTACAAATATAGCCTTATTAAAGTTCCTCATAATTAAAGATTTAAGTTTATATAAGATTTACTTAGATAGATTACAAAGGTTTATTTCATTGATAATCCCATTTTAACTTGCTCTTATCTGTTTCATATCACTATGTATATTGATTATTAATATAATATATATTTCCCATGTTCATAACGATATTTCATTTGATTTGTAGAAGCCATGGCATCAAGCACATCCTTTATTGTATTTCCCTGTACCTTAAATACACCATAAAAGCGCTTATCCTGCAAAGAATCTTCCACTATTATATCCACTCCATAGCTACGCATCAAACGTTTTGCAATATGCTTAAGGGGCAATTCATCAAAAAACAATTCATCATTAATCCACATGTTAGAACGTTTGGCCTTCGCCTTCGTTTTTCTCATTTCACCTGTCACCTTATTCATTATCATTTTTTCATCAGGTATCAAATAAAGTTCAGGCATGCATTTTACCTCATTATGTAGAGCTACTTTCCCTTCCATAAGATTTACAATGGCCTCATCGTCATCCGGATAGTTACGAAAATTAAATTTTGTTCCTAAGACCTTCAGATTAATCTCCTTCGTCTTTATTTCAAACGGAATATCGGGGTTATGAGTTACTTCAAAATATCCTTCACCTTCCATTTTCAAGCGGCGGTCATCCACTCCAAAACCTTGGGAATATACAATCTTTGAACCTGCATTCAACCATACTAATGTCCCATCTGGAAGATATAGTTTAGTACGGGCCCCCATTGGAGCTTCTACCACAATATCGGCAAAAGTGTGTTTCACAGACTCTTTTCCTCCCCAATATCCGATAAATGGCAATAACAATATTAAAATGACTGCTGCCACACGCACCCAGTTTTTCCACGATGAGTAGTTCCACATCTGTACATTAGAACGTCGAGCTTTCTTCACACGTTTTTGGAACAATTGAAATGCTTTGTCCTTATCAAACATACACGTTTCATTCACTGTACCAGCAGAAAACCAAATCTCTATTTTATTCTTTACATAAATTCGATTCTCTTCTGATGCAAAAGTCCATTGTTTTAACCGTGCGAACGCTTCTTTATCCAACACACCAGAAAGATATTGAACTATCAGTAAATCTATGTCATTATGTTCTCCTGTATTCATTTTTATTAAATGTCTTTTATAAGTAAGACAAAAAAGATAATTGAAAGGGTAGTCAGAAATGCAAGTTTTTAATTGATAAATATAAAAAAATCAGCTAAAAGACTCTACAAAAAAAATGAGATATGAAAAGAACCCTTTATTTTTTGTACAAAACTTTTTATTTTTCGTACAAAAAATAAAAAAACATCAAGAGAAATTCTACAAAAGGCTGTATGATTAATCTATAAAACAAGATCAAAATGAATTACTTACTACTAAAGAATTATTCTTACTCTTATTACTTAATAAAATTTCAACCATTCATAAAAATATAAACAATAAGTAATTTCAGATAGCTTCCCAAACGCCTTTGAAGAAAAGCCAACGCATTTTTTATATGGTATTTTACAGTATTGACCGATATACCAAGTTCAGTAGCAATCTCTTCGTACTTTTTCTGTTCAAAACGACTTTTATAAAAAACCTTACGACATTCCAATGGTAATTCATCAATACTCCGTTTTAATTCCTCCTCAAGCTCTTGTTCCAAAAGCATCCCTAATGGTTGCTTATTATCGACAAAAAGGGAATCGAGAAAATCCATACTTTCAGGCGACAAAAAAGAAGAGATATGAAGTTCTTCACGATGACTCTGCAATTGTAATTCATTCAGACAACGGTTACGTACGGCACGCATCAAATAAGCACGGATAGAATAACAAATCTCAACTTCCTGCCGATGCTCCCATAAATAAAAGATAACATCATCTACGACTTCTTCCGCCAATGCCGCATTATTCAGTAACTGATTAGCAAAACGGCACAATAGCACATAGTGACGATCGTAAAGCAAACGAAATGCTCGCTCGTCACCTTTACGTAGTTTTTTAATTAGCAATTCTTCTAACTCATGCATATACAACTTACCTTTCCTTTATATAAGTCTGTTTATCGTGTCCAATCCAGTCATCACTACCCGTTTCCAATAAGAAGGGAGTACTGACGAAAACTATACAATCCCCTCATCCGTTATCTGAAATCCACACGCATGCATTCTCACGCTCAGTCCATTCATAAATCCTATACCCTCAATCTTTTAGCCAGACATTTCCAAAATTCCGGCTATATTGTCCTCCATTTTGTATAAAAACCATACAAAGTATACAGAATTCCACAAAGATACATTTTTTTCTTTTGAATAGTAAGACATCAATATGCAACTTCCATAAAGAGAAAGATGGCATAAGAATACTCAAGTCCCAAACCCATAAACAGGAGAAAGGAACAACGAGAAGGACACAAAAAGTATTTAAACCTCCTCAAACAGTTGACCGACTGACTGAAAATTCATATTTTTGCACAAATAATTGAAATTACGTAATTTAGTTAAAATGAATCAAGAATTCGAGCTAATCGCCAAAACCTTCCAGGGGCTGGAAGAAGTACTGGCACAAGAACTCACCGAACTGGGAGCCGGAAATATCGAAATCGGACGCCGAATGGTTTCCTTCACTGGTGACAAAGCAATGATGTATCGTGCTAACTTTTGCCTGCGCACGGCTATCCGCATCCTGAAACCCATCAAGCATTTTACCGCAAAAACAGCTGATGAAGTATACGAAGCTGTTAAAAGCATTGCCTGGGAAGATTATCTGGACAACATGAGCAGCTTTGCTGTCGATGCAGTTGTGTTCTCGAATGAATTCCGTCATTCGAAATTTGTTGCATATAAAGTAAAAGATGCTATTGTAGACTATTTCCGTGAAAAGACAGGAAATCGTCCGTCAATACGTATCAGCAATCCGGATCTGGCTATCAATATCCATATTGCAGAAGATCGCTGCACACTTTCACTCGATAGTTCCGGTGAGTCATTGCACCGCCGTGGATACCGTCAGGAACAAGTAGAAGCTCCACTAAATGAAGTTTTGGCAGCTGGCATGATTCTAATGACCGGATGGAGAGGCGAATGCGACTTAATCGACCCGATGTGTGGTTCCGGAACAATTCCTATTGAAGCAGCCTTAATCGCTCGCAATATTGCTCCGGGTGTATTCCGCAAAGAGTTCGGATTTGAAAAGTGGCGTGACTTCGATCAGGATTTGTTTGATTCCATTTATAACGATGATTCGAATGAACGCGAATTTAAACACAAGATTTACGGATACGATAACAACCCGAAAGCAAACGAAATTGCGACACACAATGTAAAGGCTGCCGGAGTGAGCAAGGATGTCATCCTGAAAATCCAGCCGTTCCAGCAATTCGAACAGCCTAAAGAAAAAAGCATTATCATAACCAATCCTCCTTATGGTGAACGTATTTCATCGGATGATTTGCTGGGATTGTACCAGATGATCGGGGAACGTTTGAAACACGCCTTCTGCGGTAATGATGCCTGGATACTGAGCTACCGTGACGAATGCTTCGACCAAATTGGTCTGAAGGCATCAGTCAAAGTACCTTTATTCAACGGCTCACTGGAATGTCAGTTCCGTAAATACCAGATTTTCGACGGTAAATACAAGACTTTCCGTAGCGAAAACAGTGATAAAGAATTCAAGCCCAAACGGGAAGGAAATGAAGTTCGTCCACGGAAACGTGCAGAAAGAGTAGAATACAAGGGAGATAGAAAACCTGCGTTCCGAACAGACCGTAAGGAAAATGATAAGAAAAACTTCTCTCGTGAGAACCGTCCCTCACGCCCATCTACCGATGACGGACGTCCAAAGCAGGCACTGGCACCTCGTTACATGCATCGTCGCCGCCCAAATGAAGAAAATACTGAGAACGAATAACTAAAAAGATGAAACGGATTTTTCAAATTATAGCTCTATTCTGTATGATTGCAACTGTCTCATCTGCTCAGGAGAAAAAGGCTTTTACCCTCAACGATGTCATACCGGGTGGAAGCAATTACTATAATCTTGTGCCGAAAAGTCTGCCAGGCTTACAGTGGTGGGGAGACGTATGTGTACGTACAGATATAGAGGATATCAAAAAAATAGACAACAAAAGCGGAAAAGAAACAGTCATTGCTACATTGGAAGAGGTCAATAAAGCCATTAAAGGCGAAATGCCTTATCAGCTGACAGGACATATTAAACCGCTCCATACATTAATGTCGGCTTCAATGCCATGGGCAGACCGCAATATAATCACTTTTACCCAGTATGACGATTGCACTCCCGCACAGAAATACATGGTATGGTATGATTTCGGCAAGAAGAAAATTGTCAACCTGTTCAAGTTACAGGGAGAAGGACCGACAAACTTTGATTTCTGTAAGGAGAATGGTTACATGGCCTATACCATCGGGAATGATTTGTATGTAGCACATGAAGGGGATTTCAGTACTATGGTAAATCCAAAGGTTACCGGTAACCAGCAACCTGAAAAGGATGTTGTGTATGGACAAGCTGTACACCGCAATGAGTTTGGTATCATGAAAGGTACTTTCTGGAGTCCCAAAGGTACTTATCTGGCTTTTTACCGTATGGATCAAAGTATGGTTACCGATTATCCACAAGTAAATACGACGACTCGTATTGCCGAGCTGGTGCCCGATAAATATCCGATGGCAGGTATGACAAGCCATAAGGTTACCGTAGGAGTATACAATGTAAAAGATGGCAAGACCACTTATTTACAGGCAGGTGACCCGACCGACCGTTATTTTACCAATATCAGCTGGAGCCCTGACGAAAAGAGTGTATTCGTTATCGAACTGAACCGCGACCAGAATCATGCACAACTGGTTCAGTATGATGCTGTAAGCGGACAAAAGATGGGAGTACTTTACGAGGAGAAACATACTCGTTACGTAGAGCCTCAGCATCCTCTGATATTCTTACCTTGGGATGGCAGCCAGTTTATTTACCAGACTCAACGGGATGGTTTCAATCATTTGTACGTCATGGATACAAAAACCAAGCTGAAAGGTGAGTGGGAAACAGGTAAAGATAGTGAAGATCAATATTGTGAATACCTGAAAACAACTCCATTGACGGAAGGCAACTGGCTGGTTCAAGATGTTTTAGGATTCAATGCTTCTCGTAAAGAAATTGTTATCGCAAGTACGGAAGTATCTCCTTTGCAGACTAATATATTCAGTCTGGACGTGAAGAACGGAAAACGTACCTTGATTGGAATAGCCGACGGTACCCATCAGGCAAAACTTTCGGCCAGTGGAACGTATCTCATTGATTATCTTACATCAAACAGTGTTCCACGTGAAATCAGTATTCTCCCTACGACAGGCAAAAAGGGTGTCACTCTGTTCACTGCAACCGATCCACTGAAAGAGGGATACAACTTACCCGAGATTACGATCGGAACAATTAAGGCAGCCGATGGAGAAACTGATTTATATTACCGTTTGATCAAGCCTGTCAATTTCGATCCGAACAAGAAATATCCGGCTATCATCTACGTATATGGTGGCCCACATGCTCAGATGATACACAATACACGCTTTTACGACGCACGTGGATGGGACCTTTACATGGCTCAGCAAGGTTATGTCATGCTGACCGTCGACAACCGTGGAAGCGATAACCGCGGCATCAAGTTCGAGAATTGTACGTTCCGCCATTTGGGAGTAGAAGAAATGAAAGACCAGGTAGAAGGAGCTAAATTCCTGCAATCACTGCCGTATGTTGATGCAGACAAAATCGGTGTGCATGGATGGAGCTTTGGAGGATTCATGACCACAAACCTGATGTTGACTTATCCGGACATATTTAAAGTAGGAGTAGCTGGCGGTCCGGTTATCGACTGGCAATTCTACGAAGTAATGTACGGTGAAAGATATATGGACACTCCTCAGACCAACCCTGAAGGATACAAAGGTTCTAATCTTCGCTTGAAAGCCGGCAATCTGAAAGGCCGTCTGGAAATCATTATCGGAGGTATGGACCCGACTTGTGTACCGCAACACAGCATCAGTTTCCTGCGCGCTTGTATCGATGCTGGAACTCATCCGGACTTTTTCATTTATCCGGAAGACGGACATAACATGATGGGACGTGACCGTGTACATTTGCATGAACACATTACTCGTTATTTTCTTGATCATCTGAAATAAAATAAAGACAACAAATCATAACATTCTAAGAATATGAAACTTTTACTGTTAGGTTCAGGCGGACGCGAACATGCACTGGCATGGAAAATCGCTCAAAGTCCGAAAATCGAAAAGTTATACATCGCACCGGGCAACGCCGGTACACGTGAAGTTGGCGAAAACGTAGCCATAAAAGCTGATGATTTCGAAGCTATCAAACAATTTGTTGTAGCGAATGGCATCAACATGGTAGTGGTAGGTCCTGAAGATCCGCTGGTGAAAGGTGTCTACGATTTCTTCAAAAACGATGCAGCGCTGGCCAATATTCCGGTTATCGGTCCGTCGAAAGCCGGTGCCGTACTCGAAGGCAGTAAAGAATTTGCCAAAGGCTTCATGCAGCGCCATCACATTCCTACTGCCGGATATAAAAGCATTACTTCAGCCAATCTGGAAGAAGGTCTTGCTTTCCTCGAAACTCTGCAAGCTCCTTATGTGCTGAAAGCCGACGGTCTGTGTGCCGGAAAAGGTGTATTGATACTCTCTACTTTGGAAGAAGCAAAGAAAGAACTGAAGGAAATGCTAGGCGGTATGTTCGGAAATGCTTCAGCCACTGTAGTTATCGAAGAATTTCTGAGTGGTATTGAATGTTCTGTCTTTGTACTGACCGACGGAAAGAATTACAAAATATTGCCTGAGGCAAAAGACTACAAGCGTATTGGTGAAGGCGACAAGGGCCTGAATACAGGTGGCATGGGTTCTGTTTCCCCCGTACCGTTCGCCGACGAAGCCTGGATGAAAAAAGTGGACGAACGCATCATTCGCCCTACCGTAGAAGGACTGGCTGCAGAAGGCATCGATTACAAAGGATTTATCTTCTTCGGCCTGATTAACGTAAAGGGTGATCCGATGGTAATCGAATACAACGTCCGTATGGGTGATCCAGAAACGGAAAGTGTCATGCTGCGTATCAAGAGTGACCTCGTAGACTTGTTCGAGGGGGTTGCTGCCGGCAATCTGGCAGAAAAGACACTCGAAATTGATCCACGCTCGGCTGTATGTGTCATGCTGGTATCAGGAGGGTATCCCGAAGCATACGAAAAAGGTTTCCCGATTACAGGTATTGACGATGCGAAAGCCGGAGACAGCATCGTATTCCATGCCGGAACAGCCTTGAAAGACGGTCAGGTCGTTACATCCGGAGGACGTGTCATAGCCGTCAGCTCGTATGGAGCCAACAAGGAAGAAGCTTTGAAACAATCGTTTACCAACGCCGGAAAAATTCAATTCGAAAAGAAATATTTCCGTTCTGACATTGGCTTCGATTTGTAATATATCATCAACCAGCAGATGATACCGCAAATAGCAGTAAGCATTATACTTATGTTCCGGTATCATCTGCGGTGATTTTTCTGTAATGAAACATGCTGTAATATGATCCAAACAAAAAACAGATTCCAATACGAAGTTGCAACGGGACGTGCTACACTGCCCGTAGTAACGATACTGACACTCTTCTTATGGACCATATCTACTCCACAGCTATGGGCGAATATTGGTTCATTACTCAGTTTCGGTATCGCTACTTATCTGATTGTAGAAACAGATACTAAATTTGCGCTCATACGTACCCGGACTTCACTTCCGGCTTCGCTGTTTCTTTTGTTTTATGCAGCAACTCCCTTCTTGCATACGTGGAATGTGGAATTACTTCTTCCGATCCTTTTTATATGTATGCTCTATTCACTATTCCAAAGCTATGAGTCACCACATGCCTCTACTTCCATCTTTCACGCATTTTTCTGGATGGGACTGAGCAGCCTTATTGTACCTTGCTTTGCTTGGATAGCTCCACTGCTTTATATTCACATGATCAATCTCCGGTCGCTCGAAGGAAAAACGTTCTTTGCCGGTATCATAGGATTTACCTTGCCATACTGGTTCCTGTTTGGATATTATCTATATACCGATCAGATTACCTCGTTTTATCCCATTGTTTCACGACTAATACAATTTGATCCGATAGACTATACTACCATACACATCAGTCGTTATATTCTGTGGGGTACCATAGTGATACTTTGGATTATATACAGCATTCCTTATCTGCAAACAGCTTACAAGGATAAGGTACAAACTCGTATTTTACTGCAAGTCATACTTTTCATGGGAATATGGATAAATATCCTCATTGCTCTCCAACCTTCTCATATAGATGCGCTGTTGCCATTGTCTATTATCCCAATGGTATTCATGGGAGGACATTTATTTCCCCTAACATTCACACGGTTTACCCGAATACTATTTATCGCAACTCTTGTAATATGGCTTGTACTTTGCTTATTTAATTTATGGATACATTTCTTCAACTTCTGACCGACTGGGGATATTTTGGGATGTTCCTGTCGGCTTTTCTGGCAGGTACCATCCTTCCATTTAGTTCCGAGGCCGTGTTGCTTGCATGCGTGGGACTGGGACTTGACCCCGTATGGTCTACTGTCTCTACAACAGCTGGTAACGTATTAGGCGGACTCACATGCTACTGGATAGGGCATCTTGGAAAAATGGAATGGATTGAAAAATACCTCGGAGTAACCCCAAAACAGATGGAACGTGCTACACGATTCATTCATGGAAGAGGGGCATGGATGGCTCTGTTTTCTTTCCTACCTGTCGTAGGAGATGCTATCCTAATCGTACTGGGATTGATGCGTGCACATATTGGTATCGTCACTTTATCGATGACCATCGGAAAATTAGCCCGCTATGCCATACTGGTAGCTGCCACTCTGGAAGTGATCAGCCTTTTCTGATTTATTTTACATGAATGCATTATGATTAAACTGGAACAAACTGCCGACGGAAGCTACACGCTCTTCGTACCTGAGCTGGATGAACATTATCATTCTATCAAAGGAGCGTTAACCGAATCGGAACATATCTTTATCAACATGGGGTTGAAACATCACCCATCCTCTACTCCACGAGTACTGGAGATCGGCTTCGGAACTGGACTGAATGCTTTTCTTACCATGCTGGAAGCCGATGCAAGCCAACGTCATATTCACTATACAACCATCGAACGTTATCCCGTATCCGATGACCTAATTCATCATCTGAAATACCCTGAACAGATTTGTCCAGAACGCAGTGACAACTTTTATGCATTACATACTGCCGAATGGAATGCCGACGTAAAGATTACTCCCTACTTTACCCTGCATAAATTAATGGACGACTTTACAAAGTATGATTTCCAAGGAGAATACGATGTTATCTATTTTGATGCATTTGCGCCGGAAAAGCAACCGGAGATGTGGAGCCAAGAGCTTTTTAATACCTTGTATGCTCGACTTTCTTCAGGTGGCATTCTTACAACCTACTGTGCCAAAGGAGTCATACGTCGTATGTTGCAAACTGCCGGATTTACAATAGAACGTCTTCCGGGTCCTCCGGGTGGAAAACGTGAAATATTAAGGGCCTCAAAATAGAAACATAAGAATACTCAAGCCCTACTAATAAAAAGATAAAATGCTAATTTTGGACGTTCATTACAATCAAATAAAGAGTGTCGTATCAATCTGTTGAAATCACTTCAGTCATACAACAGATTGATACGACTCTTTTTCTAATCCTATGGGGAAGTGTCTATTTTTGCTTTACACTCATTTTTCCGAAGATCTCTCCTATCACCGCACGATATCTTTCAATTTAATAGTTTGGAAAGTCATGTGTGCGACACTACTTTCATAAAGAATACCAATTGTTTTCTCATCAATCATGGTAAGACAGGAATATCCCCAGTTTTCTCCTTCGTCCAAAAGCAATTGATGCTCTGGAGTCCAAGTATTTCCTCCGTCAAGGCTAATCTTAATGGTAATATTCTTGCGAGCATTGGTTGTATTTGGATTTGAGAAGATCAGAATATCTTTACCCAATACATTATCAGCAGCTTTTACACTAATAAGACTTGCCATACAAACAGGTTCCGGCAGTGCTGTACGCGATGATTCGTGCTCTTTCCATGTCATACCTAAGTCGGTTGTAGTATATACAGCACGGCTTCCTCCCCGATTGTCTCTCATGTTCAGCATCAAGGTACCTGGAGTAACTTCTACTACCTGAGCTTCGGTAGTATTGGTACGGGCATGATTATGGATAGTCCATGTTTTCCCTCCGTCTTTGCTATACATAATTCCAGCATTAGGAATGCGGTCTTTACCAATGTATTGAATAGGGAAAACCAATGTACCATCCTCCATCGTAATACCTCGACCCGGTCCCTGAAGCAAGAAATACCATTCCGGCTGTTTCACTTGTTCGGTTATATTTATCGGCTCCGACCAAGTCTTACCATCATCCGTACTCTTTGTAAGGACCAATTGAGCTGTATGATTCAAATCCATACCTTGCTGTGAACTCCACCATGCCCGTTGATTACCCATACCGTGTGTCCATGCAGCAACAATCCAGATAGTATTTGTCTTTGTATCGACCAAAATAGAAGGATCGCCTACTCCATTCTGAGCCGAAGGAAGTCCACCATACTCTCCAAAGGCTAAAGGTAAACGCATTTTCTCCCATGTCTTTCCACCATCCGTACTCCGGCTTAATCCTACATCAACGTGCTCCTGCAAGTCGACACTGTTATTGTAACGCACATCGTATACGCCCAATAATGTTCCTTTATTGGTTGTAACTAATCCCGGAATACGGAAAGCCGCAGCTCCATCATCTCCCGCATGACGAACACCTACTCCCATCCGACGCACGACATCCGATGCAGATACACACTTAACAGGTAACGACTTTCCTTCTGCCTCTACACGAGTTACCTGAGCTGTTACTTTCGTCAGCAATGATGCATCCGGTTTCATTTCTATACTTACCCAAAAGAAATTCGTACCGGGAAATAAATTCTGGTTACCGGATAACAATACAGTACGCTCTTGCGGAGTGGCTTCCGATTTCTTAATAGCATACGACGGATTAGCCGATAAGGTTCGTCCAGGAGCATGAGCAGAGATGTATTCTACCGGAGCAAAGCGTTTTTTCCCTCTATCTTGAGGTGCCTCTGTTCCTCCATAATATAACTTGACTGATTTAATCTGTGATAACGGAACATCTTTCCCAAACGTAACCGATACATTATCCAATACTTTTGTATCCTGCGCATCAAGACGCATATAAAACAAAACATTATCATGCCGTTCTATAAGAATCGGCACCTGAGGCGCTTTTATGTAAACCGTATCTATAGCCTTCAATCCGGCAACAGATAATACCCCCAATAAAAATACAAGTAATCTTTTCATAGCAAAAAACCAATTTATGAAGCTACATTACTATAACTTCTGTTAATATCAAGGTATAAGAACAAAAAATCAGGAGTCAAGGTTGATAAAAGCAACAAAAAATCCTTTTATCAACTTTGACTCCTGACTAAGATACATTTATTTATTTAAAGAACAAGCAGAAAAGCGCAGTTTATATTTCATTTCCTGCTGTGGTACCCGATAAATCGGTAATGTATCTACATCCTGACCGCAGCTGGCATTACCTACCCCACGAAGTGCAGCATCCAAATGGAGTACAATATATGGTCGTTTATTCAGTTCCCACGCATGTTGTCCTTCCATCAAATCTTTATCTGTGTAACGAAGAGCAGAGAACGAAACATTTCCTTCGGTCTGAATGGTTATTCCTTTACCATCAGCATCACGTAAAGTCAACTCTCGCAAGCCTTCCCGATTTCCCATAGACTGAGGCTTCATGTAAGGAACTTCCATGTCATCTACAGTTGTGGTGTAACGACCTACCATACAACCCTCTTTACGGTCATTGTAATTTTCCCACGGACCATATGCATAATAATCAACCTGACTCAAGGTAGAATCTATATTTGCAACCAATCCGCAACGACGCAAATCGGATGTATGTGGACGAAAGACAACCTCCATATCCATTACTCCAGTTTGAGTAAATGTATATACGATATCCGTACTACATAAACTTCCTTCACGGCTAGTTGTAACAATAACATCACCATTTTTTTCAGTCACCGTACAAGTACCTCTTTCTTCGAGACCATTACTTGTTTCTGTAAACTTGTCGTTTTCTATCCAACGATGATTATCATATACAAATCCTCCATTCTGACTGATAACTTGTTTTCCATTCATCATTAATGAAACTAGTTGTCCATTCGTCTTATTGAATACAGCTTCTACATTAGCATTCTTAACAGTCAACAAGTTTCCATCATCCAAAACATCCAATTTCAATTTTTTAGAATTCTGTTTTTTCAAATCCGGCAATCCACAACGAGATGACAATTCATATTGTTGTTGGGCAACCTCGTGACCAGCCTCAGCCCAATTTTCGGCATCTGTACAACACACATACAAATTGAGCATCACCTCTTCTCCGTTCTTTATTGCTTTCTTCAAATTAACATTTTTCAATTTTAAAGTAACCAACAATGAATCATCAGGCATTATAACTGGAAGTGCCATACTATCCGTTTCAAGACATACCCCCTCTTTCGTAATTTGCCAACGCAAATAGAATTTATCGAGCGAAAGGAAGTCATAAGTATTTTTCAATAAAACGCTTGCCTCGTTCTGTTTTAAATCAACTCCTTCATTACCAAAATGTACATACTGATATACAGCCTTTACCTCTTTCAGCTTGGGCGATTCTTCACGAGTAGCAGGAATAATTCCATTTGAACAGAAATTGCCTTGATGGGGACCTGGAAAATCATAACCTGTATGCAAGCGATAAATACCTTTCTTCATCTCATGAGGTTCATAAATAGCTTGATCTACCCAGTCCCAGATGGCTCCACCAATTGTAGCCGAACTTCCTTCAATGCTTTTCCAATATTCCTTCAGATTACCGATGGCATTCCCCATGGCATGAGCATACTCACAGATAAACATCGGTTTATCCAGTGAACTTACGTAAGTATCCATCCATTTCATACCCGGATACATCTTCGAGTACAAGTCGCTGAAGCGATTGCCACCATAATCTTTTCCGTCACGTGTACCTTCATAGTGCACAGGACGACTGTCTAAACGTTTGGCGGCATCATAACAAGCCTGGAAATTACGTCCTCCCCCTGCTTCATTACCCAAACTCCAGAAAATCACACTTGGATGATTACGGTCGCGAAGTATCATACGATCGATACGGTCGACAAACGCCGGAATCCAAGAAGGCATATCACTGATAGACTGATTGGCATGGTCTTCCAAATCAGCCTCATCCATTGTATATAGTCCGAAATAATCGAACATGGCATACATTTTCGCATCATTCGGATAATGAGAAGTACGAATGGTATTAATATTATTCTGCTTCATTAATGTTACATCACGCAACATTGATTCAACCGTTACAGCTCGTCCATAAACCGGATGTGTGTCATGACGATTCACTCCTTTGAAGAATACCCGCTGTCCGTTAATATAAACAAGTGTACCTTTTAACTCAATGTCACGGAATCCATACTTGGTAGAAAAGGCCATTTCATCTTTATCTCCGTTTCGTTGAATCACATGCACAGTATATAAATTAGGAGTTTCAGCAGTCCAAGGAACAAGATTCTTCAAATTAAAGGTTGCCGTAGTATGGATAGCATCCTTATTTTCTGAATAATTCACCTGCTGCTCTGTTTCTACTACCAGCTTTCCTTCCGGATCGAATAATTTTACAATCAGATTTTTTACACCTTTCATTCGGTCACGGTTATCGAGTGTCAAATCAACACACATTTCACCGTTAGTATATCCTGAAGCAGCATCCAGTTTAGAAGTTATATAATGATCACGCACACTAACTAAAGGAACATTGTACAAATAAACATCACGGAAAATACCACTCATACGGAACATATCCTGGCATTCCAGATAAGAACCGTCACTCCAGCGAAAGACCTGAACAGCCAAGCGATTCTTACCTGTACGCAAATATTTCGTCAAGTCAAATTCAGCAACATTGTTCGATCCTTGCGTATAACCTACATATTCTCCATTCAGATAAACAAATGCGGCACTGTATATACCACTAAAATGAATAAACGTACGTTGTTTTTCCCATCCGACAGGCAAATCGAAGAAACGCACATACGAACCGACCGGATTAATACCATAATTGGCGCCACCATCATTGAACCCCTTCCGAGCATCAATATAAGGCGGAGTATTGGAATGAGGATATTCTACATTCGCATAAATAGGACGGTCGTATCCTTGCATTTCCCAATTTGAAGGAACGGGAATCGTTTCCCAACCGGAAATATCATAGTCTTCTTTATAAAAGGATCCCGGACGTTGAGAAGGTTCAGGAACAAAATGAAAAGACCAGTTGCCGTTCAACAATTGAAAAGTAGAACTCTTACTATACACCCAAGGGGTATGATAAAAATCTTTATCCGACAACATTTCTTTCTCTGTCATATAAGGTATATAAGTAGCACAGCCAGGCTCCTTATGCTCTCCAAACATGGTTTCATCCTCCCAATAAACCTTAGGGCGCTCAGAAGAACCTGATACATTCTCTGCAGGCATTGCTACTTTACTGACATTGATATAGAAGTATGTTTCTGAATTAGTTACAAACTTTGTTTTATCAACCAATGTAAACTGTCCGTTTGAAGAACAAGACAATATCAGTTCCGGACTATTGGATGGAAAAATCTGTAAATATTTACCATTCTTCTTTACAAGCCACAACTGAGATTCATCAGAACCATTATTTTCAGTTATTCCCAATGTGTTATCACCCTTTGCATGAACGGCTTTGTTTTCAAAAGGATTTATAAAACGAAAACTGCCGGACAAATTCGTAATGCTCCACTGTTGCAATTTATCAGCTTCATTACTATTACTTAATAACACACGCTGGCTACCAGCATCATATCCCAATACTTTACCCGGATGATTGACAGGTACAATATTGTACAATTTATTCCGAGCAAAACCCACTTGTGCATGTACTGTACAAACAGCACATACCCATACACACATTAAACAAACAAATATATTTCGCATAAAATAAAAATTTCATTAATAATATCTTACTTTGGGGGCCTTATCTCGATTGTAATTATCGTTAACATAAACACGTACCCAATCAATATACATGGAAGGAGGATTTTGCTTGCTCCATTTTTGTGAATCAACGGCTCCCGGCCATGCCTCCGGATCGACAGATAATCCCGTACTAAATATCAGATAAAATCCGGCAGGATCACTCCACGGCCAATCAATGTTGCCATTCGCCCCTTTTTTATGTTCAAAATAAGCTTTACCATTCACTCCTCCCACAATCCTGTCCGGATACCATTCCAGCCAATAAATATTCCATTGACTCATATCCGCCAGATTGATACTAGAGGTAACACTTCCTTTACCTCCTACCACACCAGCATAATGATGTTCTGAATGAAGAGTAAAATGAGCACGCTGGTTTATTTGCTTTTTGGGATTTTCCAATAAATCAATTTCTCCATTCTTTGGCCATGGTCCCTTGTTTCCCATAAACCAAAGAGCTTCATTAAACCCTTCTGCAGCTGTACGTTTAAAACGAATTTCTATTCGCATATTTTCTGTAAACTTACACCAAGCCTGTTTTCCAGAAGTTACCGAACGATAAGCCGCATGCGAAAATTTTACGTTTTTCCCGAAACCGTTATCTATTGAATCCGTTTCTTCCACTGGCCACATATGCAATACGCCATTTTCCACCTTAGAGCACCTTGCATTATTCACACAAGCCGACTTACTCATCGTTTGAGTCTTATGTTCTTGAAATCCTAAAGGGAGTCCCTTCTTTGTATACTTATCCAAAAACTCATGGGCGGTATAAAAATACCATCCTTTCTGGGTAGGATGAACATCACCCGGTTTAAGCTTCAATGTTTCATCCGGATGAGGGTATATTTTTGTTTCATCATCTTTATCATCAACTACAGTTACTCCCAACTCCTCCATCTCAATGACAGCAGCCAAATCATCCGGAGTCGTTGCTTCCAGCTTCACATAACGGGCTGTCGGTACCGACGGAAGACTTACGGTCTGGGGCAACGGATTATGCATGATGTTGCTGAACTCTCCATCCGATACCAATACCTTCCACTCCTTTCCGTCCTCACTAACAGAGAACTGGTAATGATAAGCCATCGTCGATTTCGCTTCTCCGTTTAAAGGAGCGTAGGTGAAAGCCTTCAGACGGACTGCTTTACCCAAGTCTACCACCAAAGGAGAAAATGACAACTGTTTCCACGTACTGCGTGGAACCGTGTTCCAGTCAGCAACTGCCGCCTGATTTACAAGAGCTGGGGCATAATAGGCAGATACATTCGATATATTTGCACAAAGACGACAGGAGTCAATGCGGACACGGATGGAATCGGCTGTCAGCTCCGGAAAGCGGAGCATACGCTTATAACCAATAGTAGTACCTTCACCCAATGACTGCCAGCGACCGTCACGGTAAGCCTCAACCGTAAACTTTTCCACACGCTGACCTTTCGATATATCCTCCTGAACCAGAACCACGTTTATCGGACTATTCGAATGAACGGCATACGAACGAGATTCACCCGGACAAGCCGTCCACGAAACATTGCCGTTCTGAACCTTATCATCCGAAAAGACCCGGCGGCGGTAAGCTGCAAACTCCTTCAAACGGGATACATCGGCTTCGTTCAGCAAACCCCGGCGGTCGGGAGGTATATTCAGCAAAAGAACTGAATTATAGCCTACTGACTGAAAATAAATATCCGACAGTTCTTTCAGACTTTTCACCTTTGCATTTTCTTCCTCATGCCAGAACCACCCCGGACGAATCGATACATCCACTTCCGAAGGATACCAGAAAAGTTCCGTTGCATCCTGCAACATCTTACGACTGCCCAAATCTTTTGCCTGCTGATTAATATTCAGCCGTTCATTATTTGCGTTACTGCGAGTATATATACCCGGGGTCAGTACTGTTGCACTCCATTCCGTTTCACGACCAAGCCCCTGTTCATTACCAACCCAACGTACATCATCACCCATAATCGCCATTACAGCTTTGGGCTGCAAACGCTGGATCGTCTTATAAAAGGCATCCCAGTCGTACACCTGCTTCTTTCCGTTTGGTCCTTCACCGTTTGCACCGTCGAACCATACCTCATTCACTTCACCATAATTAGTCAATAATTCTGTGAGCTGTTCAATAAAAAATTTATTGTATTCCGGAGAATTTCCGTAGCAAGAAGCGTTACGATCCCACGGAGACAGGTATACACCGAATTTCATGCCATACTTGGTACACGCATCACGAAGCTCACGTACTACATCACCCTTACCGTTCTTCCACGGAGAAGAAGCCACCGAATGAGATGTCGTCTTCGTCGGCCACAGGCAGAAACCATCGTGGTGCTTGGCAGTAAGCAGTACCATCTTGAAGCCACACTCTTTCAAGGTGCGTACCCATTGGTCAGCATCCAGTTCTGTCGGATTAAACAAAGAAGGATCTTCTGTACCGTCTCCCCATTCCCGACCGGTAAATGTATTAACTCCAAAGTGTAGAAAGGCTGTCAGTTCCATCTGCTGCCAAGCTAACTGCTGCGGAGAGGGAACCAAACGGGCTGCCATCGCTACTTTCTGATCTATGCTTTCACTTCCAGAAAACTGTAAATGCTTTATAAAATAAGAAGTATCCTGCTGAGCCTGTCCTATAACAGGAAAAGCACACAAGGAACACGCTACAAGAAACTGATTAATCTTATTCATACAAACGTTATTTATTTAATTCAAAAATAAGAATTAAAACTTATTCTACCTATAAAAAGTCAAGAAACTATTACTGATTGAGTAACTGACGAATAGCAGCATTATTTTCAGTCTTGGCGTTTTCTTCTGTTTCCGACAAAAATATGGAATCCAGCAGATAAGAAGGGACTTCCGCTTTCGGAGAAAAAGCAGTAGAATGTACGTATGTATTTATCGAATATAAAAGCTGTTTCATAGCTATCCGTTTATCCATTTCTTTTTGGATATCCATACACAACACGAAAAGTTTTCCATTACCAACTTTCACTTCAAAAGCAATAGCCAACTTACGGTTGACCTCATAAGTATCAATACTCTGAATAACAGGCTCAAGTTCATAGAAAGCTGTTAAATCTACAGCTTTACCATAATTCAAAATATCCCACCACTGCCAGTCAGCATAATAAGAGGTCGGAAAATACTGAAAAGCCGGATGAGACGAATCAATCCACGTTCCCACAATCATCGGGTCCCAGTTAAACATGACAGGATTCCAGAAATGTCCGGTAAACTTGGTATTACGACCATTTACTTTTTCCGGTATAAACAATACATTTTCTCCTTTTTCCAATCTTTGCTTAGCATCCTCCCAAGTATCCACATACTGAATATTATTTACCAGTGTACTAATTTCCTGAGGATAGACCCAAATATCCCATTCATTCTGAACGCCGTTATCCAAACGGACTCTGAACGTATACTTACCTGCTTCTTGAATATTATGTAACGGTACCTGCACTTGTCCTAAAGAATCAACTCTTCCGACAGGTAATATAGCATGTCCTAACTTACCTTTAGCCACGAGCTTTTGATTTTCCCCTATAAGACACCAGTCAAGGTTACCTTTCGCCAAGTCTTTTTCACCATACTGATAAACAGATAGCTTCACATTAAAACTCTCAGAATTTAAATATGTACGTTTCGGGAAGCGAGCCAACAGTACAACCGGAGCGCATGATTCCCGGTATTTCTCTGGAGTAACCAACCCCTTACTATCCCAAAAAGCATCCAAAATCCCCACAAAAGCGCTACCCTGCCCTGGAAAATCTGACAAGCCTAATAGCTGAAAACCTCCAGAATTGGCCGTACGCATTAAAGCTTCATTTACTTCCTTATATTGCAGTACGGTATGAGCACCCGTAGCCTGGAAGAAGTCATCAGCCTTGTGCAACATTCCGTTGGCTGCAAGACGTTGCTTGAACAGCTGAAAGTTCCTTGGTTCCAACACTCCGGTATACTTGGATGTTTCGTTAAAATTAGGAAACATACAACGCTGTCCCGACTCATGAGCGATTACCGGCACATCGATATCCGACTCCTTGGAGCGGTCCCAGTCTGTAGAGGGCTGACCATCATAAACTGTAATCCAGCCCTTTTCCGTAAGATGAGAAACATAAAACTCATCAGATTTAACATGATCGCGAGCAGTAGAAGCAGAATAAAGATGACGATTGTCATAAGCCTGTCCTTTTTTCACCAAATCCTCTAAAACGGTAAAATCTCCCTCATTTTCATTACCATTACACATCAGCAGAAAGGACGGATGATTACCATATTCATCCAAAACGGCATACATCTCTTTTTCAAAGAAATCACGGCGCTCCGGATATTTACCGACATTCTTTACCCACATAGGCAACTCAACCTGTAAATACAATCCTATCTCATCGGCAGCATAGAAAGCAGCTTCCGGAGGACACCACGAATGGAAACGTACATGATTTAAACCATATTCTTTCACCGTATGAAATATACGCAGCCAACTTTCCACGTCGGTTGCAGGGTAACCCGTTAACGGAAAAACAGCACAATCAAGCAAACCACGTAAATGAATATTACGACCATTTAAACGTATATGATGTGCTCCCTTTTCAACCTTTCTGAAGCCGAACTGCTCGCAAACACTTACTTTATTTCCATCTACAGCCCATTCTACAGTCAAATTATACAAAGCTGGATTAAACTCATCCCACATTTTAAATTTCTTGCTTACCAACATTGTTTTTTCTATCGCCGACTGATTGGCTGCAAGCTCAACATCCCCTGATTCGGAAACAAGGATTTTGCCATTTTTTTCGGACACTGTAAGCTTTAAATTTCCTTTTACAGCATTTTCCGATGGATTAATATATATCTTAGCTGCGACCTGTCCATTCTCTATATTGGGATATACTTTTACATGCTTTATATAGTCAGGCATCTTAGCCTCCAGTGAAATCTCTCCGACAATCCCATTCCAATTAGTTTGTGCATGTTCTGTCAAAGTATGATTCCATACATCCATGGGATACTTCATTCTGTTGTCTACACAGAGTGTTAAAACATGGGTACCTGGAGTGCAATATTTAGTAAGCACAAAACGATTAGGAGTGCACAAACGTTCATCGGTTCCAACCAAAGCACCATCGACATACACGGTAGTTTCCCAATGGCAGCGTTCCAAATTCAGAATAATTTCCTTTCCTGACCAATCTTGTGGAATGAGAATCTCCCGCTGATACCATGCTTGTCCACAATATTCATATTTCCGTGACAATCGATCTACATAAGCAACCTGATTGGGAATTCCTTTACCTGCCTGATCCGTACTGCCGGGTAACATAATTGTTTCAGTCAGTTTGGTCTGATAAAGTTCCGAGCCTGGAATCTTACCAAAGCCCATCGGATCCAACTGGAAACGCCAGATTCCCGATAAATCTATTTTGTCAACTTGCTGAACCGCAAAAGCACACTGAAATAAAAACAGAGATAAAAGAGTAAATACAAATTTCATAATTATGATTTAAGTTATTCTACAATAATTTCCTTATTAAGACGAATATCTTCTGATGAAGCTCCCACCATCAGCAAAAAGCTTCCAGGTTCGACCGTCCATTTGCCATCCATCCCGACCAATGAAAGGTCATCTGCACCCAATGTAAATTTCACCTCTCGAGTTGCTCCGGCTTTCAAATGGAAACGTATAAACTTCTTTAATTGCTTCAAAGGCTGGGAAACAGAAGCGAACTCATCACGTACATACAATTGTGCAACTTCATCACCGTCAACATTTCCTATATTCTTCACTATAAAAGAAACTTCAAATTCTCTTGGAGCCAGTTTTTTTACATTCAAATCCGTATATTCGAACTTAGTATAGCTCAGCCCATATCCAAATTCGTAAAGCGGAGTAGCAGACAGCTCTACATAATCATGGTTTTTGGGAGCTTTCTTATTGTAATAAATAGGGAGTTGTCCAACAGAGCGGGGTACAGACACAGGCAAACGTCCTGCCGGATTATAATCGCCGAACAAAACATCGGCAATAGCCATTCCTCCCTCCTGTCCCGGATAAAAGGCTGTCAACAAAGCATCAGCATGTGACTGAGCCCAAACCTTATCCAACGGACGGCCTTCTATATAAATAACAACCAATGGCTTTCCAGTCGCTTTCAATGCTTCAAGCAGCTCATTCTGTTTTCCCATCAATGAAAGAGTGGCACGGTCAAATCCTTCACCACACTCCATATCACTGACCGTTGTACTACTGGTAACAGCCGCCCCTGTTTCAAGATAACTGGTCTTGAAATCACGGGCACTTGATCCTCCGACAACTGTTATTACCACATCGGCTGATTGTGCTGCATGAACAGCCTTCTCCATTTCTACATTACTCGTATCCCGAATGGCACATCCTTTCACATACTCCACCTGACTGGCAGAGAGTTTACTCAAAACTCCTTCCAATACTGTTTTTACATTACTTTCTTCCTGAGGAGCCGTATAATCGCCCAGCATATTATATTGATTATCTGCATTCGGTCCTATTACAGCAACTTTTCCTATTGACTTTGACAATGGAAGAACTCCGTTATTCTCAAGAAGAACAACAGACTGTTGCGCTATACGACGCGCTAAATCCACGTGTTGCTCACTTCGAACTTCCTTCCTCGCCTCATTCGGATCGACATAGGGATGCTCAAACAATCCCATGTCAAACTTCAGTGTAAGCACATGAGCTACCGCCGAATCAACCAGACACTCCGACACTGCTCCCGAATGCACTGATTCACATAAAGTCGCAAACGCTTCAGCACCCAAATCAACATCCACTCCAGCTTGTAAAGCCTGCCTACCGGCATCGGCCAGAGTAGGAGCTGTGCAATGAGAAGCGTGTAATCCATCGATACTATATAAATCGGATACCACAAACCCATTAAATCCCCATTCCTTACGCAACAAATCGGTTAATAAATAATGATTGGAGGTACAAGGCACCCCATCAATTGAATTGTATGAAGTCATTACAGACAAGGCTCCCGCTTCAATGGCATCGCGAAACGGAGATAAAAAGTTCTGCTTCAAATCACGTTCACCAACAGTTGCATAATTCCCATTTTGTCCAGCTTCAGGAACAGCATAAGCTAAAAAATGTTTTAATGTAGCAATTGTAGAATAGGGAAGATTCAGCTTGCCCCCTCCAAGTCCAGCTACCACAGCAGCCCCCATCTTACCGGCAAGTACAGGGTCTTCTCCAAATGTTTCCTCTACTCGTGACCAGCGTGCGTCACGTGATAAATCCAATACTGGACCATAGCTAATATGTGCCCCCTGCATACGCACCTCTTTCCCGATTACTTTTCCCATCTCTTCCATCAAAGCCGGTGACCAGGTAGCAGCAAGACCAATACCAGTTGGAAAGACAGTTGTACCAATCGCCATATGACCATGAGGAGCTTCTTCTGCCAGAAAAACAGGAATACCTAAACGTGTATTATCCAATACATATTTTTGCAATGCGTTGCCAGCTTTTGCTGCCAGTTCCGGATTCAAGCCATTTTCCAACGTCTTTTTAGTCCAAGGATCTGCACGGTATGTAGCCCATAGCATCCCAACAGCACTCTGTCTTACCAACTTCTTAAATTTATCGGAAACTATTACATTCTCTCCCTTAATCTCATACATATCCCAGCCTAGTACACAAAGTAACTGACCTACTTTTTCTTCCACCGTCATTCGTGACAGCAAATCATTTACACGTTGCGACGTCGGAAGAGAAGCATCTTTATAAGGAAACTTTTCTGCATGTACTGAGTTTATCATGCATAGTCCTCCTACTAACATTGTAACAAAGGGATTAAACCATTTCATAATTTGCTCTATTATTTGGTAATGTTCAATCAAATTGACTAAAAAACAATCATTTATTCACATACAATAAATCAGGGCTCTGTGCAAACAACCTTAAGAGATTTATCCAGAGGCTTACCATCAACTACCGGATATACGTAAGCCAAACGAGTAAACTTACCCGTATAAGAATAAGTAACCGACATTACTTTCTCTTCTTTAGGCTTCATCATATACGGACTTGTAAAAGTTACATCCGTATTGCCGTCCATTACAATAAAGAAAAGTTTCATTTCCTTGTCTGTATTATTAATGAACTTCAAATCCATAGTCTTTCTATCACCTTCTTTCATATATCCAAAAGCCATAACTTCAAAATTCATCCACAGTCCATCACCGAATTCATAAGGATACCTGTCTGATACAGAATGCTCACCCGGCTTTACCGTTCCCTTTATCCAAATACGATTATAATTCTGATTTTCATTCGTTAAAACAACAATTTCCTTACTGAAAAAACCTGGACGATAAGCCGGATTGAAATAAACCTTTACAACTCCCTTTGCACCAGGTGATATCGGCTGTTTAGGATAGTCAAACTTCACACAGCCGCAACCACTTGTTACACCAGTGATAGCAACAGGCTTCTTATCCTTATTCTGGAATTCAAACTCATGAGAAACAAGTCCTTTCTCTTCATCAATTATCCCAAAATTAAAAACACGCTCTTCGAATATTAAGCTTTTTCCTAAAGTCGGCTCCTGAGCCCAGAAAACTATCCTACAAAAACAGAATAGTAAGATAAGATAAAGTGCTTTCATAAATCAGATTCTACATTATTGTATATTTATAAGTTATCATTGTATTGTAACAGCCAATGATATTTTCTATTTTTCCCATCGGCAACGATATACTCTTGTAATGTCTTTACCATTACTTCTATTATAACAGTTAACGATAATTTCTCCTTCTTCAAATAGCTTTCAATATAGAAAGATAAACAAATTCTATTTCTTCCAGCAGAAAAGAACAAACACATAAAACTTGAGTTATTTACGAACTTCAAAATCAGTTTTTTTCTTCTTACTTAATGAATTACATCGCTTTAAAATATATCATAAATCTTTACCATAAATAAATATATCATCTATACAAGACATCTCATAGACACTACAAATTTAATAAACAATCGAGAATAAATATAAAACAAGAGGGCAAAGCGAATTCATTACACGATTGCCCTACCCTCATGTTATCTACTCTAATAGGTCTTATTTAGCCCATACATTTTCTTCACTCTTATCCCATTGTACATAAGTATGAGTATCCGTTAAATGAGTTCCAGGATCCGGCTCTGTTTCCGTCAGACAACGCCAAGTATCCGACCAGTCAATCGTATAGCCGTTGCCAGTTGCATCATGGAAAATATAACCTTCACCTTCATTCAATTTCCAATATGCCATTAATCCCGGAGATTCCGGATCTACACTATTCAGTCCTCCTTTTATCTCCTCTACATTCAACGCACGTTCCCATATTCGAGCTTCGGCAATACTGCCATCAAATTTCTGATTTTCACGATATCCAGCCCATGACATACCAATTTCTACGCCCCGGAAAAGAGTTGAATATCCAGTATAATTAACTTCGATATCCTTTTCACCATCTACATACATCGTAAATTTACTTCCATCGTATACAATAGTAAGCAAATACCATGTATTAGTCAAGAACATCTTATTGGCAAAATGATTACCAGCATCACCTCCTAAGACAAACTGAAGTCTATTACCTATTCCACCTTCTCCAAAGCGCATCATCACAGTATTATTACCATTGAAAGCAAAGAAACGAGAAATATGTCCATTAGGTAAAGAATTAGCCTTTATCTTTATCTGATAAGTGAAAGTGGACAATTCTTTTTGTAAATCGGAATCAAAATAATAATTAGCATACATATTCGGATTTGTCAGATCTAACGCTACAAATTTACCGGATGGATCATCGGGAATATAGTCTCCTTCTCCACCACTTCCAGCTTTCTTATAATCAATAATGATAAATGTCGTATTATATCCCTCTTTTATATTTAATCCTATTGAAACTTCTTTCATGGTGATAGGCAACATATATGTAGTACCTTCTACCAAATTATCCAAAGAGTTTAAAGTAACGACAACAGGAGTAGATTCAGTTTTGGCCACTTCAATTTTAGTATCCAGTCCCTCTATACTAATATCAGCATTATCCGGAAGTGGAGTATAAGATGTATTATATTTCTGATTATATGTATCAACCAAATCCAGATCCTTTACCAAAGAAACAGTTTCATCCTGCTGTACTGCACTTTCCGAACTGATCGTAAATGTATAAACAGAAGGGAATTCCTGTGTATCCATCTTATAAGTACCCCAATAAGCCAAATTACTGATGGAAGCATCCGTCTTTTTATCACCCGGCAGATTCAAACTAATGGAGGTCCAAATAACGCCTGCCTGAGTAGAAGGAACACCATTGCCATTGACCGAAGAGATAGTTACCGGCAACAAATAAAGGCGTTCTGTCAATGGTATGTAATTCTTAGCAGGTATAGTAAACTCTATTGAATCGGCAGATATTGTTGCACCTGCCGGAACCGTTACAGACTGCTTTATAAATTCTACCGTATTATCAGGCAAAGCAGCATAAGCCGTTCCATGTTCTTGGTTGTAAGTTTCTACCAACCCATTATCCACACCTGCTGAAATCAACAAATTTGCATCAGCTGGACGTGTTGTCTTTACAGGAACTTTCAAGGTGACCAGATCACCAACGGCTCCAACAGATGTCCAATCGGCAGTAAAAGAATAAAAGTTCGCCTGTCCATCCGTCCCTTTCTGATTGAAATAGACCAAATTATTCGGATTACCTACTACATCGTAACTTTCATCATCGCATGACTGAAAGCCTAGCATGCTTCCACAAAGCAATGCAGCAGACAATAAATATTTAAAACTTTTCATAGTAACATTTTTTATTTACGGAAGCCAGGATAAAATGAATTCATCATTCAATTTTATCCCACTTCCAAACTTGAACACTTAATTACTGAATACAGGTATTTTTTTCATCTGCATCCCATCCTACATACGAACTATAATCAAGTCCAAATACATTGCCAGCACCTTCAACCATTTCGCGGCATGTATTCGACCAGTCCATATCATAGCCATTACCTGTAGCATCATGGAAGATATGTCCTTCACCTTCATTCATTTTCCAGTATGCCACCAGACCTTCGGAAGCCGGATCTACGGCACACAATCCCATTTGTAATTCGGCAGGTGTCAAGGCACGGTTCCATACACGGACTTCTGCTATACGACCTTTGAAATACTGGGAATAACGGTAGGAAGTCCAAGACATACCAATTTCAAACATCTGGAAGTCTACCGGCTGTCCGTCACCATCCAACTGAGCATCTTTCACTCCATCTACATACATGGTAAATTTACTGCCATCGTATGTCAACGAAAGCGTATACCAGCGATTAGTACTGAAGCGTGTTGTAGACGGAACACTACCGGTCGGGCATACCCACTGCAAGCAGTTCACATCCATACCGTTTTCACCGAAACGCAACATATTCGAACGGCTACCGTCGGCAGAAGAGAAATTACACATACGTGCAATGGAATGCCATTCTTCCGAATAGAATTTAACCTCATAAGTGAAGTTTGACAAAGACTGCTTCTGACTCTCGTCAAACATAAAATTACTATACAGTTCTGGATTAGAAATATTCAGCGAAGTGAAATTAATAACTCTGGAAATTTGTAAATAAATAGTCTTAGAAGGAGCCAATACTTCCAGTCCATCAACCTGCTGAATTGTAACAGGTATCACATATACTCTAGCATCATCAAGATTTTCTGTTGAAACAATCTTTACTGTTGCAGGAGTAGAAAAGACTTTACCCTTTTCGATAACAGTCTCAGCATTTTCCAATGTAACAGTTCCCTCTGGCACAGAAAAATAATTTGTATTATGTGCCTCATTATAAGAATCCACCAATGAGTTGTCAATGGTAAACGTTACATTTACATTTTCCGAAACTTTATTGGTTGCAGTTGCAGTTACAGCATAAGTAGAAGGAGTATCCTTCACTACAAACTTCACAACCGGAGATGTTTCCGTTCCAGATACAAGTACGACATTTTTATTGTAATCAAAGCTGTCACCTTCTGCGCAGCTGAACATGGAAAAAGCCAAAACGCCTCCCAATAAAACTGCTTTTATTTTATGTATATTCATAATAGTTATATTATAGATTATTACTCTTTAATTGAAGGATTCATAATTTGAATTGCCTGACGAAATTCATTGTAAGGAATACCTGATGCCGAATAATAGTTACGACCTAAATAAAATACACCACAACCACCTTTATGTCCGACTTCTGGTTCCCAGCGTGCATAATCCAACAATCGTCCACCATCCAGATAGAAAACACCAAATGTTTCACAATAAATCATTTTCTCGGGTGGAAAACCTGACGGTTGAGTTAAGAAACCAACCTGATCACTATATGCCTGCTGTACAAAATAATCACAATAAGGAATACAATCTTTTGGAGGTACACTATTAAAATAATCAATAATCAACAACTTATTGGGAATTGAACCTTGAGGACCAAAATATTTAGCCAACTCCACTGTCAGACGATACATGTCATTACCATTCCACCCTTCATAGTCAACATCAACACCATCCAGTCCCGGCTCCATCACCTGATTCACAATCCATTTTGCGTATGCAGCCATTATCTCATCAGAAGGATTTGCTGAACCTCCCATATCATATTCTACTCCATCAACAGTAAAGACATGACGATAATGAGATGCATCTGCATGCATCACAAAACGCGTACCCAATTTTTCCTGAACGTATTTCATGTCTTCATAGGCAACAGGATGTGTCTCTGCTGTCGGAATACCCATCCACAGATTTACAATATCAATGCTGTCTGGAAGACCTTTAATACGTTCACCCCATGATGCAGGATCTTTACTGCCTTCGACACCTTCAATCGGTGCCCAATTTTCATAATATGCAAAACTTACTTCATGATCGCTTTGCTTGAATGCGCGAATATTTGCATAATACTGCTCATCATATGTTTTCAATTTTTGGATTTCCAGTGCTTCCACATCTGTGTCACAGCTTGGGAAAGACACGAGGCCTACACAAAAAGCTAATATGCCAACAAATTTAAATTTCATAATATCAAATTTATACATAATTACTATTATTACTTTAACAGATTTACTTCATTAACGAGATTTCTTATCCCACCAAAGCTTCGTACCACCGGTATCAGCACCTCCCAAAGCTGTAATGCCACTAGCAACTCCTTCTGCATTATTAATTTTTTCGTCGCGAGTATAAGGCAAACGACGAATCTGTAATTCTGTATCTATTGTCCCATTACTACCATTGACTACTACTGGCATTAATTCAGGGTAACCAGTGCGGCGATATTCACTCCATCCTTCCGGTCCATCAGGATATAAAGCAATCCATTTCTGAGTAATAATACGTTCCAGTTTACCTTCAAAATCGTCACTATCGTCCCACGCAGGAGTTACCTCTGTACTAAATGTATAATTATCACTGCCTGCATTATCTTCGAAAGATTTTGGAGTAGAAATATTATCTGCCAAATACGAATCGGCTGAACCTGCTCCATTTTCTTCAAAGGAAATCCGGACTCCCTGCTCATAGAAACTCTTTGCATCACCGCCCATATTCCAGCCTCTCAATGCACCTTCTGCACGTAAAAAATATGATTCTGCAGCAGTCATCCAGACAACCGGAGTCGTATTACGGTCCATATTCAGATTGGATATCTTAGCTCCCTGATAATTGGCCATATTAGATGTTGAAATACCGATACGTACACCATGGTATTCACCATCTTCAGCAGCAGCTGTAAAATACTTTCCGATACGAGGATCATTCAAGCCATCCATATAGGCTACGATTGAAGCACATGGACGGCAATCTCCCGCATTAAAGTTATAGGCAATTTCCTGCAAAGGATGGTGATAGACCAGCAATCCATGACTCAAGGCAGCACGATCGGCTGTAGCTTCAATCAAGCCATAAGGAGACTGGACAGATAACTCTGCCTGCTGCTGAGCCAATTGCGGATCGGCATAAGCAACACGCAAAGCCAAGCGCAAACGTAAGGTATTAGCGAACTTTACCCACTGAGCAACGCTACCAGCATATATATAATCATAATCAGTCATCAGCTTAGCATCGGCATTACCACTTACATAATTTCCAAGAATTTCGATGGCTGAGCCCAGTTCTTCAAAAAACTTCTTATAAATCTCATCCAAAGGATCGTACAAACTGGAAGTTCCATAGTTTACATAAGGAATAGGACCAAAAGTATCTGCAATACGATGCATTCCTGCCACCTTTACAATTGTTGCCAAAGCATCTACTTCTGCCAGCCCCTGCTCAGTAGCAATTCGATGGATATTCTGCCAAGGAGCCATAACACCTGTGTATGCATAGTCGAATGTCGCATTCACCCAGCTTTCCTGAAAAATATACTGACCATTGTGTGCCGTACTTCCCAAAGTTGCAGCAGTGTACCCTGCATACTGGTCATGTGAAAGATTCTGAGCAATCTGGTAATCAGAATCCAGTCTTTCACCATCGTTAATAATTACCACACGACGTAACATCTGAGAGAAAAAAGCACCTGTCTTAAGGTTATCTACTCCCATCATTTCTTCCGTTACTTCATTGGGATTAACGTTGTCCATATAGTCTATGCATGAAGTATTATTAAATAAGACCAAAGACAATCCCAATAAAGAATATTTTCTCAAAAAATCTATATTATGAAGAATCATATCTTTTTAATTTAAAGGGTTGATTAGAATTTAACTTTTACAGAGAATCCCAAGTTACGCAAACTCGGTGACATAAACATATCAATACCCTGGAAATAAGTACCTGTACTTGCAGTCAGTTCCGGATCAAAGGGGGCTTTCTTATACAAGAAGAAAAGATTCTTACCGATGAATGATACATTCAATCCCTGAATCCAATTTACATATTTATTGATAGGAATATCATATCCCAGTGAAAGTTCGCCTAAACGTACATTGGTAGCACTATATACGTACATAGAACCAATACCACCAGTATTACCCGAACCACCTATAGTTGTATAATACTTTTGTGCATCAATAGGACGACCATTCACCAAAGCACCTCCCATATCACGAGCATCAGCAGAAGCCTGAGATGCGCCATACGAATCCATCACAGCCTGAGTCTGAGAAACAACGATACCGCCAACACGAGCCATCAGCAAGAAGCCCAGTGACAAACCTTTATACGAAAAGTTATTACCCCAGCTTAAATTATATTTCGGAGCACTATTTCCTGCTTTGATAAAGTTATCATACTCTGGAACAACTACCTGATCAACCGGATGTACATAAATGGCACCATGTTCATCAGTACGCAAAGTGTTTACATAAATGTCACCAATAGAACCACCTTCTGTCAGAATCATCTTATACATGCTGGTACCACCCATATCAATCCATGTTAATGACGTTTTTTCATGAGTTATCGGGTCCTCATAATCACGCAACAATTCTACAACCTTATTCTTGTTCAAAGAATAATTTATATATGAGCTCCATCCAAAATCGCCCCATTTGTCATCATAACGAAGTGACACCTCAATACCTTTATTGTCTACACGACCACCGTTGACAACTTCCGACTTATATCCCGTAGTTGATGACAATGTACGTTCAAAAAACTGATTATAGGTACGTGACTGATACAAAGTAGCATCCAGTTTCAATCTGTTTTTGAAAAAGACAAAATTAAAGCCAAGTTCCCATGATTTGGTACGTTCTGGTTTCAGGTTTGCATTCGGTCTGCGTGACTGAGTTACAGGAACTCCATCAACAAGTGCATAAGTAGGTATTGCAAGAAATACATCAGGAGAATTACCTACTTCAGAATAAGATACACGAGCTTTCATGTAAGGCATGATATCAGTACTACATTTAAAAATATCCGTCATGATACCCGACAGACCGATAGATGGATAAAAGAATGAGTTCGTTGAAGTCCCCTTAAATGTAGACGACCAGTCGTTACGTGCTGTAACATCCAGATATGCCATTGATTTATATCCTAACTGAGCACTGCCAAACACTGCATTTTTCTTGATGTTATATCCATACTGGTTTGCTAAGTTTTTCTCGGTTGTATCTACATTTCCGAAAGTAAACAAATTGGCCACGGATTTCAATTTTCCACCAAAATAATCCGACTGATATTTATTGGTCTCAAAATTGGCACCTAAGTTTGCAGTCAGGTTTAACGTATTATCAGCAAAATACTTGTTGATGTTCAACAGCAATTCACCGTAAATTTGTTGTCCCTCCACGTTACTCTTTGAATAATATCCGTATTTTGAAGCAAACAAAGTATTTGTACCGGCGTCATACATACGCTCATGAGTTTCATTGTTGCGGTCCATCTTTACACGACCGGTCAAATTAATCCATTTGGCAAAGTCGTACTTCAGCGATGCAGTAGCCATGTAACGATTCTTATGGTTGGGCATTGTTATATGCTCAGTAATCCAGTAAGGGTTCTGCAAAGACAATCCATCACTGTACGGCCAGTACTGAGTCAGCAAGTTACGTTCTACATCGTAACGTTGATAAGCCTGAATCTTGGAAAAATCATCTCCGGCAGGGAACAAATAAAGCGGTACCAAGGGATTGAAATACAAACCTTGTGCAGTCATATTCTGTTCTTTCACACTACTCAACATAAAACTTAAATCGAGAGTCAGTTTATCTTTCAGCATCTTGCTTACATTGCGAACTGTTGCATTATAACGCTCGTAATCGTTATTGTGTATAATACCCTTCGCATTTGTAGTACCAATAGAAAGATATGTTTGATTTTTAGATGTTCCTGTCGACAAACTTGCCGAATTTGTCACATTTACTCCAGTCTGAAAGAAATCCTTTGGATCGTAACTACTAGGAGTTTTTAATTTAGTTCCCCAGCTGTAGAAACTTCCTGTTTCACTTGGCCCATAAGTATTCTGAAATTCAGGTAACACCAACGGAGCTGAAAATGTGGTATTGTTCGATATTGTTAAAGAAGTACGTCCTTCCTGACCTTTTTTAGTAGTAACCATTACAACTCCATTAGCAGCAGCACTACCATACAAAGCTGCCGCCGAAGGACCACTCAATACTGAAATCGATTCAATATCTTCAGGATTTAGTCCTGAAATAGGATCACCGGACAATCCTGCACCTTCATATGCATCAGAAGGTTGTTCATTGGCAGCAGACATATCCAACATTGGAATACCATCAACAACATACAAAGCATTATTGTTACCATTCAATGATTTAGCACCACGCATTACGACACGTGAAGAACCTCCTACACCGGATGAAGATGAATTAATGGTTACACCCGCAATTTTACCATTCAAATTATTTACAAAGTTTGCATCTGCTACACGGGTAATCTCACTATTGTCTACTTTCTGAACATTATATGACAATGATTTTGCTTCTTTTTTAATACCCAACGCTGTTACAACAACTTCACTCAACACTTCAGTATCTTCCGTCAATATAACACTCAACGGCTTACCATCTACAACTTTTACTTCTTTACTCTTGTAACCAACATAAGAGATTTCCAAGACTGCCCCTTTCGCTGTTTCAAGAGCAAATTTACCATCAAAATCCGTAATTGTTCCTGTTGCTGTCCCTTTAATTTTTACATTTACTCCAATTAAAGGTTCATTATTCGCATCTGTAACAGTACCTGTTACATTAATCTGATTCTGCTGAACCAAAGTGCTATTAGCTGTAGACATTTCCATTGTTGGAAAAGCCTCATTACTCATAGCATACATTTGTGAACTCGTAGCCAGCAACATTGTAAAGCAAACTCTTTTGCCCAACGGATACTTTAAATTCAAAGTACGTTTAGGGTTTAACTTGTTAAACAAAATTCCTGTTTTCATATTTTTAAGTTAACTAAATTTGTTAGAATTGACAGATTTCAAATATTCCGTTATAATCTACCATCTTTTTTATTTCTTGTATTTTTACGCTTATTGTAATCATACCATAAGACTTTTTATTTCACATACCATAGTCAATTCAATTGTTTCTTCATAGAAATAGAAAAAGCTTCAACAATCAATTTCTCTCTTACTTTAAAAAAAATAAGATAGTACTCAAATTCTAAATCCCTATATTTTCAACAAGTAACGATTAATTCTCTTCGCAAAAATACAGAATCAAAAAATATGTAAAAATGTAAGAAATGTAGAAAAAGATGTATATTATCTCTATCGCTTTCCATTAGAACATTAACCTTACAAGATGATTCAACCACACATTGCAAGCAGCTGTGCACCAACTTGATGATTAATGTCAAGATTGACAACTTTCGAAAGGTATTTACGTGCTTGCTCTTTATTTCCAAGGCCAAGATGTCCAAGTCCCATAACAAGATTGCAATGAATAAGATTGCGAACATTTAAATCATCATCCCAAATAAGCAAATCAGGAAGCGACACCGCAAAATAATCAATCTTAACTTTATCAAACAAATGCTGTTCACCGTGTTTTATAAGCTTGTTAAAGCAACTGCGAGCTCGATTTTCATCACCCAATTTACGCCATGCAAGCCCTTGGTAAAAGATTTTATCAGGCTGTTGGTCATTATAAAAGAAAGCAATAGCTGGCTCTGCAGAACCTTTGGTTGCCCATTCAAAATATTTCTTAGCTAATTTGGCTTCACCAAGACCTTCATAAGCACATCCCAACCAATAATGAATATCATTTTCCTCTGCCATTGAAAGTTTACCTTCACCTAAATTATCCGGATACTTCTCCGTCTCTCTAAGTAAGCTGACAGCATCTGCATAACGCTTCTCCTCAAGAGCTTTTTTAGCTAATTCAACCCGGCAGAAAACATACTGACTTGTGACCTTACCTTCTCCACCTTCCCATGGATGAAATTTACGAGCATTAATAAGATTGTATGCTGTCCGGTATTCGCCAAGCTGATTATAAAGTGTAATACGTTCGATACATAAATCATCACGTTGTTCAACAACCTCCGCATGTGCATTAAGGAAATCAAGACGCTGACGATGAGAATAACGAAGTTTTTTATACAATTGATCAAGCTCCATAAGAATACGAGCGTCCGATTCATCAAGTATATAAGCCTTTTCAAGGACTGCAAGAGCTTTCTGAGGGTTTTTCTGTTTATTATAATAAGCTAAAGACAGATTACGCAATACGGTTGGATAGGTATCATCAATAGAAGCCGATTTTTCCCAGCAAGCAATTGCTTCATCATAGACACGGGCTGCGTAATAAAAATTTCCAAGATAATAAGGAGCCTTTGCACCTTCAGGATTGAGTTTCATTGCATCCTGAAGCATTAGAACTTCTTCAAGTTTATTCGGGAAGCAATAATCTGGACACATTATCTCTGCTTTCTTATAGAGTGAAGTAGCCTCATCTTTTTTTCCCATCATGGAATAGAAGTAACCAAAGGCATAGTAAACCATAGGGTAAGTAACCTCTGTTTCCTCTGTCAGAAACAAAAGTAACTGAACAGCCTCATCATACATACCGGCAGAAGCATAATCGATAGCATATTCCATATAACTATGAACAGCTCCATGCATAAGAGTTTTCATTTCAGCCTTAACAGTTTCTGCTTTTTTTGAATTTCCCTGTAAAACATTGAGAAGATAAGATTCAAAACAGCATCCCATATTGAATTTATCCATAGCAAGAGATTCGTCAATCAATACTTCTGCTTTAGCATAGCATCCCATCTTGCGCAAGAAAGACACTTTAAGCTGACGTCCTTTATGATTTAACCAGTTACGATACAATGAACGGTCAATATGGTCAAGACCATTTGTATAATCTCCACGAATCATGTCAATCTGCGCCAATCCCATATAACCGGCATCCTGCCAAGCTGCATTCCAAGTAGCTTTAAAGAATGCATCATAAGCCCCATCTATATCGCCTTGCATTTTTTTACTCCACCCGAGATTATAGCGAGGTTCCCCGTCGTATGGATTAGGATTACGCTCCGTCTGAGTTTTAACAGCCCGTTCAAAATATTTCTGAGATTCAGCAAAACGTCCCCGGCGCAACAATAACAAACCTACGGCATTATTGCAACGGATATCACTTTCATCACGTCTGAGAGCTTCCATATAATAATCCATTGGAAGATAAGTGGCATGACGATACTGCTCCAAATGCTGTCCAGTCAGGAACAATTGCTCCATACTGGCTATTTTCTTCGGATCAAGCGCTGCTTTTGCAGGTTCTGGAACAGGTTTAATTTCCGGTTTATCAGCTTGGTAGCTAACAAGCACCTTACCATTCTCATCGAGAACAGTAAGTTTCAGTTCTTCCAGTTTAACAGTATCACACACTACAGTATTTTCATAGACATTATCCGGATCCACAGCTGTAAGGACATCAAGATAAATCTTACTATTTAACACATTAACAAGCATGATACGCACTTCACGATGTGCTGCTGTTGTATAAAGTATAACTTTCATTCTTTCCCCTTGCTCTGGAAGAATATTAATAAGTGCATCGCGCGTTGCATTCTTCACCATACCCACTTTCTGATAAGGCATGAAGTATTGTACCCAAGATTTTTCTTCATAAGGTTGTAACCAAGTAAAATCAGGCTGATTATCACAATACATACCTGTCATAAGCTCAATATACGGTCCATCTTCATCTGTAAGATTGCGATCCCAGGCCTGGCCAAAATCACCACATCCCCATGTCCATTGTTTTTTCCCTACATTAATATGATGATCTGCCACATGGAGAAGCCCAGCTTCTACATCCTCATTATAACCACCAACAAAATCATATTTAGAATTAATGGCCATATAGGAAGTGGGTACAGGAATATTTTTATAACGAGATATATCCACACCTGCAGAATAGTCTACTTTATAATATTCCCCAGTTGCAATAGGAAAACTTGAAACAGCACGTTTTCCATGATCAAACACAGCGTTCACGTCAGGCGGAAATACAGAATAATAATCTTTACTAACAGCAACAGCTGGATTTGCCCACCACAAAAAAGTCTGCGGAAAAGGAGTACGATTATAAACCTTAGCTTTTATTTCAATATAAGCTTTGCCCGGATAAAGTGTAAATCCAACCATACCCTTAGTACGAAACATACGTTCTACCTCACTACACCACACAGTTTTACTTCCATCCGGAAATTCCTCTATCATGCAATCTGTAGGCAAATAAGTACTCGGACGATGATGCTGTGGCCAGTTAAACTCAATACCTCCAGAAATCCATGGACCTGTAAGTCCAACCAAAGCAGGCTTAATTACCTGATTATAATAAACAAAATGGCGTTTTTTTACCTTATCATAAGCCATTTGGATACGCCCTCCCAATTCTGGTAAAATCATCACCTTAATATACTCATTCTCTATAAAAAAAGCCCTCCAAGGACAATCATGTTTTTCATCTGCAACCTTTTCAACTACCGGATAAGGATAAACAGAACCGGAACTACCCTGATAAACACGTTTCTCCAAAAAAATAGGATTTTTCTCTTTTTTACCTATACCATAAGTAGGCAGCATTACAATCTCCTCCCAAGCTTTTACTTCGGAAGTATTAATTGTGCTTTGAACTAAATACTCTGTTATTTTTTCCATAAGCTATAATAGCTAAACAAATTTTACCTCATAAAATAATGTATAATATCTTGCTCTTCAAGTTCTAAATCATAATCACTTTACCAACTCTTTTTCTAACTCTTCCAACGATTTTCCTTTGGTCTCCGGTACATAACGTAAAACGAATAGGAAACCTGTCAAACAGATTATCATATAAAGCATAAAAGCTCCTCCTGTACCCAGACCTGCATTTAAAAACGGGAAAGTATAAGTCAGCAAGAAAGATGCTATCCACAAACAAGCTGTACATACAGCCATTGCAATACCACGTACCTTATTAGGAAATATTTCCGACAACAAAACCCAGGTTATCGGCCCCAAAGACATCGCATAAAGTCCAATTGCAAGCACAATAAATACAATCATAATCACTCCCTTAAACTCAAGGAAATAACTTATGCCAAGCAATGTATAAATACCTGCCAATCCGCCCGCCCCTATTAACATCAATGTTTTACGCCCCAAACGTTCGACTGTATAAATAGCGATAAATGTAAAGACTAAATTAGCAATGCCAGTTACTACAATATTCATCAGCATTTCAGATATGCCATACCCTGCTGCCTGAAATACCTCTTGAGCATAATTGAATATAATATTAGTTCCACTCCACTGCTGAAACATCGCTAATACAATACCAACAATTAAGACCTTACGCATTTTAGCAGAAAATAATAAAGACAATGTGCTTTGATGTTGATCACCCGAAGAAAAGTAAGCTGCAGAATAATTTAAAAATTCTACTTTCGCATATTCTTCTCCTCCGATAGTTCGCAGAATCTTCATAGCAGCTTCTCTCCGATTATTGGCAGCCAGCCAACGTGGGCTTTCCGGAATAAATAAAGAAAGTAAAAAGAAAAGACCAGACGGTATACACACTGCCCAAAACATCCATCTCCATCCTGCTTGTCCGTTCCACGACAGAAAAATATCACTTGAACTAGCAGTTTCCGGTACTGGATCAGCCAAAAGCATATTCACAATCTGTGCACTCAAAATACCAAGAACGATTGTCAACTGATTTAAAGTAACCAGTTTACCACGTATCCGCGTCGGAGCAACTTCGGCAATGTACATCGGAGATAAATCAGCAGCCAAGCCAATGGCTATCCCTCCTACCAATCGGGCCAAAATAAAAGTCATCAAAGCAGAACTTGCACCAGTAGCCCAAGAAGATACCAAAAAGACCAAGGCTGCAAACTGTAATAGTTTCTTTCTTCCATAACGATCTGCCAAAAATCCCGCCATCGTAGCCCCTAACAAGCAGCCAGCCAAGGCAATACTCATTGCTAAAGCTTGCATACCAGCATCCTCGGATATTCCAAAATAAATTTCATAAAAAGGTTTCGCTCCACCTATGACAACCCAATCGTATCCGAAAAGGAGCCCTCCCATTGCCGATACCAGACAAATAAAATATACAAAAAAACAATTATATGCATTCATAGCTAGTTATTAATATTAAACAACTACAAAATAACAGAGAATCCATGAAGCAAAAAATGTAGAAAACATCGGTTATCATGTAAAATATCTTGGTTTTTTCAGTAAAAAGAGAAGAGAAGATTTGAAAAACAAACAGAAAAAATTACTTTTGCAAAAGTAAAATATAATCTATGAGGCACAAAAAAGATGGATTTACAGGTCAAAGAGCTATTGTACTCCCTCCAGCAATTATTGAGCTATTACAAAAAAATGAAATAACCAATCTGTTATACGTTACAGATATTGGTTTCTATCCTAAAGCTTCAGGGCATTACAGAACACGTCCCGAAGGAGCAAGCCAACATATCCTTATATATTGTACAGAAGGAAAAGGATGGTTCAGTGTGAATGGAATACATCATGATATAGAAAAAGAACAGTTTTTCATTATCGAAGCAGGACTACCACACACTTATGCAGCTTCCGAACGTAATCCATGGTCTATTTACTGGATTCATTTCACCGGAGAAAAAAGTCACCTATTCAAATCAATATATAATAAAGTATTCCACATAGACGACGCTCCCGAAGCCCGATTCAAAGACAGACTTATCCTCTTTGAAGAAATCTATCAAAATCTGGAAAAAGGATATAGCATCGAAAATCTGGAGTATACCTCATTGTGCTTATGGCATTTTATAGCTTCATTTCGTTTTATCTCTCAATTTAGGGAAGTCAATAAAGCGTCAAAAGGTAACATTATACAAGAGGCCATTTGTTTCATGCAAAAAAACATCGACAAAAAATTATCTTTAGAAGAAATAGCTGAAAGCGTACGATACTCTCCATCACATTTCGGACAACTTTTTTTAAAGAAGACAGGACATACACCTCTCAATTATTTTATTCATATGAAAATACAAAAAGCCTGTCAGTTTCTTGACTTTTCAGACATGAAGATTAAAGAAATAGCCGACAAACTAAGTTTCTATGACCAATATCATTTCACAAAAGTATTTATCAAAATATTAGGAGAAAGCCCCAGCAGTTACAAAAAAAGAAACAAAGGATAAGTTATGAAATACAAAATCTCTCTATTTTTATCCTATATCATCACAATACAAGATAAGAATAGAGAGATTTTATACAACTCCTATTTTGACAAGTCAACTGATTCCGTCTTACTTGAAAAGCTTTTCCAAATCATCCTCTTTCAATACCGAAAGAACGACCTTCCCATCAGGGGTATAATTGGGAGTGGCAACAGCAAAAAGCTCATCCACCAGATTATTCATTTCTTCATTCGTCAGAACCTGTCCCGGTACAATGGCTGCTGCTTTGGCCAGCGAAAGAGCCAGCATACTCTGTACCTCTTCCTTCACCTTACATCCTTTTTCGATAGCAGTCTGTACCATATTTGTGACCAGTGTTTCCGGATTTAGTCCTTCAATGCCGGCAGGTACTCCATTGATGGCATAAGAACCTCCTCCCAAATTACTGAGTTCAAAGCCCAATGCCGTCAGGTCATCCATAATTTCCTCCAGAACAGGAACTTCTGCCGGAGAAAAATGTACCATATCAGGAAACAGCATACGCTGCGAAACATTCTTGCGATTGGCTATCTGACTCATATACTTGTCATACAAGATACGTACATGGGCACGCTGCTGGTCGATAATCATCAACCCCGACTTGACAGAAGTCAGAATATAACTTCCTTTATATTGATAATGCTGCGCCGATTTTTCAGCCACATTCACGTCTGGATGTTCATCATAGAGTGTCGGTTCTGCCGGCTGAGACTCTGGCTCTGGCTCACTCCATGTTTCCTCCGGTACAGGAGAGGAAGGCATATCCCATGAAGCTGTATTTTTCCTTTCCAGTCCCTGAAACAACGGCTCCCATTCCGTATGCTGCTTCTTATTGTACGAAGAAGGAGAATACTGTGAAGGAGGTACCGATGACACATTAAACGGATTATACGAAGGATCGTACGATGTAGAAGGAGGACGAACCCCTGAAGCAGGCACCGCATCGAAAGCCGGAATATCAGGCATACCTTCCGTATCAAAGTCAATGGAAGGTACCGCATTGAAGCGTCCCAGCGTCTCTTTCACAGCAGCCGACAGAATCTGCCAGATAGGCTGCTCGTTCTCAAATTTTATTTCTGTTTTCGTAGGATGAATATTGACATCAATATTTGCCGGATCAACATCAAAGTAAATGAAGTAAGACACTTGTTCACCAGCCGGAATGAGATTTTCGTAAGCATCGACCACCGCCTTATGAAAATACGGATGCCGCATGTAACGCCCGTTCACAAAAAAGAACTGACGTGCCCCTTTTTTACGTGCAGTTTCGGGCTTCCCGATAAAGCCATGTATCTTTACCATACTGGTTTCAATATCGAGCGACAGCAAATCTTGGTTCAGCTTCTTTCCGAACACTCCCATAATACGCTGACGCAACTGGATAGCCGGAAGATTCAGCATTTCCGTATCATTGTGATGAAGCGTAAACGAAACCTCAGGGTTGACCAAAGCGATACGCTCAAATTCAGTCAGAATATTACTCAGCTCCGTCTGATTCGATTTCAGGAACTTACGGCGTGCAGGTATATTGAAGAATAAATTCTTTACCGAAAAATTACTTCCTTGCGAACAAGCTATAGCCTCCTGACTTTCGACTTTAGAGCCTGAAATACAAATATGAGTTCCAAGCTGTTCTCCTTCCTGACAAGTACGCAGATCCACCTGAGCTACCGCAGCAATCGAGGCAAGTGCCTCACCACGGAAGCCCATCGTGTGAAGTGCAAACAAGTCGGCAGCCTGACGGATTTTCGACGTGGCATGGCGTTCGAAAGCCAGGCGTGCATCGGTTTCCGACATGCCTTTCCCATCGTCTATCACCTGAATGCAAGTCTTTCCCGCATCGGTCACCAAAACGTCTATGTGATGTGCTCCGGCGTCGATGGCATTTTCTACCAACTCCTTAACCACAGAAGCCGGACGCTGTATTACTTCGCCCGCCGCAATCTGGTTGGCTACGGAATCGGGCAACAAACGGATTACATCGCTCATAGCATGAAAAAGTTTAAAAAGTAAATTCTCCTGTTACCAAATAGTGCAAAATATATGCAAGTACAGCTATGGCAACGAATATAGTAGCGTAACTCAGAGGTTTGCGCCCGCTCTCTTTACGCCGTTTCAGATAAGTAGTACCCTCAATGAACTTTCCCCGGATGTCTTCGGGAGAAAATTCCTTAGGAGGAAGCATGCCAAGATCACGCTTTGCGTTCTCTTCTATCTTCTCCAACTTTTCCTTTCGCTCGTCCACGTAAATATACTCATGGTGATACGCACGTGGTTTCCTCATCGTAAACATTCCCATACTTTTACTCCTTTTTAGTTTCAAACAAATGCTGGTTCGGCAATTCTACCGGACCGCGTACATTTTTCTTCAACTGGTCTTCAGCCTTCTTGCTCCGCCAGTTGAATATATCTTGCTTGTTCAGCGGACGTATATAGTCGAACCATACGAAATTCTGCAACTTACTTGTACCGGATGGAATCTGCGTCATCGGGTAAAGTGTACCATTCGATTTCGGACTCATCACCATCTTCTCCAGCTTCTGGTTTTCCAGATAAATATCCAGCTTACTGGTTTCCGACACGTTCATTCCTATCAACGTACTATCGGAATCCATCGGATAATAAACCAAACGTACCGATCCGATAACTTCCGTCTTGTACATCTGCTTGTTACGGAAATAGGCTTTCATTTCCTTTCCCGTCACCTGATTATACATGGTAGTGTCTATCTGCTCTATCGATAATGCCTGATTGATGATATGTGCCCAGTCGATAGTACTGTCGTTCATATACATACAAATCTTTTCACCTACCAGCTGCTGATTTTTGTTCCACAATATCGGATCGTGATACATGGTCAGACAACTGTCCTTTGTCGAAAAGACCAACGAATCGGCTACCCCTTGCACATCCGTCCGATAGAAACGGACCTTATGAAAGGCACGCATCTCACGAAACATCGAATCTGTATCCAGATGGAAAGTTTCCATCAGCAATGTATCTCCGTGCAAGAACAGACTGTCACCCTGAGAGTAATCAACAGCGACGGCCTTATCGGTGGCAAATGCATATTTCTTCTTCTCATTATAGTAACCATATTCTCCCGTCATCATATTTTTATTGACGGTATCGGTCAACACCATATTACGGAATGCCTCACCCAGTCCTTCGTTACGGTCGTAGAATAAAGAATCTCCCGTCAACTGTTTTCCTTCGTTAGTCAGGACAGAACGGTCCAGCAAGTATGCCTTACCAGTCACGGTGTTGTAGGTACCCTTTTCCGAATATATATGATTGTTATCGCTCAAAATATCCGAAGGACCAACAATATTGGCTATCTTGCTTGCCGTATTATACTCCAGCGTATCGGAAGTCAGCGTAAACTGCGGATTCACCAGCTTCACGTTATAATTGAATACCGACTGTTTGGTACCGGGATTGTATTGTCCCCATTCCGAGGTCAGGACGTTTTGTTCATCCATCAATGTACCTCCATCGAAGAAATAGCCCAGATTATATACACGGTCGTAGTTCAAGCTATCCGTCAGCAACGTGGTATTACGGTTTTCCATACGTACATTCATACGTACCTCGGCTATCTGCGTATTGCCATCGTAATACAGACGGTCGCCATACAAGAAGAGTGTATCTCCTTGATTCATCTTGACATTGCTGAAAGCCTCGAACGAACTAATCTTATCGTAATAATATGCACTGTCGCAGTACATATACACACTATCGTGACGGAAAACCACATTTCCCACTACAACCTGAGCATCCGGATGACGCGAATCCTTACGCAACAAATCGGAATGAATCAGATACACCTTACTTTTAGCCGGCTGTTTCTGAGGCTTCTGTACCTTTGCCGTATCTGTCTGAGTCTTCGGCTTCCGGTTCTGGACAGGTTTCTGTGCCAGTAGACAAAAGCCGAAAAGGCATAAGACACCTGCCAACAGTATCCTATGCCCACCAAATATATTTTTCTTGTTTTTCTGTTTCTGCATATATGGTTTTAAGTATCAGTTCTTAATCCATCCCGGATATTTGAAATCACAGTTTCTCCAGTCGGGATTAATACGTACGTATGTATTCTTCTGCTTTTCGACAATCCACTTCTGAAGTTTTTCCTCGCTTCGTTTGGCTGTCACCATAGCCTTCAGACGCTGATAGTCTTCGGTAATGGTCGCCTTGTGTCCGTCGATTCTGTTCTTCAGTTTTACAATCGCACAGACTTGTTTCCCTTTAGAGTTAATCATGGTAAAAGGTTTCGAGATTTCACCAATCTGCATGTTCTCTACAACCTTTGCCACATCTTGCGATATCAAACCGGCCAATTGCTGCATTTCGAAACGAGATGTACTAGTTTGAGGGTTGGCCAGCAATCCGTGATTATTACGTGTATCCTTATCCTGCGAAATCCAGGTAGCAGCGTCGTCGAAAGTAAATTTATTCTTTCGGATATCGTCTGCTATAGAATCCAGACGTGCCAATGCAGCATCAATGTCTTTCTGGTCCACTTTCGGGCGCAAAAGAATATGACGATAATTTACTCGGTCACCTCGTTTTTCAATCAACTGAGCAATGTGATAACCAAACTCCGTTTCAAAAACTTTCGAAACTTTTTTCGTATCAGTCAAGTTGAAGACCACATTCGCAAACTCAGGAACCAACTCACCTCTTCCGGTAAATCCACCTTCACCACCACGTCGTGCAGTACCCGGATCCTCCGAATAGAAACGAGCCAATGTAGAGAATGAAGTTTCACCCTTGTTCACACGGTCGGCATACTCACGCAGCTGAGCCTTTACACGTTCTATCTCCTGTTCCGAAACTTTCGGCTCCTGAGTAATGATCTGCACCTCTACCTGAGTCGGAATGAACGGAATACTATCCTGCGGCAATTTGCTGAAATAATTACGTACTTCGGCAGGGGTCAGCTTGATATCACCTACGATTTTCTGCTGCATCTGCTGCACTGTTTTCTGGCTCTTTACGTTTTCACGCAACATTTCGCGAATCTGAGTATACGACTTGTTATAATATTCCTCCATTTTCTCTTTCGAACCAATCTGATCGGCAAGCCAGGCAATACGTTGTTCCACTTCCTGAATCACCTCCTGATCCGAAACCATCACACTATCTATTTCTGCCTGATGCAAGAAAAGTTTCTGTATAGCAAGTTCTTCCGGAATCACACAATACGGGTCGCCGTCGAAATGCCGGTTTTCATACTGGGCGTTCAGACGTTCATTCTCTACGTCCGATTTCAAAATAGCCTCATCACCTACGACCCAGACTACTTCGTCTATCACATTATTTTGCGCATAAGCCGACACTCCGGCAAGCAACAAAAGCATACAAGCATAAGCCTTGATAAACTTAATCTTATTCATTGTTCGGATTCTAATAATAAATAATGTCCTTATCTTCTGAAGCCTTTTTATATAAATCATCCTTCATACGATTAATGAACTCCACACGCTTCAGATTGATTAATATTTCTTTTATTTCACTCTTGGCATATTCCAACGGCAACTGTTGTCCGGCAGGCAGAAAGTTCTCTACATGAAGGAAATAACAATAAGCCGTATCACGTACTTCTACGTTACGGTTACGATTTAAATAATCGGCATCCGTATCGATAGCCTTCAACGGAAGCTTGGCTGCAATGTCAGATACCGGAATCCAGCGGTCGTAAAAGTAATCGTAGCTCACCGCATTGCCGATGCTGAACTTCTCCAGTTTGTCAATAGCTTCCTGTGTATTCTTCTTATACCATGCACGTACATTGTTCAAATGACGGGCACTTACCGGTACTTTCATAAACAATCCCTGCACATAAGGCTGGTTGGCACGAAACATACCGGCATTCTGGTTATAGTATTGTTCGATTTCAGTATCCGATATTTCACTGCCCAGCTTCTGATTTACCAGCTCTTCCTGATAAGTATGCATAATCAATGCACGGCGATACGAAGCGACCAGTTCGTCTATCTTCACATTATCGGGAACATTTCCTTCCGCTTTTTTATACAATAACACGTCTTGCACCCAGTTACGGATATATTCCTCGGCAAATCGGGCACTATCTTGTCCACGCGCCCCCATCGGCATAGCAGCTTGCAGGTCCTCTTTATACAGAAATTCATGGTCTACCTCCACCAAGGGAGTTTTTCCCTTATGGTCTACCGTCTTGCCACATCCTGACAAAACTATCAGCCCTGCAATGAAGATACTAAACTTGCTCATTCGCCTTATTACTCTGAATCAGTGAACGAAGATACAGTATTAATTAATTACTTCCGCAACAATTAACGGTTTTTAAAACGTCTTGTTCAATTTCTACGTTAAAATGTTGCATTAACGAAGCGAGCAACCTTTTTTCCTGGTCCCTTCGATAGTCGTTTCTTAACACTTCGTACACATCGGTATAATCCTCTGGACCTTTCTTCAGTTTCTTTCCCATCAAAAAGACATAAGGGAGTTTATCATTTTCCGGCAGCTTTCCGCACTTGAAGGCCAGTTTATCAACACAGGCATTTTTACCAATCTGAAAAAGTCCTACCTCAATGGAAGCACTTACGGTAGAGTCTGCCGCCATCAGTTTATGCAGGCCTTCCTTCCATTGACCGACAGGAAGTTTCTTCAGGTACTTCTTGATACGAGATGCCATCTTTTTATTGACACACCGGATTACCGCCCCTTTGAAATGTGGAAGTTCCCAGGCATACTGATTCTTATTCTGCTTGAAATAACGTTCCAATTCTTCCGGTGTGGCCTCACGAGGCGATGCTTCCCGATGCTGCTGATCCCAAAAAGAGGCGAGTAGCGCATCTTCTTCTGTTTCCAGACGCATCTGTACTCCATTATCATTAAGCACTCCCTCGGTCCAGCGGGCAAAGACATCTCGTTTCAGCGCCGGATGTTCGGCCCCCAAACGGTCCAGATAAGCCATAAGATAAGGCCGTGCCTCCTCATAGCTGATGCAAGGCTTGGTATCGGTCAGCTTCACAATATGAATTCCCAGAGGAGAAAAAAACGGCTCCGAAAACGCTCCTTTCGACAGCGAAGCTATCCGGTCTGTAAACTCTTGCAGCAGTTCCACGACCGGCACCCATGTATCTTCCTCCTTCAGAGGAGAGAATGCAGCAAACGGAGCTCCCTGCTTCAGTGCCGTATAAATAGAATCCATGCGGTTACAAGCAGCATATTCTTCCTGCTTCGTTGCGTTCTGGGCAAGACGTATTGTTATCTGTTCTATTTTTACCCATCCGTTTTTTGAAAGTCGTTCCACACTCTGCCGGTATAAGTCACGACAAATTTGTTCTTCCTGCTCTTTATCCAGCATAACGCTTTTAAGCAACTCTCCCTGCATCACTTTGCAATATTGGCGGAAGGCCGGAAGCGTATCACATCCTGTTCTCCTCATATCGGCCGATTTCAGTTTCTGGAACAGAAAATCATCGAACGTATTCCGTACAGATTCCGTACGGCAATTTTCTGCCGCATAATGCTTACAGTAAAATTCAAACTCCTGTTTTGTTATATCTTTACCTCCGATACGCAAAAGTACTTCAGTACTTCCAGCAGCCAGCAAACTGCCAGGAAGAAACAAACAGGAGAGCCAGAAAAGTCGTTTGATAAATCTTGTCATTTTTCGATATGAGAATTGGAAGAAATAAATGAAACGTATTTATAACAAAATTCACCACAGACTTCAACCGCCGGCTAATAATATAGTACTCCGACACTGGAAACAGAAGTCTGTGGTGAAAAACAATATCCTTTTATACGAAAAGAATTCTCCTTTCTTACTGAGGACGGCTGTAGTTAGGAGCCTCACTGGTAATAGCTACATCGTGCGGATGGCTTTCCAATACACCAGCATTGGTGATACGGGTGAACTTGGCATTATGCAGCTCTGTAATATTGTGTGCACCGCAATAGCCCATACCGGCACGCAGACCACCAACCAACTGGTAGATCACTTCATACAATGTACCTTTGTAAGGAACACGACCAGAAATACCTTCCGGAACCAGTTTCTTCACATCGGTTGTACCCGACTGGAAGTAACGGTCTTTCGAACCGTTTTCCATGGCTTCCAATGAACCCATACCACGATATGACTTAAACTTACGACCGTTGAAGATGATAGTATCACCCGGTGATTCTTCCGTTCCGGCAACCAGTGAACCAATCATCACGCTATATCCTCCGGCAGCCAATGCTTTCACAACATCACCTGAATAACGCAAGCCACCATCAGCGATCAAAGGAACACCTGTACCTTCCAGTGCCTTTGCAACATCGTATACGGCTGTCAACTGTGGAACACCAACTCCGGCTACCACACGTGTGGTACAAATAGAACCCGGACCGATACCAACCTTCACAGCATCAGCTCCAGCCTCAACCAATGTTCTGGCAGCTTCGCCTGTAGCAATATTTCCAACTACAATATCAATATTCGGGAAAGCTTTCTTTGCTTCTTTCAGTTTTTCGATAACCGACAAAGAATGTCCATGTGCCGTATCAATAACGATAGCGTCAGCTCCAGCATTTACCAAGGCTTCCATACGCTGCAACGTATCGTTTGTAACGCCTACTCCGGCTGCAACACGTAAACGTCCTTTGGCATCCTTACAAGCCATCGGTTTGTCTTTTGCCTTTGTAATGTCTTTATAAGTAATCAGACCAATCAGTTTGCCGTCTTTATCAACAACCGGCAATTTTTCAATTTTATTCTCTTGCAGAATTCTGGAAGCAGTTTCCATATCTGTTCCCGGTTCTGTAGTGACAATATTTTCCTTCGTCATCACTTCATCGATACGTTTTGTCATATCTTTTTCAAAACGAAGGTCACGGTTTGTTACAATACCTACCAAATATTTTTCATCATCTACCACCGGAATACCACCAATCTTATATTCAGCCATCAAATCAAGAGCATCCTTTACGGTAGAGCCTCTCTTGATGGTTACCGGATCATAAATCATACCGTTTTCGGCACGTTTTACAATGGCAACCTGACGGGCTTGTTCCTCGATAGACATGTTTTTATGAATAACACCGATACCTCCTTCACGCGCAATGGCAATAGCCATCTGTGCTTCGGTAACTGTATCCATAGCAGCAGTTACAAACGGAATTTTTAATTCAATGTTACGTGAGAACTTTGTCGTGAGTTCGACAGTTTTGGGTAATACCTCAGAATAGGCCGGGATTAACAATACATCATCGTAAGTCAATCCGTCCATTACAACTTTATCTGCAATAAATGACATAGGGCTTTATGCTTTAGATTTTATTGCGTGCAAATATACAAATTTTATTCCAATCAAGAAGTATGCTTAACATCTTTTTTTATTTGCCAATTGTTTTCCAGCTTTCAAAAAAAACATGCGGAGGCAGTCAAAATAATTTGTACAAAAACTTCAGGAATTTGTACAAAAAATAAAAAGACATCGAGACAAGTTGCTCTGCTCCCCACGACGTTCAACAATCCGCCTCATCGGCTCTCCTGTTTTCTTTCTAGCCGATAGATAATAAAAGAAACTAGAATGACTTTAACTACTTATTTTTTGTACAATTAATAAGATGTTAGTTATCTTTGCCCGCTGTTGAATAAAAATCTTTTATAATGCAAGAAAAACAACTATGAACACGCAAAGCACTTATCTGGCTTCGAAGCCGCACTACGAAATTCTTGACGGACTTCGCGGAGTTGCAGCACTAATGGTTATCATCTTTCACCTGTTCGAAACACATTCGCAGGGAAACCATCTCATTCAAATCATCAACCACGGCTATCTTGCCGTCGATTTCTTTTTCATGCTTTCGGGATTCGTAATAGGCTATGCTTACGACGACCGTTGGAACAAGATGACATTGGGAACCTTCTTCAAACGACGTATCATTCGCCTACACCCGATGGTCATTATGGGAAGTATCGTAGGAGCCGCCCTTTTCTATTTCCAGAAATCGTCTTGCTTTCCACAAATAGAGCACACCTCCGTAGGGACCTTGTTGCTCATCATGCTGCTGGGATGCACGCTGCTACCGCTTCCGCTGAAATGGGATGTGCGGGGATGGACGGAAATGCATCCGCTGAACGGTCCGGCATGGTCGCTGTACTATGAATACATTGCCAATATCCTCTATGCACTTGTCATACGCCGGTTCAGTAAAAGAGCCCTGACTGTTCTGGTTGCCGCAGCAGCTTGTCTTACGATCTACCGCAGTCAGACTGCACCGATGGGCGACATGGTAGGTGGATGGGCCCTGAACTGGGAACAGCAGTATGTAGGCTTCGTACGACTCTTGTTTCCCTTTTTCGGGGGATTGCTGCTCTCACGTCTTGGCTGGCTGATACGACTCAAGAAAAGAGCCTTCTGGTATTGCGCCCTGATTATTGTCGTCATATTATCTGTTCCCCGACTGGGAGGTGAGGAACATTACTGGCTGAACGGGCTTTACGAATCGTTCTGCATCATTTTTATTTTCCCAGTTATTGTTTCCATGGGAGCCGGAGGCAAGGTTACAGGTAAGTATTCCAGCCGTATCTGCAAGTTTCTGGGAGATATTTCGTATCCCATTTACATTACTCACTATCCGCTGATATATATTTACACCGCCTGGGTATGCAATAACAATGCAACGATATCCGAAGGTATCCCTTATATGATACTGGTTCTGGCAGGGGCCATCGTTCTGGCTTACGCTTCTCTGAAGCTGTATGATGAACCTGTCCGTCGCCGACTGACTGAACGTTTTCTAAAAAAAAACAAATAAAAAGGAAGTTATACAAAAATTGTGGCAGCAGGTGAACGGTATAAACCGGAAACCTGCTGCCACAAAACTTATTAATGTACCGACCTTATCAGTTAGCCATTTCTGAAATAAACTTGATACGAACCAAACGAATTTCTTCTTCGGTGTAATCTGCACCCAGTTCATCCATCGCATCGTCAATCTTGTCGGTCGTAGATTCCTTAAAGTAATCATAGATGTCGAGCATGTGATCTTCATCCATCACATCATTCAGGAAATAGTCGATATTCAACTTGGTGCCCGAATATACAATTGCTTCTATTTCATCGAGCAATTCATTGAAATCGATGCCCTTTGCTACGGCAATATCGTCTAGAGCCACCTTACGGTCAATACTCTGAATGATTGAAACTTTCAGCTTCGATTTGTTGGCAACCGTACGCACGCGCAAATCTTCCGGACGGTCGATCTCATTTTCATCACAATGCTTCTTGATCAGTTCGCAGAACTCCTGACCATAGCGTTTAGCTTTACCAGCTCCTACCCCCGGAATGTTCTGCAATTCTTCCAGTGTCACCGGATAAATAGTAGCCATGGCCTCCAACGAAGGATCCTGGAAGATGACGTAAGGAGGAACATCCAGTTTCTTCGACATCTTCTTGCGCAAATCTTTCAACATAGAGAAAAGTACCGGGTCTACCGCACACGATGCACCGCTTCGCATCGGAACTTCCTCAACTTCTTCTTCATCGAAATCTACATCCTCAACAATCTTGAATGATTTCGGTTTCTTCAAGAATTTATGTCCTTCCGGAGTAACCTTCAGCAAGCCGTAGTTCTCTACATCTTTGCTTAAATAACCAGCAATCAACGCCTGACGAATTACGGCGTTCCACAAACGTTCATCTTCGCCCATACCTGAGCCGAAGACTTCCAAATCTTCGTGTTTATGCGCCAGAACCTCCGACGTTTCTTTTCCTAAAAGGATATCAACTATATAGTCTTGTTTAAAATTTTCTTTTACCGCAATGATTGTTTCAATCACTGCACACAACGAATCCTGAGCCTCCACTTGTTTTTTCGGATTTAAACAGTTATCACAATTACCACAATTATCTTCTGTATATTCTTCTCCGAAATAATGCAACAGAATCTTTCTACGGCACAACGACGATTCAGCGTACGCTGCTGTTTCCAGCAACAGCTGTTTTCCGATTTCCTGTTCCGAAATAGGTTTGCCCTGCATGAATTTTTCCAGCTTCTGCAAATCCTTGTTCGAATAGAAAGTAATGCACAAGCCTTCTCCTCCATCACGTCCGGCACGTCCTGTTTCCTGATAATACCCTTCCAGGCTCTTCGGAATGTCATAATGAATAACGAAACGTACATCCGGTTTATCAATACCCATACCGAAAGCAATCGTTGCCACGATTACATCGATGTCTTCTTTCAAGAAAGCATCTTGATTTGCATTACGGGTAGCAGAATCCATTCCGGCATGGTAAGGACGGGCCTTAATGCCGTTTGCCTGAAGAATTTCGGCCAGCTCTTCTACCTTTTTACGGCTCAGACAGTAAATAATGCCCGATTTCTCCGGATTCTGCTTAATAAAACGGATAATATCTTTATCTACATTATTTGTTTTGGGCCGTACTTCGTAATACAGATTCGGACGGTTGAACGAAGACTTAAACTCTGTCGCTCCTACCATACCCAAGTTCTTCTGAATATCCATCTTCACCTTGGGAGTAGCCGTAGCCGTCAGGGCAATGACCGGTGCTTTACCGATTTCATTGATGATAGGACGGATACGACGGTATTCCGGACGGAAATCGTGTCCCCATTCAGAGATACAATGTGCTTCGTCGACTGCATAAAAAGAAATCTTCACATGTTTCAGAAAATCTACATTTTCTTCTTTCGTCAGCGATTCGGGAGCAACATAAAGCAGTTTTGTCTTCCCGGCCAGGATATCAGATTTAACCTGTTCTATCGCCGACTTTGTAAGTGATGAGTTAATGAAATGTGCCACTCCGTCTTCTTCACTGAAGTTTCGCATGGCATCCACCTGATTTTTCATTAGGGCAATGAGCGGAGATATAACGATAGCCGTTCCTTCCATCAGCAACGAAGGTAACTGATAACACAACGACTTACCTCCACCGGTAGGCATCAAAACAAAAGTATCCTTCCCGGCCAGTAAGTTACTAATTATAGCTTCTTGGTTTCCCTTAAAAGTGTCGAAACCAAAATACTTTTTCAACTGTTCCGCCAAATTAATCTTTTCCGCCATTGTCCTTTTATTTTAGTGATTTTAATTCTTCAAGATATAAATCTCGCTTTACGCATATGTAACAAAGTTATAAACAACTTTTGATATTATGCAAATAATCGAGTAATTATTTTATTGAAGAATTATATTTTCTCATCACTTTTTTAGTTTTTCAGGCCATTTGTAAACGGGACAAATTGGCTTTATTCATCTGCTCTTTCGCATAATCAAGCGTAATAACAAACGAATCTACTTTATGCGACGGGATCTCAAACATAGCATCCATGACAATCGTTTCCACAATCGATCTTAGCCCACGGGCACCCAATTTATATTCGATTGCCTTATCTACAATATAATCGAATACTTCTGGCTGAAACTCCAACTTCACTCCATCCATCTCAAACAACTTGATATATTGTTTGATGATTGAATTCTTAGGTTCGGTCAGAATATTGCGTAATGCAGTACGATCCAATGGGTTCAGATAAGTCAATATAGGCAGACGTCCGATGATTTCCGGTATAAGACCAAAAGATTTCAAATCTTGAGGAGCAATATACTGCATCAAATTTGCACGGTCGATTTTGACTTTTTCCTTAGCTGCACCATATCCTACTACATTTGTATTTAAGCGCTGAGCAATCTTTCGTTCAATACCATCAAATGCACCTCCACATATAAACAAAATATTCTTGGTATTGACAGGAATCAGTTTCTGTTCAGGATGCTTACGGCCTCCTTGTGGGGGCACATTGACAATAGAACCTTCCAGCAGTTTCAGCAATCCCTGCTGGACTCCCTCTCCGCTCACATCACGAGTGATGGAAGGATTGTCTCCCTTACGGGCAATCTTGTCTATTTCATCAATAAAGACGATACCACGTTCCGCTTCTGCCACATTATAATCGGCCACTTGCAACAGACGGGTCAGAATACTTTCGATATCTTCACCTACATAACCAGCCTCAGTCAGTACTGTAGCATCAACAATGGTAAAGGGAACGTGTAATAATTTGGCAATGGTACGCGCAAGTAATGTCTTTCCCGTACCTGTACTTCCCACCATGATGATATTGGATTTTTCAATTTCTACATCATCTTTCGACGATGGCTGCAACAAACGCTTGTAATGGTTGTAAACAGCCACTGAAAGATAACGTTTCGCATCATCCTGTCCAATCACATACTGATCGAGGAAGTCTTTTATATCTTTCGGCTTCGGAAGCTCTGCCAGATTCAAGTCGGTATTGCTCCCTTTCTGACGCATAGCCTCCTGAACGATTTCATGTGCCTGCTCCGAACAACTATCACAAATACAACCGTTGATACCTGTTATCAGGAAACCGACCTCATCTTCCGAGCGTCCACAAAAGCTACAGCGTCTTTTGCTCTTCTTAGTTGATTTATCTTCCAAAGTAAATAGCTTTTATTAAATTAAATAGTTACACAGTCGGCTTACGAGAAAGCACTTCATCAATCATACCATATTCCTTAGCTTCCTGAGCCGTCATCCAGTAATCACGGTCAGAATCAGCCCATACCTTATCAAAATCAGTATGAGAATGATCGGCTATAATCGTGTACAGTTCCTTTTTTAACTTCTGAATTTCACGAGCTGTAATCTCAATATCAGAAGCCTGACCCTGTGCTCCGCCCATCGGCTGATGAATCATGACACGCGAATGAGTCAGAGCCGAACGTTTTCCTTCCGTACCGGCAACCAGCAATACAGCAGCCATAGAAGCAGCCATACCTGTACAGATTGTGGCAACATCGCTAGAAATGAACTGCATTGTATCGTAAATGCCCAGTCCGGCATAAACCGATCCGCCCGGAGAGTTGATGTAAATAGAGATATCTTTTCCGGAGTCTACAGAATCCAGATACAACAGCTGAGCTTGCAGTGTATTGGCTGTATAATCATCTATCTGAGTTCCAAGGAAAATGATACGATCCATCATCAGACGAGAGAATACGTCAAGTTGCGTAACATTCAACTGACGCTCTTCCAGGATATAAGGATTAAGATATCCTGCCTGCGATTTGATTACGTCGTCAAGCACCATACTGCTCATACCCAAATGCTTGGTAGCATATTTTCTAAAATCGTCCATTAGTCAAATCTATAAATGTGAATAATAAAATAATAAAAGAGAAGCTTCTGATCGCTTCTTCCCATATAGAACAAAAGTACAAAAACTGCTGTTCAATCGGACGAAAGCCAGACCAAAAGCCCCTCTTTTAGCAAGTTTTAGCAATTCGCCTCAGCTTACCGCGGGGAAATTACTGAAACATTTTATTGAATTCTTCTGCTGAAACAGCTTTGTGGTTCAATGTAACCTGACCTTTCAGGATCTCTGACAACTTCGTTTCAATAACACGGTTGATCAGTGCTTCCACGCTTTCACGTTTTTTCAACATTTCCTTAGAGTAGTTTTCCAACAGTTCATCAGGTACATTAATCATACCATACTGAGCAAACTGAGCACGTGTTGCTTCTTTTGCCATGTTGGTAATGTCAGCCTGTTCAACTTTAATATTGTTTGCTGCAACCAGTTTTTCCTTAATCAGGTGCCATGTCAGTTCTTCAATGCTCTTTTCATAATGTTCTGCAACGAACTCTTCACCTTTTTCCTTGTTGTTTTCCAACATGATACGTTTCATCAGCTCGTCTGCAAATTCCAGTTTACCAATCTTGTTAACAACATAGTTACGAACATCGATCAAGAACTTGTAGTCGCTGTCAGCTTCAAACTGTTTAGCGATTGTTTCTTTAATCTGTGCGCGGAATTCCTCTTCGCTGTGAGCCTTACCTTCGCCCAGAACCTGATCGAACAGTTCCTGATTCAAGTCACCCGGAATCATACGAGTGATTTCTTCGATCTGGAAGCTGAAGTTACCTTTGTAATTTGCAACTTCTTCTTTCTTGATTTTCAGCAATGAAGCCAGTTCAGCTTCGTTGTTGTCGAATGCTGTTGCAGGGTTGAAAACCAATACCGTATTTGTCTTCGCACCATTGAAGATAGCTTTCTGGTCGTCGTTCTTCATGTAAGTAGGCATCATGACAGCACCTTCTACCTGAAGACCACCTTCTTTTGTATTACCGTTTTCATCCAGTTCAGCCAACAGACCTTTCAGCATGTCGTTGTCCTGATACTCCTCAACTTTATCATATTTTGCAGTACGCTGAGTATACATCTTAACCTGCTGGTCAACCATTTCGTCTGTTACATTGATATCATAGTAATCAATAGTATCATTGTTAGACAATTCTACAGTGAATTCAGGAGCCAAAGCGATATCGAAAGAGAACTCAAAGTTTTCATCAGTTTCGAAATTCACGTTGTTTTCTTTCGGCAGCGGAGTACCCAGCATGTTTACATTATTTTCACGAATGTATTCGCCAACTTTTTCCTGCATCAGCTTGTCAACTTCTTCTACCAATACAGAAGTACCGTACTGCTTCTTGATCAAAGCCATAGGAACCATACCTTTACGGAATCCGGGCATATTTACTCTCTGACGGAGAGTTTTCAACGATTTTTCAACTTTTTCCTGATAGTCAGCCTTTTCAATCTGAACAGTAAGCACAGCGCTTACCTTGTCTACGTTTTGCAATGAAATATTCATTTCCGACTTATTTATTTAATTATTACTATATTCCAAATATATTCAAAGAGTGTGCAAAAATAGTGTTTAATATTGCAAAAACCAAAATGTCGAAGTAAAAATTACAAAAAACACAAAGAGTGTTTCGCTATTTAAGTCTTTACGCAAACACTGGCAACTTATTCCCGTACATCCTTTACCTGAAAATCCTTTCTGCGGAGTACGAAGCTGTTACTCAAATATTTTTCACGTACAATCTTGTTTTCGGCAAGTTCTTCAGGAGTACCCTGAAAAAGAATCTTCCCTTCAAACAGCAGATAAGCACGGTCGGTAATACTCAATGTTTCCTGCACATTATGGTCGGTTATCAAAATACCGATATTTTTATCTTTCAATTTCCATACAATATGCTGGATGTCTTCTACCGCAATCGGGTCGACTCCGGCAAAGGGCTCATCAAGCATTATAAATTTCGGGTCTATGGCCAGACAGCGCGCAATCTCCGTACGACGGCGTTCACCACCCGACAACTGGTCGCCTAAATTCTTACGCACCTTCTGCAAACGGAACTCTGCAATCAGACTCTCCAGTTTTTCCTTCTGATACTCCTTCGAGGTTTTGGTCAGCTCCAAGACGGAAGCAATATTATCTTCCACACTCATCTTACGGAATACCGAAGCCTCCTGCGCCAAGTATCCGATACCATTCTGTGCACGTTTGTATACCGGATAGTCAGTAATATCCTGATTGTTCAGGTAGATATGTCCCTCATTGGGAACAATCAATCCCGTCGTCATATAAAAGGACGTTGTCTTTCCAGCTCCGTTCGGACCCAGCAGTCCGACAATCTCTCCCTGTTTCACATTGATGGAAACATGACTTACAACCGTACGCTTACCATATTTCTTTACCAGATTCTCCGTACGAAGAACCATGCGTCCGTCCGCTGGAAGTTCAAACGCTTCTTCTGCATTATGTTGTTGATTTTCCTGTTCTGCCATAAAGCTGTTTAATAAAGAATTAAGCATGAAGAATCAAGACCTTCATAGCAGCAGCAAAAGTAGTAAAAATCTTGGGTTCTGTGGTAATTCCACCCATTTTCGTCTACGCTTTTATTATAATATAGCTAAAAAACAGTACTTTTGCATAAAATTAGACTCAATTTAATATGGTAAGACCAATTACGACTTTAGGCAAATACCTCATGCTGATGGGACGAGTATTTGCTCGTCCAGAGCGATTCCGGATGTATCTCAAACAATACCGCAACGAAATGGCACAGTTGGGAATCAATTCTATCGGTATTGTGTTGCTGATTTCATTCTTCATAGGTGCCGTTATCTGTATACAAATAAAGCTGAATATTGAAAGCCCGTGGATGCCCCGTTTTGTAGTGGGATATACCACACGTGAAATCTTGCTGCTGGAGTTCTCATCTTCTATCATGTGTTTGATTCTGGCAGGTAAAGTAGGCTCTAACATTGCTTCCGAAATTGGAACGATGCGTGTGACTCAACAGATTGATGCACTTGAAATAATGGGTGTAAACTCAGCCTCATACCTGATTCTCCCTAAAATATTGGGACTGATGACCATGATCCCACTGTTGGTGATATTCAGTATTTTTGCGGGAATCATAGGTGCCTTTTGTACGGCATGGTTCGCTGGTATCACCAATGCAACCGATCTGGAATATGGTTTTCAGTACAGTTTCGTCGAATGGTATGTATGGTGCAGTTTTATCAAGTCACTGGTGTTCGCATTTATCATAGCCAGTGTATCTGCTTATTTCGGATATACCGTAGAAGGAGGCTCCATTGCAGTCGGCAAAGCGAGTACAGACTCTGTAGTATGCAGTAGTGTGCTGATTTTGTTTTCCGACTTAATACTCACTCAAATACTCAGCTAACAATGATACAGATCAAATCACTTTATAAATCATTCGAAGACCGTACCGTATTAAACGATATCAATTTTATCTTCGAAAACGGCAAGACCAACCTGATTATCGGACAAAGTGGTTCCGGTAAAACAGTTCTCATGAAATGTCTGGTGGGGTTGCTTACCCCCGAAAAAGGAGAAGTGTTATACGACGGGCGTAACCTGATCACCATGGGGAAGAAAGAGAAAAAAGCCTTACGCCGGGAAATGGGTATGATATTCCAAAGTGCAGCCTTATTCGATTCCTTGTCGGTACTGGAAAATGTCATGTTCCCACTTGACATGTTCTCCAACATGACTTATCGTGAACGTGTCAAACGGGCTGAATTCTGTCTAGATCGTGTCAACCTGATAGATGCAAAAAATAAATATCCGGGAGAAATAAGTGGCGGTATGCAGAAACGTGTGGCCATCGCACGTGCCATTGCCCTCCAGCCTCAATACCTATTCTGCGATGAGCCTAATTCCGGACTAGACCCAAAGACTTCACTGGTCATCGATGAATTGATTCACGACATCACGACCGAATACAACATGACCACCGTTATCAATACCCACGACATGAATTCGGTATTGGGGATAGGTGACAGCATATTATATATCTATCAGGGACATAAAGAATGGGAAGGAACAAAGAATGAAGTATTCAGTGCAACCAACCAACGTTTGAACGACTTTATCTTCGCATCCCACTTGCTTAAAAAAGTCAAGTCGGAAGGAGAAAAAGAAATACGATAATTCCTCTTCATCCTTCAACAAAAAACGGATACTCTTTCCATTTAATCATGAATGAGTATCCGTTTTTTCATTTAGCCCTCTTCTGGATAAAGGTTACTCCGCTATTTTCGTTAGTGTTTTTACCATCTTCTGCCCAAGTTTCCGACTCGTTTCTTCATGTTTCACCAGCCCTACACCTTTGGCGTACCATTCGGTAATCTGACTTTCATCGGAAAACATGAAAAACTTCATCTTCATGGAATAAGTCACTTTTACGCAATCAAACTGACCTGCCGGTGTAGAAATAGTTTCTGTACCCTCATATTCACCTTTCATCGAAACAGTCATCGTTACAGGCTTTATCCGGATACTCATTTCATTAGCCTTAATTTTATCTCCTTTTTTCTGCTTTTCATTTAAAAGCAAACAAATCTGTCCGTTTACGTCAAACTTCTCCTTTGCCGCAGTCATATCGTTTTTATTCAAGGCTGCTGCCATCAAGCTAAGCATATTATTCTTCATAGATTCTTCATCCTGTAGATAAACCAGCGTATTGCCATTTGCATAAGCCACTTTGTGGTAAAACAAGGTATCCTTCATCTTTTCATTCATCTTTGGAGCAAAATCTCCCAAAGTAATAAAAGTAGAATCATTCTTAGTTTCCACACCCACTACTGAAGTATAGGTTTCGATTTTCTTTTCACCTGTAAGAACTTCATAATAAAGTTTCTGTCCTTTCTGAAGACTACAATATTGGGCAAATGCAGTCGTCGAACATAGCATACAAGCAATTATTAAAACATAGATTTTCATAAAATATTAGATTTAATTGTAGTTCTCTCGCCTTTCGAGAAATGTAGTAATGATAAGTAAAGATATATATTTTTTAGACAACTAACAATTATGCATAAGATAATTAGGTACGAATGCACTATCTACTTATAAAAAAATCTTCCTCCCAGTTTTAAACAACTGGAAAGAAGATTTTCCACAAACGCCCAGAAATGCCCAATTATTTCTGACGAATGAAAATATTTATAGGAGTACCCGAAAGTTTCCAACGTTCACGTATCTGGTTTTCAAGAAAACGCTTGTATGGTTCTTTCACATACTGAGGTAAGTTTGCAAAGAACACGAACGAAGGAACCTGTGTATTCGGCAATTGGGTAATATATTTGATTTTGATATATTTCCCCTTGTTCGAAGGTGGCGGATAAGCCTCAATCAGAGGAAGCAACTCTTCGTTCAGGCGAGCAGTCGGTATTCTGGTAGTACGTGCATGATAAACTTCCTTTGCAGCTTCCAGAACCTTAAAAATTCGCTGTTTGGTCAATGCGGAAGCAAAGATAATCGGGAAATCAGTAAACGGAGCGAAACGGTTACGAATGGCTTCTTCATAATTTTTCATTACCTTCGTAGTCTTTTCTTCCACCAAATCCCATTTATTTACCACAACAACCAGTCCTTTCTGGTTCCGCTGTATCAGCGAAAAGATATTCAAGTCTTGTCCTTCTATACCTCTTGTTGCATCCAGCATCAGAATACATACATCCGAATTCTCAATGGAACGAATAGAACGGACAACCGAATAATATTCCAAATCTTCACTGACCTTATTCTTTTTACGGATACCTGCCGTATCTACCAGATAAAAATCAAATCCGAATTTATCGTAACGCGTATAAATAGAATCACGGGTTGTTCCGGCAATTTCTGTCACGATATTACGTTCCTCGCCTATGAAAGCATTGATGATAGAAGACTTTCCGGCATTAGGACGTCCTACCACAGCAAAACGAGGGATCTCTTCATCCAGTATCTCATCGGAGTCCTTCTTGAACTTACTTACAATCAAATCCAGCAAATCACCTGTTCCGCTTCCACTCAATGCAGAAATACAATAAGGATCACCCAAGCCTAAAGAATAAAACTCGGCTGCATTGTATTGCAAATCATTATTATCCGTCTTATTTGCGACCATAATAACCGGAGTTTTGGAACGGCGTAAGATAGAAGCGACCTCCATATCCAGATCGGTCACCCCGTTGGTAACATCAACCACAAACAAAATAACATCCGCTTCATCCATAGCCAGAACAACCTGCTTACGGATCTCGCCTTCAAAAATATCATCCGAATTAACTACCCAGCCTCCGGTATCCACTACCGAAAATTCTTTTCCCAGCCATTCCGACTTACCGTACTGGCGGTCGCGGGTTGTTCCGGCCTGTTCATTGACAATAGCCTGACGCGTTTTGGTCAGACGATTAAACAGTGTCGACTTTCCCACATTGGGACGTCCTACGATTGCTACTAAATTTCCCATATTTGTCTTATTGATTTACGGCTGTCACAGCCGATACGTTAATCTAATTGATAGCCAAAATTCTTTAGTTCTTTATCCGAGCTTCTCCAGTCTTTATCTACCTTTACAAAGGTTTCCAGGTAAATTGATTTCTGGAAGAAATGCTCCAATGTTTTGCGTGCTTCGGTAGCAACTTTTTTCAAAGCCTTTCCCTGATGACCGATAATAATGCCTTTTTGCGATTCACGCTCTACATAAATCACAGCATTGATATGAATGCTCTTCGCCTCTTCCTTGAACTGCTCTACTACAACTTCCACCGCATAAGGTATTTCCTTATCATAGTATAAAAGAATCTTTTCACGGATAATTTCAGTCACAAAGAAACGGGCAGGCTTATCAGTCAGTTGGTCTTTGCCGAAATAAGGAGGAGAATCAGGAATCAGTTCCTTGATACGTTTCATCACCACATCCACATTAAATTTTGCCTTTGCCGATACAGGTATAATTTCAGCATCAGGCAACATTTCATGCCATTCTTCGACCAGTTTTACCAAATCCTCCTGATTGGTCAAATCTATTTTGTTGATCAACAGCAAAACCGGAACCTTTACGCGACGCACTTTCTCCATAAAGTCGGCATTCTTATCCGGCTTCTCGATAGTATCCGTCACATAAAGCAAGACATCCGCGTCTACCAATGCCGATTCAGAGAAGTTCAACATAGACTCCTGAAGTTTATAATTAGGCTTCAAGACTCCCGGAGTATCAGAGAAGACAATCTGCATGTCATCCGTATTCAAGATACCCATGATACGGTGACGAGTTGTCTGTGCCTTAAACGTGGCAATAGAGATACGCTCCCCTACCAGCAAGTTCATCAAGGTAGACTTTCCGACATTCGGATTACCTACAATATTTACAAATCCGGCTTTGTGCATAATCAGTTTTTAGTAACATACAAAAAAACGCATCGGATTGGGATGCGTTCTTTTGTATGTGTTCATATTGAAATCTATTTCTTATTTGTTACCATCATAACCCCACTTCACATACGTAGCTCCCCAGGTAAATCCGGCACCGAATGCAGTGAAAATGATATTGTCGCCTTTCTTCAACTGTTTTTCGTAATCCCATAAACAAAGTGGCAATGTTCCGGCACTGGTATTACCATAGCGCTGGATATTAATCATCACTTTATCCAAAGGTACTTCCAGACGAGAAGCAACGGCATCAATGATACGCAGGTTAGCTTGATGAGGAACAATCCAATCGATATTATCCTTATTCAAACCATTTCTTTCCGCAATCTGAGCTGTAACATCCGACATATTAGAAACAGCATATTTAAATACCGTTCTTCCTTCCTGATACAAATAATGCATTTTATTGTCTACCGTAAAATAAGAAGGAGGACATACAGATCCACCGGCTTTCATGTGCAAGAAAGGCAGTCCTTTACCATCTGTTCTCAAAATAGAGTCCATGATACCATAATCTTCAGTAGTAGCTTCTACCATACAAGCAGCTGCACCATCACCGAAAATAGGACAAGTTGCACGATCTGAATAATTCACCATCGATGACATCTTATCAGCACCCACGATGATCACTTTTTTATGTCTGCCAGACTGAATCATGCTAGCCGCAGTTTCCATTGCATAAAGGAAACCACTGCATGCAGCCTGCAAATCAAAGGCATAAGCATTCTTCAAGCCCAATTTATCACACAAAATTGAAGCTGTAGAAGGGAAATGATAGTCAGGAGTAGTCGTTGCAACTATTACGCAATCAATCGAATCCGGGTCCGAATTAGTTTTTTGCATCAGCTGCTTTGCAGCCTTACGTGCCATATAAGAAGTACCCAATCCTTCTTCATTCAGGATACGTCTTTCTTTTACTCCGATACGGGTCATAATCCACTCATCGTTGGTATCGACCATTCTTGACAATTCCTCGTTGGTCAAAACATAGTCAGGTACATAGCCACCGACTCCTGTAATTACAGCATTTATTTTTTCCATCATTTCAGTTTTTAGTTTGCATATTCCTATAAAAAAACAGCCGGAAGAGCCGAAAGCTCTCCGGCTTTATTCTTTCAGTGAATCACACAAACGTGTTCAACAAAGCGTTATTATTAAAGAGCAGCTTCTTTTTCGATAGCTAACTTA